>Ga0302314_10017383_pt1 | contig 12069 bp, 7 predicted proteins | sample III_Palsa_N2_3_FD_200533 | JGI IMG/M metagenome (GOLD analysis project Ga0302314, IMG submission 200533) | Peat permafrost microbial communities from Stordalen Mire near Abisko, Sweden - III_Palsa_N2_3 | ecosystem: Environmental > Terrestrial > Soil > Palsa > Peat permafrost | place: Sweden...
GGGTTCAACCCATGGACGGGCCGGCCCGCGCCGCCAATATCGGGGCCGCCGTGGCATTTTGCCTGGCGAACCCCATATGGCGGCTCAGCCTGCAGACCCATAAGGTTATCGGAATTCCGTAATGTTCGAGTTGACCAAGCAGTTCCGCTTCGAGGCGGCACACACGTTGCAGCGCGCCATCGGCACCGAGGGCAGCCGCCGCGTGCATGGTCATTCCTATCGCGCCGAGGTCGCGGTCCGCGGCGTGCCGGATCGCGAAAGCGGCATGATCGTCGATCTCGGCCTGTTCGATTTGTCGCTGCAAAAGGTGCAGAGCCGGCTCGACCACCATTTCCTCGACGACGTTCCGGGCATCGGGCCGGCGACGCTGGAAAACCTGTCGGTCTTCATCTGGCAGGCGCTGACCGCCAACGGCGTGACGCCGTCACGGGTCGTCGTCGCGCGCGACGCCAGCGGCGAATCCTGCCTCTATACCGGTCCGGATGATGTCTGAGAGAGCGCTTGTCCTCTTTTCCGGCGGCCAGGATTCGACCACCTGCCTGGCCTGGGCGCTCGACCGGTTCGACCATGTCGAAACCGTCGGTTTCGATTACGGCCAGCGCCACCGGATCGAACTCGACTGCCGCGCCGGCATCATCGCCAGCCTGAAGGCCGATTATCCACTCTGGGCGCCCCGGCTGGGCGAGGACCATACCGTCGATCTGGGCGTGCTCGGCCAAATCTCCGAATCGGCGCTGACCCGCGACAGCGCGATCGAGATGCAGGCGAACGGGCTGCCCAGCACCTTCGTCCCCGGCCGCAACTTGATCTTCCTGACGATGGCGGCGGCCTTGGCCTATCGCCGCGGCCTCACCCATATCGTCGGCGGCATGTGCGAAACCGACTATTCGGGTTACCCGGATTGCCGCGACCAGACGATCCGGGCGCTGGAAACCGCGCTCAACCTCGGCATGGACCGGCAGTTCGTGCTCGATACGCCGCTGATGTGGATCGACAAGGCCGAGACTTGGCGGTTGGCCGAAACGCTTGGCGGCGCACGCCTGGTCGAACTGATCCGCGAGCAGACCCACACCTGCTATCTAGGCGAACGCGGGCAATTGCACGATTGGGGCCATGGCTGCGGCACCTGCCCGGCCTGCCAGCTTCGTGCCAAGGGTTATGCCGAGTACTTGGCGGCATGAGCGATGAGGGCGATCGCCTGCGGCCATGGACGGTCAGCGCCAGCCGGATAACCTTAGCGGACCGCTGGCTGCGCGTCCGCACCGACGATTGCCTGACCGCCGAGGGGGTCGAGGTCAGCCCCTATCATGTGATCGAAGCCGCCGACTGGAACTGCACCGTCGCGCTGACGCACGATCTGCGTCTCGTCCTCATCCGCGAATATCGCCATGCGCGCGGCATCGTCATCGACGGCCTGCCTGGCGGTGTGGTCGAGGCCTCCGATTCCAGCGCCGAGATCGGCGCGCGGCGGGAATTGCTGGAGGAAACCGGCTATGGCGGCGGCCGGTTCTTGCCCGTTCTCACCACCTATCCGGACCCGGCCAACTTCACCAATACGGCCGTCGGCTTCCTTGCGCTCGATGTCGAGCCGAAGGGGCCGCAGGCGCTCGATACCGCCGAATCGATCGACGTGGTTCTGGCGGATTTTCCAACGGTGATGAAACAGCTTTCCAGCGGGGAACTGCGGATGCATGCGGTGCATGTCGCCGCCCTGTGGTCGGCCGCCGCCCGGATCATGCAGGATACCGTTCCCGGGACCGGCGCTCTGCGGGAACAACTCAAATCCGCGCTCTACCCATCCGACCAAGCGAACCTTACGAAACGGCCAACGCCTGAAGCGGTGGGTGGGTGATGCGGCTGCCGGGCAAAGTCAGCGTGACGGTGGTGCCTTTTCCGAGCACGCTGTCGATATGGAACGTGCCGCCGTGCAGTTCGATCAGTGCCCGGGTCAATGGCAGGCCGAGGCCGGTTCCCGGATGGGCGCGCTGGAAGGCGCTTTCGACCTGGCCGAACGGCGCCATCACCGTGGGGATGTCGGTCGAGGCGATGCCGACGCCGGTGTCGCTGATGGTGATCGCCAGGTCTCGCTGATCGGTGATCCCCGCCAAGATCGCGATCTCCCCCCCGGCGGGGGTGAATTTCAGTGAATTCGACAGCAGGTTCGACAGGCACTGTTTCAGCTTTGTCGTATCGCAGGCGATCATCGGGCTGGGAGAGGGCAGGTCGACCGTCAGCGACAGCTCGGCCAGGTCGAAACGGCCGTTGAACAGCCGGCGGGTCGACGCGATCAGCTCATCGAGATCGATCGTGCCCTCGTCCAGCTCCTCCCGCCCCGCCTCTATCTTCGACAGGTCGAGAATCTCGTCGATGATCGACAGCAGATGCCGGCCCGAACTGTTGATGTCGCGGGCGTAACTATCGTACCGCTCCAGGTTATCGGATCCAAAGATGCGGTTCATGATGATCTCGGAAAATCCGATGATTGCGTTCAGCGGCGTGCGCAGTTCGTGGCTCATATTGGCCAGGAATTCCGACTTTGCCCGGTTGGCGATTTCCGCGCGCTCCTTCGCTTCGCGTAACGACCGGCCGGCCTCGAACGCGGCCGTAATATCGCTGCCGACGCCGCGATAACCTGCGAAGGCGCCGCTCTCGTCAAAGCAGGGCTTTGCCGAAACCGACAGATAGATGACGGATCCGTCGGTCCTGGGATAGCGCAGCCGCACGCCGCGAATCGCTTTTTGCCGGTCGAAGGGCGCCAGATTTGCCCAGCTTTCGGCATCCGCGGCATAGCTGCGCAGGAACTCGGTCGCGTCCTGCCCCAGCACGCTCAGCTGCTTGGTGCCGGTCAGCGTGTAATAGAGCTCCGACAGGAAGATGATCCTGCGGTTCTCGTCGACCTCCCAGTACCAGTCGGACGCTACCTCGGCATAGTCGCGGAAGCGCTGCTCGCTGGAGGTGAGCTGCCGGTCCAGCGCCAGCTGGCGCCGGAACAGACGGGCCGCGAACAAGATGCCGACCGCCCATAGCAGTGCGGTGGTCAGGCCGAGCCCGGCGACGACGAGGTGCTTGGCGCTGCGGGCTGCCTCGCTCATATGGGCGGAGAACTTGTTCTCGCGCTCGGTGATCTGGTCGTCGATCTGACTGAGCCTGGCGCGCTCCGCTGTCCGATCGGACGGAGAGACGGGGCCTTCCGTCTTGATTTGGACGCCGAGATCGACCAGCGAATCGATCAGATGGTCGGCTTCGGTCCAGTCGACGATCGCGGCGGCGAATGGGCCCCACCAAGAAAATTCCCGGAACAGCCGGATCAGGCTGCCGACATCGTCGGGATTGTTCTGTCCGCGCAGCGCGCCATCGACGGCGGCCGCGCGGTCGAACGGCATGGTCTGCAGCGCAACGCGCGCATCGCGGTCGCCGCGTGGAACGGCGATGCCGGCAAGGAACGCGTCATAATCGGCCTGGGCGCGCGAATCGATGAACCGGTCCAGCGCCAGCACCGCGATCTTCTGTGCCTTGGAATAGCGCCCTTCGCCCACCGCGTAGGCACGGGTGCTGTTCACGACCTCAAGCGCGCCCCAGCAGGCGGCCAGGTCGATCAGCAAAAGAACGATGAAGGTCGCCGCCAGCAGGACAAAGCTCCGCACCTGGCCTCTCGAGACCCCGAGCACGCCATTGGAGCGTGCGGGCGTTGGCGCATTCAATCTCGGCATAGTCCCAATCGCAACTCGGAGCGAAACGTGTCGGTCCAATTTTATGTAAAGTCAAAAATACAACGTGCCGGGCGATGTTTTCTGCATAGGCTTCCACTTGTGACAATTTATGCAAATTTCGGGCCGCTTGAGTAGAGCCTTGAAATAGCGTTCGCCCAAGAGGCGCGCGTCGGCGCATTGTAAAAAACTCCGACGATCCTGAGCGTCCATGGATCAATAGTCGATGGAATATTTGGCGCCGAAACCGCTGCCCGATGCGGTACCGAAAGTGGAGTTGACCGAGATGTTGGGGGTGATCTCGACCTCGACCTTGGCCTGGCTGGAATTCGCGCCCAGCCCCTGCGCGACACCGACAAAGACGCCGTTGGCAATATACTTCCCGCCCGAGACGGTCGTGCCCTTGTCGGCGCCCTGCGTGCCGTTGGGATTGGCGCCGCCGCTGGTCAGGTCCAGCCGATCGAGGCCGACGGCGCTGCGCACGCGATCCATCACGCCGGGCCCGCCCTGCGCCAGCTGCGCCGCGGCGGCGGCAAGCTGAAGCCCCTGGCTGGGCGTCAGCGACCCGACAGTCGATCCGAATAGCACACGCGACAGGATTTCGTCCTGGGGCAGGACCGGTGTCGAGGTCAGGGCCAGCTTCGGCGCATTCGCCGTTCCGGTGACATTGACCTGCGCGGTGACCGACGACGCGGTAGCGCTGGCCTGGACGTCCAGCACCGGGTCGATCACCGTGCCGCCACCGAAGGTGATGACGCCGCGATCGATATTGAAGCTCTGGCCCAGCAGGTCGACCGTGCCGTTATTGACCGACAGCTTGCCGGCCAGAATCGGGCCGGCGGTGGTGCCGCCGATATCGATATGGCCGTTCCATTCGCTGGTGACGCCATGTCCGCGGACGAAGAGCTGACCCGGCGCATCGAGCGCGATCTGGAGCGAGACGGGCGCGACCGGGGCGTCCTTCGGCGCCTCGCCCTTGTCGCGGCCGCCGATCTCGGTGACGTCGAGCGACACCACGCTCGCGGGCAGGCGGTCGGGAATATAGAGCTCGGCATGACGGACCTTGAGCTTGCCCGACACGCCCATCGCCGCGAGCGTGCCCAGCAGCTTGAGGTCGCCATCGGCATTGACGGTCATGTCGTCGCTGTGCGCGACCAGGAAATTGGTGAAATTCAGGCTGAAATCCACGGCGGCGGGCGACTTGCCCAGGTCGAGCGCACCGGACGCGCTGACCGTGCCGGACTTGGCGTCGGTGGCGGCCAGATGGTCGAGAACGAAGCGCTCGCCGGAGGTGGTCAGCGCCAGGTCGATTCCGTCGAGCTCCGTGCCGAGCGACATATTGGCGTAGTGCCCGCCGGTGATCGCAATACGGCCGTTGGGGTACGGCGCGGCAACCGTGCCGCCGACCTGGACGTCGATCGAGAAGGCGCCGGCAATGCGGTCCTCGCCCAGCGGCACGATCGAAGTCAGGTTCTCCAGTCTGCCCCCGCCTTTGACGGAGAGCGCCAGCGATGCAGTCTTGACCACACGCGGCTCCAGCGTCACGAGATCGAAGGCGAAGGGAACCGAGCCGATCAGCGCCAGTGCTTCCCCGCTGCCGCTGGTCAGTTTTACATCCAGATCGGCCTTGTCACCGCGCCAGTCGGCCGATGCGGTCAAATTCAGAACAGGCCGGGGCAGCGGCCCGTCGGTCTCGACATCCAGCCCCTTTGTGGTCAGCACGACATGGGCCTCCGGCCGCTGCGGCGTGCCGGACAGCTTCACCTGCCCATCGAGCGTGCCGCCGATCGACGGTTTGCCGGCGAGGAAGGCGAGCGGATGCAGCGGCAATTGGCGGATGCTAAGATTGGCGCTCGCGAGCTTCGGCGACAAAGCGGCGTCGCCCTCGATCGTGCCGCCATCGACCGACAGCGCCAGGCCCTCCAGGCGATAGGCCTGGGCCGCCACGGTTACCGTTGCCGGCTTGGTGAGCGAGATCCGATCGGCGCCCAGCCTGGCCGCAAAAGAGGCGAGGTGCAGCACGTTGGTCCCGGCGCCCTGGGTGGCCGAGCCGGCCAGGTCGACACTGACCGGATCGTGCGCCCGGCCCACGGCGTGGACACGGAAATCGGTCACCTTGCCCTTTGCCGCGATATGGGCGTCGGCGCCGGTCAGGGCGCCGCCATTGGCGGACAGGCCGGCCAGCGACAGGTCCAGCGTGCCGGCTTGCCGGGCGAGATCGCCTGATAGCGTTCCAATCAGCGATGCGTGGGTGATGCCGGTCGAATGCGGGCTGGCTCCCAGCGCGAAATGGTCGACGGTGGCTTTGATCGGCCCTGGATTGCCGTTGGCCGGCAGGTTAAAGGTCAGCGCCATCTGGCCGGCCAGCGCTTGGCCGGTTACGCCCGACCACACGGACAGGTCCTTAATTGCCATATCCAACTTGCCCGAAAACCGGCGGCTCGCCGGGGCAGCCGCCAGCGCGGCATCGACCGTGCCGCCGGTGCCGGTCATATGCAGCCGGTTAAGCCGGTAGGTCTGCGGATCGTCGCGGGCGAAATCGGCGTCGATCGTCTCGTTGAGCTTGCCCGAGACGATGCGGCCCTTCGCGTTCGCCGCGCCGCTCAGGCCTTGCGGTGCGTGGATCGCGGTTTCGAAACGATCGATCCTTGTGGCGCCGAAGGCCAAACGGTCCAGGGTCAGGTTCCCGTCCAATGCCGGCGCATCCAGCGTGCCGCCGGCTGTCGCCGAAAGCTTGCCGCTGCCCGCCAGCGGGCTCGCCGCCGCGGCGGACAGCGCCTTGAGGTCCGCCAGCGTGGCGGTCACGGTGCCGGCGATCGACCGGTCGGTGGGATCGAAGCCGCCGCTGCCCTCGATCCGCGCCCGGCCGCTCGCCAGCACCAGGGAGCCGAGTGTTATCTTGCCGGCGGCGTCGCGGGTCCCGTCGGCACCGATGCTCAGTCCGCCCGCCAGCAGCGCGTCGGCGGCCGCCACGCCGGTGCGCAGTTTATCGCCCTTGCCGCTTAATTTGACGGTGACGGTGCGGGCGCGGTCGGTGCTGACCGCCAGGTCCAGATTGGCGGAGCCGGCGATCGGCTGGGCGAACAGCTTGCCGATGACCGACAGGTCGGACGCGGTCAGCGTGGCTTTGCCCTCGGCAATATCGTTCTTGAAGCTGCCCGCGCCCTTAAGATCGATACCACCGCCGGTGGCGGTCATCTCGCGCACCGCGACGGCCTGCCCCTTGGCGTCCGCCGTCCCGACGAGATGGACCGACATCGGGCCGTAGGATATGCCGCCGCCGGCATCGTTCAGCGCGTCCGCCTTGGCGTCTAGGGTCAGGTCGAAGCTCGGATCGTCCTTGACTCCGCCCGGCTTGCCGTTCGCCTTGGCGGCGATCTTCAGCCCGTCGATCGCGATCTCGCCGAAAGTCAGCCCACCGGTCTCGGTCAAGGTCATGTCCGGCCGGTCGGCGGTTCCGGCCAGGGTCGCATCGATGGCGATCGCCCCTTTCGTCGATTTACCGACGAGCGGTTCGGCGATCGCGGTATCGGGAATTGCGATATGGAGCTTGCCGTCCAGCGCCCCCTGGCTCGAGCGGCCGCCCTGTACATCGAATGTCACCGACGCCAGGGCGATATGCGACGGCGCCAGTGTGGCGGCGCCCTTGCCGTCATTCGCGACAGCGAGGTCGAAGGTCACGGTTTCCCCGATCAAGGGGCGCAGGTTTTCGGCCAGCAGCGGCGCGATCGATGCGCCGCCTTTCAGCGCGACCCGGTACGCTTCGCCGGCGGCCACGCTGATGGTCGCGTCGCTGTGGATGCCCTGGCCGGACAGCATATGGAACTGGCCCTGCCAGCCCGACAGCGGCCCGCCTCCGTCCAGGGTCACGCGCAGCGGCAAATGGTCGGTCCGCGCCAGCGCGGTGTCGAGCAGGATGCCGGTCGGCTCCTCGACGTCCAGCTTCAGCGCCAGCGCATTGGCGGCGGGTTCATACTGTACATCGAGCGTGCCGGTCCCCTTCTGTCCATCGGTGCGGGCCAGCCGCACCGCCAGGTCGGCATAGTCGCCGGTCAGCAGCCCATGGGCGCTGATCGACGCCTGGGCATTGTCGCCGCCGGCCAATGCAGGGGCGACGGTCAGGCGAGCGACCTCCAGCTTGTGCAGTTCGACCGCCACTGGCAGATGGGGCAGGGCGAAACCGGACGAGCCGGATTGCTGCGACGGCGCCGGCCGCCGCAGAAGATCGATCGAGTCCGCGGTCAGCGCATCGATCCGCAGCCGCCCGTGCAGCAGCGCGGACGGCGACCAGGCCAGCGCCGCCTTGTCGATGGTCAGCCACGGCCCGCCGGCATCTCCGAGCGTGATCCTGTCGACGCGTATGTCGAACGGCACCAGCCCTTCAATGGCACCGACCGTGATGCTGCTCGTCGGCGTCGACAGTGACCGGGTCAATGTGGCGGCGATCCAGCCCTTGCCGGCGCCGGTCTGCAGCAACCCGAATCCCATGGCAATCAGTCCGGCCAGCCCGCCGACGGTCCAGAGCGCGATCTTTCCGGCGCGGCGCATCAGAAGGCCTGCCCCAGGCTGACATAGATCTGGATCGGCCGGTCGCCGTTGCGCCGGTGCAGCGGCGCGGCGATGTCGAAGCGCAGGGGGCCCAGGCCGGTATAATAACGCGCACCGATGCCGGCCCCCAGGAACAGGCGTTCGCCGAGGTCGGGAAAGGCCGTGTCATAGACATTGCCGGCGTCGACGAAGGGCACGATGCCGATCGTCTCGGTCAGCTTGTAGCGGAACTCCAGGCTCGCCCCCGCCGATGACAGACCACCGATCGGCGTGTCGTTGGCGTCGATCGGACCGGCGCGCTGGAAGCCGTAGCCGCGCACCGAACCGCCGCCGCCGGCATAGAAGCGCTTGTCCTTGGGCAGTTCGTCCAGACTGACGCCGACGGTTGCGCCGAGCGATGCCAGCACGGCGACGACATAGCGATCGCTGTCGCCCAGCCGCTGGTAATAGCTGCCGTTGATCTGACCGTTGATGAAGCTCAGCTTCGAATTCCCAGGGTCGGTATAAGGGGTAAGCGTGATCCCCTCGCGGCTGCCGGTCGTCGGATTCAGCAGGTCGTCGGTGCCGTCGCGCTTCACATAGACCGGCAGGCCGATCAGCATGTAGTGCTGATGCAGTTCGTAGTCGGTGATCGTCGCATGCTCCAGCGAAATGCCGGCGCCGATCACCACGTTCTGGATCAGCTTGTATTCGAAGCCGTTGAACCACTTCTCGCCATCGCTGGTATAGGCGATGGCGTCCTCCTTGCCGATCGTGATGTCGCTCAGGAAATCCCAGCCGACGCCGAATATGTCGGGCTTGCGGAAATCGGCGGTGATCGCCGAATCCTCCTGGCCGACCAGGATGCCGAATTTCAGATCCTCGGCCTCACCGAACAGGTTGCGGTGTTCCCAGCTGGCATTGCCCGAGATGCCTTCGGTCGAAGCGTAGGAGCCGCCGATGGCGACTGAACGCGGCAGCCGCTCGGTCACGTCGACCTGCATCGGGACGACGTCCGGATCGGGGCCTTTTTCCGTGTCGATCGCGACAGTGCTGAACAGGTTGCTGGCGACGAGCTGATCGCGGGTCTTCTCGACCTTGTCGACATTATAGAGATCGCCCTCCGCCCAGCCCAGGTGGCGGGCGACATAGGCCTCGTGCACCGAGTCCAGCCCCTTGAAGCCGGTCTGGCCGAACGAGGCGGTCGGGCCGGGCTCCAGCATATAGACCACCGTCATCGTGTGCGTGCCGTGGTCGATCGTCACCTTGCGGTTCTTGACGCTGGCGAAGGGGTAGCCGTGGGCCCTGAAGATTCGCTCGATCCTCGCATTGGCCGCCGCTACCGGGGCGGAATAGGCTTGTTTGCCGAGGTGCAGATCGAGCTGCGTCGTCGTGATCGACGGCGCGTTGGGCGGCAGCATTTTGCCGTCCACGCCAACCACGGTAACCGAGCTCAACAGATATTGCGGACCCGGCACGACGGTGACCGTGATCTTGACCGGCGGGGCCGTGGAGTCGATCGCGACATCGACCGTATCGTCGTAATAGCCAAAGGCCCGGGCCACGGCGTTGAACCGTTCGCGATCGTCGGCGGCCCGGCTGCGGAGCGCCGCGTCGGAGTCCGGTGCCCGGTCAGACAAAGCCGAGAGCTGCGATGCCTCCTCGATCGCGCCGTCGAGCCGGTCGTCGCCGGTCGGCGTGAAGGTGACCTCGTAGGGAACGTCGGCGCGCGCGACGCCGCACACGGCCAGGGCAAGAAGAGGGCCGCAGATCAGGCGGGTACAAGCGTGGAACTTAGTCTGAGGCACTAGGGGCTTAACGTCCGGTGCGGACGGGGGTTCCGCGCCTTACCCAAGCCGGCGCACTTCCAGCGCCGGTCCAACGCGCCGCACCATGGTCGCGAGCGGCTCGACCGCCACAGCCATATGATGCGCGTTGGCATGCAGGATATTGCCGTCCTCGACCGCGATCGCGACATGGCCGGGCCAGAAAACCAGATCGCCGGCCCTGGGCGGAGCGTCGCCCAGAACGCGGTGGCCCAGCGATGCGCGTTGCGGCCCGCTGTCGCGCGGCGCCGCGATTCCGGCCGCGGCCAGCGACAGCTGGACCAGCGCCGAACAGTCCAGGCCAAGAGCCGTTCGCCCGCCCCACAGATACGGAACCTCGACGAAGCGCTTGGCGGTCTTGATATGGTTGGGTTCGACCGTGCCGATCGGCGCCAAATGGCCGGCGGGGATCCAGACGTCGCTCGCCAGCTCGGCGAAGCCGTTGCGTTCCGCGCCAGGCCGGGCCCGCGACAGGAAGCTCAGCGCGCCGATCGGAGGAACCCTGAGATTGGGTTCAGGATAGGCCAAGGTCCGGAGCGCCACCACCTGATGGGTCGGGGACGGTCCGGCCTCGCTGAGCGCCGCGGCCGGCAGGAAGCCCTTGTAGCCGTCGGTCAGGTTTTCGATCTCGGCCCAGTCGGAGCGGCTGAACATGACCGAGACCTCCTCGCCGAACAGCAATTCGGTCAGCGCCTCCGCCTTGTCGTCCGGCCGCTTGCGCAGAAAGGCGCTCGGCGCGGCGACGCGCATGCGGGTCGCCGTCATCGGCCGTAGCGGCCCGACAGCATGTGGAACAGGCCGCGCAACACGAAGGCCTCGCCGCCGATCGGCCGGCCCGGGCGGGCGCTCGCGTTCCAGGCATAGAGGTCGAAATGCGCCCATTCGACCTTGGGCTTTACAAACTCCTGCAGGAACAAGGCGGCGTGGATCGCGCCGGCGAAGGAGTTGGCGGCGTTGTTGTTGATGTCGGCGATCTTGCTGTCCATGTTGCGGCGATAGGGCTGCCACAGCGGCATCCGCCAGACCGGATCGTCGGCTTCGGCGCAGGCCTTCACGATATCCGCGGCCAGCGCGTCGGTCGCGAACAGGGCGGGCAGGTCGGGGCCGAGTGCCACGCGGGCGGCGCCGGTCAGCGTCGCGAAATCGATCACCGCCACCGGGTTGGCCTCGCAGGCGGCGGTCAGCATGTCGGCCAGCACCAGCCGGCCTTCGGCATCGGTATTGCCGATCTCGACCGACAGGCCGGCGCGGGTCCTGATCACGTCGCCGGGGCGATTGGCCAGCGGCCCGATCGCGTTCTCGGCGATGGCGATCAGCACGCGCAGCCGGACCTTGAGCTTGGCCTCCATGACCATCTGGCCCAGCGCCAGCGCATGGGCCGCGCCGCCCATATCCTTCTTCATCAGGTCCATGCTGGAGCCGGTCTTGATATCCAGCCCGCCAGTGTCGAAGGTGATGCCTTTGCCGACCAGGGTGATCTCGGGATGCGATGCGTCGCCCCAGCGCAGGTCGATGACGCGCGGGGGCTCGGCCGCCGCCTTGCCGACCGCATAGACCGCCGGGAAATTCGACCGGACCAGTTCCTCGCCGACGGTGATGTGGCAGATCGCCCGGTGCGCCGCGGCAACCGCCCGCGCCGCCTCACCCAGCGCCACGGGGCCCAGATCGTTGGCCGGCAGGTTCACCAGGTCGCGCACCAGCTTGATCGCATCCAGCTCGCGCAGCACCCGCTCGCGGTCGGCCTCTTCCGGCCAGACCAGCCGGGTCGGGCTTTTCGTCCGGCTGCGATAGCGGTCGAAACTGTAAGTGCCCAGCGCCCAGCCCAGCGCCAGGCGGCTGGCGGCCTCCGGCTCCAGCGGCGTGTCGAACCGGTAATCGCCCTTGGGCAGGGCGCCTTGCGCGCCGGCCAGGGCATAGACATCGTCGAGCCGGCTGATCCCGGCCAGCACGCGGCTGACCTTGCCGTCCGCCCCGGGCAGCGCCAGCAGCTGGCCGGCATTGGAGGTGAA
>Ga0302314_10017384_pt1 | contig 12069 bp, 8 predicted proteins | sample III_Palsa_N2_3_FD_200533 | JGI IMG/M metagenome (GOLD analysis project Ga0302314, IMG submission 200533) | Peat permafrost microbial communities from Stordalen Mire near Abisko, Sweden - III_Palsa_N2_3 | ecosystem: Environmental > Terrestrial > Soil > Palsa > Peat permafrost | place: Sweden...
CCATCAGTGGGTCAACGCCCTGTTCGCGCAAGTCCGGAACGACGCGTTGGAACTCCTGAATCGCCAGGTACTTCATTGCGCCTTCTCCTCGTCCCAGCACGTTGCCCGTAGCCCTGGATACGCCGCCTGCGTGAGTCGGTTATGTCAGGCTTCCACGAGGTCGTGCGCCGCTGCGTCGACTTCGGCGAGCTTGGCGCGGAACCTGGTGCCTGCGTCCAGCTTGGCCCGTGATTGCTGCAGGACTTGGTCCAGGAACGTCGTTGCGACCTCGTACAGGTCGCCCCTGTCGTCGGCGAGGGCGAACACCAACTGACGGCCGTTGAGCTTTTCCTGCACGAACTCCTGGAGTTCGGTCACCGAGTCGAAGGAAACTTCGGCGAGCTCATCGGCCTCGCTAGGCTCAAGGGCGGCATAGGCCCAGACCGTCGTCATCTCGGTCTCAACACCGCCGAAGACGTCGAAGAGTACGGTAACCCCTTTCACGGTGAAGGTGCCCACGCGTGGGTACTCGTACGTGTACCAGACGTCGGGGTCATGCGCGTCCGGGCTGGGCGACCAGGGCAACCGACCCTTAGTCACCAAGGCGTCAAGATTCATCTGGTTTCACCTCCCTTTACTCATTAAAACACGAGTCAAAGCGTTCTGAGATCCCTGAAGGCCAAGGCACCTGCGGTGTCCGTAGCGGATCGGAGTCGGGCCACGCAACCGTGCAATGAACGCTGGCGCGGACGCGACGCCCTGGCGTGTGAACCACGGCAAACCCAGCCTCCCGCAGTACACCCGCTCTGGTCCTGCGGATCCGGGCCTTCATCAGGTCACGCTCAGCAGGTTCGGCTTGTATGACGTACCTAGTGGCGTCTTCCAGTGAGATCTGCCCACGCAGTACGGAGAGGCCCAGTTCGAGGGCGATCCGCGGCTGGTTGCGGAACGGTGAGCGGATTAACCCGTATTGCGTCAGCACCTCTTCGTCGCGGACACACCGCTCGGGCGGCGGGCCACAGTGGCATGCGTCCCTCTGCATGTGAGTCAGCAGGTTACCCAAGGCCCCTCCTCAAGGTAGCGCTTGCCTGGCGCGTAGCCAACTTCATTACTGAGCGCTTCGGACTGGCTCATTTTAGCGCACACGCACGACATCGTGTACATCAGTGACTGTGTTCACAACTCATTGCCAGTTGATGTGTGGACGAGTAAGGTTGCCGCCATGAGCCGAGGCGAGCCTGAGCAGATGACCGCGGCCGCGATCGCGCGGCTTGCGGGGGTTGGGCGGGCTGCCGTGTCTAACTGGCGGCGGCGGTATCCGGGGTTTCCGCAGCCGGTGGGCGGGAGCCCGAACAGTCCGACGTTTGACTGGGGCGAGGTTGAGGCGTGGCTCAAGGCGACGGGTAAGGCCGACCAGTTGGCCACTGCCGGGCAGACCGACACTGGCACTCAGCGGATTGGCACGCCCGAGCGGTCGATCAGTGATCTGCGATCCGGTGACCTTCTTGCCCGGGCCATGGCCGCACTATTGCCCCGCGAGACTGTCTCCGGCAGGTCGGCCGGGGATGAGCACTGGGCCGAGATGAGCCTTGATGGACACGATGACCTGCCCGTGGTGCTCGATCCGGCTTGCGCTACGGGGACGGCGCTGCTTGCGGTGGCGGATCGGTTCGGCGATCGGGTGCGGGTGGCGGGCCAGGAGATCAGCCCGGACTGCGCGCGGACCGCGCGGCTACGGTTGAGCGAGAACGCGAACGGCGCAGCGTACGAGATGCACGTCGGCGATTCGCTGCTCGATGACCAGCTCGCCCAGTACCTGGGTAAGGCGGCGGCCGTGGTGTGCGAGCCGCCGTTTGACCTGCCGCAGTGGCCAGAGGCCGAGCTCAGCACGGACCCGCGCTGGGAGTTCGGCATCCCGGCGCCGCGCGATAGCGAGCTGGCCTGGGTGCAGCACTGCTACGCGCATCTGAGGCCGCGGGGCGTCGCCGTTGTTGCCGTGTCGCGGCGGACGTGTGTGCAGGGTTCGGGGGAGCAGATACGGGCGGCCCTGGTGCGTTCGGGGGTATTGCAAGCCGTCATTGCCTTGCCACCGGGCATGACGACCGCGGGTGGCACGGACATCTGCCTGTGGCTGCTGCGTCGGCCTCTCGGCCGGCCGGACCAGGGTCCCGTGCGGATGATCGACCTGTCGCGGCTGGGGGACGCGGTCGATGTGCCGCGCGAGTTCGCCGCCTGGCAGCGGTTGCTTTCCGACGCCGACCCGACCGTTTCTCGTGCGGTGTCGCGTCTTGAACTGCTGGACGCCAACACCAACGTGCTGCCGTCTCGATACGTCGCCGCCCGCGCCGAGGCGAGCGCCGGAGATCTAGCCGGAGTGACCGAGCGGCTGACGAAGCTCTACGGCAGGATAGGGCAGGGGCTGCCGTCATTCGCGGCACCGAAACAGGCGACGCGGGTTTCCTATGCCACCCTCGCCGAGCTTGAGCGGGTGGGGGCGCTGACGATCAAGCAGCGCGACGCCGTTCCGCGCATCGGAGACGTGCTGCTCCGGACGCAGAGTCGGCCACCGGTCGTCACGCCGGCATGGGTCGATAAGGATGGTTACGAACACGTGGCGGATATCGACGGAATTGCCCAGGTGCTGGAGATCGACGCGACCCGGCTTGACGCTCATTTTGTCGCGACATTCCTGCGCTCTGACATTGGATCGCTACCCGTGGCCAATACGCTGGGGGCGGTTAGTCGCGACGACTTGCGCCGCTGCCGCATCCCCCGCATGCCGCTCGCCGAGCAGCGCCGGTACGGCGACGCGTTCCGCCTGTTGCTTGAGCTGGAGTCGACGCTCAGATCGCTCGCGGACGTCAGCGGGAAAGTGATCGAGCAGACGATTCACGGGTTGACCACCGGCGTTATCGCGCCGGATCGCAGTGCTTGACCAAAGACAGTGAGTGAAGGGGAGACGAGCAAGCTGTGACCTCGGGACCAACGCATCAGAAGATGGCGGCCGACATCTGGGCCGTGGCCGACCTGCTGCGCGGCGATTACAAGCGCCACGAGTACGGCCAGGTGATCCTGCCGTTCACGGTGCTGCGGCGGCTCGACGCGGTGATGGCGCCGACCCGCGAGGCGGTGCGGGCCAGGGACGCGGCGCTCAACATCCAGAACAAGCAGCGACCGCTCGAGCTCGCGGCCAAGCTGCCCTTCTACAACACGTCCAAGCAGGACTTCTCGACGATCGCCGGCGACTCACCGCAGGTGGCCAAGAACCTGCGGGACTACATCAACGGCTTCTCCCCCAACGTGCGGGAGATCCTCGCCCGGTTCGACCTGGATAACCAGATCACCCGGCTGGCGGAATCGCGGATCCTCTACCAGGTGGTCGGGAAGTTCGCCTCCATCCACGATCTAGACAAGCTGTCCAGCCACGACATGGGCTATGTCTTCGAGCACCTGATCCGCAAGTTCTACGAGGACGCCAACGAGACCGCGGGCGAGCACTTCACCCCGCGCGAGGTCATCAAGCTGATGGTCAACCTGCTAATCGCCCCGGACGCCGAGACGGTCGCGGGTGTGGGCCAGGTCATCAATATCCTCGATCCGGCCTGCGGCACCGGCGGCATGCTGACCACGGCCGAGGACCACATCAAGGCGATCAATCCCCAGGCTGAGGTCTACCTGTTCGGCCAGGAGCTCAACGGGGAGTCGTGGGCTACCTGCGGGTCTGAAATGCTGCTGCGCAATCAGCGGGGTGAGATCTTCTTCGGCAACTCGTTCAGCAACGATGGGTACCGGGGCAAGAGGTTCGACTACATGCTGGCCAACCCGCCGTTCGGAGTTGAGTGGAAGAAAGTCCAGAAGGAGGTCGAGGACGAGAAGGACCTCGGCTACGCGGGCCGCTTCGGCGCGGGCACGCCCCGGATCAACGACGGGTCGTTCCTCTTTCTCCAGCACATGATCTCGAAGATGCAGCCGGTCGAGGACCGGGGCTCACGGCTGGCGATCGTCTTCAACGGCTCGCCGCTGTTCACCGGGGCGGCCGAGTCGGGCGAGTCGGAGATCCGGCGCTGGATCCTGGAGAACGACTCGCTTGAGGGCATCGTCGCGCTCCCGGACCAGCTGTTCTACAACACGGGCATCTCGACGTACTTCTGGATCTTGTCCAACCGGAAAGCGCCGGCGCTGCGCGGCAAGGTCATCCTGCTCGACGCGCGCGACCAGTGGGAGAAGATGCGCAAGTCCCTCGGCGACAAGCGTAAGCAGATCAGCGACCCTCAGATCGAGCACGTCACCGAGCTGTACGCGGACGCCCTGGCCGTCGCGGCGGATGCCGATCATCCGGACCACGGAAAGGTCAAGGTCTTCGGGACGCGGGACTTCGGCTACCACCGGATCACGGTCGAGCGTCCGCTCAGGCTCCGCTTCGAGATCACCGAGGACACCCTCGCCGCGCTGGACGTTTCGAAGCCCTTGGCGAAGTGGGACGGGCGCGACTCACTGATCGAGGCGATGCGCGGTCTGCTCGGGACCGTGTGGTGGACAAAGAAGGAGACTTCGGCCGCGTTGCACGGGGCGGCGCGTTCGGGCGGAGCGCTTTGGCCGTCCACCGCGTCGTATGAGAAGGCGATCTGGGCGGCGGTCTCGGTCTCTGATCCCGAGGGCGAGGTCCAGCGGGCCAAAGACGGTACCCCCCTGCCGGACCCGGACCTGCGCGACTACGAGAACGTCCCCCTGGACGAGGACATCGACGCTTACTTCGCCCGTGAGGTCACTCCGCACGTCCCGGACGCCTGGATCGACTACAGCAAGACCAAAGTCGGTTACGAGATCCCCTTCACCCGCCATTTCTACGTCTACACTCCCCCACGCCCTCTAGCAGAGATCGACGCAGAACTCCGCGACCTAGAATCCCAGATCCAGAAACTCTTGGGCGAGGTGACCGGATGAGCGTGCCTCAGACGTGGAAGCGGACGCGCATCGACAGGGTGGCCACGGTCAATGCGCGGATCGGCTGGAAGGCACTGACGGCCACCGAGTACCAGTCCGAAGGGTACGTGTTCCTGGCAACGCCGAACATCAAATCCAGTGCAATAGACTTCGATCGCGTCAATTACATCAGCGAGTACAGGTACCAAGAGTCGCCGGAACTGAAGCTTCAGCTGGGAGATGTGCTACTGGCGAAGGACGGCAACACACTTGGTATCACCAATATCGTTCGCGAGCTTCCACGACCTGCAACGGTCAACGGTTCCATCGCAGTCCTCCGGCCATTCGACATTGAACCGCGTTTCCTGCGCTATGTGCTTGCGAGTAGTTCTACGCAAGACGTGATCGATGCGATCAAAGGCCGCTCAACCTTCCCCCCCTCGCTGAGCAGCGCCGCATCGCCGACTTTCTCGATGCCGAGACGGCCCGGATCGATCACCTCGCCATACTGCAAAGCGCGGCTCGAACCGCTGTCCTTGCACGGACAGTGGCACAGCTCGACCTCAAGATCGATGAGCTTGCTGCGACTCATGGCACGCTGCCATTCCGTCGAATGATCTGGTCCATTGAGCAGGGATCGAGTCCTCAGTGCGACAACTTCCCAGCTGGTGCGGAAGAGTGGGGTGTGCTGAAATTGAGTGCCGTGAAGAACGGATCGTTCTTCGAGGAAGAGAACAAGCAGCTTCCCGCCGACATTGAACCGGAGCGACGCTACGAGATACAGCACGGCGATCTGCTGATCACGCGTGCCAACACTCCGCAACTCGTCGGCGCAGCGGCTGTGGCAGATTCACCGCGCAGGAAGCTCATGCTCTGTGACAAGATTTTCCGCGTCGCAACTACTCCAGACCTACTGCCAGAGTTCCTAGTGCTCGTGTCGCTAGCAACCAGAATTCGCGACATGTGTGCCGAGGCATCACACGGCGCCTCGCAGTCGATGGCGAACCTGAAGACCGAAGAGATCAAGCGCTGGCCCGTCCCGGCGGCATCAGTTCCCGTACAACGGGCTGTGATTGAGGAGATATCCGAGGCGCGTAGTTATGCTGCGACCCTCACGGATGCGATCGACCGACAGCTCGCCCTTCTCTCCGAGCGGCGGCAGGCGTTGATCACTGCGGCGGTGACAGGAGGGATTTCCGTATGAGTCCGGGGGTCCTTGGCGAGTGGGCATTTGAGGACCGCGTCGAGTACGAGCTACTCAAACGGGGGTGGGCACGAGCGACTGGGCTGTACAGCGCCGAGCTTGGCCTGCATACCGGGGCGCTGTGGGAGTTTGTCAGTAAGACGCAGATGAAGAAGTGGAACAGGCTGCTTGAGCTGCACGGCGGGGATCAGGACACGGCGATGCGGCAGTTCGCGCAGCGGGTCGCTTCCGAGATCGACTCGCGCGGCGTTCTTGATGTGCTGCGGCAGGGGGTCAAGGACCGGGGGGTGCTGATCGACCTGGCCTACTGGCGGCCGGGGCACACCCTCGCCGCCGACGCCCTGGCGGAGTACGACAGGAACGTGCTGACGGTGGCGCGGCAGCTGCACTTCAGCTTCCGGGACACGCGGCTGTCGGTTGACATGGCGTTCTTCGTCAACGGGCTGCCGGTTGCGACCGTGGAGCTGAAGAACCCGAATTCCCGGCAGAACGTTGAGCACGCCATCGCGCAGTACCGGTCCGACCGGGACCCGAACGACCTGTTCTTCGCCAAGCGGACCCTAGTGCATTTCGCGGTTGACCCCGATAGTGCCTTCATCACGACGCGGCTGCGGGGGCGGGATACAGAGTTTCTTCCGTTCAACGTTGGGACGGCGGGGGCGGGGAATGCGGGGGGTGCGGGGAACCCACGGTCCGTTCGGGATGATGATTATGCTGTTTCTTATCTTTGGGAGCAGATCTGGGCCAGGGATAACTGGCTGGATATTCTGCAGCGCTACATGCATATCCAGCCGTCCGCGAAGAAGGGCGCGAAGGAGAGCCCGCACACCTCGACGCGGATCTTCCCCCGGTATCACCAGTGGCATGCGGTGCAGAAGATGGTCGGGCACGCGCGGGAGCACGGGGCCGGTCACAGTTATCTCGTTGAGCATTCGGCAGGGTCGGGGAAGTCGAACACGATCGCGTGGCTGGCGCACCGGCTGTCGAACCTGTTCTCCGCGGATAACCAGGCGGTGTTTCACAAGGTCGTCGTGATCACGGACCGGGAAGTGCTTGATAAGCAGCTGCAGCGGACCATCTTCCAGTTCGACCACACGCCCGGCGTGGTGAAGCGGATCGACGACGACTCGGCGCAGCTGGCGGAGGCGCTGGAGGACGAGACGGCGAAGATCGTCATCAGCACCCTGCAGAAGTACCCGTACGTGCTTGACAAGATCGCCGGGGCGGGACTGGGCGGCAAGCGGTACGCGGTGATCATCGACGAGGCCCACTCCTCGCAGGGCGGGGACGCGGCGGCCCGGCTCAAGCAGGCCCTAGGAGGCAACGCGGCACCGATGGAGGACGACGAGGACCCGGCGTCGTACCTGGCCCGGGTGCGGGGCAAGCAGCCGAACCTGTCGTACTTCGCGTTCACCGCCACGCCGAAGTCCGCGACGCTGAAGCTTTTCGGCACCTGGGATCCGGACCGGGTGAACCCGCGGGACCCGGCCACGCGCGGCATGTACGTGCCGTTCCACGTGTACTCGATGCGGCAGGCGATCGAGGAGGGCTACATCCTCGACATGCTCGCCAACTACCTCACCTACGACACCAAGTGGCGGCTGCGGAACGCGGCCGTGGAGCAGGCCGAGTCCTCGCTGTCGAACCCCGAGGTGGACGAGCGGAAGGCCAAGGCCAAGCTGGTGGCCTTGGCCGAGCGGCACCCGACCTCGATGGCGCAGAAGGCGAAGCTGATCGTCGAGGACTTCCGCGAGAGCATCGCGGGACGGCTCGGCGGTCGGGCCAAGGCGATGGTCGTCACCACCGGGCGGCAGCACGCCTTCGACCTCTACCAGGCGATCCGCAAGTACGTGAGCGACTGCGGCTACACCGGCTGCGGGACGCTCGTTGCGTTCTCAGGTCCGCTAAAGGATAAGCACACCGAGATCGAATTCACCGAGGGGCAGCTGAACGGGTTCCCGGAAGGGCAGCTCCCGGACCGGTTTGCGTACGTGAAGCTCGATGATCCTTCTGCCGTGGCGCGTAACCAGGAGGAGTACCGGCTGCTGGTGGTGGCCGATAAGTATCAGACCGGGTTTGACCAGCCGCTGCTCTGCGGGATGTACGTGGATAAGACGCTGACCGGTGTCGCGGCCGTGCAGACGCTGTCGCGGCTCAACCGGATTCACCCGGCCAAGTCGCAGGATGACGTGCGGGTGCTGGACTTCGCCAACTCCGCGGAATCGATCCAGGACTCCTTCAAGGACTGGTTCGAGACGACGATCACCGAGCCGGCCGACCCGAACCTGCTCTACGCCAAGGAGCGGGAGGTCATGGCGTACGAGCTGCTGGTGGCCTCGGAGATGGAGTCGTTCATCCGGCTGCTTGGTGCGGCCGGACCCGGGCGGATGACGTCGGCCGCGGAGCAGGCGCTGCACGCGCAGCTGCACCAGTACCTGCGGCCGGCCCTGGACCGGTTCGACGCGCTGGAGACCGACGATGAGCGGGAGGGGTTCCGCCAGGCGCTGCAGGACTTCACCCGCGCCTACAGCCTCATCGCGCAGATCGTCGACTGGGGCGACCCTGATCTGGAGCGGCTCTACCAGTACGGGCGCGTGCTGCTGATCAGGCTGCCGGGGCGGCCTTCGGTGTCGGTGGACATCGGGGACGCGGACCTGAGCCACTTCCGGCTCGAGTTCACCGGGGCGCATAACGTCTCGCTATCGTCGGCCGAGGGCGGTGACGGAGTGGTGCGCGGGCACGCCGCCGACGGCGGCGGGTACCGGGAACCGGAACTGCGGCCGCTCGCGGAGATCATCGAGGAGCTGAACGAGCGATTCGGCCTCGGGCTCGGCACGTCCGACCGCATCCTGGTCTTGCAGCAGGTGGCGGGCCTCGTCGAGGACACCTCGATGCAGCAGATCGCGCTGATGAACGACGAGGCCCGGTTCGGCCAGGTCGCCGATGACCGGCTCGACAACATCGTGGCCGAGAACGCGGAGCGGAACACCGAGTTCATGAAGCTGTACTTCGACAACACCGAGTTCCAGAAGGCGATCAAGGAAGCGGCCAGGAAGCGCGCCTACCGGATCATCACCGACCCGGCGCGTGACGAGGCACTGGCGCGGCTGCGCGCCGAGATGGCACGGGAAACCGGCGTGTTAACGCGAGGTGAGATGTGACGGATCTGCTCTCGGGGCGGTACCGGATCGACGGGCTGCTCGGCCGGGGCGGCATGAGCGAGGTCTACCACGGTTACGACGAGCGCCTGGACCGGCGCGTCGCGATCAAGGTGCTGCGGCCTCCGGCGTCGGTGCCCGCCGCGCCGGATAGCCCGGAGGCGGTCGAGGTCCTCGACGCGCTGGAACGGGACCGGAAGCGGTTCCTGCGCGAGATCCGGGTAACCGCGCAACTGGAACACCCTGGCACCCCGGCGGTCTACGACACCGGGGTGGAACGCACGCCAGGCGGCGCAATCACACGGCTGTGGCTCGTTATGCAACTGCTGCGCGGCTCGACGCTGGAAACACTGCTCAACCAGGCCGACTATCAGTCGGCGCCGCAGCCCGTGGCCTGGGCAGCCGCCATCGCCGCGCAGATCGCAGCGGTACTCGTGGAGGTCCACCGGGTAGATATCGTGCACCGTGACATCAAGCCCGGCAACGTGATGGTCACCGACGGCGGCCTGGTGAAGGTGCTGGACTTCGGCATCGCCATCCTGCGCGGCGCGGGCGCACTGCCGCGGCTTACACAGGTCGACCGGACCATCGGCACCCCGGCGTACATGTCACCGGAGCAGTGCCTCGGCCAGGTCGTCACGTCCGCATCCGACATCTACTCGCTCGGCTGCCTCCTGCTTGAGCTGCTGACGGGCGACGCGCCGTTCTTCGCGACCGCGGACATGCCGCTGCGTTCACAGCACCTGAACACGCTCGCGCCGACCGCGCGGTCCCGGCGCGCCAGCGTACCGACCGAACTGGACACGCTCGTGTCCCTCATGCTGGCGAAAGACCCGGACGCCCGGCCGACGGCGGAGACGGTGTACGCGACGCTCCTGCCCTTGACGACAGCTGGCGCAGAAGCCGGTGCCGAGGACCGCGATCCTACGCGCCCGTTCCGGTGGCCGCTGCTCGCCCCCGCCGCTAGCAGGCGCACTGGGAGAGCAGAGAAGGGCCGGCTCACCGACACCGAAGTCGCGCTGCTCCTGGAAAGCGTCCGCGCGTTCATGGAAAGTGACCGGCCTTCCGGGGCGATCGGACTGCTGGAGGATGGTATCGAGCGCCTCGGCCATGATCCGGCCCTGGAACTCAGAATGCGCCATCGCCTCGGAGCGGCGCTGTTCTACGCCGGGGAGTACACCCGTGCGGCAGCCGTACTCGACGCTGCCGGGCGCGACTACCGGCGCCACTTCCCGCCGAATGACCCAGACGTCTTGGAATGCGCTCACCTTGCCGGCTACGCCTACGCTGAAACCGGCAAACCTGGTAAAGCCCTCCCCCAACTGCGCTTCTTCGTGCAGAATGCCGACACGTCCGCGAGCGGAGGCGAAGCCCGGAAGGTCCTTGAGGCCCGATTCGTCACAGCGCAACTGCTGGCCGCCGACGGCTACCCGGACGAGGCACTAGCCGAACTCCAAGCCGTCCGCCCGCTCCTGGCAGCCACCTTCGGCCCTGACTCCACGCAGGTCCGCAATCTGGACAAGCAGGCCGCGCGCTTGAAAATGCCGCAGTAGCAGCGTCACAGCCCGCCCAACGGCGTTTTGTGCTCAGACGCGCTGCTTGAGAACGCGGTGCAGGTCAGCCCCCGAGCACTGAGCGAGGACGACAAGTACCCGGCATCCGCGCATTTGGCCACCTCCTACTGCCCCGATGGTAACTATGCCGGAGTGTCGTTCGCCGAAATGGACCCAGCGGATGCCGACGACATCGGCACCAGCGACCTCCACGCCCACCATGCTCAACGTCAGAGTCGGCCCTCGATCGACGCGACGGCTCCTTCCCGGAGGCGAGCAACTGGGCCCGTACAGAGATCACGTCAGGTGGGCTTGCCGCTGCTGGGAGTGTCGCACGCAGCCGACTGTGAGTTTAGGAGGACGTGGAGTCGATGTTCGGCTGCCGACACGGCTGCCATCAGGTCGCGGTGGAGCGGTTCGGGGATTGATCCGGCACCGAGGCCGCTGGCGGCTGCGATGCCGTCGAGCTGCTGGCGATGCCAGGAGGACAACACGTCCGCGGCGGCTGGATGCGCGAGTACCTCACGGGCCGCGTAGCCGTCCGATGACCCGATTACCTCGGTGGTCACCGTGCTCGCGATGCGCCCGGCTTCTGCGGGATCGGCATCGCGCGCTAGGACGATGGTGAGGATGCCGAGCTTTGCCCGGTAGGTGGCGTAGCCCGGAACTGGCTCGGCTGGCTGGAAGGACTCCGTCATCGCGGCGACGTGCCGCTGCGATGCTGTGTGGTCCTGGGCGCAGATCACCGCCAGGCAGGTGGCGACCTGGCGTTCCCAGGGCTCGGTCACGGTGCTGCCGGCGAGCATCTGGCTTGCCCCGGCCAGGTCCCTGTTGAGGCACCGGAGGATGATCGCGGCCTGGCGGCCTTCCATCAGGTGGTTCCCGATGCCGCGGTGCAGCTCGGCGTGCCTGGCGGCCTCATCCCATCGCCCGGCCAGGACGTGCGCGCGGATGCCCTCGCTGAGGTGCTGGAGCCAGGCCCAGCCCCCGCCTACGCGGGAGCGATCATCACGGCCAGGGACGCGCGCAACCTTCTCGGCAACCCGGCCCTCGCCGTCCACGACAACCCCCGCGGCCTCCTGCTCTGCGTCTACGACCCGCACAAGGCACTATGCCGGCGCGAAGGCATGCAGGACACGCCCAGCCTGGACCGCTGCGTCGCCACCTGCGGCAACATCTCGCGCATTATGCGGGCAACATCATCGTGTCTCGCATAGCTAGCGAGTACCGGCATGGACCTGGATCTACGTTT
>Ga0302314_10017389_pt1 | contig 12068 bp, 7 predicted proteins | sample III_Palsa_N2_3_FD_200533 | JGI IMG/M metagenome (GOLD analysis project Ga0302314, IMG submission 200533) | Peat permafrost microbial communities from Stordalen Mire near Abisko, Sweden - III_Palsa_N2_3 | ecosystem: Environmental > Terrestrial > Soil > Palsa > Peat permafrost | place: Sweden...
GTTCGTGATCGCCGCGACGATCCTCTCGGATCTGGTGCCGGTGGAGAACGCCACCATGCCCGAGCGCACCGTGGTGCAGTGGAACAAGGACGATCTCAACGACCTCGGACTGTTGAAGGTGGACGTGCTGGGTCTGGGCATGCTCAGCGCGCTGCGCCGCTGCCTGGCCCTCGTCAATGGCTGGCGCGGCACCCACTGGGCGCTGGGCCATCTGCCGCCGGAGGATCCCGAGGTCTACGCCATGATGTCGCGCGCCGACACCATCGGGGTCTTCCAGATCGAGTCGCGGGCGCAGATGTCCATGCTGCCGCGTCTGAAGCCGGTCAATTTTTACGACCTGGTCATCGAAGTGGCGCTGGTGCGCCCCGGGCCGATCCAGGGCGACATGGTGCATCCCTACCTGCGACGGCGCGCCAAACTCGAACCCATCGAATATCCCGGTCCGGGTGCGAAGCAGGCGCTCGAACGTACGTTGGGGGTACCCATCTTCCAGGAGCAGGTCATGCAGCTGGCCATGCATGCCGCCGGTTTCACGGCCGGTGAGGCGGACAACCTGCGGCGCGCCATGGGTTCGTGGGAACGCAAGGGCGACCTGCATCGTTTCAAGGACCGCCTCACCAGTGGTCTGGTCAGGAACTCCTATCCGCCGGAATTCGCCGAACGCATCTGCCGGCAGATCGAAGGTTTCGGTGAGTACGGCTTTCCGGAATGCGTTGTCGGTGAAACGCGGGTCATCGATGCAGATACAGGTCGATGGCGGACCATTGAAGAAATAATGTCCGGCAAGATTCGTTTCCGAAATACGCTGGCATGTGACGACAATCTGCGCTTGCAAAAGCGCAGGGTTGTCGCTGTTGTGCCCGTCGGGGTGAAACCCGTATGGCGGTTGCGTACCGCGCTTGGGCATACAATTACCGCAACAGCGGAACATCCGTTCCTGTCCCTGACAGGATGGCGGACCCTCGGAGATTTGCGCACGGGCGACTACATCGCTGCTGCGCGTAATCTGCCAGTGTTGGATCTTGTGAACTCGGATATTTACTGGGACAAGGTGGTTGAAATCCAAGAGTGCGGGCCTCAACCCACATACGATCTGCAGATTGACGGCGACCATAATTTTCTGGCGAACAATCTGATTGTTCACAATTCACACGCCGCAAGTTTCGCACTGCTGGTGTATGACTCGGCGTGGCTCAAGCACTATGAGCCGGCGGCCTTCACCTGTGCGCTGCTGAACAGCCAGCCGATGGGGTTCTACGCGCCGGCGCAGCTGGTGCAGGATGCACGGCGGCATGGGGTGGAAGTACGGCCGGTGAACACGGTACACAGTCACTGGGACTGCACCCTGGAGCCGGTGGCCGCGGGCGCCGACGCCGATCCGGCCGCGCAGCCGGCGCTGCGGCTGGGCCTGTGCCTGGTGCGCTCACTTTCCGAGCAGGGCGCGCGGAGCCTGGTGGCCGCGCGGGCGGAGCAGCCCTTCGGGAGCGTGGCGGATCTGGCGCATCGTGCCGCGCTTACGCGCCGGGACCTCGAGGCCCTGGCCGCCGCGGGTGCACTCGCGCCCTTGAGCGGCAACCGTCATCTGGCCTTCTGGGAAGTCGCGGGGTTCGAGCCGGCGTTGCCGCTTGCTGCCGCCGACCCGGCGGCGCTGCAGGTGACCGAGGCGCGGCCCCTGCTGGCAATGCCCAGCGAAACCCAGAGCATCGTGGCGGACCTGGCCGCCGTCGGCCTGACCTTGGGACGTCACCCGGTGGCGTTGCTGCGCGAACGACTGCAGGGCGAGGGGCTGCAGTGCATGGCGGACCTGGCCCAGCTGGCCCATGGGCAGTGGGCACGCACCGCCGGACTGGTACTCGTGCGCCAGCGACCCGGCAGCGCCAGCGGGGTAACTTTCGTGACGCTCGAGGATGAGACCGGTCAGGTCAACCTCGTCGTCTGGAAGAACATCGCCGAGCGCTTCCGTCGCGCGCTGGTGGAGTCGGCCCTGCTGGAAGTGCAGGGCACGCTGCAGCGTGAGGGTGAAGTGCTGCACCTGGTGGCGCGCCGCCTCATCGATCGCACGGCGCTCACCGGCGGGTTGAACGTCGCCTCACGCGATTTTCACTGAAGATTGCCAATGCTCAGTGCACGCCGAGCATGTGGAACACCACGTACAGTCCCGCGCCAAAGGTCGCGGCGCCCAGCAGCACGCACACCGGCAGGGTCAGCACCCACGCGAGGATGATGTTGCGCACGGTGTCGCCTTGGATTCCCGATTTGTTCGCCACCATCGTGCCGGCGATGCCCGAAGACAGGATGTGCGTGGTGCTCACCGGCAGACCCAGGATGTCAGCCGCCTCGATGGTGCCCCAGGCGACCAGCTCCGCCGCGGCACCCTGCGCGTAGGTCAGATGGGCCTTGCCGATTTTCTCACCCACGGTGACCACGATGCGCTTCCAGCCCACCATCGTGCCCAGTCCCAGTGCCAAGGCGACGGCGACCTTGATCCAGGTCGGGATGAAGTTGGTGAGCCTCTGCAGCGACTTCTGATACTGGCTGGCCGCGGCCGCATCCAGCCCGGCGGGAACTTTCTTGATCTTCGCCAGGCGCGCGAGCGACTCACCGACCAGGTACACGTCCAAGCGCAGCGCGGTCCGCTCGGGACCCGCGATATTGTGCAGATCGGTCACGCCTTGCAGACGCGAGATCACCGCATCGTTCGCCGCCGTCAGTGCCGGCAGCGTATCGGGACCCGGCGTGCTGCTGCGAAGGAAAGTGGTCAGTGTGCGATGCGCCGCATCCGACGCCGGCAGGGTGGTGGTTGCCGGGACGATCTGGTGCAACTGCATGCCGATCTGCGTGGCCGACCCGTTCAGCTTCGTCAGTGCCGCCGGGGATGCCGCCAGGTCCAGGGCGAACGTCGCCGGCACCACGCCGACGAGGATCAGCACCATCAGACCCATGCCCTTTTGGCCATCGTTGGAGCCGTGTGCGAAGGACACGCCGGTGCAGGTGAGGATCAGCAGGCAGCGCACCCACAGCGGCGGTGTCGAACCGGGCTCGGGCGACTTGAACAGTTCGACGCGCTTGGCCAGCACCACCCGCATGAGGAGCAACAGCAGGCCGGCGAGCACGAAGCCCATGATGGGTGATACCACCAGCGCCTTCAGGGTGTCCTGTACCTTGGCCCAGTTGACGCCTTCACCGAAAGCCTCGTTGGGGCTGATCAGGGAGTTCATCAGCCCCACGCCCACGATGGAACCGATCAGGGTGTGGGAGCTGGAGGCGGGCAGGCCCAGATACCAGGTACCCAGGTTCCAGATGATCGCCGACAACAACAGCGCGAACACCATGGCGAAGCCGGCGCCGGAGCCCACGTTGATCACCAGTTCCACGGGTAGCAGCGCGACGATGCTGAAGGCGACCGCGCCGGAGGAAGTGAGCACACCGATCAGGTTCCAAGTGCCGGACCACACCACGGCGTAATTGGGCTTCAACGCGCGCGTGTAGATGACCGTGGCGACGGCGTTGGCGGTGTCATGGAAGCCATTGACGAACTCGAAACTCAGTGCCAGCGCCAGGGCGAGGCCGAGCAGAATGGCGGAAGGTAGGTCGATGCCAAGGCTTGCCAGCACGTGAGCTCCCCGAAATCTAGTTGGGCGGCGGAGCACAAGGCTAGGGTGGTCATATGACTGTCACGTGACAGTCCTTAATTGATCGTAAGCGCTACGCCCGTGGCATTGCCGGCACTCATATCTATGGTGCTGCCGTAGGGGATGCGGGTGAGGGTGCCGCTGGGATTGGTGGAGTTCCAGGCCCAGATCTCAGCGTAGTAGACGCCCGGGGCATACGTCGTGCCCGCGCTGCCGCCCGGCGCGAGCGCGCTGAGCGACAGGGTGCTTTGCGAGCGGCCGAGGTAACTGGTGAGGGGGGCCGCGGCCACCAATGCGCCGTTGTAGGTCAGAAACAGCTCCGCATTGTCGTAGCCTGAGCTGGCGACGCTGACCGTGCCCTGGATGGCGTTGGCAGTGCTGCCCGTGGGAACCGGCGGCGCCGTCATCGTAAACAGCGCGGTGGTGGTCAGGTCGGCGGGCGCCGTGACCGTCGTGCCCAGCGTTGCGGTGCCGTAGGCGGGATTGATGGCGCCGATGGCGTAGCTCGCGGCGCCCTGACTCGGATTCACGGCGGTGAGCGAGATAGTGCCGGAGGTGTAGGTACCGTACTGCAGGGCACCGGCGGAGAGGACCTGGGCGCTGGCGAAGACCCCGCTGGTCGGATCCACGGCACGCACCTCCACCAGGTAGGGCACTTCCGAGGACAACGGCAGCGTCTGGTAAAAGCCCACCAGTGAGCTCATCGGTGCGGCCGGGGAACTGGTGTTGATATTCACCAGGTAGGGCGTCGCCGCGGTCAGCGTCAGCGTGCCCAGCACCGCCGCGGTGCTGCCCGGGGCCGAATTGGTCACCGGCACCGACTTGACGATCACGGTTTGGATCGCAGGTCCGTGGATGACCAGATCGTACGAGCTTGGCGCACCGGAGGCCGTGGACAGCGGATACAGGACGAACGTGCCGTCGCTGCCAACGCGGGTCGTCGCGACGATCACATGCCGTGTACCGTCGCTGCTCAGGGCCTCGGCCGAGACCTGTACGTCCGGATTGCCGGCGTCGGTCAGTACCGAGACGCCCGTGAGCGACACTGCGCCCTGAATGGTGCCCGAATCCGAAACGTTATAGGTCTGTGGATGCGGATTCAGGGCAAACGCGGGCTGGCCGCTCAGGGAAATCGGCACCAGATCGCGCGTGGCATCGAAATCCACGATGGCTGCCGTCGTGCTCACTGTGCCTCCCAGCGTGGCCGTGGAGCTGGTCGATGCCGTGCTGGAGGCCGCGCTGGCACCGGCAATCGATGAGCTTGCCGCGGAGACCGTGAGGCTGGTGCCGATGCTGATGCCCTCTGCGGCATTCAAAATGGCGAGCGGCACGGTGTGTGCCACATCGGACGTATCGATGTAGTCCACCTCATCATTGGTGGCGGCGCCGGCGGTTTGCGCTGAACTGGACAGCGCATCGGTCGAGTCCGCAAGTATCACCATGACCTGATCGTAGGTGCCGGCGGTGAGTTTCAGATCGCTGGCAAACTGGCTCAACGTGCCGTTGTTGAGCGTGACCAGATCGATCGTCTGCGGCGTAGCCAGCGGAAATTTAACCCAGCTCGTGTCGTTAAAGCCGGCCGAGGCGCTGGTGTTGAACCAGATCTGGTTGATGGTCAAAAAGACGTGGGTGAACTGCGCCGCCGTGTTACCGGTCGCCGAGACAGTGGTGCTCGACTGGCAGCCGGCGAGCAGCGCGCAACCAAGCAGTGCCGCCACGGCCGGCAGACGCGTCCAGCGGCCGAGGGTCGAAGTCATGTTTGGCATTGCGCAATCCCTGTTACCGATCATGTCGCGACGCGTCTAACTTTGCCGCCGAGGTCATTGATTCAACGGCCTAATTTATGACAGGTTGACCCGCAAAAGGGTTCGAATGTTGACGCAATTTCACCTGCGGCTTCGCAGCCGAGGTCAGTGCCGGGATTTGCGACCCCCCTTGCGGGTGCCATCCCCGATATCGTAATCGTCGAAGTCGCTGGTGAGCTCGGCAGTGAGCTTGTCTTCACGCAGCCGTTCCAAGCGGCGCCACGGCGGCTCGCCACTTTTCTGCGCACGTTTCTTGGCGAGGTCCAGGTCCTTCGCCACCTGGTCAAGATCGACATCGGCTTCCTCGGTCGCCGGCTCGTCGATCTCCTCGCCTTCGAATTCTTCGGATTCGGCTTTTTCGCTCATGGTCCGTCAACCATGCAGGGAGTGCAGTGCGAATTCTAGTGGATGAGCTGATTCATCTGGAAGATAGGTAACAGCATTGCAAAAACGATGCCCATCACGAACAGTCCCATGAGCACGATCAGGCCGGGCCCGAGCAGCCCGACAATCGCCGTCAGCAGCCCGTCGAGCTCGCGTTCCTGGCTGATCGCCGCCCGTTCCAGCATGTTCTCCAGCTCGCCGCTGGATTCACCGCTTTGGATCAGGTGGATGGTCATGGGTGGAAACAGTTTGCTGATCGCCAGCGAGCGGCCGATGGAGGCGCCTTCGCGTACCCGCAGCGAAGCCTCGGCGACGGCATCGCGCATGGGCAGGTTGGTGACGACCTCACCGGCAATCCGCAGGGCATCGAGTACCGGCACCGTGGCGCCGGTGAGGATGCTCAGGGTGCGGGTGAAGCGTGCGGTGTTGAAACCGCGCACCAGTTTGCCCATCAGCGGTACCCGCAGCTGCAGCAGGTGGAACCGGCGTTTCGGACCGGGCTTGGCGAGCCAGCGCGACACCAGGATGTAGCCGACGATGGCGATGATCAGGATATAAATGCCACGCAGCCTCAGGAAGTCACTGACGCTGATCAGCAGTCGCGTCATGAGGGGCAGCTGCGCGTGGCTGGAGGTGAACACGTTCACGACCTTCGGCACCACGTAGACCATGAGCCCCGCCACGATCATTACGCACATCACCGTGAGCGCGATCGGGTACAGCATGGCGCCCATCACCTTCTGCCGCATCTCCTCGCGGTTCTCGGTGTAATCGGCCAACCGCTCTAGCACCATGTCCAGATGTCCGGCCTGTTCGCCCGCCGACACCGTGGCGCGGTAGATCTCCGGAAAGACGCGCGGAAAATCGGCGAAGCCGTCGGCGAGCGTATGGCCCTCCATGACCTTGGCGCGCACACCGAGCACGATGCTCTGGACGCGCTCTCGCTCGGTCTGCTGTGACACCGCGAGCAGCGACTCCTCCAGCGGCAGTCCGGCCTTCACCAGCGTTGCAAGCTGCCGCGTGAAGAGCGCGAGGTGGGTGGCCGAGACGCGCCGCGCCAGCGAAAAACTACGTTTCTGGGCCTTTTCCTCCTCGTGGACGGCGGTCACGGTCACGGGGAGCAGCTGCCGCTCCCGCAGCAGCTGGCGCACATGCTTCGGGGTGTCGCCCTCGAGGATGCCGCTGCTCTCGTGACCCCCGGTATCCACCGCCGTGTACTGGAAGGCGCCCATCGTAAGCCTAGTCCTCGCGCGTGACGCGCAGGATTTCCTCCAGTGTGGTCTCCCCGCGCAGCACCCGGGCGCGGCCGTCGTCACGGATCGAGGGGGTCAGCAGGCGGGCGTGGCGTTCGAGCTCCTGTTCGGGCGCCCCGTCGTGAATCATGGTCCGCATCTGGTCATCGACCATGACCAGCTCATAGACACCGCTGCGTCCACGGTAGCCATTGTGGCCGGGACCGGGGCGATACAGGGTCGGTGAGGGCGCGTCGGGCTTCAGGTTCAACAGCCGCCGTTCGTAGTCACCCGCCTTGAACGCCTGCCGATTCTCCGGATTGAGCACCCGCACCAGTCGTTGGGCAACAACCCCGATGAGACTGGATGACAGCAGGAAGGGCTCGATGCCCATGTCCCGCAGCCGCGTGACCGCGCCGACGGCCGTGTTGGTGTGCAGGGTGGAGAGCACCAGATGGCCGGTGAGACTGGCCTGCACGGCGATCTGCGCGGTTTCGAGGTCGCGGATTTCACCGATCATCACCACGTCGGGGTCCTGGCGCAGGATGGCGCGCAGCCCTCGCGCGAAGGTCATCTCCACCTTGGTGTTGACCTGGGTCTGGCCGATGCCATCGATGTAGTACTCGATGGGGTCCTCGACCGTCATGATGTTGCGGGAGTTGTCGTTGAGCCGTTCCAGCGCAGAATACAACGTGGTGGTCTTGCCGGAGCCGGTGGGTCCGGTCACCAGCAGGATGCCGTGCGGCTTGTGGATGAGTTCATCGATGAGCTGCCCGGTGGTCGGGTCCATGCCCAGTGCGGTCAGCTCCAGCCGCCCCGCCTGTTTGTCCAGGATACGCAGCACGACGCGCTCGCCGTGACCGCTGGGAATGGTCGAGACACGCACGTCGACGGCGCGGCCGGCAATACGCAAGCCGATGCGACCGTCCTGCGGCAGGCGCTTCTCGGCAATATCGAGTTTCGACATCACTTTGATGCGCGAGACCACGAGCGGCGCGACGGCGCGTTTGGACTGCAGCACCTCGCGCAGCACGCCATCGACGCGGAAGCGCACCACCAGCCGGTTCTCGAACGGCTCGATGTGGATGTCCGAGGCGTTTTCCTTCACGGCCTGGGTCAGCACCGCATTGATGAGGCGGATGATGGGCGCATCATCGTCGGCCTCGAGCAGATCGGCCTGCTCGGGCAGGACCTGCGCCAGATGGGTCAGGTCCTCGTTGCCCTCGAAGCCACCGACGGCATCCATGGCATTGGTGGCGCCGGTCTCGTAGGCCTGCCGCAGCAGCGCATCGAAGGTAGCCTCGTCCACCCGCTCGATCCGCAGCGGCAGGCGCAGGTAGCGCCGCACCTCGGCGAGGGCCAGGGGCGAGGCGACACCGCGGACCGTGCAGCGGGCGACGCCGTCGGCGATCTCGCCGATCAGGACGCCATGTCGCTTCGCGAACGCGAACGAGATCCGCTTGTCGACGGCCACCGGGGCGGCGACTTCTGCCGGTTCGCTCATTTTTGCGCCTGGGGTGCGGAGGAGGTGCCGGGCGTACCCGCCGCCGCCGCATCGTCACGGCGGGCCTGGGCATCGGTGGCCCGCTGCGCCTCTTTGGCGGCCTGGTCACGTTCCTGCTCGGTGATCGGGGCCGCCGGGGTCGAGCCCGGCGGGGGCGGGGGAGGCAGCGGCGGCATGACCGGCGACTTGACCCCCGGCAGCAGCGGCAGGGACAGGTGATCGTCGGCTCCGACCTGGCGTTGCTCCTCGCGCATGAAGTTGTACTTGGCGTTGGTTTCGATGGACGTCTGCGTGGCGTCGTGCAGGATCTGCGGCCGCAGGAAAATCATCAGATTGGTCTTGGTCTGGCTCGCCGTGCGGTCCTGGAACAGCTGGCCGATGAATGGAATTTCTCCCAGAAACGGAATCTCGCTCTTGGTGCGGTCGTATTCGTTGCTGATGAGACCACCCAGTACGACGATGCCGCCATCCTCGATCAGTACGTTGGTGGTGACCTCACGCTTGCTGGTGGTGATACCGGAGGCACCGCTGGGGGTCGCGATCACGCTCGAACTCTCGATGTCGATCTTGAGCACGATCGCATTGCCCTCGTTGATCTGCGGGGTGATCTTCAGGATCGTGCCGACCTCGATCTGCTGAATGGTCTGGAAGGGCGTCACGGAGCCGTTGGTCACGGTGCTGCTGCTGGTGTACTGGCCGGTGACGAACGGGACTTCCTCGACCACCTTGACCGTCGCTTCTTGGTGATCCATGGTCAACGCTTCAGGCGTCGCGACGATGTTGGTGTCCGAGTCGCTGCGCAGCGCACGCAGCATGGCTGCGAAGCTCAGGCCATTTTGCGCGACGCGGCCGATCGCCAGTGTGCCACCGGTCTCCAGCGCCGAACTGACGTTGGTGCCGCCGCTGGTGATGGCGTTGGCCAGATCCACCAAGGTGGCACCGCCCACCGGGGTCAGGAAGGTCGCGCCTGGGATGACCTGGCCATTGTTTTCCTCCCACGTTGCCCAGTTCACACCCAGTTCGGCGGATTTGCTGATGTCGACATCGACGATGATGGCTTCGACCAGCACCTCCGCACGACGGATGTCGAGCTTGTCGATGATGGCCTTCATCTGGCGCATCACCTTCGGCGGCGCGGTGATGACCAGCGCATTGTTGGTGGTATCGGCCCACACCTGCGAATTCTTGCTCTCCTGGGCCGAGGGGGTCGTGCCGCCCGCAGCACCGCCCGTGCCGGCGGCGGCCTGCGCCACGCCCGACAGCTGCTCCTTGAGTTTCGGCGCCAGCTTGTCCGCATCGGCGTAGCGCAGGTAGACGACCTGCGTATCACCGCCGCCTTGCTGGGGCGTGTCCAGGTGCGCGATCAGCGCCTTGGCGCGCAGCCGCGCCGAGGGCTCGCCACTGATGAGGACGCTGTTGGAGCGTTCATCCGCGACCAGCTTCAGCGGCTGGACGCCCGGGTCCGCCTGCGCCTGACCCTGATACAGGCCGGTCAGGACGCGCACCACTTCCGTCGCCGATCCATTCTGCATGGGAATCACTTCGACGTCGGTATCACCGACCTGGTCGATGCGCGCGACGATCTTCATGATCCGGTCGACGTTGCCCGCATGGTCGGTGATGAGGATCATATTGGCCGTGTTGAGCGCATTGATCTGGGCGGTGGTCGGCACCAGCGGCCGCAGCACCGTGACCAGCTGCGTCGCGCTCACGTTCTTGACCGGAATCACCTGCGTGATGGTCTCATCCGAGCCGCTGCTGACATGTTCTGACAGATCATCCGCGCCGGGGTAGAAGCGCTGGTTGGCGTCCGGCACGATCTTGATCGACCCGCCCGCGCCCGGCACCGCGATGAAGCCGTGCACCTGCAGGATGGACTGAAAGATCTGATAGAACGTCGCCGGGGTGACCGGCGTCGATGACAGCATGGTCACCTGCGCGCGCACCCGTGGGTCGATGATGAACGTCTTGTGGGTGGCCATGGCCACCGCCTCGGCGATCTGTCCCAGGTCCGCGTCCTTGAAGTTCAGCGTGATGCGCGCATCGTCGTTGGCCCGCGGCGGCGGGTTGCGCGTTGCACCATTGGGCGCTGTGGCGACCTGCGCCAAGGCCACGCCCGGGCTGAGCACGGGTGCGGAGGCCACCATCAGGCACGCGGTGCTCGCCAGGGAGCTCGCGAGCACCCGCGCCAGAACTGAGGTAACCGAATCAGAAAATGTCATCGAGGATGTCCTTGGAGCTTGAGCCGCCGCATGCGGCTTAGTGGCTTGGCGGCGCTGCGGCGGTCGGGTCTGCTGCGACAGCGCCTGAAGTCTGGTCGCCGCTGCCAGTGCTCATCTGCTCGGCCTGGGAGGCAATCTGCGACATGTTCAGGGTGATATCTTGCTGCTGCCCGTTGCGCATTACCGTGACGTGTGCCTGATCCGAATTGCCCAGGGTGCTGAAAATCTCATTACCGCGCGCGGGATCGTCGAGCGCGGTGCCGTTGATTGCCAATACCAGGTCCCCGTTGCGCAGCCCAAGCGCCGCAAACGCCTTGACGTCGCGACCTGGATACACCCGATAGCCATGCAATTTGCCGTCGGCGAATACCGGCTGCGGCCTTAGGACATCGGAAATCAACCCCGGTTCGTTGGACAAGGCACGCTGCATGCGATCCAGCGGCGAGGGCCCCATGGGCGCCGTCGCCGGCGGCGAACCGCCGCTGAACTTGTGCGGCAGCAGCAGCGCCTCGATGGTGCCATTGCGCTCCAGCAGCACTCGGTCGGCGTAGACGGCATGGACCCGCGCGTTGCCGGGTACGCGGTCACCGACGGGATAGATCTTGGCATTGGTGGCCGAGGTCCCAATGATGGCCAGACCCTCCTTCGGGTCGCCTGCGGCGATAATGCCGGTCAGAACCAGGGGCATATTGGTCTGTGGCGCATTGGCGTCGTCCACCGGCGGCGGCGGCGGGGCGGTACCGAAGAGGTGGCCATTGGTCAGCAGCGCAAGGTCCGGCGGCGGATGGCCGGCGACACGGGCCGCGCTCTGGCTGCCTGACGGCAACCTGACGCCGCTGCCGGCCAGGTGGGTGACGATCACGGCTGCCTGGACGCCCAGGGCGGCTGCCAGGACCCAGACGGCCAGCTGCGGCGCGCGCGCGACCACCTCGGTACGCGACGCGGGCAGTCCGGCGCCCTCGAGCCACGAAACAGTGCTCATAGTCGAACTCGCCCCTCAGGCGTAAAGGCCGCAGCGGGTGCGGCGGCAGCCCCGTGCGCCATTGTGGCAGGTCCTGCGATCATAATGGGGCTTCGCTTTTGCTCTCAAGCAATTGTTTTCCAATCGGTTTCACTGTGGCCGTTTGCCGACACTATTGAGCCCTTGTGCTGGGGTTTTGGTAACCATATAAAGAGACCATGTCGGATCCGTTTCCCGCCCGCCAGGATGGCGGTGTCGTCGTCGAAGAGGCGCGACCCAAGGTCAAGCAACCTCCTCTCTACCAGGTGGTCTTACTCAATGATGATTA
>Ga0302314_10017390_pt1 | contig 12068 bp, 11 predicted proteins | sample III_Palsa_N2_3_FD_200533 | JGI IMG/M metagenome (GOLD analysis project Ga0302314, IMG submission 200533) | Peat permafrost microbial communities from Stordalen Mire near Abisko, Sweden - III_Palsa_N2_3 | ecosystem: Environmental > Terrestrial > Soil > Palsa > Peat permafrost | place: Sweden...
ATCGTGCCGGCGCCCTTTGTGATCGTGATCCGGCGCCTGGTCAAGGAGCCCGACGTTCATCTCAAGCAAAAGCAGCTGGCCGCGGGAGGATCTCAGCGCGCCTCGTTCATGGAAATTTTCGCACCGGGCATGCTTTCCATCACCTTGCGCGCGGCTCTCCTTGCCACTGGCGCCCAAGGCGGCTACTACGCAATCACCACCTGGCTGCCGACCTATCTGAAAACCGAACAGCATCTGTCGGTCATTGGAACAGGCGGTTACCTGGCCGTGATTATCGCGGGTTCTTATGTCGGATATCTATGCGGTGCGTTTCTCAGCGACCGGATCGGCCGCCGCTTGAACTTCATCGTGTTCGCCGCGGCCTCGATGGCCATCGCGCTGGTGTACACCCGCATGCCGATGACTAATGCGATGATGCTGATCCTGGGGTTCCCACTCGGATTTTTTGCCTCCGGGATTTTCGCCGGCCTGGGCGCTTTTCTCACCGAACTGTTCCCCACCCGGATTCGCGGCTCCGGCCAGGGCTTTTGCTACAACTTCGGCCGGGCGATCGGCGCTACGTTCCCGTTCCTGATCGGCTATGTCGCGCAAAGCATGTCGCTCGGTTATGCGATCGGCCTGTTTGCAGCCTGCGCCTACGGCATTCTGATTGTTGCCGCACTCACGCTGCCGGAAACGCGCGGCAAGCGCCTGAGCGAGATCAGGTAACTCAGCCCCGCCAGCGCCCTGCTCTTGCCATGCAAAAGCCGCACCGTGGGTGAACGATGAAATTCACCCGCAGCGCGGCTTTTATTCACTATCAAGTGCCGCGCGCCGCCCTCACCGGACATGCGCACGGGCGGCTCGAAGCTAGTCCGCGTTCAGATGCGACCGCTCACTAGCAGGATGATGACGATGAGCAGGACGATGCCGATACCACCGGTGGGGTAGTACCCCCATGAGCGGCTGTGCCCCCAGGTCGGGAATGCACCGACCAGCATCAAGATCAGAATAATCAGCAGGATGGTTCCCAACATAGTCGTTCTCCTCGTAAAGTATTGACCCAGGCATTGACGCAATTGCGCCGCATCCGGGTAGTCTGGCGTTCGCCTCTCCGGCGCACTGCGGCGTCATCGCATCGAGCATGCGACGCCGCGTCGGGCTAGCCGGACTGGCTGGTTCGTATTCAAGCGCACAGATCGAATTCATGCACCCCACCAGTACTGAGCAATAAGCGTGCCCCTTTTCAACAAGCGCGCCCTTTTTGTTCCCGCGGCTTATCTGTGCCTTTAAAATCGCTATTCCCGTTGCGGGCGCTAAAATCGTCCTGCGGGGAACCTTCACGGTGTGAGGTGTCAGATGCGTAACCGCGAGCGGCTTGATCCGATCGGCGCCATCGGTGCCGGGGACCACAGAAGATAGCCCGGGGGCACATTCCCCCGCGGCTGAGCATCCGAGCGCGCCGTGCGCCGGCTGTATGCTAGACCCGCAGGCCTCGAGTGGCCGGCTGCGCCCCGCGCTGGTGGGGCCATTTCAGCCGTGGGCTTCATTTAACATTTACCGGACTTCATGCGTAAAACTTACCGAATTCCCCAGATTTGCAGGTGGGCTTTGCTGCCGCTGCTATTGATCCTTTGGTGCCAGACCAGTTCAGCCGACCCGGTGCCCACCCTGCACGGGCCTGCATCAGCGATCCATGCGGTTGCTCAAACCACTCCGCTTGCCGCGGTACTGGCGTCAACCCACTCCAGCGCTGCGGCCACGGCGACACCCGCCAGCGCTGCGAGCGCTGCGGCCCCAACCCATGCGCTGGTGTCCAACGGGCTGATTGCGCAACTGGTGCATCAGTCCAGCCGTTGGGGTCGTGCTGCGATCGTGCAATTGCGCGACGCCGCCGAACTGTGGCACGGATTTCCTCGTTCGGCAGCGACGTGCAGCAGATCACCCGCAGCGAAGAGCAGCGCGCGGACCTCTTCAAGCTGGTTTGGATGACGGCCGGCATCCTGTCGCTCGCGCTCGCAGGCGAATGGTTGATAGCGTGGGGGTTGCTGCATCCTCGCGAATTGCTCGCGCAACGCGCGCAACGGGCCGAAGCCGCGGTCCGGCAAAACAATGCTAGAAAGGTTGCGCGCATTCCCGCCGAGAATGCCGCGGATGCGGCCCGCGATGCGGCCGCCCGATCGGAGGCCGGCATCGACGCCGTACCCGACGACCTATCGGAAGAAGAAGACGCCGACATCGACACGTCGGACACACCCGACATACCCGACATACCCAATAAGCAGCCCACCGCTTCAGCAGCTCAAACTGCACAAGCGGCACAAGCAGCGCAGCAGGCCGCAAACGCATCGTCGACGGCTCAGACGAGCGCCAAACAAGTGCGCGGCGCCGTCTCGGCCGCAACGCACTGGCGTTTGTTGCAGCAGTTGCCCTATGTGCTCGTGCACTTCGTCCTGACGCTACTGCCGCTGATCGCCTTTTTCCTGATCGCCACTTCGCTGGCCTCGCTATGGGTCGATAGCACAAGCGCCACCCAGGACGTGCTCGACACCTTGATCAATGCCTACCTAGTGGTGCGCACCGTGATGACCATCGTGCGGCTGTTTATCGCGCCGCGCGCACCGGCTCTGCGCCTGCTGAACGTGTCCGATACCGTCGCGCATCGTCTTCAGGTATGGATGCGCTGGATCGTCGGTGTGGCGGTGCTCGGCAACGCGCTGGCCGACGTCGCGACCAGCATCGGCTTTAGCGACGACCTGCACGATGCGCTTTCGCGCTTTGCGGTGCTGGTCGGCCATGTGCTGCTCGTGGTCATGGTGCTGCGCTATCGGCGCCCGGTCGCCAGAAGGATCCGCAGCGTCACCGCGCACCGTCCGTCGTTGGCCTTGCTCGGCGCTTGGCTGAGCGACATCTGGGCGATCGCCGCTATTTCGCTGATCGTCGCGCTCTGGTTTGTCTGGGCGCTCGACGTCAAGAACGGCCTGTCTCGGGTGTTCGACCTGTTCGGCCAATCGATCGCGGTGCTGGCCGCGGCCCGCGTTATCGCCATCGTCGTGCTGGGCGGCCTGGCTCGCGCGTTCCATACCGACGACCCCGATAGCCTGCCGCCGGCGAGCCGGCGCGCGCTGCGCTATTACCCGCTGCTGCGCCGCATGGTCTCGACGCTGATCTCGCTCCTGGCTATCGTGACGATTTTCGAAGTGCTGGGCGTCGACGCATGGCAGTGGATTCTGTCTGGCTCGATCGGCAAGAACTTGTTATCCGCGTGCATCACGGTCGGTGTCTCGTGCGTGGTCGCCCTGCTCATCTGGGAAAGCACCAACGCGGTCATCGAACGGCGGCTCGAGCGATGGACCGATGCCGAAGACCGTCTGCGCGCCGCGCGCCTGCGCACGCTGTTGCCCATGCTGCGCTCGATTTTGTTTATCGTGATCGCAATGATCATCGGCATGACCGCGCTCAGCCAGCTCGGTGTCAATACCGCGCCGCTGCTGGCCAGCGCCAGCATCATCGGCGTCGCGCTCGGCTTCGGTTCGCAAAAGCTGGTGCAGGATTTCATCACCGGCATTTTCCTGCTGATGGAAAACGCGATGCAGGTGGGTGACTGGGTGACGGTGGCCGGCGTCTCGGGCACGGTCGAGTACTTGTCGATTCGTACGGTACGCTTGCGCGGCGGCGACGGCTCGCTCTATACGGTGCCCTTCAGTTCGGTGACAACGGTGAACAACACGAATCGCGGCGTCGGCAATGCCGCGGTCAAGGTCAGTGTCGCGTACGACGAGGATCTGGATCGCGTGGTCACGGTGCTCAAGGAAATCGGGGCGGAGATGCGTCAAGATCCGGCGTTCGCCGATGCGATCCTGAACGACTTCGAATACTGGGGCGTCGACCTGGTCGACGGCGCGATGATCTCGCTGTCCGGGCAGATACGTGCTCGCGATTCGGGACGTTGGGGCGTGCAGCGCGAATTCAACCGGCGTATGCTCAAGCGCTTCCGCGAATTGGGCATACGTGTCGCGGATACTCAGCGCAGGCTCGTTGAAGAGACGCCTGCGCAGGTAGCTGCACAGGCCTCCGCCGACGAGACAGCTGCCGCCGGAGAGGTCACCGCGACTCAGAATCCATCCGCCCCGCCCCATTTGTCGAGCGTGCACAAACTCGCCACAGATAGCAGTCAGGAGCCGAGTGCGCAGAGCGCGAAATCGGGCGACAACAAGCCGCCCAAATAATCCGGCATCCTGACAAATTTACGATGGGAGATGCGAACGCTCAGGTTCAGCAGGATCAGTTATTGGCTTGGACCTGGATTGAGGATCTAACGGACTTCACGCCGTCAATATCCTTGGCGATGGCAACGGCATGATCGGCCTGATCCTGCGAAGCCGTATAGCCGCTCAGATGCACTACGCCCTTGTAGGTCCGCACTTTGAGGTGACGCGACTTCAAGTCTTCGTCGACCAGGTATTTAGCGTTGACCTTCGTACTGATCGTCTTGTCGTCCATGTAGCGCGCGGGCGAACGTTTGTTCGTGCTCGCACTTGGTGTCATGGTCGTAGTCGCGGTCGCGCCCGAAGCGCCGATTTCCGACGAGGTGCTGTCGGTATGGGTGTTTTGAGCAACAGCGCTCAAAGCGAGCATCGATGCTGTGGTAGCGATGAGGGCTTTAATTGTGAGTTTTTGCATTGACTTCCTCCGGTTGATAAGAATGCGGCAGAATGTCTGCGCCACCCTCCTATCTACGCAATTACTGTGCCTTGTCTCTACAAGCAACCGCTCCGACCCAATTATCGGGGGCGGCGGACGACACTAGAGCACCGCGCCGCCACACGGCGGATGCCAAGCGAGGCGACCCGGTAAAATTTGCACGCTCAATGTAAATCTGCCGCCCCCGTGTAAATCTGCTGCCCGCTGTGCCGACCTACTCCACGCTTTCCACTGCATTTCCACACCACGTTTTCCACTTCACGTCTTCTTCGGCTTCGGGTGCTTGCTGCCGGGCTTGAGATGCCAGTCCGCATCCTCATCGGTATGATGTGCGGGCTCGAGCGGGCGCGCTGCCGCGCCCGGAGCAATCGGGTCGCTGGCCGGAAACGTATCCTCGAGCGCGTCGTCCAGCGTCTGCTGATAGGTCTTGCTCGGCTCGGCCTTTGAACCTGCCGGGCCGTGCGCTTTCGCAGACGCTGCGGATGCCGATGATTTCGGGTGTTTGGTATGAGTCATGGAATTCTCCGGCTAAGGTGATGAATGAGGCAATGGACCGGGCGCCGCGTGATATGCGTGCAGCGATACCTAAAGCGACGCATAAAACGAAGACGCGTGGATCGACGACACATCAAGCCAAGCGAGACCCCGCTTTGATCGTGACCTGCCAATGAGCGATTTTTCCGTCATTGACGTGGCCACGTGTCTCGGTCACTTCAAACCATTCGATTGGGCCGATGTCACCGCTTGCTGCTTCCAGTGCGCGACGCACGGCGTCGTCCGAAGAGTCGGGCGACGAACCGGTTACTTCTACTTTTCGATAGGCATGCACACTCATGGAAAGACTCCTGATGAATAAGGTGTCCTGATAACGCAGCAAATAATGAGCCCAACCCGGAGCCAACCCCGGAACCCACTCGCGATACCGCGTCACAACGCCGGGCACCCCGGCAGAGGATAGGCAACGCAATAAAAAGGGCGGTCCATGCGAACATGAACCGCCCCTCATCGTCTGACGTTACTACGTCGCTACTAGGTCGCTGCTGCGCCTATGCCGAGCGCAACAACGGAAAGTACAACGCAAATTCGGCGCCCTTGCCTTCGCCTTCGCTCGTGAGCGTCATACGACCGCCCAGCAATTCGAGCAAGCGCCGAGTCAAGGCCAGCTTCAGCCCGATCCCCGCCGGTTGCCACGGCCGCGATGCACTCGACAGGCCCGCCGCGCCCGCGTCGGCAGAGGTCGGCGGCCCCGCTTGTGGGACGGGATCCTGCAGCAACGGCAAGCGATGCGGCGCAATGCCCTTGCCGAAGTCGGTCACACCGATACGAATCTCTTCGCCTGCCCGTTGCACGGTTGCGATAATCGCGCCACCCGGCTCTGAGAACCGGATCGCGTTGGCTAACAGATTCTCGATCACTTGCAGTATTCGAACCCGGTCGCCCGCGATCTTGCCGCCGGCGGGATCGATCTCGCGGCGCATTTCGATGCGTTTTTCATCGAGCTGCGGTTGCAGCCGTGCGAGCACTTCGTCAAATAGCAACTGCGGTTCCAAGGGCTCGGATTGCAGTGTCACCCGGCCCGACATCACCTGCGCTGCGTCCATCAAATTATCGATCAATTTGACTTGCTGTTGCACGCCGGTCTTGATGCCTGCCAACGCGCGCTGCATGGTCGGCACCGCGTTCCCGTCGATCGTGCGCTCCAGCACGTAAGCCCAACTTTGGATGCCGCTGAGCGGTGAGCGCAGTTCGTGCGAGATCACAGCCAGGAACTGATCGCGCACCTGCAAGGCGGCCTCGGCGCGCCGGCATGCCGCCTGTGAATCACGCAACGCCGCCTCGAGTTCGGATTTGGCTTCGAGACAGCCGACGTAACCGCTTAGCTCGCCTTGTGTCGACACAACCGGGTTGCTCGTGAACACCATCTGTTGCTCCTGGCCATCGGCACGCATTATGGAAACATCGAATTTCGCGGCGGCACGCGCCGCGATTGCATCCCGCCATTGTTGCTCGGCGCGCGCGCGCCCTTTGCCTGCCAAACACTCGAGCCAACCGATTCCGAGCGACTGCGCAATGCTTTTACCGGTGAGCACAGCCCAATGTTCGTTGAGATCTACCCAACAACCGTCCGGTGTGGCGATCCACACCAGATGAGGATGATGGCGAGCGGCGGCATGCCGCAACTCTGCCGTAACAGCCGGGGTAGCTACCGGGTGAGCAACGGGGGCCTTCATCGAGCACTCTCCAGAGGAAAACTTGGCGTTCAGTCGAACAAAGCTCATGCAGCCGATAAGATCGATCGTGCAGCAAACCGCTTCGCGCCTCGCAATATCGCATGCATTTGCGGCTGGTGTTCGGGCGGCGTCGCGGGCGGCAACTCAACCGGCTCCGGCTGATAGGGTGCCGGCATCGGAGGGTCGCCGATCGGGTCTGGCCCTGGCTCCGGCTCATACTCGGGTGGCGCAGGCTCCGGCTCGTGCTCGGGCGGCGTGTGCAACTCGAACGAGGCGGCCGCTTCATAGCCCGCTTCATAGCCCCCTACATAGCGTAAGCGGCGGCGTCCGGCTTTCCTACCTGTCACGCTAAGATCGATCATCATCAGGTCCTTGCTTGTTGCGTCGTATCACATTCGGTGGAGGCGATTCTGTAGAAGCGAGCCGATAAAATGGCAATCGCAGCAAATCGCGCTCCTGACCTGACAGCGCCACGGCATTCGCAATCAATCTGCATCGGCGAGTTCGCGCCGCGTACTCGCCGGGTGGGCGGACCCAGCGCGCCCAGGTGCGAGCTCGCCCTCCTCGGGCGGCAACAGGCCCTGGGCGCTATATTCTTCGAGCCGGTTATAAAGTGTCTTCAGGCTGATGCCGAGGACCTCAGCCGCGTGCTTCTTCACGCCGCCACATTGCTGCAATGTGGCGACTATCAGTTGCCGATCCGCTTCCGCAAGGCTGACTCCCACCGGCAACGACACCGTCGCCCCGGCGGATGGCTTGGCGCTCGGGGTGTGCAGGCTGACCGCCGGCGCATCGATACTGTGCTCGCCGCCGAGAATATAGGCGCGCTGCACATAGTTCTTGAGCTCGCGCACATTGCCTGGCCAGTCGTGAGCCTGCATCGCTTGCAGTACTTCGGGGGGAAAGCTCTTGCTGGTCTGGTGCGCACTATTGAGTTGCTCGAGCAGGCTTAGCGCGATCAGTTCGACATCGTTCCCGCGCTTGCGCAGTGGCGGAAGCTCAAGCGGAAACACATTGAGGCGGTGATACAAGTCGGCCCGCATGCTTCCTTGCTCGACAGCCTCTTCGGGATTGCGGTTGGTCGCCGCAATCACGCGCACATCGGTTTCGATTTCCCGGTTAGTGCCCACCCGCATGAACAAGCCGGTCTCCAGTACACGCAGCAGCTTGACCTGCAATTCGATCGGCATTTCGGTGATTTCGTCGAGAAACAAGGTGCCACCATGGGCGCGTTCGAAAAAACCCTTATGCTGGCGATCGGCGCCGGTGAAACTGCCGCGCTCATGGCCGAACATTTCACTCTCGATCAGATTGGGGGAAATCGCGCCGCAATTCACGGGCAGGAACACCCGCTTGCGGCGCAAGCTCAAGTCATGCAGCGTCTGCGCGGCGAGCTCCTTGCCGGTGCCGCTTTCGCCTATCAGTAACACGGTCGCTTCGGTCGGCGCCACTTTGCCGATCTGGTCGTAGAGCTGTTGCATCGCCGGCGAACCACCGAGCATCTTGCCGAAGCGCCCGAAGCGCCGCAATTCGCCGCGCAAGGAGCCGATTTCCGCCTTGAGATCGCCGGTACGCGGCACGCGGTCGAGAATCGCCTTCAGGCGCTGCATATTGACAGGTTTGACGAGGTAATCGGACGCGCCCAGGCGCAAAGCGTCCACGGCACTCTCCACGCTAGCGTGCCCCGTCATGACAATGAATTCGACTTCTCCCGAGTTTTCGAGCTCTTTGAACAAATCCATGCCGCTGCCGTCGGGCAGCTTCAGGTCGGCCAGCACCACGTCCGGCATTTGCCAGCCGATCTGTATGCACGCTTCACGCAAGTCGCCCCCTACCGATGTCGTAAATCCCTGCGAGGACACGATTTCTACCAGCGCAGAGCGGGTATTCTCATCGTCATCGACTATCAGGATATGCGGCATTCAATTCTCCGGTTGGTAAGGCTGAGTAAGGCGTCGACTAAGGTGTCGAACCAGGGTGTCGAATGAGGTCGACGGCGAAGACGGATCCAAAAACGAAGGCCGGCGCAATAATGTCTATGCAACCGCAAATTTGGAACGAATCGTGCCTTATAAGTTCACCGAGCGCTCATATAAAGGCCCGCGCGTTAGATCTCCAGCCGTGCCGCGGCCGCCGCACTTTATTGCCCGCATGGTGTCCAACATCGGATGCATAAGCCTCTCCCGCCGCAAAAAGGGGCTCTTGCGCCTTCGCAACTCCTACAATTTCTAACACAGCGCTTTTTGTGAGTATCATCGGAATCGATCCAGGCGCCGAACCCCACGAATCTTAACCACGCCCGAAAAACCTATCCGTCGCCATGTCCAGTGTAGAAGTGCCAGAAACATCGATCGAACCCGCAGCGCCGTCGCTCGGCCTGCTCAAGACCCATTGCCCCGCGATGGAACAGCTCTATGGTCAGCTCGGGCGCGTTGCGCAGACCCTTGCGACGGTGCTGATTTCCGGCGAAAGCGGATCGGGAAAGGAAGTGATCGCCAAAGCGATACACGACAAAAGCGCGCGGCATAAGCAGGCATTTATTCCGGTCAACTGTGGCGCCATTCCCACCGGCTTGATCGAGGCAGAACTGTTCGGTCACGAAAAAGGCAGTTTCACCGGCGCTATACAGCAACAAATCGGCTATTTCGAGCATGCTTGCGGCGGCACGCTGTTTCTCGACGAAATCACCGAGATGGCGCCCGAGATGCAGATCAAGTTATTGCGCGTGCTGGAAAGCGGCAAGTTCAATCGCGTGGGCGGCAGCGAGTTGATCGACGCCGACGTGCGGGTCATCGCCGCCACCAACCGTAATCCGCTGCAAGCCGTGCAGGAAGGCGTGCTGCGCGAGGACTTGCTATACCGGCTGGCGGTGTTTCCCCTACAGGTGCCACCGCTGCGCGAACGCCCGGAAGACATCGAGTTGCTGGCGAATTATTTTCTCGAGCATTTCAACGCGACCGAAAAAACCGAAAAAGTATTTTCGGCACGCGCGCTCGAAACCATGCGTACCTATCATTGGCCCGGCAACATCCGCGAATTGAAGAATACGGTCCACCGCGCTTTCATCCTGGCCGATCGCGCTATCGAAATTCCCAATCCCTATCTGGCAAATCGAAGCAAACGGGTCGCGCGCGCGCAGGGCTGCGTGAATGTCGCGATCGGCACCACACTGGCCGATGCGCAGCGCGAGATCATTTTGGCCACGCTCGAACACTTCGAAGGCGACAAACAGCAAACTGCGCAAGCGCTCGGTATCAGCCTTAAAACGCTATATAACCGCTTGCTCGCGTACCAAGGACCAGAAGCTCAGAACACCTGATGGCCTCATCGCTTCAATTGATGGCCGATCGCTTCAATCCCAGGCAGAATTTACATGGCACGACCTGGTGCGAGCACGCTTTGTGTGTGCCGTGCCGTCGCGCCCCTTGATACAGCAGGCCTTGCGCGCTGGCATACAACTTGCACCCCTCTGTACGTGAAGCCCCCTTGATTCACAAGGGCGCCATGCGGAGAAATAAAAATTGGGACAGCCCAGCTTCGACCTACGGGCCACGCAGCACCTTACGCTCACGCCGCGCCTACAGCAATCGGTCAAACTCTTGCAGCTATCGGCCCTCGAACTGGCCCAGGAACTGCAACATGCTCTGGCGAACAATCCGTTTCTGGAAGAAGAGGAAACCGGCGCAGCCGCTGAGGACAACACTGACCCGAACACATCCATGGATGCCGGAATCGAACCCGGGCCTGACAGGACCGGTGAACCGGAAGCCACGTTTTCGTTAGACACCGCATCGCAGACGGAACCGTCGCTGGCACCGAGCACCGAGATCGAAGGCGCCGAGGGCGAAGCTTATAGCGAAAGCGACCAAAGCGACGAGGGCGATCTCTATGGCGACACCGGGACCGGCTCGGACTATCTGTCCGACTACCCTAAGCACGAACGCCGCAAAAATGGCGATAGCGGCGATGACGATTACGTCGATGCCGGCGAATGGCGGGCCGCGCAATTGAGCTTGAGAGAGCATCTGCATCGCGCGCTGAGTCATTATCGCTTGAGCGAGCGCGATCATATGCTCGCCGAACTGGTGATCGAAGCGCTCGAAGACGATGGCTATCTGCGGCAGGATCTTGCCGAATTGACCAGCGCATTTCCGATCGATCCGCCACCGGACGATTGCGAGCTATCGATGGCCGTCAAGCTCGTGCAACAACTCGACGCGCCCGGGATTGCGGCACGCGACCTGGCCGAATGTCTGCATCTGCAATTGCAAGCGCTAGGATCGGGCCCCGATACCGGCCATGGCGTGACTCAACATACCGTGAAGCTCACGGGTCAGCTGATCGATCGCTATCTGAATCAGTTGGCCCGGCGCGAATACACCGAGGTCGGGCGAGTACTCGGTTGTTGTGAAGACGAGATCCGTGCTGCGTTTCAATTGATCCGCAGCCTCGACCCCAAACCGGGTCTGCGTTACGGCCATAGTGGCGTGACCTATGTGGTGCCGGACGTCATCGTGCGCAAAAACAAAGGCGTCTGGCGGGTGACGACCAATACCGCGGTGCTGCCGCGCGCGCGGCTGAACAAGGTTTATGCGGACTTGTTCAAGCAAGCCCATTGCAAGGACCGCGCGCCGCTGGCGCAAGAGCTGCAGGAAGCGCGCTGGTTGATGCGCAATGTCGAGCAGCGCTTCTCGACCATTCAGCGAGTAGCCGAAACGATCGTGGCGCATCAACGCAATTTTTTCGAATATGGCGATGCTGCGCTGAAACCGTTCGGCTTACGCAAATGCGCCGAATTGCTGGATCTGCACGAGTCGACCGTCTCGCGTGCAACCGGCAACAAGTACATGGCGACACCGCGCGGCATTTTTGAATTCAAGCACTTTTTCTCGCGCGAGTTGGCCACCGAAAGTGGCGGCACCTGCTCGGCCGCAGCCGTACGCGCTTTGCTCAAAGGGATGGTGGAAGCGGAAGACGCCGGTACGCCATTGTCGGATGTCGAACTCACCCGCATGCTCGCTAGCCGCGGTGTGGTCGTAGCGCGTCGCACCGTTACCAAGTATCGTGGTCAGCTGAAATTGCCAAGCGCGGAGTTGCGGCGTCAGATCTGATCGCGCAGCGGTTTGGAAAGAGGCTTGATAGCGGGCTTGGGTT
>Ga0302314_10017391_pt1 | contig 12068 bp, 8 predicted proteins | sample III_Palsa_N2_3_FD_200533 | JGI IMG/M metagenome (GOLD analysis project Ga0302314, IMG submission 200533) | Peat permafrost microbial communities from Stordalen Mire near Abisko, Sweden - III_Palsa_N2_3 | ecosystem: Environmental > Terrestrial > Soil > Palsa > Peat permafrost | place: Sweden...
ACGCTGGTCGGCGAGGTGAAATACGACGCAGTGTTTGCGTTCAAGTTTTCGCCGCGGCCGAATACGCCTGCCGTGACGATGGCGGACAGCATTCCCGATGAAGTGAAGTCCGAGCGGCTGAAGATTTTGATGGACCGGCAGCGTGAGATCCAGCGCGAGCACTACGGGCGGCATCTTGGTGAGGTGCAGGAGGTGATGGTGGAGAGCTACAACCCATCACGCAACCAGGTCGTCGGGCGCAGCTCGCAGAATAAGACCGTGAACTTTTCGACGGCGCAGATTGTCCAGGCTCAGCCGCCGATTGGCAGCTATCTCCCGGTGCGGATCACGCAGACTCTGCCGAATTGCCTGGTGGGTGAGGCGATTGCAGATGCAGATCCTCTGCCATTTGTTGAGGCGCAACGTGCTTCGGATTTCGTGGTGCTGAACTGATGAACTCCTCTCCGACTCAACCCGTCGTTCAGGCTCCTGATGAAGTGGAGATGCAGATTCGTGGGCTGATGATGGATCCGGTTACGAACATGCCAATCATCGTGCTGAAAGATGTAGCGAGCGATCTGGTACTACCGATCTGGGTGGGGATCTTCGAGGCGAACGCGATTGCATTGGAGTTGGAGAAGACAGCTACGCCGCGGCCGATGACGCATGATCTGTTGCAGAACATGGCTCGCGGGTTGAATGCTGAGGTGCGTAAGGTTGTCGTGTCGGAGCTGCGGGACGATACTTTTTTCGCAGTGATCTGGATGGACCATGCAGGTGAGACGGTGACGATGGATGCACGTCCTTCGGATGCAATTGCGCTTGCACTGCGGTGGGATTGCCCGATCTATGTCAACCGTACCGTGCTTGAAAACTCGAAACAGGCAGCGAGCGGCACGCCGAACGTAAACGCCGAGGAGATGCGACGGTGGCTCGAAAACCTGAACGACGACGACATGGGCCGCTACAAAATGTAACCTTCGTGGTTACAACCAATGACAAAGGCTTGCAACTCGTTCCGCCCACTCGTCTTCGGTGGGGAGATGAGGTTGCGCAACGTTGTGGTGTTTGCCTTCGAGAACACCGTCGATGGCGGTGCTTAGGGCCGCATTCATGCGATCTTCTCTGCCGGTGAGGACAGTCGCCCAGGGTGTGTCGAGGAGAATATCGCTGACGCCGGAGTCGCGGTGCAGCAGCACAGGAATGCCGCGCTGCAGCGACTCGATGGCAGGAATGCCGTAGCCCTGGATAGCGGGCATGAGGAAGAGGTGGGCCTCGACGTAGAGGAGTTCAAGCTCGGCGTCGGAGACGAAGCCATGGAAGTGGATGCGGGAGCCGATGCCGAGGTCCTGGGCCATATGGGTAAGAGCAGGGATGAGTGGACCCTGGCCAGCGAGGTCGAGCCGCCAGTCGATACGCGAGGAGAGCGGGGTTGCCTCTCGTTCGAGTGCGGCGAGGCCGCGAATCATCCAGTCGACGCGCTTGTTGGGGCCGATGCGGGAGACGGAGAAGAGACGTAGCTGGTTTGTCACCGTGCGGATGCGCGGCACGGATGCAGGGGGGAGGCCGCCCATGCGGGCGATCTTTGCGTCGACGTTGAAGTCTTTGCGGCACTCGCTGCGCAGGTACTCGCTGGTGACGATCGTGGTGCCGCCGCTGCGCAGACCGTGGCCGACGATGCGATTGGAAACGGCAATGCGTACTTTGCTTTTGGCGGTGCGTACGGCGAAGTCGCTGAAGAGGGTGGGAGTGTCGTGCATGAGCGAGTGTAAGCCGCGTACTCCGGCCAACGTGGCGTGGAGGGTGGGTTGATAGCCGGAGGCCAGAGGCTTAGGCGTCGGGTATTGCCTAAAGTAGCTGCGGAGGGCGGCGACTTTATTGCGGACGCCAGGTGCGGGATTCAGCTCAACGATCTGGAGTGGGTGCGTGGCATATTGGGCCAGGTTGCAGCGGTTGTTGTAGGCGACGAGGTGGTTGGGGACGTTGTGCTGATACAGCCAGCGAGAGAGTGCGACGATGCTGCGCTCGCCCCCGCCAAACTGCGCGATCTCTCCTGTAAGGATAGGGCGGGAGTTGGCGAGGGGAGTTGTCTGCATGTGCCTCTGTGGGGTGTGGTTGGCTCAACGTTGGGAGAGATCGTTGAGATGTGTAAAGAACTCGGGAAAGCTGATGTCGGCGGACTCAGCTCCGTCGATTTCAGTGTCTCCGGTTGCACGAAGGGCTGCGATGGAAAACGCCATCGCAATGCGGTGGTCGGAGCCGGAGTCGATCTGGGCTCCATGGAGCTGTTGCTTGCCGGGGACGACGATGCCGTCTTCGTGTTCAGTGAACGTCGCTCCCATGGCCTTGAGATTTTTTGCGACCAGGGCGATGCGGTCGGACTCTTTGACGCGTAGTTCCTTGGCGTCGCGGATGGAGATGCCGTCGCTGGTGTAGGGGGCGATGGCGGCGAGGACCGGAAGCTCGTCAATAATCTGTGCGGCGAGAGCTCCATCGATGTGCATACCGCGGAGGCCGTTAGGGGAGACGTTTACCTGCAAGGTGCCAATGAGTTCACCGTGGTACTCCTCAACGTTGAGGACTTTAATCTTGCCGCCAAGAGCAGTGATGACGTCCAGCAGAGAGGCGCGCGTGGGGTTCATGCCGACGCCGTCGAGGATGAGGTTGGAGTCGGGGAAGAGGAGCGCGGCGCAGAGGAAGAAAGCCGCAGAGGAGATGTCACCGGGAATCGTGGCGTCAATTGCGCTCAGGGTTTGATTGCCGGGGATACTTAGTTTTGCGACATCGCCCGAAGCAGCAGTTGTGCGGTTGAGCGTCGCGCCGAAGGCTCGGAGGGCATGTTCGGAGTGGTCGCGTGTACGGATCGATTCGGTGAGGGTGGTGGTGCCGTTAGCCTGGAGGCCAGCGAAGAGAACTGCAGTCTTAACCTGCGCGCTCGGGATGGGGGTGTCGAAGTCGATGGCGTGCAGCGGGCTGCCGTGGATGGTGACGGGAGCATGGCCATCCACCAGATCGATCTTTGCGCCCATCTGACCGAGTGGTTTGCGAATACGCTCCATGGGACGGAGGGTGAGGGAGTGGTCGCCAATGAGAGTGAAGGTATGAGGGTGAGGCGAGATCAAGCCCGCGAGCATGCGCATCGTGGAACCGGAGTTGCCGCAGTCGAGCGGTGCCGCGGGCTGCTTAAATTTTCCAGCGGTGCCGGTTATTTCAATGGTCCTGTTTTCTTTGTGAACGACGGTTGCGCCGAGCGCTTCCATGCAGGCGAGTGAGGAGTGTGGGTCTGCGCCCGTAGAGAAGTTCGAGAGGCGGGTGGTGCCTTCCGCAATGCCGGCCAACATGGCGTATCGGTGCGAGATGGATTTGTCGCCGGGCAGGGTGAGGGAGCCCTGAAGCGTTCGAGCGGGGCGGATGGTTTGCGTCGACATGAAACCATTCTAGGGGATGTCGAAGAAGTTGAGGTTCGTGCCCACCCCTTTGTTGCACGAGGCACCGGCTGAGTCGCGGCAAAAGCTCGCGGCGGAGAGAAAAACCTCCGCCACGAGCTGATCATGCGTAGGAATGTGTCAGTTATTTTGTGTCGGGGGCAAAGGATACGCCGCGAAGAACTTCCGCGAAGTCAGCCTTGCGGACGACGGTGAACTTCTGTTTTGCAGCCTTGGTGGTGTCGGTGTTGGTTAGATCGTCGGTGATGGCGACGAGGCGGTTAGGATCGGCGCCCGTGTCTCCATTACCGCTGACTGTGGAAGTAATGCCGTAGATCGTGACCTTGCCGAAGCCGTCGACGCTGCCCGTGATGTTGCGAACGCCGTCGGTTGCGGGTGCCCAGGGAAGATTGGTCGCAGGATTGTTTCCAGTGGGGTAACGATTGACAGTATAGGGAACGCCGAGCTCAAGGCCGGTCTGCAGCGTGTAAGCCAGGTTCCAGGTTTGGGTGGAGGTGTTGAAGATCCACTTCTGGATGCCGGCAGAGGTCTGAGCGGCGGCATGGGTGTAGAGTGTGGTGTCCCCCGTGAAACCGTCACCTTCATCGGCAACGTAGAGGGTGCTGGCATTTGCGAACCAAAGGCCGAAGGGAGCTGCAACTGGATTGGCTGTCTTCGCCAGCGCGGTCGGAAACCCGGCGAGAATGCACATGTTGCTGGGCAGCCCTGAGGTTTGAAGCGCAGACGCGTCATAGGTCAGAGGAGAGATGGGAAGGGTTGCTCCGGTGGCCGGAACACCTACTCCCTTTGGACAAGCAGTGCCCGTAGTGTCAACGAAGTACACAGTGTTGACGCCGTTGCTGCCGCTGCCTTTGGTGTAGTAGAGGACGTTATCAAAGATGGTCATGCCGCGGAAGTTGTCGTCTTTACCGATCTTGTCGGCCTTATCGCCGAGCTCGGTAACGGAGAAGCTGGCAACAGGCGTAGGGATTGTTGGTGTCTGGAAGCTCTCAGGAGCGTTGGCTGGATCGATGATCTGTGCCCCCGCGCCAAGAACAACGCCATTAGGTTGCGGATTAGCACCGTCACCTGCGTTTCCGGCGGTATAGAAGAAGTTCGCGCCGTTGGTATTGTTGAAAATTGCAGAACGCCCATTGTTGCCGCTGTAAGCGTTGGTCTCGGTGAAGGTGAACTTGCCGGAGCGATTGACTGTGGCGACGGCGCGATAGGCGCTGATGCCGACGGGGTTTGTGGGATCGATAGCTCCAGGGGTGTTGGAGTTTGAGACGTCGATGGCGTCGATCGGAGAGACGTATCCCATAAAGGAGAGAAGTTTGCCGTCGGTGGAGAGGTGAAGCCCAATCTCGGACTTGGAGCTAAAGCTCGTTACCAGCTGATTGCTCTCGCTGCGGATGTTTCTCAGGGAGCTGTTCGGTACTTCCAGACTGTCTAGAAGGAAACCCCACGGCGTGATCTGGTCGAGGAAGATCTTAGAGGTGACGCCAAAGGCGGCATCGGGGATGACGTTGTTGAAGACCTCAGGATACTTGCCGTTATTGGTTGCAGCGACGCAGGGGCCGACGGTGTTGACGCAGTTTGGTGGAAGGAGAGCTCCGACCTTCACGTTGTTGGCGTTATTGTCATAAACGCTGCGGCTAACGACGAGGTTGCCGGGAAAAAAGTGGATACCGGCTTCAAGTTCGGGCTCCTGTGCGGCGGCGGGGAGGCTTGCAGCCAATGCACCCAGGGAAAGAATTACGACTCCTTTGAGGAGTGGTTGCCAGGAATGTTTCAACTTCGGGAAAACGTGGGACATGTGTCTCTCCGTGACGTTAGTTTTTCTTGCTGAGTTACCGAGAGAACTTTATGCGGTTTGTGTTAGAAACTGGTGAATCGTGAGTGAGTAAGGCCAATCCGGTTTGAGTTAGTGAACGAATGTTTTGCATTCTGCGTAAGTTGTCTTGAAGGGAGCGCGCGGCATCTTACATTTGTCGGGAAGTTTGGCTGTATCCAGGCGCTCAGGCGTAGGTTGTTTGGCGACGTTGCCGTCTGGCATACGTCCATTGAAGGTGATTCTTAGTGCGCCATGCTAAATGCAAGCGCACTGTACGTAGCTTGGGCAAGACCAACGGAAAAGGACGAGAGATGACTCCTCAGGAACAAGACATGATTGGCGGGTTGATCGACCGTATTCAGAAGACGCAGCTTGCAGAGAAGGATGTAGACGCGGAACAGATGTTGCAGCAGGGGTTGGGTAGAAACCCCGACGCGCTCTACATTCTGTCGCAGACGGTGTTGGTGCAGAAGTATGCATTCGAACAAGCCCAGGCGCAGTTGACGCAAGCGAAGGCGCAGATTGAGCAGATGCAACAGCATCCAGAGCCGAAGCACGCGACGAGCTTTTTGGGCAGCTTGTTAGGCAGGAATGAGGAACCGGTGCCGCCACCTCCTCCGCCACAACAAGCGTATCCGCCCTATGCTCCGGTGGGAGGCAGTTATGGTGCGCCTCCTCCGCAATACGGCGTTCCTCCTCAGTATGGTGCGCCGCAGGGAATGGGAGGCGGAGGGTTTTTGCGCGGGGCTATGCAGACCGCGGCAGGAGTAGCAGCAGGAGCACTCGCCTTCGAAGGCGTTGAGTCGCTGATGCATGGATTCGGGCACGAGGCAGGGTATGGCGGCGGTCAGGGGCTTGGAGGATTCGATAGTGGGCAGCGTCCTACGGAGGAGGTCGTCAATAACTACTATGGCGATGACCGTGGAGGCCGCGACGTCTCAGCTGATGAGAAGTCCTTAGGCCAACAGGAGGACCGTGACTACGGATCGCGCGGATCTTCGGATACTTCCTCAAACGATGGCGATTCGTTGTATGGGGCCGACGGGTCTGACTCGACGGATGATGCGAGCTTCGACTCGGATACGTCTGGTGATGACGCTTCCTTTGACGACAGTGGCGACTCTGGCGATGACGGATCCGGAGGCGGGGACGACAGCAGCTTCGCTTGAGATCTATAAGAAGTAGGTGAACGAAAGAGGTCTGCGCGGAGGCAGGCCTCTTCTGTTTTCTGCTGGTGTCCTGCCGGAAGGGCCTCCCGCACGGAGAGCGGTCACTTCGTGACGGGTATACACTTTTTGATCGGCTTTAGGTTTTTTGCTCGGTGGCGCGCAGGACGACGATGGTTTCGTCGTCGAAGTGAGCGGTTCCGGCCTGGAAGTCTGTGACGGCTTGCAGAACGGTGTCGACCGTAAACTGCGCCGAGGGATGATGCTGGGATTCGAGAAGCTTGGTGAGGCGCTCATCGCCGAACATGTCACCCGTAGCGTTGATAGCGTCGACGATTCCGTCAGAGAAAAAGACGATGAGATCGCCAGGGCGCGTCGATAGGGTGAACTCCTCGTACTGGGCGTTGGGGAAGAGGCCGAGAGGAAAACCTTCTGCTTGAATGGTGCGGACGCTGGGTGGCTTCGTGATGTCGGAGTTGGCTGCGACGAAGAGCGGCTGGACTGAGCCGGCGTTAGCGATCTGGACGGTCTGGTTGTTGTCATCCCAAACAGCCATGAGCATCGTCACGTACTGGGAGTCGAGTTTACGCTCCTGGAGCTGGTCGTTTAAGGCAGTCAGCATGGCCGCAGGGGAAAGATGTTGTGGCGCAAGCGAGCGCAGAATTCCGCTGACCAGGGCAGCGTACAGTGCTGCTGGTGCTGCTTTGCCGCTGACGTCTCCCACGGCCACAGCGATGCGTCCCGAGCCGTAGTCGAGGTAGTCGAATACGTCACCTCCGATGGAGCGTGCGGCAACGAACCGGGATGCGATCTCGGCGCGCTCGAGCTTTGGCGGATGTGAGGGCATGAGCCGAAGTTGAACCTGACGAGCCATGTCGAGGTCGCGCTCCATGCGCTGTTCCTCTTCGTGGATGCGCTGATAAAGCCGTGCATTGGCGATGCTGATCGCGACCTGCGAAGCGAGCGTTGAGAGTGTGCGCAGGTGGTCTTCGTTGTAGTAGTTGACCCGGGTGTGCTCAAGGTCAAGGACGCCGATGACTTCGCTCTTATAAACAAGGGGAATCGCCAGTTCCGAGCGTACTTCGGGGTTTGCTTCGACATATCGCGAGTCTTTGCGGACGTCGGGCGCGAGGATAGGTTCGCGGAGTTGGGCGGAGGTCCCGATGAGGCCTTCGCCGAGCGCGATAGTGCGTTCGCGGGTGACGCGTTCGCCAAAACGGGAGGAGAAGCGGTGCTCAAAGAGCTGCGTCCGGTCGTTCCACAGAAGAATGGTGAACATGTGGAAGTCGATGACGCGCTTGAGGAGCTGACCGATGCGCTCAAGAAGATCGTCGGGGTCGAGAATGCTGGTGATCTCGCGGGAGATATCGTTGAGCACAGCGAGCGTCTGCGCCTGGCGCGAGACGCGGGTATACAGCCGGGCATTCTCGATGGCGATGGCCATGCGGGAGGCGACGAGCTCAAGGAGACGCTGGTTCTCCATCGTGAAATACCCGACGGTCTCCGACTGTAGATCGAGCACGCCGATGACCTTGTTCTTGACTACGAGCGGAACAGCCAGCTCGGAGCGGACGTTGGGGTTCGCATCGATATAGTTCTCCTGCGTCGTGACATCTTCGATCAGGAGAGATTTGCGTTGAAGCGCTGCCTGACCGGAGACTCCCCGGCCGAGCTTGATGCGCATTCGCTCGACCTCGGTGGAGTGGCCGATCTGGAAGCGCATCCGAAGATCCGCGGCGCGCTCATTGATCAGGAGAATCGCGAAGATCTTGTAGTCGATTACAGCGCGGACAAGGTCGGCGACCCGGTGCATCAGGGTGTTGAGGTCCAGCGTAGTGTTGAGGGCGTCGGCGAGGTTATGCAGGAACTCAACCTGCAAGGGCTCGACGCGAATCTTTGGGTCGGCTGCGTGGGGGTGAAAGAGTTGCTGGGTCGGCGGGCGGTAGTCACCCTCGTAAGGATGCTCGGGAGCGGGCCCTTCGGGGCCAGTGGGCGGCGGAGTAGCGCTCGGTTTGGTGGGGGAAGGCATTCTTCGTTGCGTTGATATTACCGGGTGAGGTCGGGTTTGGGGAGTGCCTGAGACGGCAAGACGGACGAATCCTGCCGTTGCTGCAACATTGGCAGTTATTGCGTGTCGATCCTCAGCCTTGTTAGAACCGGGATCGCCTAAATCTCGCCATATGAAAAATTAATAGCCAGGATTCGTCGAGGCAGCTTCGACCGCGTGTCCAGCTAACTCGTTGACGATTTTGACGCTCGCGCTGGCTCCGATGCGAGAGGCCCCCGCGCGTAGCATCGTGGTCGCGTCGGCGAGCGAGCGAATACCCCCCGAAGCCTTCACGCCCGCCCGAGTCCCAGCAACTCCGCGAAGCAGCCCAATATCATCGGCGGTAGCACCGCCCGTGGAAAAGCCCGTGCTCGTCTTAAGGAAGTCGGCTCCAGCCGAGAGAGCTAGCTCAGACGCACGGAGCTTCTCCTCGAAGGTGAGGAGACAGGTTTCGAGGATGACCTTGACGATGGCTCCCGCCGTGTGGGCGACCTCAACGACGCCATGGATATCCTGGCGAATGGCCTCGTAATCGGAGGACTGGCCGGACTTGAGCAGGCCGACGTTGAGGACCATGTCGATATCGTGCGCGCCATGCTTGAGCATGTGCAGCGTCTCTTCACGCTTGGACGCCGCGAGGGTCGCGCCCAAGGGGAAACCGATCACCACGCCGACAGGAATGCCTGTGCCTTGCAGTGCCGCTGCGGCAAGCGAGACCCACGTAGGGTTGATCATCGCGCATGCAAAGCGATGCTCGGCTGCCTCATTGCAGAGCTGGAGAACCTGCGTACGTGTAGCGTCGGGCTTCAGGAGGGTGTGGTCGAGAACGGCTGCGAGGTTCTGAGGAGAAGACAGAGTGTGGCTGGCGAAGGCTACGGCGTCGAACTGCTCTGGGCCGTGAGGAAGCGGATCGGTGATGGACAGCGTGTTCAAAAAATACTCCTTCGGCATCGGGGAGGTCATCGCGCCGGGTTACTTTCTATCATACCGAGGTTAGCGCTGGTTTTTTGGCGGTGCGCCAGGCAAGTGCCATGTCGTCGCGGAGGAAGTTATAGAGATTTTCGCCGGATTCTTTATCTCGGGCTCTTAATACTGCACTGGGATGGATCGTAGCGACAACCTGATTCGCGTATGGCGTCTGAAGTATCTTCCCGTGATCACGCATCAGGGCAAAAGTACCGCCTAGCAAGGACTTGGAAGCCGAAGCTCCAAGACACAGCACGACGTGAGGACGGATGGCATCGAATTCGGCGACGAGCCACGGGCGGCAAGCGTTGATCTCAGACATACGTGGATTTTGATGGAGGCGAAACTTGCCTCGCTGAACGAATTTGAAGTGCTTCACCGCATTGGTGACATAAACTTCAGAGCGATCGATCTTGAGTTCAGCCATGACCTGGTCAAGGATTCTTCCTGCTGGGCCGACGAAGGGTTGGCCTTGAAGATCTTCCTGGTCACCCGGCTGTTCGCCCACGAGGACAAGCTTTGCATGTGCTGCTCCCGCTCCAGGAACAACCTGCGTGGCGTGCTGGTAGAGCTCGCATCCCTTGCATTTGGGCAGTGCTTCGCGAAGAGATGATAGTGCGTGGTCCTCCGGGACAAAGGGCTGGGCAGAGGGCTGTTTTTGTTGACGTGTGACCATATCCGAGACTCGGTTTTGGGATTTGGTGATGAGATCGGGCAGGAGCGAAACCTCGGGGAGGTTCTTCCAGTAGCGAACAGGCATCTCGCTGCGCATCATCTCGGGATTCAGCCGCGCAGGGTTGTAGATGCTGGCATAGTAGGAACGCCAGAGATCCTCGAGCTCGTCTTCTGCTGGAGCCGACTCGCGGGGCAGACCAGGAGCGAAGGCCAGTTGCTTCGTAACCGGATCCCATGAGACAGATGCGTCCGGAGTGAGGATGGTCCAGCGCATGATGCCGAAGCGCTCGACGAAGAAAGGCGCAGCGAATGGGACAATGCGGTGATCGGGCTGGTACCAGGCGATGAAATGCTCGCAGGTATCGGGCTGAGAGGGCGTAGGCATTGCGTGGGGATCGGGGTCGCAGTGTGGGATTTCGGTGTGGTTGAGACCGAAGGGCGTAGGCGTTGCGAGGACAAGATGATGCGGACCAGGTTCAGCAGGGAAGGACTCGTCGACAACGATGGGTCGTGGGTTTGGATCATCGGGTTCGAGCACCATGCGAAAGCGAAGGAACGCATGCATCTTGTGCAGGTCGCGGCGTACCTGAGACTCAAGTCGTTCCAGCTCGGAGATGTCAGGATCGACTGAAACTTTGAGAAGGCTGCGATTCATCTGCAAGCGATAGAGGATGCGGTAAAGAAGATTCCAACGTTGAGGATCGCGATGGACGGCCGCGTAGTGAGCGGACTCGAGAAATGCTTTTGAAGTGTGGGGATCGCGGATTGGAACTCCCGTCGGAGCGTCGAAGGATTCGAGAGTGAGATCCAGCGTGACAGGGACGGTTGAGTCTTGTAAGTCGAGATCTTCGGGCCGGTAGCCGAGGCGAAGGGCTTCGCGTGCGGCCTCGCGCCACGCGTTGAAGTCGGGTTCGAGGGAGATTCGTTTCATCAGACCGAGCCGGTCAGTGCGCTTACTGAGGCGAACAGATCGAGCTGTGTGATGAGTTGCGATTCGCCGTCCGCGGGTTGCTGCTGTGGAAGGTGGTCGGCAGTAATAAGGTAAGGAAGAGCGTTCTTGATTCGGACGTGCAGCTTTTTTAGATCATCCAGAAGAAGCTGATGGTACTTGCGGATGCTGAGAATGCGTTCCACGTTGCGATACCCAATGCCAGGTACGCGCAGAAGAGCTTCGCGAGGTGCAGCGTTGACATCGATGGGGAAGAACTCCGGATGAGACTTTGCCCATGTCGTCTTAGGATCTTCCGTGAGCGAGAGATCCGGCGACTCGGGTGTTGTGAGTTCCGCAGCGGAAAAGCCATAAAAACGCATCAGCCAGTCTGATTGGTACAGACGGTGTTCGCGCATCATCGGAGCGGGTTTCAGTGGGAGCCGGGCATCTGCGGCTGGGTACGGACTAAAGCCCGTGTAATAGATACGGCGAAGTTTGTACTGGCCGTAGAGATGAGTCGCCGTGGTGAGGATCTCATGATCCGTGGCAGGCGTAGCCCCAACGACCATCTGGGTAGACTGCCCGGCAGCAGCGAACTTTGGGGTTGACGGGATCTTGCGGCGGTCCTCATCGGCCTCGTCCTTCCGCACCGCGATCTGGTTCATCGTGGATTCAATGATGGAGGACTTTTTCTCGGGAGCAAGCTGGACAAGATCCTGCTGAGTGGGAAGTTCGATGTTGGCGCTGAGACGGTCGGCATAGAGGCCAGCCTGCTTAATGAGGAGTTCACTGGCACCGGGGATTGCTTTCAGGTGAATGTAGCCGCCGAAGTGTTGAACCGTGCGGAGGGTTTTTGCCACCAGGATCAGTTGCTCCATGGTGTAGTCAGGCGATTGAATAATGCCGGATGACAGGAAGAGGCCTTCGATGTAATTACGCTTGTAAAAGTCGAGCGTAAGCTTCACCACCTCTTCCGGAGTGAAGCGGGCCCGGCGAATGTCTGAGGAAACGCGGTTGACGCAAAAGACACAGTCGTATGTGCAGT
>Ga0302314_10017393_pt1 | contig 12067 bp, 14 predicted proteins | sample III_Palsa_N2_3_FD_200533 | JGI IMG/M metagenome (GOLD analysis project Ga0302314, IMG submission 200533) | Peat permafrost microbial communities from Stordalen Mire near Abisko, Sweden - III_Palsa_N2_3 | ecosystem: Environmental > Terrestrial > Soil > Palsa > Peat permafrost | place: Sweden...
GACGCCCCGCTTCTGCAACAGCCAGGCGAGTGCTACCTGGGCCCGCGGCAGGCCGCGCTGTTCGGCGATTGCACCGACCCGGTCGACTACATCCCGGTCCGCGTCCTCGGCCTTGGCGTAATAGGCCTTCCCGACATTGTCGGTGGCCGCCCGTGCGGTGCTGGGCACTCCTTCCCAAGGTCGTGTCAGGCGCCCACGAGCAAGCGGCGACCAGGGGATCACCCCGATGCCTTCGGAAATGCACAGTGGCAGCATCTCGCGCTCTTCCTCGCGATAGAGCAGGTTGAGGTGATTCTGCATCGAGACGAACTCGGACCATCCGTTCGCGCGCTGCAATCCCAGCGCTTTCATGAACTGCCAAGCGAACATCGAGGAGGCGCCGAGGTATCGGGCCTTGCCCAGCTTGACGACGTCGTGCAGCGCCTCGAGCGTCTCCTCGATCGGCGTTTCATAGTCCCACCGGTGGATCTGGTAGAGATCGACATAGTCGGTCCCGAGACGGCGCAGGCTGGCGTCGATCTCGGTAAAGATCGCCTTTCTCGACAATCCCTTGCCGTTCGGATCGCCGCGCATTGGCCCATGAAGCTTGGTCGCGATCACGACCGCATCCCGGTTGGTAAAGTCCCGGATCGCACGGCCGAGCACCTCTTCGCTCGCCCCGTCGGAATAGACGTTGGCCGTGTCGAAGAAATTGATGCCGGCGTCGAGCGCACGTCGAATGAACGGCCGGCCGGCGGCCTCGTCCAGCACCCAGCTGTGGTTGCCCTTGGTCGGGTCGGCGTAGCTCATGCAGCCGAGCCCGATGCGCGAGACCTTGAGGCCGGTTCTTCCCAGATTGGCGTATTCCATGGCGATCCTCGAGGCCTATCAGTCGGTGAAGAGCGCGCGATCCATGACGATCGGATCGCGGGGGATGAGCGGCCGGAAGCCCATGACGTCGAGGATGTCGCCCTGGATGTCGACGCCTGGCGCCACCTCGCTCAACACGAGGCCTTCCGGCGTCAGCGTGAAGACCGCCCGCTCCGTCACGAACACAGCCTGGTGGCCGCGTTTCAGCGCCTGGGCGCCCGAGTAGGTGATCTGCTCGACCTGCTTCACCAGCTTTCGGACCGTGCCGTTCCGAACGATCTTGAGGCCGTTCGGTCCGATATCGATCTGGCTGCCCTTGGTGTCGAACGTGCCGCAGAACACCACCTTCTTGGCGTTTTGGGCGATGTCCATGAAGCCGCCGGGCCCGACCGTGAGCCCACCCAGCTTCGACACGTTGACGTCGCCCAGCTCGTCCAACTCGCCGAAGCCCAGGAATGCCGTATCGAGGCCGCCACCGGCGTAGAAGTCGAACTGCGATGGCCCGTCGATCATCGCCGAGGCGCTACGGGCGAAGCCGAACAGCAGGCCGACGAGCAGCGACCCGCCATAGGTCCCATGCTCGATCGTCTGATAGTAACGGCCGCCCTCACCCTTCTCGGCCACCATCTTGGCGACGCCTTCGCCGATGCCGACGCCGAAATTGATGATCGCGCCGTCATGCAGCTCGCGATAGGCGCGCCGCGCAATCAGCGAGCGGATGTTCAGGGGCTCGGGTGGTTCGACCGGGATCGGTCCGCGCCGCTCGCCGGAAATCAGCGGATCGTACGGCAGATCGTAGCTCATCTGCTGGTTCGGATCGACGACCACCGCGTCGACGATGGCACCCGGCACGCGCACGGAGCGTGCCGGGAGCGAATTCAGATCGACGGCCGTGCGAACTTGCGCAATCACCAGGCCGCCGGAATTATGTGCGGCGAGTGCCGCGGCATAGACGTCGACGTTCGCCGCCTCCTGGTCGAGGCTGATATTGCCGTCCGCGTCGCCGAACGATCCGCGGATGATGGTGACGTTGATCGGGAAGGACCTGTACCAGAGCAGTTCCTTGCCGCCGATGGTCACGACCTCGACCAGATCCTCCTTGGCCGAATTGTTCATCTTGCCGCCCTGGTGGCGTGGATCGACGAAGGTGCCGAGCCCGACATGGGTGAAGAGGCCGGGCCGATTGCCGCCGATCTCGCGGTAGAGCTGCATGACGCAGCCGCTCGGCAGGACATAGGCCTCGATCTTCTCGTCGCGCGCCATCTCCTGCATCTTGGGCGACCAGACCCAGTGCCCGCCGATGACCCGCTTCACCAGGCCTTCATGGGCGAAGTGGTTCATGCCCTCGGTCTTCTTGTCGCCGATGCCGAGCGCATGCAGCACGGTAAGCGCCCTCGGAAAGCCGGTCGACAGGAACCGGCGCGATACTGCCCGAAAGACGTGGCTCGCCTCCATCAGACCGCCGCCGCCGCCGATCAGCGCCACCGTATCGCCGTCCTTGATGAGCTTCACGGCGTCGTCCGCCGACATGAACTTATTGCGCATCACGCCGACGCCCCTGCCGCGACAAGCTCGGGCCGCCGAGGCACCATCAGCCTGTGCTCGCCGTCCTGAACGGTCTCGCCGCGCTGGTTCAGCAGCTCGATCTCGATGAACAGGATCCCCATGTCCGGTTTGCTTTTGGACACCCGCGCATCCCGGATGCGGAACTTGACCTGCAGCGTGTCGCCGATCCGGATCGGCCGCTTGAAATTCCATGACCAGCCAAGGGCGATGCCGTCCCGAAAGAAGGCGGACTGCACCTTCAGACCATCTGTCAGCGACAACCCCATCAGGCCATGCGCAATTCGGCCGCCGAATTCGGTGGTCTTCGCATAGACCTCGTCGAGGTGCACCGGCGAGAAATCGCCGGCAACGCCGGCATAGGCCAGGATATGCCCTTCGGTGACCGTGACGCGCGGCGTCAACCGTTCGTCACCGATCTTGATGTCGTCGTAGAAATTTCCGGGAAGCATGGACTGGTCCTCGATGATGGCTCGGCGCGGCGACCGACGGGGGCGGACGCTCAATGGTTCAGAATCTGACCAAGGAAGCTGCGCGTGCGCTCGTTCCTGGGATGGGCGAAGAACCGATCCGGTCGGTCCATCTCGACGATCTCGCCGCGGTCCATGAAAATGACCCGGTCGGCCACACTCCGCGCGAAGCCCATCTCATGGGTCACGCACAGCATGGTCATGCCCTCTTCGGCGAGGCTGATCATGGTGTCGAGTACCTCCTTCACCATCTCCGGATCGAGAGCGGAGGTCGGCTCATCGAACAGCATGATCTTCGGTGTCATGCAGAGCGCGCGGGCGATCGCGACACGCTGCTGCTGGCCGCCGGAGAGCTGGGCCGGGTACTTGCCGGCCTGCTCAGGAATGCGGACCCGCTTCAGGTACTTCATCGCGATTGCCTCGGCTTCGGCCTTATCGGTGCCGCGGACCCGCATCGGTGCCAGCATGCAGTTCTGCAGGACCGTCAGGTGCGGGAAGAGATTGAACTGCTGAAACACCATGCCAACCTCGGCACGCACGGCCTCGACGTTCTTCGATCCGGCGCCGAGATCGATCCCGTCGACGAGGATTCGACCGTTTCGGTATTCTTCCAGCCGATTGATGCAGCGGATGAGCGTCGACTTACCCGAGCCCGACGGTCCGCACACGACGATCTTCTCGCCCTTGGCCACCGCCAGGTTGATGTTCTTCAGCACCTGAAAGCTGCCGTACCATTTCTCGACATTCTCGAAGACGATCATGGCGTCGGCCGGCGGTGGCGCGTCGAGGGACGGTGCGAGTGGCGCAACAAGATCGATCATTCTCATCCCTTGAACTGGCGGGCATGGGCGGTTGGAACGGGCGACCGCCACGGCCGCCCGTCGGGCGAGCGCAGCGAGGCTATTTCACCATCGCGATCGGCAAGGGCGCGTCGCCCTCACCGGTCGTCGGCAAGGTCGGCAGATCGCCGCCGATCCATTTTTTGTAGAGCGCCGGTAGTTCGCCGCTTTCGATATTCTTGGCGATGAAGCCATTGAGATAGGTCACGAACTCACGGGCGTCCGGCCGCACGGCGAACGCGTTGTAGGCGCGGGCCACGGCGAATTTCTCGTCGAACTTGCCGGGTCCGGCGACCTGCTCGATGTTCTTCACCTGGGTCGCTGCACCGCCGATGATGTCGACCTGGCCGGAGATCAGCGCCTGGACGGTACTCGAATCATCGTCGAAGCGCTGGATGGTGGCCCCGGCGGGGGCGGCCTTGGTCACGGCACTGTCCTGCGGCGTGCCGCGCGGCACGCCGACCCGCAGACCCTTCATGTCGTCCCATCCTTTGATCGAGGCGCCGGCCTTGCCGATATAGACCGTGTCGTTGTTGGTGTAGGGGCGCGAGAACAAAACGACCTTCTGGCGATCGGGGAAGATGCCGATCACCGCCGCGAGCACGTCGACCTGGCCGGTCAGAAGGGCCGGAATCCGATTGGCGGGGGTGACGGGCGAGAATTCGGCCTTGACCCCAAGGTCCTTCGCCAGCAGCTGGGCGACTTCGATATCGAAGCCGGTCAGCTTGCCGGACTCATCCGTGAAGCCCCACGGCACCTGGGCGACTTGCGAGCCGACCTTGAGGACGCCGCTCTTCTTGATCTCGGCCACGGTCTGGGCCGACGCGGATCGAACACCGATCGGCAACAGACAAAGTGCTACCGCGGCACCCAGGAGCAGGCGACGCGAAACGTTTGGATTGTTCAGTATCTTCATGGTCGTTTCCTCCGGTATGCGGGCTCGTTCCCGCGGGTTTGGTTAGGTTTTGGCGGCAAAGCGCTGCTCCAGGCGCAGGCTGAAGCGTGACAAGGGAAAACAGATGACGAAGTAGAGAAGGGCCGCGAGGCCATAGGCGAGCAGCGGCTTGTAGGTCGTGCTGGCAACGATCTGGGCCGAGCGCGACAGCTCGACGAAGCCGACGATCGAGGCGAGCGACGTCCCCTTGATGAGCTGAACCAGGAACCCCACGGTCGGCGCAATGGACAGGCGCAGCGCCTGCGGCAGGACGATGTCCCGCATGCGGGAGGCGTAGCGCAGACCGAGCGCACGGGCCGCTTCGGTCTGGCCTCTCGGCACCGCCTGGATGCCGCCTCGCCAGATCTCGCCCAGGAACGCGCTGGCATGCAGGGTCAGGCCGATGGTCACCGCAGTCCACGGGCTGACCTTCACGCCGAAGACCGGCATGCCGTAGAACACCAGGAACAGCTGCATCAACAGCGGCGTCCCCTGGAAGAAATCGATGTAACCCGCGGCGATCGCGCGAAGCGGTGCCAGCGTCGAGGTGCGGCTGAGCGCGATGATCAGCCCGACAACACCGCCGCCGATGAAGGCGATCAGCGACAGGAGCAGGGTCCACTGGATGCCGGCCAGGATGAACAGGACTTCGTTGGAGCCGAATAGGCGGATCATGAGCCTGGCCTCACCTGACCGGATAAGAGAAGTAGATCCGGTTGATTGCCTTGAAGGCGGTCGAGAAGATCAGCGAAAGCCCGAAATACAAACCGGTCGCGACCGCATAGACCTCGAAGCTTCTGAAGGTCTCTGCGTCGATCGACTGCGAGATCGACGCCAGTTCTTCCGCTGAAATCGAGGAGACGATGCTGGTCGTCAGCAGCACGAGAATGAATTGCCCCGACAGTGCCGGGAAAATGATGCGCAACGCCGGCTTGAGGACGATGAAGCGGAAGATCTGCAAGGGCTTCAGGCCGAGCGCCGTTCCGGCCTCGACCTGGCCTTTGGAAATTGCTTCGACGCCCCCCCGGATAATCTCGGCGGCGAAGGCGCCGCAATTGAGGCTGAGGGCCAGGATCGCCGCGGTCCACGGGCTGAGACTGATGCCCAGCGTCGGCAGGCCGAAGAAGATGAACATGACCTGGACGAGGAACGGCGTATTGCGGATGACCTCGATGTATGAGGTTGCGAACAGCCGGACCGCCCGGATCGGGCTGCGCTTGGCCAGCATCGCGACGATGCCGATGACGAGGCCAAGAACGACGGCGATCGCGGCCAAGCTGATCGTCTGCCAGCACCCGCGGAGAAACATCTCCCAATAGGGGGCCAGGACGGCAAAATCGAACTTGTAGGTCATTCTTCCTCCCTTGGTCCGGCGATGGCTTGTCCGCCTCGTCCGTACCTTTCGGTCCGGTGTCCCTATGGGATCCGGAAGAACTGTCGATAGAGCTCGATCTGCTGGCTCAGCATGTGGATGCCGGGATGGACACGCAGGCCCCGCACGAGCGCTGCGTTCAGCAGGCGCGTTTCCGCCGGCTTCATGATGATGTCGGCAACGACGGCGTCCGCGCGGACGCCGTCGAGCTCGAACGGTAGTGGATCGTCCTCGCGCAAGCCCACCGGCGTGGCGTTGATGAGGATATCGCTCTCGGCCGTGGCCGGTGCCGAGGCGACCCGGACGCGTCCGGGCCATTTCGCCTCGAGCCGTGCGGCCAAGTGCGTGGCGCGTTCCGCCGAGACATCGGACAGCACGAGCAGACGCGCACCGTGGGTCAGCAACGCGGGCGCGATGGCGGCGCCGGCGCCGCCGGCGCCGACCAGGCTCACGGCTTTGCCTCTGGGGTCATGGCCCGCGCAGACGAGCCCGCGGACAAAACCGACGCCGTCGAAATTGTCGGCCGCCCAGGTGCCGTCGGCCTCGCGGCGCAACGCGTTCGCCGAGCCCGCCAGTTTCGCCGCTTCGCCCAGATGATCCGCATGATCGCACGCCGCGAACTTGTGTGGGACGGTGACGAGGATGCCGTCCAGATTTGCAATGCGCTTCAGTCCCTCGATCATGACCGCGAAATCCGCCGGCGCCGCCTCGACGGGCACCAGCACCGCATCGATCATCCGGTCGATGAACAGGCGATTCATCAATGCAGGGGCCAGCACTTGCGCGACAGGTTGGCCGATCACGGCGAACAGGCGAGTGGCACCGCTCGGGCAGGGGATATCAAAGGCCTCGCCCTGGGGACGCAGAGTGCTCACGGCGGTGGCTGCCAGCAATTCTTGCTCAAGGCGCGCGTCCCATCTTATAAATTGGAATTTCTACTATTATGGAACCAATTCCATTTTTGTCAATTAAGTGACATGGCGTTCCAGATGGAATAGATTTCAATCTCTGAACGACCCTCTACGATATCCGAACGAACCGAGCAGGATCACGCGATGCACACCCCCGACCGCGCGATATCGATCGTCGAACTCCTGTCGAAAAACGCCCTGGGACTGCCGCTCTCGGTGATCGCCGATGAGCTGTCGATCCCGCGTAGCGCCACGCACCGGCTGCTGGCCGACCTGCGCGACGAAGGATACGTGCGGCAGGAATACGAAGGCGGCACCTACCGTCTGACGGCCAAGGTCGTGGCGCTTGGCTTCACCTTTCTGAGCGCTGCCGGTGTGACGGCAGAAATCCAGCCAATCCTCGATCGCCTGGCGGAGCGAACCGGGGAATTGATCGTCCTGGCCGTGGTCGACGGCGAACGGCTACTGCGCGTGGCCAAGGCCCAAGGGGCCCGGCGCGGCTTGCTCTATCACCAGGACGAGGGTCCGGAGGTCTATCTCGCGGCCACCTCGAACGGACACGCCTGGCTCTCCTGCCTGGACGAGGAGGAAGCGATGCAACGCGTCGCCAAGCAGGGCTACAACCGGCCGATCGACGGACCAACGGCGCCCAAGACGTTGCGCGACATCCTCAAATATGTCGCAGCGACGAGGGCGCGGGGCTTCGCGAAGATTTCGGAGACCTATGTCGCCGGAACCTCGGCCATGGCGGCGCCGATCTTTCGCCCAGGCACGCGCCGGGCGATCGGCACGCTCAGCATCGCCGGGCCCCTGCTGCGCATGACCGACGAACATATGGATTCCCTGGCGCCGACCCTGTTCGCGAGTGCCGCGGAAATCGCCGAGGCCGGCAGCAACCTGCCGATCTTCGAACAGGCCGCCGAAGCGGCGGTACGATGATGTCCAGCCGCAACCGGGCGATCTCGATCCTCGAACTGCTGTCCCATCACGCCTGGGGCCTGTCGGCCCGCGACATCGCCAACCGGCTCGACATCCCCTTCGCCGCGACGCAACGCCTGCTCTCCGGCCTTATCGAGAGCGGCTATGTCCATGGCGGCACGGGCAAGGCCGACCTGTACCGCCTCCGGGTCAAGCTCCCTGCCTTGGGACTGGCCTATCTCGGCGCCACGGGCGTGACCGATCTGGTTCAGCCGATCCTCGACGATCTGGCGAAGCGGACGAGCGAGCTCGTGAGGTTGGCTGTCATCGAGGCCGACAGACTAACCTGGGTTGCCAAATCCCAGGGCGCCCGCAGCGGACTGCTCTACAATCCCGATACCGACGCCGAGGTGCATTTGCCGGCGACAGCCAATGGCCGCGCCTGGTTGTCTTGCCTCGGCAAACGCCAGGCCCGCTCCCTGATCGAGAAGAGCGCACCAGATGTCATCGACCAGACCGACGCCGTGCTCCGCGACGTCGCGATCGCCCGCGCCCAAGGATATGCGGTGGTCTCCGAGAGCTATGAGGCCGGGACGTCGGCGGTCGCCGCACCGATCCGGCGGGGGGCCAGCGGCAATCCGATCGGCACGGTCAGCATCGCGGGTCCGACGATCCGGATGACGCCGGACCGCATCCAGGAATTCGTGCCCTGGCTGCTGGCGAGCGCCGCCGAACTGGGTGCGGCGGCCGGTTCCTCTCCGCTGTTCAAGGGACCTTGAACAGCGTGTTCATACGCGATTCCGCGGCGATGCCGACGTAGCTGGCGCAGATCTCCATGAAAACCCGCGACATCGGTCTCGCGCTTCTTGTCTGCCTCATATGGGCCGCCAACCAGATCATCAGCCGCCTGGTCGTGACGAACCTTGGCATCCCGCCGATCTTCTATTCGCTGGTTCGGTCGATGGTGATCGCATTGCTCCTACTACCGATGCTTCGACCACCTCCGCGCAATGTAGGGCTGGTGATTGCCGTCGGCGTCCTGCTCGGCGGCGGTGGCTTCGCGCTCAATTTCGTCGGGCTCGAATTCGCAACGCCCTCGACCGTGGCGGTCGTCCTGCAGCTGTCAGTCCCGATGGCGACCGTTCTCTCGATCGCCATCCTCGGCGAGCGGATCCGTTAGAAGCGCGGTCTCGGCATCGCCTTGGCGTTCGGTGGCGTCATCATTCTGCTCTGGGATCCGCGCGCGATGGGCATGTCGTTCGGACTGGTCGTCACGGCGGCATCGGCGCTGTCGAGTGCCCTGGGTGCGATTCTCCTGAAGAAGATCGCTCCCGTACACCCGCTGCGTGTTCAGGCCTGGGGCAGCCTCGGGGCGATTCCGCTGTTGACCGTCCTGAGCGCGACCCTCGAGTACCATCCGATCGACGCCGCGGTCGGCGCCGGCTGGATGTTCGTGGCCGCCATCGCCGCCTCCGCGCTGATCGTCTCGATCTTCTGTCACACGATGTACTATCGCCTGGTGCAGAAATACGACGCGAGCCAGGTCGTCTCGCTCATGCTTCTGCATTCCGTCATGACGATTGTTCTGGGCGTGCTCATCACCGGCGACGCGTTCACGCCGCGCATGCTCGTGGGCGGTGCCATCACCCTCGTCTGCGTCTTCATCATCGCCGTCCGATCCGGCAAGCAGCCGGGGACGGCGGAGCTTATCGCGACGGTCGAACAACCATAGGAGAAGTGCGAACTCGACTTCGCGAGATTGCGCGGCAGAGAGACAGATTTTGGAGAGTGGGTCCCCGCAACCACTTTCATTATAACTCGCTCCTGTGCGAGATCTGACAAACCAGCGCAGACAGAGGGGCACCTGCGCGTAGATCGCTGGATCCGCGTATTCTCCGAATTGCGGAGGCCGTCGGGCGTCAACTCGCCCGACAGCATGCGATGGTCCGGCCACCTCATCCGGCAAACGACAATGCACTCCAAGATCCTTGCTCGAATGCCAAAAAATGACTACTATAGTCAGAATGGTTTCTGGCCTGGAGGCAATAGCCATGAGCATCGGGACGTGGACGGTCGTCGAGGCGAAGGCGAAGTTCAGCGAGGTCGTCGACAAGGCGCGGGTGAATGGTCCGCAGACCATCACGAAGAACGGTCGTATCGCCGTCGTAGTGGTGTCCGCGGAGGAATGGGAACGGAAAACCCGCCGCCCGGGCAATCTGGCGGAGTTCTTCGCGGAGTCTCCCTTGCGCGGTTCGGGCCTCGACGCCCCTCGGACGAAGGATGCCACCCGCGAGATCGATCTGTGAATTTCCTGCTCGATACCAACGTCGTCTCGGAATGGACGAAACCCCGCCCCGACACCGGCGTCGTGGCTTGGTTGGCTGAGGCCGACGAGGATCGGGTGTTCATCAGCGTCGTCACGCTGGCCGAGCTGCGCCATGGGATCGAACGAATGCCTGTCGGTGCCCGTCGAGACCGGCTCGATGCTTGGCTGACCGAACAGATGCCTTCACGTTTCGAAGCGCGCGTGCTGTCCGTCGATGCGGAGATTGCCAATAGCTGGGGCCGCATCATGGCGCGGGGACAGGCCGTTGGTCGCCCAGTCAGCACGATGGATGCCTTCATCGCGGCCACGGCCGAGCAACATGATCTCACACTCGTCACCCGCAATGTCTCGGACTTCGATGCCCTGGGCATTCGACTGATCAACCCTTGGAGCAAGGATTGAGGTCCCGCCATGGCCCGTGTCGTTTTCTACGCCCGCTATTCGGACGATAGTCAGAGCGTGACGTCGATCGAAGACCAATTCCGCATCTGCCGTGAGCATGCCGCACGAGAGAAGTGGGTGGTCGTCGATAGTTATCAGGACGCCGCCATCTCTGGTGCCAGCGTCATCTTGCGACCAGGCGTTCAGGCCCTGCTTCAGGATGCCCGGCGCGGCACGTTCGACATAGTGCTGGCGGAGGCGCTCGACCGTGTCTCCCGTGACCAGGCCGACGTTGCGACGCTGTTCAAGCATCTCCGCTTTGCTGGGGTACAGATCGTGACCCTGGCGGAGGGAGAAGTCTCTGAACTGCATGTCGGTCTCAAAGGCACGATGAACGCCCTGTTCCTGAAGGATCTGGCAGCCAAGACCCATCGCGGTCTGCGCGGACGTGTTGAGAAGGGCAAGGCCGGCGGCGGGCTCTGCTATGGCTATGATGTGGTGAAGCGCACGGACAGCGAAGGCGAGCCGGTCCGGGGCGAACGTAAGATCAACGAGGCAGAGGCCGTCGTCATTCGCCGCATCTTCCGGCAGTTCGCGGTGGGCCAGTCGCCGCGGAGCATCGCGACTGATCTGAACAAGGATGGCATCTCCGGTCCCTTCGGCCACACCTGGGGCGACACGACGATCCGAGGCCATGCCTGCCGAGGTAACGGCATCGTCAACAATGAACTCTATGCCGGCGTGCTGGTCTGGAATCGCCAGCGCTTCATCAAGGATCCGAACACGGGCAAGCGGGTGTCTCGTCCGAACCCGGAAGCCAACTGGACCAGGACCGAGGTGCCGGAACTGCGCATTGTCGACGACGAACTATGGCAGCGAGTGAAGCTCCGCCAAGTCGAACTCGCTAAGCAATTCGAGGCCACGACCAAGGGGGTTCGTGCCGCTCGCGCGCAGCGGATGAACAGTCTGCGTCGTCCGGCCTTTCTGCTGTCGGGCCTGCTTACCTGCGGCTGCTGCGGCGGGAAATACGGCATCGTCGTCAACGACCGCTACGGTTGCCTCAACCATTTCCGGAAGGGCGTCTGCGACAATGGCCGCACGGTGCGGCGAGACGTGATCGAGCACCGTGTTCTAAGCGGCCTCACCGACAAGCTTGTTTCCCCGGAGGCGGTCGCTACTGCGGTTCGAGTTTATGCTGAGGAGATCAATCGGCGGAACCACGAACGCCGCGCAGAGGCGGAGGTTGACCGTCGCGCCTTGGAGAAGATCGGGCGCGGTATCAAGGGCATCATGGTGGCGATCGAGGACGGCATGTACCAGCCGGCCATGAAGGCACGCATGGATGAGTTGGAGCGACAAAAAGCCTTGATGTCAACCGGCTCTGAATCGGGGCTCTGACTCACTTTTGATGGAGGCGGTCAACGCCGGGTTGGATTCTGCTCATGCTGTTTCGGGGGAGACGACAGCATGGAGCGAGCTTTCAATTTCACAGCGCTGGTACCGG
>Ga0302314_10017394_pt1 | contig 12067 bp, 8 predicted proteins | sample III_Palsa_N2_3_FD_200533 | JGI IMG/M metagenome (GOLD analysis project Ga0302314, IMG submission 200533) | Peat permafrost microbial communities from Stordalen Mire near Abisko, Sweden - III_Palsa_N2_3 | ecosystem: Environmental > Terrestrial > Soil > Palsa > Peat permafrost | place: Sweden...
AGCACTCGGGCCTCGCCGGCGGCGCCGACATCGAACGCCTGCGAACCCTGCCAGCGCTTCAGGTCGAAATGGGTGTTGTGAAACACGCGCTCGCCGCGCGTCGGCTGGGCGGTTTCCACCTCGGGCTGGACCGGAAGGATCGCGCCCTGGTCGAAATCGACCGATGCGAGCGCCTGGTCGACCTGTAGCGGGCGGGGCTGTCCGGTCTTGGCGTCCACATGGCCCCAGTCGTACAGGCGAAAGGTAACGTCGCTGTTTTCCTGCACCTCGAACACCATCACCCCGTCGCCCAGCGAGTGCACCGTGCCCGCTTCGATCATCACCCCTTGGCCGGGCTCGGGTTTGAAGCTGGCGAGATGGGAATCGGCGCTGTCGGCGTTCAAGGCGCGCAGATCCTCGGCCGTCGTCCCAGGCTTCAGCCCGGCGTAGATCCGGCCTTCCGGCTTGGCCCGCAGCACCATCCAGGCCTCGGTCTTGCCGGTGTCGCCCGCGGGGATCAGATCTGTCTGGTCGTCGCGCGGATGCACCTGCACCGAGAGCATCTTCTCCACGTCGAGGAACTTGAGCAGCAGGGGGAAGCGGTCGAAGCGGGCGGCCTGGCGGCCGAGGATGTCGCCCTTGCGGGCCGTCATGAGGTCGGTGAGCGTCCGCCCGGCGAGGGCGCCGTTCTCGATCTTGCTGGCGAAGTCGGGGCGGTCGCTGAGGATCCAGGCCTCGCCGATCGGGTCGTCGCCGGGAAGGACGGTGTTCATGAACTCGCCGAGATCGCGCCCGCCCCACAGGCGGTACTGGAACATCGGCTCGAAGCGGAGCGGGTACAGATCGTCAGCGGTCATGGAGGCCTCGGGCGGCGGCATCGGTGAAAATCCACAAATCGCCGACAGAGTTCACCCGCGCGGCGGCCAACGCCGGGTCGCCGGCGCGGGCGACGTCTTCGAGATCGCGCTCCGGTTCCGCGATCGTCAGGCGCACCTTGAGCGGCTTGGCCATGGCCTCGCGCAGATTGGCCAGCGTCCCGAGGCAATCAGGCATCTCGCAGCGCGGCCTCACGCGGCGTCCGATTGCAGAAGCAATCGCCGGACGGCATTGGCGAAGCCGTCGTTCTCGTTGCTGTCGGTCACCGCGCTGGCCTGGGCTTTGACCTCGTCGCTGGCGTTGCCCATGGCGACCGAAAAGCCGCTTTGGCGGAACATCAGCACATCATTGGGCATGTCGCCGATGGTGGCGATCTGCTCCGGCGAGATGTTCAGCCGCTTGGCCACGGCGGTGACAACGGCCCCTTTGTTGGCCTGCGGATGGGTGACATCCAGGAAGTGAGGCTCCGAGCGAGTCGCGCTCGCGGTCGGACCGAGCAGGTCCTGCGCCGTGCGTTCAACGCGGGCGACCAAGGCGTAATCGTCGGAAACGCCGACGATCTTGAACGCCCGCGCCAGGTCGGCGTCGGTAAAGGCCGGGACGACCGTCGCGTCGAACTTCAAGATCCACGCCTCGCGCGCCACATGGGGCCCACCGGCGTCCTGCACCAGCCAATCCGCCTCGGTGTAGACCCAAACGCCCAGCCCCTGGCTCAGCAGAAGATCGACGGTCCTTCTGGCGACGAGGGCGTCGAGCGGATGGCTTTCGACCACGGCGAGGTCCGGATCGAGCACGAGCCCGCCGTTGAAGCCGGCGAGAGGCTGTTGCAAGCTCAGCGGTTCTATCAACATGCGCAGGCCGCGTGGCGGCCGGCTGCTGGTTATGGCAAGGCCGACGCCCGCGGCGCGCAGAGCCCGGGCCGCCGCCAGGGCGCCTTCGGTCAGAACCTTGTCGTTGGTGACCAGAGTTCCGTCGACATCGCTCAACAGCAGGCGGATATCGCGGGCGCGGCTCACGGCGTCTCGCCGATTGTCCGCCACGCGCGCGCGCCGGCGGCGGCGATAAGCTCGTCGGCCGCCTTGGGGCCCTGGCTGCCCGACGCGTAGTCCGGGGGCGTCAGTGGGTCGGCCGCCCAGGCGTCCAGCACCGGTTGGACGATGCGCCAGCCCTGCTCGACCATGTCGGCGCTCATGAAAAGAGTCGGGTCGCCGACCATCACGTCGTAGAGCAACGTTTCATAACCGACGTCCGGCGTCTTGGGGAACCAGTCGTTATAGTTGAACTGCATTTTCACGGCGGCGAGGTCCATCGCCGGCCCCGGGCGCTTGACCTCGAACTGCAACGAGATTCCATCGTCCGGAGCGATGCGTATCACCAGCCAATTGGGCCGGAGCGCCTCGACCGGCGTGTCGCGAAACACCGCATAGGGCGCCGCCTTGAAACGGACGGCGATCTCCGTCACGCGCTGCGCCAGGTGCTTTCCCGTGCGCAGATAGAAGGGCACGCCCGCCCAGCGCCAATTGTCGATCTCGAGTTCCAGGGCGGCGTAGGTCTCGACCTTCGAGTCGGCCGCCACGCCGGGCTCCTCTCGATAGGCCTTCACTGGCCGGCCGGCCGACGCGCCTGGGCCATATTGCCCGCGGGCCGCCTTGGCCGGTGTCACGGCGGGTATCGCGGCGAGGACATCGGCCTTGCGCGCGCGCACCGAGGCGGCGTCGAAGCTCACGGGCGGCTCCATGGCCACCAGGGACAGCAGGCTGAGCAGGTGGTTGGGCGCCATATCCCGCAGCGCGCCCGTATGCTCGTAGAAATCGCCGCGCTGCTCGACGCCGACCGTCTCGGCCGCCGTGATCTGCACGTGGTCGATCCGATCGCGATTCCAGATGGGCTCGAACAGGCCGTTGGCGAAGCGAAACGCCAGGATGCTCTGGACTGGCTCCTTGCCCAGAAAATGGTCGATACGGAAGATCTGGTCTTCGCGCAGCGTCTCGAGCAGGTCGGTGTTCAGGGCGCGCGCGGACTGGAGGCTGTGCCCGAACGGCTTCTCGATCACAACCCGGCGCCAGAAGCGCGGTCCGGCGGTGTTGTCGGCGTTGTCGTCAGTGAGCTTGGCCTTGCACAACTGCTCAACCACCGGACCAAACAGCCGGTCGGCCACGGCAAGATAGAACATCGCGTTCCCACCCGTCCCGTGGGCGGCCTGAACGCCATCAAGTTCCCGGCGCAGCGTCTGGTACAGCCCCGGATCGGTCAGGTCACCTTGGACGAAGGACATCCTGTCCGAGAGTTGCGTCCAGGCGTCTTCAACGATGTGGTCGGCCTGAAAGGTCCCCGCGCCGGACGCCACGAGGTCCGCCAGCGCGTCGTGCAGCGCGCGGCGCCAGCCCTCCACGCTGTCTTGCCGGCGCGCCACGCCGATCAGCGCGAAGCCCTGTGGCAAGGCGCCTGAGCAGGTCATGTCGTAGAGCGCTGGGATCACCAGCCGTTTGGCCAGATCGCCGGTTGCGCCGAACAGCACCATGGCGCAGGCGTCGGCCGGTTTCAGCAAAGGGCGCCCCGTCACGGAGTCCCGCGTCGGCGCCGTGCCGGTCGAATGGTCGTCAGGCATGGGAACTCCGCACCGACAACGCTAAGCGACCGCTTCGTGGAGCGGCTTCACTTTGCATTCTCCCTGACGTGGGCTTTCGTCCTGCCCCGGGCCATCTGCTGTCGCGCCGCGGCGAGCACGTTTTCGAGCGTAAACCCGAACTTGGTCATTACGTCCTTGATCGGCGCCGAAGCGCCGAAGCCATGCATGCCGATCTTGGCGCCCGTCGCACCTGCATAGCGGTCCCAGCCGACCACCGAGCCCGCCTCGACCGACACCCGCGCGCTGACGTTTGGCGGCAGGACGCTATCGCGGTAGGCCTCATCCTGCGCCTCGAACAGCTCCCAGGAGGGCATGCTCACGACGCGGGCCGCGACGCCGTCCTGCTTCAGAGCCTCGTAGGCCTGCACGCAGAGCTGAACCTCGCTGCCTGTCCCGATCAGGATCACCTCGGGAACGCCGGCCTGGGCGTCCGCCATCACATAGGCCCCCTTGGCCAGCCCGGCCGCCGGGGCGTAGGCTTGGCGATCGAAGGTCGGCAGCGCCTGGCGGGTCAGCACCAGTGACGCCGGCTGATCCGTTAGCTCGCCGATCACCCGCCAAGCCTCCGTCACCTCGTTGGCGTCCGCCGGCCTCAGGGTGATCATGCCCGGCACACCGCGCAGGGACAGCAGTTGCTCGACCGCCTGATGGGTCGGTCCGTCTTCGCCCAGACCGATGGAGTCATGGGTGAAAACATAGATGACGGGCTGCCGCATCAGCGCGGCGAGCCGCATGGGCGGCTTCATGTAGTCCGAGAAGATCAGGAAGGTAGAGCCGTAGGCGCGGAGATCGGACAGCGCCAGGCCGTTCAGAACCGCGCCCATGGCGTGTTCGCGAATGCCGAAATGCAGATTGCGGCCGCCGAACTCGCCCGCTTCGAACGACGCCGCGCCATCGAAGGTCAGGTTGGTGTAGGTCGAGGGCGACAGGTCGGCTGCGCCGCCGATCATCCACCGATAATTTTTCGCGATGGCGTTGATGGCCTTGGCGCCGGACGCGCGGGTGGCGAGGCCTTTAGCGTCGGGCGGGAAGCTCGGCAGATCGGCGTCCCAATGTTTCGGCGCCTTGCGCTGCCACATCCGTTCCAGCTGCGTAGCCAGGTCCGGATATTTGACGCCGTAGGCCTTCCAAAGGGCGGACCAGGGGGCATGCAGCTCGCCCCCGCGCCTTCCCAGCCGCGCCTGGAAGCGTTCGCGAACCCCTTCCGGCACAAGGAACTGTGCGTCCTCCGGCCAGCCGTAGGCGCGTTTGGCCAGCCGCACTTCCTCCACGCCCAGAGCCTCGCCGTGGGCGGCCGCGGTATCGTGCTTGTGGGGCGCGCCATAGCCGATATGGCTATCGACGATGATAAGGGTCGGCGCCGTTTGAGTGCGCTTGAACGCTGCGATCGCCTCGGCCATGCGTCCGGTGTCGTTGGCGTCGCCCACGTGCTCGACGTTCCAGCCGTAGGCGAGAAATCGCGCGGCCACATTGTCGCTGAAGGCCAGGTCGGTGTGACCTTCGATGGTGATGCCGTTGTTGTCGTAGATCCAGCAAAGGTTCCCGAGCATCAGGTGGCCGGCCAGAGACGCGGCTTCGCTGGCCACCCCTTCCATCATGTCGCCGTCGCCACAGAAAGCGTAGACGTCGTAGTCGAACAGTCCAAAATCCGGCCGGTTGAAGGTCTTCGCCAGCCACCGCCCCGCCATGGCCATGCCGACGCTATTGCCGCAGCCTTGGCCGAGCGGCCCGGTGGTTGTCTCAACGCCGGTGGTGACGCCGTGTTCGGGATGGCCCGGACACCGGCTGTCGAGTTGCCGGAAGGCCTTGATGTCGTCGAGCGTCACCGCCAGGCCGCCACCGCGATCCTTGACGCCGGCAAGGTGCAGCAGAGCGTAGAGCAGCATGGACGCATGGCCGTTGGACAGCACGAAGCGGTCCCGGTTGGGCCAGTCCGGGTGGTGCGGATCGTAGCGCAGAAACCCCTGCCATAACGTGTAAGCCACCGGCGCCAGCGCCATCGGCGTGCCGGGATGCCCTGAATTGGCTTTTTGAACGGCGTCCATGGACAGGGTGCGGATCGTGTCGATGCACAGCTGATCGATGCCGTCCGCCACAAATCCGGCGCCACCCTCCGGAAGATTTCCGAATTTGGCGGGCTGTCGGTCGTTCATGCCTTGGCCGCTCCGATTCGCAACTATGAACGGCGCAACGCTCCGCCTGGGTCTCGGTTGAAAACCCAGTCGGCAGAGTCCGGAACGACAGCGCGCGCAATCTCCACCGGCTTGCGGTGATCACGGGTAAACGATCCCGTCGGCATTTGGTTCACGCGCCTCGCCCTATATCCTCATCCGATGCGCGCCTTCGCCAACCTCCTCGACCGGCTTTCGTTGACCGCGTCGCGGAACGCCAAGCTGACCCTGGTGCGAGATTTCCTGGCCCAGACGCCCGATCCTGATCGGGGCTGGGCGCTGGCGGCGCTGACCGGGAACCTGACGTTCAAGGCGGCCAAGCCGGCCGCCATCCGCGCCGCCGTCGAGGCGCGAATGGACGGCGTGCTGTTCGCCTGGTCGTACGATTATGTCGGCGACCTCGCCGAGACCGTCGCCCTGGTCTGGCCGGCGCGGCCGGGGGCGAACCGCGAGCCGGAGCTGTCAGAGGTGGTGGACTCCCTTGCCGGGGCGACCCGCCTGGAAGCCCAGGCGCTGATCGAAGGCTGGCTGGACGCCCTCGACGCCGACGGCCGCTGGGCGCTCCTCAAGCTGGTGACCGGGGCCCTCCGGGTCGGACTGTCGGCGCGGCTGGCCAAACAGGCGGCAGCCGACATGGGCGGCGTCCCGCTCGCCGAGGTCGAGGAGATCTGGCACGCCGTGGCGCCGCCCTATGGCGACCTGTTCGCCTGGCTGGAGCGCCGCGCCGAACGGCCGACAGCAGACGCGCCGGGCCGCTTCCGACCGGTGATGCTGGCGCAGGCCATCGACGAGGCGAGCGACTTCGCCAAGCTCGACGCGGCGGACTACGCGGCCGAGTGGAAATGGGATGGCATCCGCGTGCAGGCGGTCAGCGAGCGGGGCGAGCGGCGGCTCTATACCCGCACCGGCGAGGTGATCTCCGACGCCTTCCCGGACGTGGTGGCGGCGCTGGACTTCGAGGGCGTGATCGACGGCGAGCTCGTGGTGATGCGCGACGGATCGATCGCACCCTTCGCCCAGCTCCAACAACGGCTCAACCGCAAGACCGCCGACGCCAAACTGATCGCCAAGTATCCGGCCGGCGTGCGCGCCTACGACCTGCTGCTGGAGGGCGAGACCGACCTGCGCGGGCTCCCCTTCGCCGAACGCCGGGCCCGGCTGGAGTCGGTGATCGCGGCTTGCGGATCGGATCGGCTCGACCTCTCGCCCCTGCAACCGTTCGCCACCTGGGACGAACTCGCCGGCCTGCGCGCCGACCCCCCGCCCGGGGATCCCCGCTGCGCCGAGGGCCTTATGCTCAAGCGCAGGGACTCGCCTTACCTGGCCGGACGCCCGCGAGGCCCATGGTTCAAATGGAAGCGCGACCCGAAGCTGGTGGACGCCGTCCTGATGTATGCTCAGCGCGGCCACGGCAAGCGATCCAGCTTCTACTCCGACTACACGTTCGGCGTCTGGCGCGAGGATGTGGCGGGAGTTCGGTCCCTGACCCCGGTCGGCAAAGCCTACTTCGGCTTTACCGACGAGGAGCTGAAGCAGCTCGACGCGTTCGTCCGCGACAACACCATCGAGCGTTTCGGCCCGGTACGGTCGGTACGCGCCGACCACGACTTCGGCCTCGTCCTGGAGGTTGCGTTCGAAGGCCTGCAGCGCTCCACCCGCCATCGCAGCGGCCTCGCCATGCGCTTTCCGCGCATCAACCGTATCCGCTGGGACAAGCCCGCCCGAGACGCCGACGAACTGCCGACGCTGGAGCGGATGCTGGAGGCGATGGGCGGTTAAAGGGCGTCTGTCAGAGTATCCGCAGACCAGATGCTTTAGCCGTTGAACGCCCTCACCGCGTCGATGATGCGGGCCTGGGTTTCGGGAGCGAGGTAGGGGTGCATCGGGAGGGCGAGGACGGTTTCCGCCTTGGCCTCGGAGACCGGCAGGCCGCCGGGGCCCTGGGGGAAGTCGGCGTAGGGCGTCTGGCGGTGCATGGGAACGGGGTAATAGACGGCGCTGGGGATGCCTTGCGACTTCAGGTGGGCGGCGAGGCCGTCGCGGTCGCGGTGCTCGATCACGTACTGCGCCCAGGTCGACACGCCGCCCTCGATCACCGCGGGGACGGCGAGGCAAGCCCCGGCCAGACCCTCCGCGTAGCGGCCCGCCACGATCTGGCGGGCGGCGATCTCGTCCTCGAAGATCGCCAGCTTCTCGATCAGGATCGCGGCCTGCAGAGTGTCGAGCCGCGAATTCATGCCGATGCGGGCGTTGAGATACTTGGGGTCGTGACCGTTGAGGGCGCCGTCCCCGGCCACGGCCTTGCCGTGCACCCGCAGGGAGTCCATCCGCTCCCAGAGCGCGTCGTCGCGGGTCAGGACGGCGCCGCCGTCACCGTAGCCGCCGAGCGGCTTGGCGGGGAAGAAGCTGGTGGTCGCGACGTCGGCCCAGGCGATCGCGTGCTCGCCATGCAGAGTGGCGCCGAAGCCCTGGGCGGAATCGGCGATCAGCGCCAGGCCGTGGCGGCGGCACACCTGGGCGATGCGCGGGTAGTCGGCCGGCTGGCCGAACAGGTCGACGGCGATCACCGCTCTCGGCGTCAGACGCCCTTCGGCGGCGGTCGCCAGGATCGCCGCCTCGAGGTGCTCAGGGTCGAGATTGAAGGTGTCGGGCAGGATGTCGACAAACACCGGCGTCGCGCCGGTCCATGGGATCACTTCCGGCGTGGCGGCGAACGTAAAGGAGGGACAGAACACGGCGTCGCCCGGTCCGACCTCCCAGGCGATCAGCGGCAGCGCCAGCGCGTCGGTGCCATTGGCGCAGGAAAGCGCCCGCCGGGCGCCGCAGAAAACCGCCAGCTTCTCTTCGAAGGCGCGAACCTCCGGCCCCATGACGTAGGCGCCATGGGCCAGCACCCGGGCGATCGCGGCGTCGAGGGCCGGCCGGATCCGCGCCTGCTGCGCGGCGAGATCGATGAACGGAAGCATGGCGGGCGCTGATAGGGCCCAGGGATCGGCTACGCGAGACAATCTGGGTAACCCATTATTTCGTTGTGGTCTGTGGGACGAGGCCCAACGCCTGCACGAACGCGTCGAGGTCGCCGCCGAGGAAGAGCGCGCCCGCTACTCCCGCGCGGCGCCCGGCCTCGAGGTCCGAGGGTTTGTCGCCGATCACCACGGTGCGCGCTGCATCCAGGTCGAGATCGGCGAGGGCTTTGAGGACCATCCCTGGGTTGGGCTTGCGGTCGGGGTGGTCAGGGTGGGCGTACGCCGCGATAGCGGCCTCTGGCAGGAACGGGCAAACGTAGATGGCGTCCAGCCATGCGCCTTCCACCGCCAGGTCCGCCCGCATCGCCTCGTGCACCGCCTCCACCGCTGCCAGGTCGAAGTAGCCGCGGGCGACCCCGGACTGGTTGGTGACGACGGCCACCGCGACGCCCGCCTCATTCAGGCGGCGAATCGCCCGACGGGCGCCGGCGACCCATTCCAGGCGCTCCACACTCCCGACGTAGCCGTGATCGACGTTCAGGACGCCGTCGCGATCGAAGATCACCCCAGCCCGTCCGGATTTGATCGCTTCGGTCATGGGGTCCAGGCTAGAGCGTGTGCGTGATCCGGAGTAGGATTTTCCCGAGGGCGATTTAGGAGACCTACCCGTTGCGCGCCTCGCCCAAGACCAGAACGCTGTCGCATCCGACCGCTTCCGCCGTCCGCACCGTCGAAGCCGAGATCGAGGGCCTCAAGACGCTGGTTCAGGCCTTGGAGACCACCCTCGAGGCGCCGCTGCGCGAGGCGATCGACACCATCGCGCGGGCTCGCGGGCGGGTGGTGGTGACCGGCATGGGCAAGAGCGGCCATGTGGCGCGCAAGATCGCCGCCACCCTCGCCTCAACCGGGACACCCGCCTTCTATCTTCACCCAGGCGAAGCCAGCCACGGCGACCTGGGAATGATCGCCGTCGGCGATGTGGCGCTGGCTTTGTCGTGGTCGGGGGAGACGCCCGAGCTGCGCGCCGTGGTCCACTACTGCAAACGCTACGGAATCCCGCTTATCGCCGTGTCGTCCGAAGCCGCCAGCGCCCTGGTCGGGGCCGCCGACGTCGCGCTGGTGCTGCCAAGGGCGGAGGAAGCCTGTCCCAACGGCCTCGCGCCCACCACCTCCACCACCATGCAGCTGGCCTTCGGGGACGCCCTGGCCATTGCCCTCCTGGAGGCCCGCGGGTTCTCGGCCGCCGACTTTCGCAATTTCCACCCCGGCGGGCGCCTGGGCGCGCGGCTGGTCACGGTGGCCGACCTGATGGCCAAGGGCGACGACGTGCCGACGCTGCCACAAACCGCCACGCTGGCAGACGCCATCTTCGAGATCACCCGCGGACGGTACGGCGGGGCGGCGGTCGTCGACGACACCGGACGCCTGGTTGGCGCCTTCACAGACGGTGACCTTCGACGCGCGCTCCCCGCGGCCGACCTCTCTGCACCGGTCGCGGACCACATGAATCGGTCCCCGGTGTTCGTCGATCCACACCTGCTGGCCACTGAGGCCCTGCGGGTGATGAACGAACGCCCGCGGCCGATCATGCTGGTCTTCGCCTGCGAGCGCGGCCGCCTGGTCGGCGCGCTCCACATGCACGATCTGCTGCGCGCCGGCGTGGCGTAAGCCGCCGCTTGCTCGCTCCCACGCCGCGTTCGATCCCTGGCGGCGCGCCGATCCCTCCCCTCCCCATCCTCGCGCTGGACGACCTTCGGGTGTCGTTCACCACCCACGACGCCGTCGTCGAGGCGGTGCGCGGCGTTTCACTCCAGATCCAGGCCGGCGAATGCCTCGGCGTGGTCGGGGAAAGCGGGTCGGGCAAGAGCCAGGCCTTCATGACCGTGATGGGGCTGCTGGCCCGCAACGGCCGGGCGAGCGGGTCGGTGCGCTACCGCGGGACCGAGATCCTCGGCTGCGGGCCCGCCGCCCTCAACCGACTGCGCGGGTCGAAGATGACGATGATCTTCCAGGATCCGCTTACCGCCCTCACCCCGCATGTGCGCGTCGGCGAGCAGATCGCCGAGCCCCTGCGGCTGCACCTGGGCCTCGGTGCGTCCGAGGCCATGGATCGGGCGCTGGAATGGCTGCAGCGGGTCCGCATCCCCGACGCCGCCCGCCGGCTTCGGCAATACCCGCACGAGCTCTCCGGCGGCATGCGGCAGCGAGTGATGATCGCCGCCGCCATGGCCTGCGGTCCGGACCTGCTGATCGCCGACGAGCCGACCACGGCGCTCGATGTCACCGTGCAGGCGGAGATCCTCGACCTGATGGCCGAGCTGCGTGACCAGACCGGCGCGGCCATGGCGCTGATCACCCACGATATGGGCGTCATCGCCCGCATGGCCGATCGGGTGTGCGTGATGCGGGCGGGGGCCTTCGTGGAGGAAGGGCCGGTTGGCGAGGTGTTCGCACGTCCGCGCACCGACTACGCCCGCGCCCTGCTGGCGGCCGTGCCGCGGCTGGACCAGGCCACGCGGGGCGATCGTCCCAGCCGCGCCGCGGTGGCGCCGGACGCGCCGGTGATCGTCGAGGGCGACGGCGTGAAGGTGCATTTCCCGGTTGGCGGCCTTCTCACCGGGCGACGGCTCCTGCGGGCGGTCGATGGGATCAGCTTCCGGGTGCGCCGGGGCGAAACGCTCGGCGTGGTCGGCGAGAGCGGCTGCGGCAAGTCGACCTTGGCGCGGGCGGTCCTCAACCTGCTTCCCGCGACGGCCGGCGCCGTGACCGTGCTCGGCCGCGATATCGTCGCCGCCGATCGCCAGGCCATGCGGGAGGCGCGCAAGGACCTGCAGATCGTCTTCCAGGATCCCCTCGCCAGCCTAGATCCGCGGTCGACCGTCGGCGATTCGGTGGGCGAGCCGCTGCGGGTGTTTCGTCCGGACCTGATGGCGCCCCAGCGCCGCGCCGAAGCGGCGACGATGATGGAGGCGGCGGGGCTGTCGGCCAGCCTCGTCAACCGCTATCCGCACGAGCTCTCCGGCGGCCAGAACCAGCGGGTCGGCATCGCCCGGGCGATGATCCTGGGGCCCCAGCTGGTCATCTGCGACGAGGCGGTCTCGGCGCTCGACGTGTCGATCCGCGCCGAGATCATCGACCTGCTGATCACGCTGCAGAAAGAACGGGGCCTGGCGATGATGTTCATCAGCCACGACCTCGCCGTGGTGCGCGAGATCAGCCACCGCGTGATGGTGCTCTACCTCGGCCGGGTGATGGAAACCGCGAGCAGCGAACAGCTCTACGCCGCGCCCCGCCATCCCTACACCCAGGCCCTGCTGGCGGCCGCCCTCACCGCCGATCCCGCCTTCGAGCGCTCCCGCCTCCACGTCCGCCCGGTCGGCGAGCCGCCGAGCCCATTGGACCCCGAAGCCGCCCTCCGGTTCCTACCCTCGAAACGTAAGGCTGCC
>Ga0302314_10017395_pt1 | contig 12067 bp, 8 predicted proteins | sample III_Palsa_N2_3_FD_200533 | JGI IMG/M metagenome (GOLD analysis project Ga0302314, IMG submission 200533) | Peat permafrost microbial communities from Stordalen Mire near Abisko, Sweden - III_Palsa_N2_3 | ecosystem: Environmental > Terrestrial > Soil > Palsa > Peat permafrost | place: Sweden...
TAACGTTACGAGGATCGTCGAGGTTAACCCGACCACACGGGCGGAGACCGTGATCTACACGAGGGGCTCATGAGCGACGCAGAGGTCACTTACATCACACCGAGTACGATCACCGTGCGGGTTGGGAGCCGCATCGTCAAAGTTTCGGGCGATGCGATCATCGACAGGCCCAAAGCTCCGTATTTCGTGTATTCGGGCTCGATCGCTGCGTGGCAACCACCGCACGAACACGACCGGCTATCGGAGCACGACAAGGCGGTCGTACTTCAAGCGATCCGCGATCACATGGATGCGAAAGGCACGTACTACATCATCGATCCCACAGACGAACAGTACCGGACGCTCTGATCTTTCTGCGGGAGGCCGGGGTGGCGACGCCCGGCGGCCACCTGGTGGGTTGCGGGCAACAGTGCCCCACGCCCCCCGTAGGACTCACTCCTTCCAGTAGCGCTCCTTCATCGTCTGCTCGTAGCGCACCAGGTTCGCCTTGGTCGCCGCGTGCTTGCGTAGCTCGTTGTCGAACGCCGGACAGAGCACACCGGCCACGAAGGCGTAGACGGTGGCGTCGTAGGTGGTCGGCTGGTCCCCGCAGAAGTACGGCCGCTCGCCGAGGTGCTCGGCCAGCGCGTCGATGAGCTTCGTGCAGTTCCCCACCAGCTCGGCGCGCGGCTGGCGTCCGATCCCTTGCGTGCGCGTCCGGTTGATGACCTGCTTGCGCGCGCTGCTGGAGATCATGCCACGCAGCAGCGACGGGACGCCCATGGTCCCCAGCATCTCGCGCAAGGTCGGCTCGAAGACCGCCCAGCCGTCGTCGGTCGCCCAGCGCATGAAGAGAAGCCCGAAATAGAGGTGCTCCTCGAGCATCGACTTGAAGGCGAGCGCGACGGCGCGCTGCCCGGCGTCGAGGTGCGCGTCGAGCTTCTCGGGACGGACGGCTTCGAAGTGGTCGACGATGGCGGTGGAGTCGGCGATCACCTGGCCGTCGATGTCCACGAACGGCAGCTGCGCCCGCGGCGCCTTGCGGACGTCGGCGGTCACCGTCTCGTACTTCTGACCGATGATGCGCAGGTACGTCTCCAGCTTGGTGACGAACGGGCTGGCGTCGGGGAGACCGAAGGCCGGCCCGAATTTGTGGACGTGGATCATGGTGGAGGGAGACTAACTCCCGGTGGCGGCGGAGCGCGATGATGCTATGGGTGGGGTCGCGGACCGGGCCCACGATGCCGGCCCGGCGCCCATCGATGCCGACCGGTCTTGAAAATCTCCTCTCCGAGGGCGTCGTCAGCGAAGTCATCGCGCGCCTGAAGAGCGGCAAAGAGGCCGAGGTCTATGTGGTCCGCTACGGGGCCCAGGTGGTCGCGGCCAAGGTCTACAAGGACCGAGCCCATCGCAGCTTCAAGAACAACGCCGACTACAAGGAAGGTCGGTCGGTGCGGAACACGCGCTCGCAGCGCGCCATGGCGCGCGGGTCGAAGTTCGGGCGGGCCGCGGCCGAAGACGCGTGGAAGACGGCCGAGGTCGACGCCCTTTACAAGCTCCACGCGGCCGGCGTGCGCGTACCGACCCCGGTGATGTACCTCGACGGCGTCCTTTTGATGGAGCTGGTGCTGGACGCGGAGGGGCAGGCCGCGCCGCGCCTCATCGATGTCGGACTCACGCCGGGTCAGGCCAACGCGGCGTACCGCGACATGCTCTCGCAGCTCGTCCGCATCCTGTCGTGCGAGCTCATTCACGGAGACCTGTCGCCCTACAACGTGCTGTGGGGCGCCGGCGGCCCGACCATCATCGATTTCCCGCAGATCATCTCCGCCTCGCACAACAGCCGCTCCGAGGCGTTCTTCATGCGCGACGCGCGAAACATCCTGGGCCACTTCGCCAGCATCGATCGCAGCCTTCTCGCGCGGAGCGGCGACGCGTCGCAGATCTGGCATGCCTACGTGTCGCGGGAGCTCACGCCGGACTTCATGCCCACCGGGCGCGCGCCCGCGTACGTGCCGCGGCCGCGTCCCGTCGAAGCGCGACCCTCCCGCCCGATGCTCGCGCCGCCGCCGCGTCACGCGCCCGCCCCGCAGCGCAACGGCTCTCCCCAGCGCAACGGCTCTCCCCAGCGCAACGGCTCTCCCCAGCGCAACGGCCCTCCCCAGCGCAATGGACCGCCCGTGCGGCGCAACCCGCCTGCGCGGCGCCCGCAGCCGCCGGGGCCCGAGGTGTTCGTGCGCGTCGCCCGCGGCGTTCCGTCCTCCACGGCGGCAGCCCCGCGCGACGAACGGCTCGTCTCCGCCCAGGAGGGCGGGGCCGTGGCTCCGTCGTCGGCGACTCCCCCCACCCACGCCCCCGAATCGGCGTCGGCCCGCCGACGGCGCCGACGGCGTCGCTGACCGCGCCCCGCTCGGCATCCCGAGGCCGCTACGCGGCGGTCGGCGGACCTTCCAGGCTGATCCGCCCGAGCGCCCCCGAGCGGAAGTCGTGGACCAGCACGTCGGCCGCCTTGTGGAGATCCACCAGGCCCCCGCTGCGCAATCCGCCGCGACGGCGACCGATCTCGACCAGCAGCGCGTCGGCGTCCGCCGGCAGCTCCGCCAGCGTGTAGCGCGCGCAGAGGAGCGCGGGATAGCGTGCCAGGAAAAACCCGGCGCCGAAGAGGGCCACGCTCTCGTAGTCGAGCACGCCGTCGGGTAGGGCGCCTCCCAGCGCGAGCCGGAACGAGGCGGCGTCGTCCTCGAGCTTCGGCCAGAGGATGCCCGGGTTGTCGGAGAGCGTCATGCCGCTCTTCAGCGTGACCTGTTGCTGGCCCTTGGTGACCGCCGGCTCGTCGCCGACCTTCGCCACCTTGCGCTCCATGAGCACGTTGATGAGGGTCGATTTCCCGACGTTGGGGATGCCGACCACCATGGCACGCACGGTCTTGCCCAGACCCCGCGGGTGCAGGGCGAGCCGTTTGCAGAGCTCGGCGATGCGCGTCCGCGCCTCCCCGGGTCGATCGGTGCGAATGGCCACGGCGGCCACCTTGCCCTCCGGCCGCTCCTTGGAGCGCTCGCGGCGTTCGGACTCGAAGTAGCGGAGCCACGAGGCGGTCACCTCCGGATCCGCCAGATCGCTCTTGCTGAGCACCTTGATGCACGGCTTCTGCTTGCGGAGCTCGGTCACCAGCGGGTTTTCGCTGGCCGACGGCATGCGTGCATCGAGGACTTCGATGATCACGTCCTGCGACGGAACGGCCTCTGCCATCGCCTTCCGCGCCTTCGACATGTGACCCGGGTACCACTGGATCGACATGGCCCGTGGTGTATCACGATGCGTGGTGTCGGTAGAATCCGCTTCCGCCCCGCACAGGCAACCATGAGACCCATCGCGACATCGAACCCGGTCACCAGGGGGGAAAGCGCAGTCCGCCCATGATGTGGCTCGTCCGAATGGCGCTCAAGCGCCCGTACACGTTCGTGGTGATGTCGATGCTCATCGTCATCCTCGGCGCCGTGACCATCGCCCGGATGCCCACCGACATCTTTCCGGACATCGACATCCCGGTCATCTCGGTCATCTGGAACTACGCGGGCCTCGCGCCGGAGGAGATGGAGAAGCGCATCGTCAACAACTACGAGCGCAACCTCACCACCACCGTCAACGACATCGAGCACATCGAGAGCCAGTCTTTGACCGGCGTCTCGGTGGTCAAGATCTTCTTCCAGCCGGGGGCGAAGATCGAGGCCGCCACCGCCCAGGTAACCGCCATCTCGCAGACCGCCGTGCGCCAGATGCCCCCGGGCACCACGCCGCCGCTCATCATCCGCTACAGCGCGTCGAACGTCCCCATCCTGCAGATCGCGCTGGAGAGCGCGTCATTGAGCGAGCAGCAGCTCTTCGACTACGGCGCCAACTTCATCCGCGCCGACCTCGCCACCATCCGGGGCGCGCAGATGCCCTGGCCGTACGGCGGCAAGCAGCGCGAGATCATGATCGACATCGACCCCCAGCGTCTCTTCGCCTGGGGGCTCTCGCCGCGCGACGTCAACAACGCGCTCGTGGCGCAGAACGTCATCGTGCCCACCGGCACCGCCAAGATTGGCCTCGACGAGTACCCCATCATCCTCAACTCCAGCCCCGAGCTGCTCGACCAGATCGCCGGCATTCCCCTGGAGTTCTCCAACGGCGCCACGGTGTACATGCACGACGTCGCCAACGTGCGCGACGGCTACGCGCCGCAGACCAACATCGTGCACGTCGCCGGCAAGAAGTCGGTGCTCATGTCCATCCTGAAGCAGGGGAGCGCGAGCACGCTCGACGTCGTGAAGCGCATTCGTGAAGTCTTGCCGGTGACGATGTCGCGGCTCCCGAAGGAGCTGAAGACGACGCTCCTCTTCGATCAGTCCATCTTCGTGCGCGCGGCGGTGGTGGGTGTGGTCAAGGAGGCCGGGATCGCCGCGGCGCTGACGGCGGTGATGCTCCTGGTCTTTCTGGGGAGCTGGAGGAGCACGCTCATCGTGCTCATCTCCATCCCGCTGTCCATCCTGGTCTCCATCATCGTCCTGGCCTGGCTGGGGGAGACGCTCAACGTCATGACGCTGGGAGGCATGGCCCTCGCCGTCGGCATTTTGGTCGACGACGCCACGGTGGAGATCGAGAACGTCCACCGCAACATGGCCCAGAAGAAGACCATCGTCCGGGCCATTCTCGACGGCGCGGCGGAGATCGCCACCCCGGCCATGGTCTCCACGCTCTGCATCTGCATCGTCTTCGTGCCGGTGGTCTTCATCACCGGCGCGGCCAAATCGCTCTTCGTGCCGCTGGCCATGGCGGTGGTCTTCGCCATGCTGACTTCGTACTTCCTGTCGCGCACGCTGGTGCCCACCATGATGCGCTTTCTCCTGCGCAAGGAGGCGGAGCAGCACGCCGGCGACCACCAGGCCGCGCCCACCTCGATGGCGGGTCGCTTCTTCGCGGCGTTCGACCGGGCGTTCGAGCGGCTGAGGGCGTTCTACGGCAGCTGGCTGGGCTGGGCGCTGGCGCGCCGGGCGCCGGTGGTCACCGGCTTTCTGGGCTTCGTCGCGCTGTCCTTGGCGCTGCTGCTCCTGGTGGGTCGCGACTTCTTCCCCAGCGTCGATGCGGGGCTCATCAAGCTCCACGTGCGCGGCTCGCCCGCCACGCGCATCGAGGAGACGGAGAGGCGCTTCGCCCAGATCGAGGACACCATCCGCACGGTCATTCCCCCGGCGCAGATCCAGACCATGCTCGACAACATCGGCATTCCCTACAGCGGTCTCAACCTGTCCCTCAGCGAAGGCGCGCTCATCTCCTCGGCGGACGGGCAGATCTTCATCGCTCTCAAGGAGGGGCATCCGCCGACGCCCGACTACGTGCGCACCCTGCGCGCGACGCTCTCCAAGCAATACCCGGACGCCACCTTCTTCTTTCTCGCCCCGGACATCTCCACCCAGGTGCTGAACTTCGGTCTCGCCGCGCCCATCGACGTGCAGATCCAGGGGGCCATCGGAAACGACGAGGCGAGCTTCGCCACCGCCCAGCAGGTGGCCGAGCGCGTGAAGAGGATCCCCGGCGCGGTCGACGTGCACCTCGCGCAGGTGCCCAAGCAGCCGGAGCTGCGCGTCGACGTGAACCGGACGATGGCCGGAGAGCTCGGCCTCACCGAGCGCGACGTGTCCAGCGATCTCCTGGTGTCGCTGGCCTCGAGCGCCATCGTCTCTCCCTCGTACTGGCTGGACAAGCGAGGCGTGCAGTACCTGGTGGGAATCCAGACCCCGCAGGCCGAAGTGAGCTCGCTCGACGCGCTGAACACCACGCCCATCTCCACCGGCAAGGGCGGACCGCAGCTCCTCTCCAACATCGCCTCGCTGTCGCGCACCGAGGGGCCGGTGAACCTCACGCATTACAACGTGGCCCGCACTTACGACATCCAGGCCAACGTGGACGGCGCCGACCTCGGGAGCGTCGCCGACGGCGTCGACAAGGTGGTGAAGGAACTCACGCCTTCGATGCCGCGCGGGACGACCGTACGCATCAAGGGGCAGGTGGAGAGCATGCAGTCGTCCTTCCGCGGGCTCGGGTACGGGCTCATCTTCGCGGTCCTCCTCGTCTACATGCTCATGGCCGTGAACTTCCAGTCCTGGCTCGACCCACTGGTCATCCTCATGGCGCTGCCCGGGGCCATCGCCGGGATCGCCTGGATGCTCTTTCTCTCGCACACCACGCTGAGCGTCCCGGCGCTGATGGGCTCCATCATGTGCGTCGGCGTCGCCACCTCGAACAGCATCCTGGTCGTGACCTTCGCCAACGATCAGCGCGTCGTCGGACGCGACGCGACGCAGGCCGCGCTGGCCGCGGGCATGACCCGCCTGCGGCCGGTGATCATGACCGCGCTGGCCATGATCCTCGGCATGCTCCCCATGTCGCTGGGCCTCGGCGAGGGGGGAGAGCAGAACGCGCCGCTGGGGCGGGCAGTCATCGGAGGTCTGATGCTGGCGACGGTTACGACGCTGTTCTTCGTCCCGGTCATGTACAGCATTCTCCGGCGCAAGCGCCCCGCACCCACCGATCATCTCCTGGAGGAAATATGATGCCCACCGGCCACGAGCCGCACGCCGCCGCGCCCCCGGTCACGGCGGGTCACGAGCTGGGCTTCGACCTGCCCGCGCCGGCGTCGATCTCCAAGGTGCGCGCGGTGGCGGTGGGCGGGGGGGTCCTGGCCGTGCTCGCCGCGGCCTTCGTCTTCGGATACCTGCCGGGTCGCCAGCAGCGCGCGGCGCTGGCCGAGGCCACCGACGTGGCGGGAAAGGCCGTGGAGCACGTCGAGGTGGTGACGCCCAAGGTGGGCGCGAGCGACCGCGCTCTCTCGCTTCCCGGCAGCGTGCAGCCGCTCGAGGAGACCGTGCTCTATGCGCGTGCCAGCGGGTACGTGCGAAAGTGGTACGTCGACATCGGCGACAAGGTGACGGAGGGGCAAGTCCTGGCCGACGTGGAGACGCCGGAGCTGGATCAGGAGCTCGATCAGGCGCGGGCGCAGCTCGCCCAGGCGCAGGCCGCGCTCCTCCAGTCCAAGGCCAACCGGCAGCTTTCCATCGCCAACCTCGATCGCTACAAGACGCTGGCCCCCGCCGGGGTGGTGTCGCAGGCCGAGCTCGACCAGCGGCAGGCGCAGGCGCAGGTGGACGAGGCCACGGTGGGCGTGTCGCAGGCCGCCATCGCCGCGCAGGAGGCCAACATGCGGCGCCTCAGCCAGCTCAAGTCGTTCTCCCACGTGGTCTCGCCCTTCGGAGGCACCGTGACCCAGCGCTGGGTGGAGATCGGCGCGCTGGTCACCGCCGGCAACGGACAGCCGCTCTACAAGGTGGCGGCGATGGACCCGGCGCGCGTCTTCACCCAGGTCCCGCAGGACGTGGCGGGGGGCGTTCGCGTCGACCTCCCGGCGAAGGTGACGGTGCGGGAGTACCCCGGACGCACCTTCGACGGAAAGGTGGCCCGCGCCGCCGGCGAGCTCGACCCCGTCACGCGCACCATGAACACCGAGGTCCGCGTGGCCAACGCCGACGGCGCCCTCATGGCCGGCATGTACGCCGAGGTCGCGCTCACCTTGCCCTCTCCGCACCGCGTCTTCGAGCTCCCCGCGACCGCCCTCTCCAGCGACTCGCACGGCCAACGCGTCGCGCTGGTGGACGCCGAGTCGAAGATCCACCTGGTCCCGGTGGTCGTCGAACGTGACACCGGCCCGAGCATCGAGATCGCCAGCGGTCTCACGGGGAGCGAGCGCGTCGTCAAGCTCGCCAGCTCCGACCTGGTGGAGGGCAAACTCGTCGACGTGGGTCACTGAGAGGGCCGGTCGCGGGATTCCACGTTCGCGCTCCGGAACCAGCTCAACGACGCCCGTTCTCCGGAAACTTTCTGCGTCCTGGGGCGTCCATCCGGGGAAGCGTTCGTCCGCGGGTGGCGTTGGTCGTGCGACCACGTCTCCGGTGAGCGGGGCGTCCGGCAAGGGGTGCACTCGATGAAACCTGGGAGCCTACGAAACCTCGGTGTTCTGGCGGCTGTCGTGGCCATGACGGCGTGCGGCAGCGCAGGCGTGACGACTCGCCCTCTCGCCGCGCCCGCGACGGCGGCCCCGGGCAGGCCCCTTGGCGGCGCGAGTTGCGGGCGGGTGCGCCCTCCGGCCACGACGGCGACGCCACTGGGCGCGGTGCGGGTGGGGTCGACGGTGGCCCTGGCGACGCAAGGCGGAAGGACCCTCGCCTATGCCGCCGACGAGGACGACCGGGCGGTGCATGTGGTCGACGTCGACGCTCGCAAGGAGCTCGGCGAGACCGCGCTGGACGGACGCCCGTCGCAGCTCATGTTCCTGCCCGACGGTCGCCTGGCCGTGCTGCTGCGCGACAGGTCGCAGATCGCGGTGCTGGAGCCGGGTGTCCAGCCCGAGGAGCTGGAGAAGCGCTGCACCGTCGAGACGCCGCTGGAGCCCCTCGCCCTGGCCCGCACGCCGGACGACGCCACGCTGCTCGTGACCAGCGGGTGGGGCCGCGCGCTCACCGCCTTCGATGCCGCCCGGCTCACCCGGTCCTTCGAGATCGCCCTTCCGCGCGAGCCGCGCGCCGTGGTGGTGTCGGACGACGGGACGCTCGCCTACGTGGCGCATGCCGTCGGAGCCCTGGCGAGCCGCGTGACCCTCGCCGACAAGACCGTGACGCCGATTTCGCTGCGCGAGAAAGACGCCAACAGCGAGGCGCGGGAGCAGGCGCTGGACAAGCAAATCGAGGGCTATCGCAAGAAGGGGGACGACGTGCCAGGCAGCGTGGTCGATCAGCTGGCGGAGATCGACCGGGAGGCACACCCGTCGTGCCAGGGCTTTGCCCTCGCCAAGTCGGTGGATCCGGGCGGCCGCATCCTGGCGCCCCAGGTGCTGGTGGACAGCGGCGACCCGAAAGAGCGCGCCCCCGGTTACGGGAACGACGGGAGCTCCACGGAGGCCGGGGACGTGGCGGTGATCGACGCCGCCAGCGGCCGGCCCATCGACGCTTCGCTGGAGCGCGCCGGCGAGGACAGCGTATGGGACGGCATCCGCCGTGAGACGGGCGTCGAGTGCCTGCTCCCTCGTGCCGCCGCCGTGGACCCCGCGTCCCGGTCGCTCCTGGTGTCCTGTCTCGGCCTCGACCAGGTGATCGCCTACGATTCGCTCGCCGCCAGCCCGAGGCGCGCGGAACGCCGACGCTGGTCGGTCGCCGCCGGTCCGAACGGCATCGCCCTCGACACCGCCAAGAACCGCGCCGTGGTGTGGTCGCAATTCGACCGCGCCCTCGACATCCTCGATCTCGGCGACGGCCTTCTGGCCGACGAGCGCGGACGCCCTCCTCTTCCCGCGCTGCGCATCGACATGGCCGCCAACCCCCGGCATGCCGTCGACCCCACCCTCGCGCTCGGGCGTCTCCTCTTTCACTCGGCGGGGGACGCGCGCATCGCCCGCGACGGCCGCGCGTGCGCGAGCTGCCATCCCGACGGCCGCGACGATTCACTGGTGTGGGCCACCCCCGACGGGCCGCGTCGTTCGATCATGCTGGCGGGACGCGTGGCGGGGACGGCGCCCTATGCGTGGAACGGATCGGAGGAGGATCTGCGCGTCCACCTGGCGACCACGTTCGATCGCCTCAACGGGGAGGGCGGCCTCAAGAGCGTGGAGCTCGACGCGCTGAGGGCGTACGTCGAGTCTCTGGCGCCACCACCCTCCCCCCCCGTCGTGGGCGATGCGCAGGTGGATCACGGCGCGGAGCTCTTCGCGTCGGCCGAGGTGGGATGCGCCGGATGCCATGGCGGCCCGCTGGCCACCGACAACCGACGCCACGATGTGAAGAGCAAGACCGACGCGGACAAGAGCGGCGAGTTCAACACCCCCTCGCTTCACCTGGTCGGCGGCACCGGGCCGTACTTTCACGACGGGCGCTACAAGACGCTTCACGATCTTCTGGCGGCGACGCGAGACGACATGGGTCACACTTCGCAGCTCTCTCCGCGCGACCTCGAGGCGCTCGAGGCCTACGTGAGGACGCTGTGAGGCGCGAGCGCAAGGGAATCGCCTGGGCGGCGCTCCTCGCAGTCGTCGTCGCCGCACCGGCCGCGGGTGGGGAGGCGCCCCCTGCCACCGCCAAGACCGGGGCGCTGCCCGCCTTCGCCTCGCTCCCCTCGGGGCACGTCGCTTCGCTCCCTCGCGGGACGCCGCCCACGCGCATCGCGGCGAACGAGAAGGTCGACGGTTTCTACCCCGCCAAGGCGAGCCGGGAGCTGGCGCGGCAGATGAGCATGCGCCCGGGCGTGAGCTTCACCTACCTGTTTCCCGAGCGGCAGCAGGCCAGGGCCTTCGCCCACACGGGCGCGAACCGGAACGACTGCGCCGTCGACGCGTGCCTGACCGATGGAGGGGACGCGGCGTCGCTGCGCGGAGCCGCGACCGACGACCCCGACGCCGACGCCGACGCGGAGGACTGGCCGCAAACCTGCTCGACGATGCTCTCCTTCCAGGTCGAGCGCAGGCCGAACCCTTCGGCCGCACGGGGCGCCGGCAAGCCGCAGCCCAAGCCGGACGGGCAGAACGTGCACGCCGTGCGCGCGCAACGGCTGACCCTGGAGGGCGACGGGCACGCTTCGCTCTCCTTGACCGACGCGTGGGTCGACGCGCGGACGCGGGGAGCGCGCCTCATCGAGCGATCGACCCTGCCCCTGTCGCGCGTCTTCATCGGTCCGAATGGTCTCGAGGTGTACGCCGCACGCGACGGGAACGCGCTCCAGGTCGTGGTGCGCGCGTCGGACCACCCCTCCGACGATCCCGCGCTCGCCGAGCAGCTCCGCGCGCGCCTCCGCGCCATGAGCGTGTCGCTCCCCGGCGGCCATGGCGGGAACGGCGACTGCGGGCACGTGGGCTTCACGCTTCGCTCGGCGCGGGGCGGCGGGCAGATGGCGACGCTGCAGTCCACGGCGTTCCTCCCGTCGCTCGACGGCGACCACGGCGCGCCGGAGGGCGAGTCGGACGACGCCCGGGCGGAACGGCACCTGGAGGCGCTGCGCCAGCGCCCGTTCCAGCTCAGCGTGAGCGCGACGTCCTCCAGCGCCGACGCCGCCCCGGTGATGAGCATCGCCCTGGGCTGGAGCGGGCGCGAGCAGACCGGCGATTAAGGCGGGGACGGCCACCCGACCCGGGTCTGGGCGGTCGACATGGGCGGGCCAGCCCACGGAAGCCCACGGAAGCCCACGGAAGCCCACGGAAGCCCACGGAAGCGTGGTCCGAAGACCGCTATGCATGGCGAGGGCTATTTTCGGGCCTGTCAGGAGCTCTGACCCCCTCCCCCACCATCCTTACCTCAACACCCCACCAAGCGGAAGGTAACCATTTTCCGCTTGCCCGCCCACCGGGCCCAAGTAGAGTCCAAGGTGGCGATCGTAGTCGGGTCGGGTCGGACTCAGGAGAGGTAGGGTGGAGGACTTTGACGGACATCGGCGATCCAGAGCGGAGGGCGGTGGTTCGTGAAGGGGAAGTCCTCGCCGGTAAGTACCGCGTCGAGAAAGTGCTCGGCGTGGGTGGGATGGGTGTGGTTGTTGCCGCGCGCCACATCCGGCTCGACACGAAGGTCGCCATCAAGTTCCTGCTTCCGGAAATGCTGACCACCCCGTCGGCCGTGTCCCGCTTCGCTCGCGAAGCCCGGGCGGCATCCAGGATCACCAGCGAGCACGTGGCCCGCGTCTTCGATGTCGGGGAGCTGGAAACAGGGGCTCCTTACATGGTGATGGAGTTTCTCGATGGCATCGATCTGCAGGAAAGGCTGCGTCGCGACGGCCCACTGACCATCGAGCAAACGGTCGACTTCATTTTGCAGGCCAGCGTCGCCATCGCCGACGCCCACCACCTCGGTATCGTGCATCGGGACTTGAAGCCGGCCAACCTCTTTTGCACCCAGCCATCGGACGGTCGATTTCTCATCAAAGTACTCGACTTCGGCGTCTCCAAGGCCATGGGCGGAGACCTGTCCGGGTCTGCTGGGGCCATGACCCAAACCGGCGCGGTTGTCGGTTCGCCAGACTA
>Ga0302314_10017396_pt1 | contig 12067 bp, 7 predicted proteins | sample III_Palsa_N2_3_FD_200533 | JGI IMG/M metagenome (GOLD analysis project Ga0302314, IMG submission 200533) | Peat permafrost microbial communities from Stordalen Mire near Abisko, Sweden - III_Palsa_N2_3 | ecosystem: Environmental > Terrestrial > Soil > Palsa > Peat permafrost | place: Sweden...
CGCCCGCTCGAGGCGCAAACCACTCCAGCACTCCGCCCGCCAGTTCATGCACAAACGCGCCGTGCGCGCCATACGCTTCCGCATTCCAGGTCTGAGTCATCGGCAGCCCCAGCCTCCAGTGTCGCCAACGCACGCCGTCGATGCAACCCTCCGCCCGCTGTGATACAAATCAACCTTCTGTATCCGGTTCCGTCGTCCTTCGCAACGCAGTCTCATTCTGAATGAAAGAGGGTTCAAATCCATGCGCTCCAAGTTCGTCTGTCTCTTTGCCGCCGTTCTGTTCATGCTTCTGACTGCGGTAGCCGCCGTCGCCGCGCCCTCCAAGGTGTGCGACCTGATGACGCAGCAGACCGCTGCCACCGTCTTTGGCGCTCCGGTGGCTCCCGGCCGCGTGGAGATGAACACGCCTGGGATAACCGATTGCCAGTTCGATGTCCATGGCGGTGAGGGTTTTGCCGAAATCGGCGTGATGGAAAACAACTCCATGGGGGTGCCGTCGTCGGCCATGTTCGATGTTGTGAGCAAGCAAAAGGATCCCGGTCACACCATCGAGCCAGTCTCAGGACTGGGCGACGCAGCCAGCTACAACAAAGGCCCCGACGATGCCACGCTGAGCGTGCTTTATCACAACAAGATCCTTATCGTCTCGGCAACTCACTCGAAGAATCCGGGCATCAAGGCCGCGCTGATCCAGGCCGCAAAGCAGGCGTTGCCCAGCATTTAGGCCTCTCACCGCATGATGTTGTGCCAATGCCGGGTGCCCTGCCCAAAGGGCGCCCATCCCGATTTTGGGACCTGGGAATACCACAAGACCCAATGGCAACGCACAAATTCAAGCGGTCGCAGACCTAGCCTCAGATCGACTGCACCGGAACCAGCGTCAAATCGTCCACCAGCCCCACTTCCCGCTGCACAAACGGCTCGCCAAAGCGCACGCCGGCCAGCAGCCCATAATGGCGCGCCTCGGCGAACGTGCGCTCGCGAATCTCCTCCTCGGGCACAAACAGCCCGCCGCCGGCAGCTTGATTTGCGTACTGCGAGCGGTAAGCCATCAGCGCCGCGTGCCGCTGCTCGACGAAGTCCGTGATGTCGACAATGAAGCTGGGCCGCACATCGGCATAGAGGCTGGCGTACACAATCTTGAACGGCCGGTGCGGCGCCGGGCCCGTGTCCACCTTCTTGAGGCCAGAAAGAAAGCAAGCATCGTAACCCAGCGTCGCCACAATGGAATGGTCCGGATGCCGCGCCTGCCAATACGGCAGAATCACTACGCGCGGCCTCACCAGCCGCAGCACGTGGACAATCTCGATCCGATTTTCGAACGTATTTTCGATCGCGCCATCTGGCAGGCCGAGCGCCTGACGCCAGCCCACACCGAGCAGGCGCGCGGCTTCATTGGCTTCATTCGCGCGCTCTTCCGCGCTGCCGCGCGTCCCCGCCTCGCCCTTGGTCAGATCGAGGATTGCCGTGCGCAGACCGCGCGCCGCCATGCGAAGCAGAGTGCCGCCGCAGGTCTGCTCCACATCGTCGCGATGCGCAGCGATGGCCAGCACGTCGGCCTGGGGAGAATCGGGCATGGTCTCTGCAGCATTGAATGACGCAGGTCCGTCTCAATACACCGTGTTGTCGGCGTCCGTCAGCGCATCCATGTAGGCCACGTCATACGCCGTGCCCGTCACCGTCACATATTGGTTGCTGATCGAGGACCCGTCCGTGGTCCGGTGGATATACACCTGCCCGCCCTCGGCCGTGTAGATCTTGTGCAGCCCGGTCACCCCGGCAATGCCGGTCGCGTCGCCGATATACGGCTCCAGCAGTACCACCGAGTTGGTCGACGTGTTGTACATGGTCAGGCAACCATACGGCTGGTTGTTCTTGGCGCGCTCGCCCAGGTTGCACTTGGTCATGCCGATCCACAGCGTATCGTCGTCGGCCTCCAGCAAGCGGCTCCTGGCGCCCGGTTGTCCGTCGCTGATCGATACCGGCGCGGAGGCCGTGTTTGCCGACAGGTTCACTACCGTCAAGTGGCCACCAAAGAAGTGGTCCGGCATCAGTTTCTGGCCCACCACATAGAGGGTCGATGTATCCAGCAGAGCATTGCTCGCTCCGCCGGGGATCGGGATCGTGCACGCCGTGGCGCCCGCGGTACAAACCGAGGCCAGCGCGCCGCTAGTGGGCAGTTTGCCCGACTGCTGCCCGGTGAGGTAGATCAGGGGCGCAATCGGCAAAATGGATATCGCAGCTGTGGTCCCTCCGCACTCCGGCCCGCAGCTCAGCACGTAGGCCTTCGAGCCGTCGGCAGAGAAGACCGCCTTGACCGGCCGGTCAAACGTCAGCGGCGCGCCATAATAGTTGCCCGTGGCATCCACATTGTCCGGGCTCTGCGCCTGAAACAGGCACCAGCCCGGCGCATTCTGCGGCTCGCAGTCGATCGCGGCCCTGGGCCACGTGGCGGGGCCACCGGAGTAGCTCACCGTCTGCGCCGAGGTCAGCTTGCGCGGATAGTAGGCATAATTCGAGTTCTGAACAAACGCCAGCGCTGCCGATCCTCCGGGGTTCACGCTGGTGCGGTACACCCCGGGCAGTGAGAACGGATAAGAGCCGCCGCCCACCCGGTCCACCACGGTATACACGTGCTGCTGCTGGTTGGCCGCGAATACATAAGCCTGGCTGCGCGTGATAAACACGCTGGACGAGAGCCCGTTCAGCCCGCTGGTGGCGCCGCCGGTGCTCTCTTTGGCATAGTTGATCAGCGTCAGGCTGCCGTCGCCCGAGCCATAGATTGCGCCCAGTTGCTCTTCCGGCATGTTCTGAATGGTGGTAGGCAGCGCGCCCGAGAACCCGCTGATGCTGAACGCCGCAATCTTGTCGTTGGCGCTGTGGCGCACATCGTAATAGGCGTCCACAAACTGCGCCGCACCCCGGGCTCCGCCGCCGGGATTCTGGATGGCGATCAGCACGCGGTTGGTCAACCCGCTGGGAGGGAGGTTGCGGCCTGCAAAAAAGGTGGTTGTGCCGCAGCCTGCCAGCGCGGCCGCCAGCGCCAGGGCTCCCGCGGCGCTCATCAAAAGACTTCTCTTCTTCAAAATCCAAACCCTCGATGAAATGCACGGCGCGAGCCGCGGCGTTATCGAAACGATGCTTGTCTTATCAGGCCCAGGAAGACGGCTCGCTGCGAGCCAGGTTTGTAACAAGGCACGACTTCAGTCGTGCCAAAAACACAAAATCGATTCGCACCTGCTCTTCGCAAAAATGCTGCTGGCCGCGCGTGCTCTACCCGGCTGTTCTCTCTCGAAGTATAACAAAGCCAACCCGGGATTGGCCCGGATTGGCCCGGTGGCTTAGCATGAAAACAGAATGGCCAGATTCTCCGACATGTTCTCGACCCGGCCAGTGCTGGCCGATGGCGCCATGGGCACCGCCCTTTACGCGCGCGGCGTGTTTATCAACCGCTGCTACGATGAACTCAATCTCTCCGATCCAAGTCTCATTCTCTCCATCCACGAGGAGTATCTGCAGTCCGGCGCGGAGATTCTCGAGACCAACACCTTCGGCGCCAATCGCTTCCGCCTGGCCCGCCACGGCCTGGCTGAAAAGGTTGGCGCGATCAACGCAGCCGGCGTCAAGCTGGCCCGCGAAGCCATCGCGCATCTCAAAGAAAAGCAGGCCTCCGACGCGTGGCTGGCCGGCTCCGTCGGCCCGCTTGGCGTACGCCTGGAGCCGCTCGGCATCACCAGTCTTGAAGAGGCCCGCGCTGCCTTTGCCGAGCAGATCGCCGCCCTCGCCAAAGCCGGCGTCGATATGCTCATCATCGAAACCATGCCCGCGCTCAACGAGGCGCATGAGGCCATTGCGGCCGCCCGCGAGGCCGCGCCCGATCTGCCCGTGCTGGTCATGGTCACCGTCGACGACGAAAGCAACTGCCTTGACGGCTCCTCGCCCGCGCAGGCCGCCGTGCTGCTCACCGAGTGGGGCGCCGACGCCATCGGCGTCAACTGCTCCACCGGCCCGGCCACCGTGCTCACCGCCATTGAGGCCATGCGCGCCGCCACCACGCTGCCGCTCGCGGCCATGCCCAACGCCGGCATGCCCCGCGCCGTGGAGGGCCGCAACATCTACCTCTGCTCGCCGGAGTACATGGCCAGCTTTGCCCGCAAGGCACTGCGCGCCGGCGCACAGATCGTCGGCGGCTGCTGCGGCACCACCCCCAACCACATCCGCGCCATGAAGTCCGCCATGCGCGCCATCGATGCTCAGGCCCGCGTGCAATCCACCGGCGCAGCGCCGGCCCTCAATACCGAGACGCCGCCCGCGCCGCTTGCGGAGCGCTCCAGGATCGGCTCGCTGGTGGCCGACGGCAAGTTCGTCACGCTGGTTGAGATCGTTTCGCCGCGCGGCATCGACTGCTCCAGAGAGATCGAAGGCGCGCGCCTGCTGGCATCGCTGGGCGTCCACGCCATCAACGTGCCCGACTCGCCGCGCGCCTCGGCCCGCATGAGCGCGCAGAGCCTCTGCATCCAGATTCAGCAGCAGACCGGGATTGAGACGGTTCTCCATTACACCTGCCGCGACCGCAACGTGCTCAGCATCCAGTCCGATCTCCTCGGCGCCTCGTCAATCGGGCTCAAAAACATCCTCTGCCTCACCGGCGACCCGCCCAAGCTGGGAAATTATCCCGACGCCACTGCGGTGTTTGACGTTGACGCCATCGGTCTGGTCAACATCGTCCGCCGCCTCAATCACGGCCTTGACATCGGGTCCAATTCGATTGGGGCCTCCACCAACTTCACCATCGCCTGCGCCGCCAACCCCGGCGTGCCCGACATCGAGCACGAGCTGCGCCGCTTCCACTACAAGGTCGAGGCGGGCGCCGAGTACGCCATCACCCAGCCGGTCTTCGACCTGCGCCTGCTCGAGGAATTCCTCAAGGCCACCGAGGATTGCCGCATCCCAGTCATCGCCGGCATCTGGCCGTTGACCAGCCTGCGCAACGCCGAGTTCATGAAGAACGACCTGCGCGTCTCCATGCCCGAGGAGATCATGCTGCGCATGGCCCAGTGCACCACGCCCGACGTCGCGCGCCGCGAGGGCATCCTCATCGCCCAGGAGATGCTCGAAGCGGTGCGCCCCATGGTCCAGGGCGTGCAGGTGGCCGCCCCGTTCGGCCGCTACATGGCCGCCGCCGAAGTCATCGCCAGCGTGCTGCCGCACCCCGCGCTAACGGAGTAGCCCCATGCCCTCATTTGAAGAATCGCTCAGGAAGCTCGAATCGATCGTCGACCAACTGGAAAAGGGCGACCTGGCCCTCGAAGACTCGCTCAAACTCTTCGAGGAAGGCGTGAGCCTCTCCGCCGCCTGCAAAAAGGAACTCGACGCCGCCGAAGGCAAGGTGCAAATGCTGGTCAAGCAGCGTGACGGCTCGCTCAAGCCGGAGCCATTCCTGACGGAGAAATAGTTCTGAGGAACACATACCGGCTCCGCGACTTTGAATCGTACGGGCTGAGCTCGCATTTCAGGGCTGGCCCGGAGACGCAACCACAGCCCGGTGCGCCGGCATCCGGTAAAGCATCGCCGGAAGCACCATGAAAGTCTGCGCGCACCCCGCGGCGCCAACTGCACACCAGACATACGACCATTCAGCGCGGAGTATCCACCGGGCCAGGATCGCCGCTACCAAAGTCATTGCGCCAACAAGCAGAGCCGCGCGCACCGCCGTGGCAACGGACGGCTTATGGAAAGGCTGCCCGGCAATCGGTGTGAAGCCGTTCAGCAGAGTATCCTCGGCCGGAACCTGCGCCGGGTTTTGCGCCGCTCGCCATCGCTCAATGCGCTTGAGCAGCCGCCGCTGCGTGGGAAGCCATTTGACCGGATGCAGGATGAAGGCCTTGACCTCGTCCGACTCGACGCAGCGGAAGCGCACCATCGGCTGCCGCCGGACCCAGTTTGAGGGCGAAGCGGCCACCATGCCCAGCTCCACCACGTCCGCCGGATTCAGCGCGATCGCGATGCGTTCGCTCTGGTAGCAGAGCCTTCCGCCCTCGAAGCGGAGAAGTCCGGCATCGGAAAATCGAAAGCCGTTGTAGAGCCGCGGCTCGCTATCGAGAGCCAGGCCCACCAGCTCTCCACCCACACCGAGCTTCTCTTCGAGTTTCCTCCGCAGCCGGGCATAGTTGACGGCCAGTACCGTTGCCGCGAGGCCCTTGGTGAGCAGGCATCCGAGCGCGACTGCTCCCACCACCTGGATCCATCCGAACCCGGCAAACCTGGCGAGCAGCCATGCAACCAACAAACCGGCGCCGCAACTCAACAAGATCGCGGTCCAGCCATAGACGCCTGCATTGGTCTTTTGCCACGCGGGCGTGAAGAGGTCGCCGCCGTGCTCCTCAGCGGGAATTTCGTAGGAATCTCCCGCAACGCCGGCGGCGCACAGCGCCTCCACCTCGGCCGCGTCCAGTCTCGCCGCGCCGGCCAGCGCGCGAATCCGTTTCAAAGTGGAAGGATGAGACGAGAACCACTCCACCGCGCCGTTCATATCAAGCGGACTCTGGTTGTTGCGCGAGATTCTGGCCAGCGAGCTGATCATCGCCCGCGGATCGCCGGTGAGCGCTGCCGCGCTCAAGTCGGCGGCAAACTCGCGCCGGCGCGATCCACGCAAAGCGGCAAAGAACACCGTCACCGGCACCAGCGTGGCCATCGTGATTCCGAGCGGCCATAGAAGCAGCAAATCCCTGACCGGCGTCTCGAACCATAACATCGCGATGCCAAGAGCGGTCCACACGGCGCGATTGGAATGTCGAAAGTGCGACAGTTCGTGCGCCGCGACGGCATCCACTTCGCGCTTGCTCAGCAAGCGCACCAGAGGGGCGGTGAAAAAGATGCTCCTGCCCGGCAGCGCAAACGCCGCCGCTACCTGAGACCGCGTCGAGAAAGAGATGTAAATCCTGACCCGAGGGCATCCAGCCCTGGCAGCCAGCGCCGACATACGCTCCTTGAACTCGCCTCCGCTCGGCTGAATCACCCTGGAGCGCGCCCGGACCCGATTCCACGATCCACGCAGCAGGAGAATGGCCGGCGCGGCCGCCAGCCAGATGCCAGCCGCCAGCCAGTTTCCCTTGGTGAACGAGATCAGCGATCCCACAGCGCCCGTCAGCACCAGCGGAATGACTGCATAGGCTCCCAATATTTCACTGAACTTTCTGCTCTGCGCATGGCCGGACCGCATCCTGCTCCCCAAGGCAATTCCAAGGGCCACACAGAACAACGGCGGCCAGAATTCCACCAGCAACGCCACCAGTGGGGTCAGCGGATTTTCCAACAGCAGAATTCGCAGCGGGGCGCCGGCTGCGAGCTGCGCAGCCGCAGCCATCCAGAGCATGGTCCCCAGCAGCACCGCCGACCGGGCAAGGGCAGCATACGCGGCTCGCGCCATCCAGGCCGATATCAGCGTGAGCGCCAGCGCCAGGGCAAGCAGCGGAAGATAAATTGCCGTCAGTCGATCAGGGCGATAGCCAAAGCAGACCTGGATCGGCGGCGGGGCAACGCCCGCTGCAAAGAGAACGCGCCGGATCAGGCGCCCGCCGGCGAGTTCCTCGGTCATGGCCATCGACGTCGTCTCAAACTCCAGGTGCGGGCAATCCATCATGAGGTCAATCCCCTTCGATCCATTGAGCTTCCGCACAATCGGCGCCAGGTCCACCACTTCTTCGAGCACAAGGCCGTCGCGCCGCAGCGCCCTGGTGCAGAGTAGAGCGTTTGGCCGGATAGGGTCGGGCTTCGCGCCGCCCTGGCAATGTACTGCTTCGGCCAGCACAGGGCCCAGTTCGGCTGCGCCGTCCGGGGACCAGGCGTTGATTGAAACCTCGCCGCTGGTTTCCGCGCGAACCTGCACGCGCATCTCCGGTCCCATCGCGCGAAGCTCGATCGGCTGGGCCCGCCCCGCGGGCAAAGTGGCAAGGCACATCGCCGCGGCGAGGCCCTGCGCAAGAATGGCATTCATGCGCAGGCCGTCTTCCATGCGGAGCAGTCTCCTCGATTCATTTGTCTTGATTCACGATGGCTCGTTTATATCATGCATCCGAGCCTCGGCTGATGTTAGCCCCGCACCCAGTCTGTGTTATGATGCATTCATCTCATGATCCATCAGGCTGCAATCCCGCGCTGTTGCTGTTGTTGTCGCATCTGTCAACGCACGTCTGCCTGAGAATCCCGGCTTTCAGCTTTTGGGGAGCATGTTCCGATTTCCCCTGGGGAAGTTCCGTTCCGTTCCGCTCGGCACAGTTCATTTGCAACCGTTGAAAATGCACTCGTGAAAGCTGCATCCGGGCAGCCTTTGGATTCATCCATTTGATCCATCAACTCACATCGACCACCGGCGGATGCGCTGGGGCTCTATCCGCAGCAACAGCCGGACCATCTGCATCGCTTTAAGGAGGAATGTATGCAACGAATCGGAAGAACGCTCCAGGCGCTCTCAGTCCTGTTTTCCCTGTTGGTGCTGCTCTCTGTGCCATCCATGGCGCAGACGTTTCGCGGCAGCATCAACGGCACCATCACCGACCCCTCGGGCGCGGTCGTTCCCGGCGCAAAAGTGACCGCCACCGACGTGGCCACCGCGCTGGTCCGCGACACGGTCTCATCCGGCGGAGGCGAGTTCCTCTTCAGCGATATTCCCCAAAGCACTTACACCATCAAAGTCGTAGCTACCGGCTTCCAGACCACCGAGGTCACCGGCGTGCAGGTGCTGGCAGGCAAAATCTACACGCTGCCCGTCAAGCTGTCGGTCTCGCAACAGGCTACAACCGTCGAGGTTTCCGCCAACGCCCTCTCGCTTGACACCACCACCGAGGTGCAGACCACCACCCTCGATGGCGTCGCGCTTCAGGATGTGCCCCTCAACGGCCGTGACTTCACCCAGCTCCAGGCCACCTCGGTCTCCTTCTCCGGCTACGGCAACAACGGCTCCATCAACGGCACCCGCAACAACCAGCTCAACTACACCATCGACGGTACAGACAACAACGACCTCTACCTCAACGTGGTCGCCGTCAACCAGGGCAGCATCAGCGGCATCGCCGGCGTGGTTTATCCCGTTGAGGCGCTGGAGGAATACTCGCTCCAGACCACGGGCAACAGCGAATCCGGCCGCAGTCCCGGCGGCAACCTCAACATCTCCACCAAGTCCGGCTCGAACGCCTTCCACGGAGATGCCTACTACTACAATCGCAACGAGGCGCTGGCCGTGGCCTCGCCTTTTACCGCTCCAGGCTCTCCGGCACTGCCCTTGCGCAACCAGAACTATGGCGGTACGCTGGGCGGCCCCATCCGCCGCGATAAGACCTTTTTCTTCCTCACCTACGAGGAGCAGAAGTACCTCATCGGTCTGAACAACTCCGCCACCGAGCCCTCTCCGGCCTACCAGAAGCTGGCGCTCGCCGAACTCACCAAATACGGTGCTACCCCCAGCGTCGTCTCCCAGAACATTCTCAACACGCTCTGGGAACCCACGGTGATCGCCAACCTCCCTGCTTCAACGCAGAACTACTCCGGCAGCGTACCGACCAGTGGATACAGCCACAACCTCGTCGTCCACCTCGATAACAGCTTCAGCGACAAGAGTCATCTTTCGGCCATCTGGTACTGGGGCCAGGGCTACGCCGACGGTTACGCGGGTTCACTCTTGTCCAACTACTTCCAGGTCGTGCCATCGCACAACGAAAACTTCAACGTGACCTGGAACTACAACCTCCGTCCCAATATCACCAACCAGGTCTCCGCCGGCGCCAACTTCTTTACCCAGGGCTTTGCGGATCAGGTTCATACCCAGGAACTCCTCCCCCTCGCCGGGCTCAACACTGGCGCCGGCATCACCGGCGCCCCGGATATCCAGATCAGCGGGTTCGATCAAATCGGCGTCACTCCAACCTCGGGCCGCAACGACATCATGGCCCAGATCAGCGACATCGCCACCTGGACCGTCGGCAAGCACCAGATCCGCGCCGGAGTCGACTATCGCCGCGCATACATCGACCTCTATTACAACTTCGGCGGCCGTGGCACTTTCGGCTTCGGCACCGGCGGCGTTCTTGGGCCTTGGTCTGCGGATAAGTCCGTAACCGATCCCAACGTGCAGTACCTCGCCGACTTCATGGCCGGTTACGCCTTCCACCCCAGCATCACCCTCGGCACCCAGGAGCGCTTCATCTACACCCACACCGGTACTGCCTTCGGCCAGGATACCTGGCAGTTAACCCCCAAGCTCAGCCTCAACCTCGGCCTGCGCTACGACTACGAGGAGCCCTTCTACACCAATCCGCCCAACAGCTCTATCTTTGACCCCAGCAACGGCGGCTTGCTCGTCGCCGGCAGCGGTGGGACCGCCCCGCAGTACATCTACGACTCCAACAAGCTCAATGTCTCGCCGCGGGTCGGACTTTCCTACCAGGTGCTGCCCAGCACGGTGGTTCGCGCCAACTACGGCATCTACTACGATCAACCCGCCGGCCAGGCCTTCTACGGCAATCTCGGCGTATCGAACGGCGGCGCCAACGGCGTGAACAACAACCCCGCCGGCAGCCAGCCCAACTACTCGATCGTTCTCGGCGCCTATGACAAGGCAACCGGACCCGTGTGGACCCCCAACCAGACAACTCCCATCTTTACCCCCGCCCTCGGCGAGCCGACCGGCGACAACGTAGTCTCCGTCTACTCCGTCGATCGCAACTACAAGACCGCATACACCGATCTCTACGGCGTCAATATCGAGCAGAGCATGGGCAAATCCTGGATACTCGACGTCGGCTACGCCGGCTCGGCCAGCAAGCACAACCTCTCCCTCCAGGACGTCAATCGGTCCGGCCTTGGCCTGGACAGCAGCACGGGGACGGTGACCGTGGGCTCAAACACCTTCTCGGCGCAACAGGCTTCGCGCCCGTTCTTCAGCAAGTTCCCCAACATCGGCATCGTCAACCAGGTCAACAGCAACTCCGGCTCCAACTTCAACGCCCTCCAACTCAACCTGAGGAGCAGCTCATGGCACGGGCTTGAGAGCCAGTTCGCCTACGCATGGAGCCACAACATCGACGACGCCAGCGGCTTCTACACCGCGCCCCAGAACTCCTTCAATCTGAAGGGAGACAAGGGGAACGCCAACAACGACATCCGCAACCACTTCACCTCGTACATGAGCTACGCGGTCCCCGCGCTCGGTCACGGACCCGCTATTCTCACCAAGGGCTGGGAGGTCAACAGCACCCTTAAATTCCAGGGCGGTCAACCCATCAACGTCGTCTCCGGCGCAGACAATTCCGGCACCACCGAGTATCAGGACCGCGCCGACATCACCGGCCCCGCCCTCAACAGCAACCGTTCGGTGCAATCCCACTCGTTTGCCCAGTACCTCAACCCCAACAGCTTTGCCGTTCCGACTTACGGTACCTACGGCAACCTCCACCGCAACTCCATCTACGGGCCCGGCTTCGAAGACGTCGATCTCTCCCTGCTCAAGAACATTCCCATCTACAAAGAGCGCGTCCGAGCGCAGTTCCGCGTGGAGATGTTCAACGTCTTCAACCGCGTCAACCTTGCGCAGCCGCTGAACAACCTTGGCTACGGTTCCGCTTTCGGCATCAGCACCTCGACCATCGGAGTCTCCTATGGCTCGCCCGGCATCGGCTCCGGCGAGCCCTACAACACGCAGCTTGCTTTGAAGATCATCTTCTAAAGAGTCTTCAGGCAGACCCAGCGAGCCGGCACGCACCTGCGCAGATTGCAGGTGCGGCCGGCTCTTTTTCGTATCGATTCGCGCGCCGGGCGTAGTATAACTTCCCAATCGGGATATCCAGGGTCTGGGCGGGGCGAACCCGCATCCGTGTGCCCTGCCTCGGAGGGAGAAATATGCAAGCACATCTGTTCGCGCCCCAAGCGGGCGTGTCGAAGAGGTTGCAATCCGCAGCCGCCGCCGTCACATCGCAGCGTTTGGGCCATATTCTATTGGGGTCCTTCACCCTCGCGGCGCTGGTCATGGCGCTGACCGCGGTTACCCCAGCCGCGGCCCAGGACGCTCTTCCCG
>Ga0302314_10017398_pt1 | contig 12066 bp, 6 predicted proteins | sample III_Palsa_N2_3_FD_200533 | JGI IMG/M metagenome (GOLD analysis project Ga0302314, IMG submission 200533) | Peat permafrost microbial communities from Stordalen Mire near Abisko, Sweden - III_Palsa_N2_3 | ecosystem: Environmental > Terrestrial > Soil > Palsa > Peat permafrost | place: Sweden...
CTCGACGAGGGCATGGGACTGAAGCGGGCGCTGGGCCCGTGGCAGCTGACGCTGCTCGGGATCGGCTGCATCATCGGCGCCGGGGTCTATGTGATGACCGGCGTGGCGGCGGCGAACTACGCCGGCCCCGCCGTGGTGCTCTCGTTCGCGCTCGCCGGCCTGTCCTGCGTCTCGACGGCCCTCTGCTATGCCGAGCTGGCTTCCTCGCTGCCGGTCTCGGGCGCGTCCTACACCTATGCCTACGCCGCCCTGGGCGAGCTGGCGGCGTGGGGCTTGGGGTGGATGCTCTCGCTCGAGCTGGGTTTGGCCGGCTCGGCCTTGGCGGTCGGCGCCGCCGGCTATCTGCTCAGCCTCTTGCAGGACTTCGGTGTGGTGGTTCCCATCGCTATCTCGACCTCGTTCGTGCAGGCGATCCCAGGGGCCCACGGGGTGCGGTTCGCGCTCGGCGGCGGGATCAACCTGGTGGCGGTGGGCGCCGTGATGATCTTCGCCGCGGTCCTGATCCGCGGCGTTTCCCACTCCGCGCGGCTGAACGCGGTGATGGTCGCTATCAAGATCGGCGTGCTGGTCGCCTTCGTCGCCTTTGGCGCGAGCCATGTGCGCAGCGCCAACTGGCGTCCCTTCGTGCCGCCAAACCTCGGCGGCTTCACCTACGGCTGGCCGGGCGTCCTGCGCGGGGCGTCGATCCTGTTCTTCGCCTACCTGGGCTTCGAGGCTGTGGCGACCGCCGCGCTGGAGGCGCGCAACCCGCAGCGCGACATCGCCATCGGCATCCTGGCGTCGCTGACGGTGGCGACTCTGGTCTACATCGCGGTCGCCCTGACGCTGACCGGCCTCGTGCCCTACCGCGACCTGGGTGTCCCCGACCCGGTTGCCGTGGCCGTGCAGGCGATCGGCTGGCCGGCGCTGACCATCGTCATCAAGCTGGGCGGCCTCGTGGGACTGTGCTCGGTGCTGATGGTCAACACCTACGCCCACTCGCGGGTCTGCCTGGCGATGTCGGCCGACGGCCTGCTTCCCGGATTCTTCTCGCGCATCCATCCAAGGTTCCGGACGCCGCATCTGGGCACAATCGCGGTGGCCGGGGTCGCGGCGTTGGCGGCCGCGCTGCTGCCCATCTCGATTCTGGGCGACCTCGTCAGCCTGGGCACCGGGGTTGTCTTCCTTACCGTCGCCGTGAGCACCATCTGGCTGCGTTCGAGCCAGCCCGATCTCCCGCGCCCGTTCCGCGTTCCGGGGGGCGGGGTATGGATCAGTGGCCTGTGGATCGGCGTCACCCCCGCTCTGTCGATCCTTCTGACCATCGCCATGGTCGGGCCGGTCCTGGCCGACATGATCTACAAGGCCTCGAAGGGCGACGTGATTCCCGCCGCAATTCTCGTCGCCTACGTCCTGGCGGGCGCCGCCTTCTACGCTTTTTACGGCCTGCGTCGCTCGAAGCTCGGACAAGTCTGGCGGGAGGGGCGCGCGCCCTCGGCGGTCGCCTGACGAGGCCTTTCAGGCCGCCGATCGCTCGCGGAAGCGTCTCTGGCGCTGAGCGTGATGGATACGCCTTGCGAGGGTCGTCCTCTGGATATATGCGAGTGATTCGCAGGAGCATTTACAAGTTCGCCGCGGCGCGGCCCGACCGGCCCGCACGCGATGAAATTAGACCCGCGTCCGAAAAGTCCGTGACGGCGAACTTGGTATCGATCCGGACAAGGATGTCGCAATCCGTCTCGGGTGCGAAACATGGAGGGGTTTTCTTGAGTCGCTCGCACGAGTTCACGCCCCAGCGCGGTCGCCGCATGATGACCAGTCTGCTCGTCCTTACCGCCGCGCTCGCAGCGAGCGCGGCAGCGGCTCAAACCACCAGTGAGCCCGACGAGGGGACCACACCTCAGACGTCCAGGACGCAGCTGGGCGAAATCGTCGTCACGGCCAGGCACTTCGTTCCTGTCGGTGCGGAGACGGCGACCAAGACCAGTATCCCTCTCATCGAGACGCCGCAGTCGATTTCGGTGATCACCCGCGACCAGATCGACCTGCTCAATTTCATCGACGTGCAACAGGCTGTCCGCTACAGCGCCGGTGTGTTCGGGGAAAACTATGGCCCGGACCTCCGCTACGATTTCATCACGGTGCGCGGCTTCACACCGGCGCAATATATCGACGGCTTGGTGACGCCGGTGACCACCACCATCGGCACGGTGGGCGTAGATCTTTACGCGTTCCAGTCGCTGGATATTCTGAAGGGGCCGTCGTCTGTGCTCTACGGCAATGCGCCGCCGGGGGGCATCTTCAACGAGGTGAGCCGGCGCGCATCCGACAACTTCGACGGGGAGATCGAAGCCAAGTACGGTTCGTACAATTTCTCCCAGATCGCCGGCACCGTAACCGGCCCCATCACGCCCTGGCTGGATGGCCGCATTACCGCACTCTATCGCTACAACGAAGACGAGGTCGCCCTTGTCCACGCCCAACGTCTGCTGATCGCTCCGACGTTCACGATCAAGTTCGACGAGAATACCAAGCTTACGCCCCTGATGTACTACCAGTACGACAAGGTCGACGGCGGTGACGGCGGCTTTCTACCCGTCTATGGCACCCTGCTCCCCAACCCGAACGGACAACTGTCCCGGTCGACCAATCTTGACAGCCCGGCCGATTTCTATGAACGCGACCAGTACGCCGTCGGCTATGAGTTCACCCACAGATTCAGTGGATGGCTGAATTTCACCTCGAATCTCAAGTATAGCCACTATCACGAAGGCACTCCGGTCGGAATCTACGACAGTGGTGGTCTGGTGAACACTACCGACCCGACGATGCCAGGCTATTACACGGATGTTCTGCAATCGAACTTCACCTACGCCGAGCGGGTCGCCAGTTTCGCGACGGACAACCGGTTCGACGTGACGGCGGACACCGGACCCCTGCGCCACAAGATCCTCGTCGGCGTGGACTATCGTCAGGTGCGCAATGACGCCGACTACGGCTTCGACTACGGCACGGCGACGATCAACGCCTATGCCCCGACCTATCCCGCGCTGGCGACGCCCAACTTCGGTTATCCGACACGGTACAACCACCAGACCCTCGACCAGACCGGCGCCTACTTCCAGGACCAGATCAAGTTCGGCCAGTTCTACCTGATGGGCGGCGGCCGCTACGACTGGGCCGACGCCCGCTACCTTGGTCCGTTCACCGCCGTCGGCTCTCCGACGACCACAACCAGCCAGAGCGAGGGCAAGTTCACCTATCGCGTCGGCCTGACCTACATTACCGACAGCGGCATCGCCCCCTACATCAGCTACGCGACGTCGTTCCAGCCCCAGACAGGAACCGACAGCGTGACGCTGCAGGCCTTCAAGCCCAGCGAAGGCAAGCAGGTGGAAGGGGGCGTCAAGTACGACGCCAGGGGCCTGCCGTCCGACATCAAGCTGTACGTCACCGTGGCGGGCTTCGATATTCGCCAGACCAACGTCGTCAGCACCGTGCCCAGCGTGTCGCCGGTGTTCGGGACGGCCTCCGGCGAAGTTGAGGTCTATGGCGGAGAGCTCGAGGTCGTTGGGCGGATCCATGAGCAGCTGACCATCAACGCCTCCTACAGCTACAACCACTCCGAGGTGCTCCAGAGCAACACGCCCGCCGAGATCGGCCAGCCGCTGCCGACGACGCCGGAGAACAAGGCCTCGCTATTCGTCGACTACACGCTCCGCAAGGGCATGTTGGCCGGCTTCGGCTACGGCGCCGGCGTGCGCTATACGGACGGCAGCGCCGGAAGCCTGCCGGGAGCGTTCAACCCGGTGGTCTACGACGGGCAGTCTTCCACCCTGTGGGACGCCACCCTCCACTACGACATGCCGGGCTGGCGGTTCGCCGTGAACGCGTCCAATCTCTTCGACAAGACCTATGTGGCGCGCTGTTCGGGGGCGAATGGTTGTTTCTACGGCGAAGGCAGAGAGGTCATAGGCACGATAACGAAGAAGTTCTGATGTCGGAGATCTAGGTTGAATTCGGCGTGTTCCTTGGCCGCTCGAGCCTGGGCCGTCGTCGCGGCCATGATCGTGGGCGCCTCGGCGTACGCGGGCCACGCCGCCGCCAAGCGCGAGGCTCCGCCGCGTGAACAGCCGCCGTGGCTCCGGGACGCGTTCCCGAGCACCTACCGCCCGCTGCCTCGCTCGGACACTCTGATCACCCACGCCACCATCCTCGACGGTGCGGGCCACCGGATCGAGGACGGCGAGATCTTTCTCAGGGACGGAAAAGTCGCGGGCGTCGGGCGCGGCCTGGCCGCGTCCGCCGGAGCTGTGCGGATCGACGCCCACGGCCGCTGGGTGACGCCGGGATTGATCGACATCCATTCTCACGACGGAACCTATGTCGAGCCCCTGACCACCGAGGACGAGAACTCCAACGACATCAGCGAACTGAGTGATCCCAACGCCGCCGGGACGTGGATCGAGACCGCCGTCAACCCCCAGGATCCCGGCTTCACGCGCGCCCTGGCCGGGGGCGTGACGGCGTTGCAGGTGCTGCCCGGATCGAACCCGATCTTCGGCGGTCGCAGCGTCGTGCTGAAGCCGATCCCGGCGCCGACGGTGCAGCAGATGAAGTTCCCGGACGCGCCCCAGGGCCTGAAGATGGCCTGCGGCGAGAACCCCAAGTCGGAGGACGTGGAAAAGAACCGCGGTCCGACCAGCCGGCAGGGCGAGATCGCCTTCATCCGCAAGGCGTTCGCCGACGCGGAACAGTACCGGGAGGATTGGCGGGCCTACCTGGCCGGCAAGGACGACAAGCCGCCGAAGGACGACCTGAACCTCGATACGCTCGTCGCGGTGCTGGAGGGCCGGATCGCCGTCCACATGCACTGCTACCGCTCCGACGAAATGGCGATCATGCTCGATCTCAGCCATGAGCTCGGCTTCCGCATCGCCGCCTTCCACCACGCCGTCGAGGGCTACAAGATCGCGCCGCTGCTGGTCCGGAACGGCGTCTGCGCGGCGGTGTGGTCGGACTGGTGGGGTTTCAAGATGGAGGCGCTGGACGGGATCCGGGAAAACGCCGCCTTCATCGACGCGGCGGGAGGCTGCGTGACGATGCACTCGGACTCACCGCAGCTCGGACAGTTCCTGTCGATCGAGGCGGGCAAGGCCGCGGCGGCCGGGCGGCGGGCGGGTCTCAGCCTCCCGCCGGAGCACGTCATCGCCTGGGTAACCAGCAATCCGGCCAAGGCCCTGGGCCTGGACGGGCGTATCGGCAGCCTGGAGGCGGGCAAGGACGCCGACCTCGTGGTCTGGTCGGCCGATCCGTTCAGCGTCTACGCTCACGCCGATCTGGTGTTCATCGATGGCGCGCTCGCCTACGACCGGGCCGACCGGTCTCGCCAGCCCTCCTCCGACTTCGAACTCGACCGCGCGCCGATGACGCCCGAGTGACCCGCGCGGCCCTCCTTCTCGCGTTCCTCGTCACCGCCTGGCCGGCCGCGGGTCAGGTCGTGGCGATCATCCACGCCAAGGCGTTTCCGATTGCGCCGCGCGACGCGATCGATGATGCGACCCTGGTGTTCGAGGGGGGCCAGATCGTCTCGCTGACCGCGCAAGGCGCCCCGCCGCCGGGGGCGCAGATCATCGACGCCGGCGGCCGGATCGTCACGCCGGGCCTGATGAACGGCGCCACCCAGCTCGGCCTCGGCGAGGTGTCGGGAGCAAGCGACACCCAGGACCAGGCCGTGACGACCGGGCCGCTGGGCGCCGCTTTCGATGTCCACTATGCGCTCAACGCCAACTCTGCCCTGTTGTCGGTGGCGCGCGCCGACGGGCTCACGCGGGCGATGAGCTACCCGGCCGGCGCGGCCACCGCGCCCTTCTCAGGCGCTGGCGCCCTGATCCGGCTGTCGGCCGGCCAGGAAATCCTGGAGCGGCCGCGCGCGGCCGTCTTTGCGGAAGTCGGCGACAACACCCTGGCCAAGGCCGGCGGATCGCGGGCGGCGCAGTGGGTGCTGCTGCGCAACGCCCTCACCGAAGCCAGGCATTATGCCGAGGCGCCGAAAAGCCAGGGACCGAGGGACCAGCTGCTCGCACGCCCGGACGTTGAAGCGCTGGGGGCGGTGGTTTCGGGCGCCATCCCGCTGGCCATCACCGCCGAACGGCAGTCGGATATCCGCGAAGCGATCAGCCTCGCCCGGGACTTCCACATCCGGGTGGTGATCCTGGGAGGGTCCGAGGCGTGGACGGAGGGCGCGGCCCTCGCGGCGGCGCACATCCCCGTCGTTCTCGATCCCGAGGCCAACCTGCCGCAGACCTTCGACAAGCTGGGCGCGCGCCTCGACAACGCCGCCTTGCTGGCCAAGGACGGGGTCGCCATCGCCTTCAGCGTCTCGGGCAACGGCATCTATCTCAGCTACAACGCGGGCCTCGATCTGAGGGAAGGCGCAGGCTTGGCGGCGGCCAACGGCCTGCCTTACCTCGACGCTCTCGAGGCGCTCACCAAGCGACCGGCGGAGATCTGGGGCCTGGGCGACCACTATGGACGGCTCGCCCCCGGCTACGACGCCGATATCGTGATCTGGGACGGCGACCCGCTGGAGCCCGCCAGCGCCCCGACGGCGGTGTTCGTGCGCGGCGAGCGCGCGCCGCTTGGGACCCGCCAGACCCGTCTGCGGGACCGCTACGCCCCGGCGCACGCCGCCGACCCAGTGCCGCCCTCATACCGATGATCCGCGCGGCGAGCTTGATCGCCGCCGCCTGGCTCTCGGCCGCAGTTCCGGCCTGGGGGCCGGCGAACGCGCAGGAGCCGGAAAGCGGCGAGCCTCCTGCCCGAGTGCAACCATCGGCGGTAGCCGCGCCGGCAGACGCGTTGCGTCCGGTCCAGAAGCCCGGCGAGCATCTCCCGGAGCCGGTGGCGCGACGACTTCAGTTCGAGACCCGAACCGGCACGTGGATGTCACTGGATATCTCACCCGACGGTGGCGCGATCGTCCTGGATCTCCTCGGAGAGATCTACCGGGTGGACGCCAGGAGCGGGAAGGCGCTCCGCTTCACGACCGATCCCGGCCTCGGCTTCGACGCGCAGCCGACGTACTCGCCGGATGGCCAGAGGGTCGCGTTCGTCAGCGATCGATCTGGCGCGGAGAACCTGTGGACCGCCCGCGCCGACGGAACTGCGCTCACCCAGGTGACCTTCGGCGACGACGATGCGGTCCTCACGTCGCCGGCGTGGAGCGCCGACGGCGAGAGCCTCTACGTGAGCCGCTATCGAGCCGACCTCAACAATTTCGAACTCTGGCGCTATGACCTTTCGGGTCGCGGCCATCTCGTGGCGCCCATTCGCGACACGCCTAGCGCGCCGAAGAGCGAATGGCGCAGCACGCTTGGCGTCGTCGCTTCGCCGGACGGGCGATACCTGTATTTTGCCCGCAGGGTCGGCGGTCTCGACTTCAACGAGGTCGACAACTGGACCATCGTCCGCCGCGACATCGCCAGCGGGTCCGAGGCGACCATCGTCAGCCTGCCGGACGGGCCGCGCACCGCCCTCAATCCGGGCGCATTCTTCCGGCCGGCGCTTTCCCACGACGGCCGGCTGCTCGCCTATGCGTCGCGCATCGAGGGAAAGACGGAACTCCGCGTGCGCGATCTCGCCACCGGCGAGGATCGGCGGGTCGCCTTCCCCATCGAGCGCGATCAGCTGCAGGCGATGATGTGGCAGGACCTCGTGCCGCGCTATGCCTTCACGCCAACGGATGACGCGCTCATCCTCACCGTGGACGGAGGTCTCGAGCGCGTGTCGATCGCGGACGGGGTCACGGCGCCGATGCCTTTCCATGCGCTTGTGGATCGCGCTGTCGGGGCGCCGACCCGCCAGCACATCCGCGAGGAGACGGGACCGGTGCGGGCGCGCCTGATCATGGCGCCGACGGCCTCGCCGGACCGGCGGACGTTCGCCTTCTCAGCGCTCGGTCGCCTCTATCTGATGGACATGGATGGCTCGGGCGCGGTGAGGACGTTCGCTGGCGCGGGCGATCCCGCCTTTCAGCCTAGCTGGAGCCCCGACGGACGCTCCCTCGTATGGGTGACGTGGAGCGAGCGCTCCGGGGGCGCCGTCTGGCGGGGTCCGGTTGACGGATCGGAGCCCCCCCGACGGATCAGCGACCGGCCCGCCTACTACACCTATCCGGTGTTCACGCCCGACGGCCGCTCGGTGATCGCGGTGCGGTCCGCCCAGCAGGCGCGGCTCGACCTCTACATGGAGTACGGCAAGCTCCGGCAGGCCGACCTCGTCAGCCTGCCGGCATCGAGCGGCGCTGCGCGCACGATCGCGACCGGCGAGATCGGCGGCCGTCCACAGTTCACGACAAGCGCCGGCGTCGTGTTCATCCTCGCCGAGGACGGGCTCGACCAGGTGGACCTGGCGACCGGCGCGCGGTCCGTGGCGGCGAAGGTCCTGGGCCCGGGCTGGTACTTCGAGGACGGGCCGCAGGCGGTTGACGACCTGCGCATCAGTCCGGACGGCCACTGGCTCCTGGCGCAGGTCTCCCAGCAGCTACATGTTCTGGCGACGCCGCCGCGCGGGACGACCGTCGACCTCGACGCGCCGCATGTCCCGCACCGGCGCATTGGCGGCGCGGACTATTTCGAATGGTCCGCCGATGGGCGGACGATCGACTGGTCCACCGGCTCGACCCTGCACAGCGCCGCCCTCTCCCAGATCAGGCTGGACCCGCCTGAACGGCCGAGCTGGACGGCGGACGTCAGGGTGGAGGGCCAGAGGGACTTTCCGGCTGTCGTCGAGGTTCCCAGGGATGGGGGCGGCGGCGCGCTGCTCCTGCGCGGCGGCCGGGCGGTGACCATGGTCGCTGACCGGCCGGTGATCGACGCCGCCGACATCCTGATCGAAGGCGACCGGATCGCCGCGATCGGTCCTCGCGGCACGGTGGCCGTTCCGCCGGGCACGGCCGTCCGCGACGTCGGCGGCGCCTGGATCGTCCCCGGCTTCATCGACACGCACGACCACATCGCCACGGTGCGACGGGACGTTCTCGGCCTGGAGGACTGGGGCCTGAGGGCCAGGCTCGCCTATGGCGTGACCACCAGCTTCGATCCCTCGACGCTGACGATCGACATGCTCGCCTACCAGGATCTCCTCGACGCCGGGCTGATGATCGGGCCTCGCCTGCGGCAGACCGGCGTGGCGCTGTTTTCGATGCAGCGGTTCACGTCACTGGACGACGTGCGGGCGGTGATGCGCCGCTACCGCGACGACTATCGCCTCCACAACATCAAGGAATACCGCACGGGAAATCGCCGGGTCAGGGAATGGGTGGCGGAGGCGTGCCGGGAGTTCGGGATGCAACCCACCACCGAGGGCGCGCTGGCCATGAAGCTCGACCTCTCGCAGATCATCGACGGGTACGCGGGCAACGAGCACGCTCTCGTCGCCTCGCCCCTGCAGGCCGACGTGCTCGGGCTGCTGACCGCGATGCGCACGAGCTACACGACCACCCTGCAGATCACCAACGGCGGCCCGCCGGGCGAAGACTGGTCCATCGTCGCGGACGATCCCTTCGCCGACGCCAAGGTGCATCGTTTCTGGCCTCCGGTCGCAATCGACCAGGTGCTGCTCCGGCGATCCTGGCGCCGGCTGCCGGAGTACCGCTTTCCCGCCATCGCCGGCGACGCCGCGGCCCTGCAGCGCGCGGGCGGCTTGGTGGGCATGGGCTCGCACGGCGAGACACCGGGAATCGGGTTCCACATGGAGATGGAAGAACACCAGCTGGGCGGCATGAGCGCGGGCGAGGTGCTGCACGCGGCCACCATCGGGTCGGCGGAGACTATCGGGCGCGAGCGCGACCTCGGCAGCCTCGAGGCCGGAAAGTTGGCGGACCTCGTCGTGCTCGATAAGGACCCGACCCTCGACATCCACAACGCCCGCGCGATCCGCCAGGTGATGCGCGGCGGGCGGCTCTACGACGGCGCGACGCTCGCGCAGATTTGGCCGGATGCGAAGCCGCCGCCGCGGTCATGGTGGGAAGACGACAAGGTCGAACAGTGGCTCCCCGCGAACTGACCCTTCACTCGCTCAACCGATCTTTTACCCAGGCCGCCCCATCGGCGATCGCCCGCCTCGCCACGGACGAAATCGACATCGCTTCCAGAAAGCTGTGGGTGGCGCCGGCATACTCGCGCGTCGACACCTCGACGCCGGCCTCGGCCAGCCGCGCGGCGATATCCCGGCTCTGCTCGGCAAGCACGTCCAGATCCGGGATGACGAGGAAAGCCGGCGGGAGGCCTCTCAGGTCGGCGATCGACGGCCGGGCGTAGGGGTCGTCGGCGAGGGCGTCGACGGCGCCCAGGTAGTTGGTCATGTAGTAGTCGACCTCCGCGCGGTTGAGCACCGCCTCGGGGCCGCCGAACGCCGCTTCCGAGGCATCGGAGCACGGCGCGCCGAAAGCCCCGTAGTTGAGGAGCAGTCCACGCAGCACGCCGGCGTCTCCGCGATCGCGCAGCTTGAGCGCCGTGGCCATGGCCAGGTTCGCACCGGCGGAGTCACCGCCGATGGCGATCCGCGAAGCATCGGCCCCAACCGCGGCTGCGCTGGGTCCTCTGAGCCAGTCGACCGCGTCTATGATCTGGTCGAGTGCGCTCGGATACCGCGCTTCGGGAGACAACGGATAGTCGACGCCGGCGACGACGAAGCCGCCGGCCGCCGCGTACTCGCGCATCAGGCGATCATGGGTGTCGATGCTGAACAGCGTGAAGCCGCCGCCGTGCAGGTACACGAGTACTGGCGCAGGCGAGGGCGCCCCCGGATTGTAGATACGCACCCGCATCGGCCCGGTCGACGTCGGCGCCAGGTGTTCGGAGGTCCTGGCCATCGTCGGTCCGCCGCTTCTCCAGGGCGCGCGCACCGCCTCCGCAACGGCGCGGGCCTCGTCCAGCGGCATCGTCTGGAACGGCGGGTAGGCGGCCCACGCGCGCTGCATCGTCGTCACGAACGTCGCGATTTCCGGATCAAGCGCAGGCTGCGACATCGTCCCTCCCGTTCAAGGGCTGGGCCCCGTCAACATCGCCGCAGATAGCTCCCCAGGGGCCGCAGCCGCCATCGCGCGCGGATCGTCCAGCGTCTACAACGGGCCGCTGGAGGGTCAGGTCTGCTAGGGGAGGCTCAGGCCGAGACGGGCCGAACGTGGCTTGGGGGGACGCCGAGCACGCGATGGAACATCGCGGTGAACGAACTGGGACTCTCGTAGCCGACATCGTAGGCGATGCTCGTCACCGAATGGCCTTCGCGCAGAAGCGAAAGCGCCGCCATCAGCCGGACCTGTTGGCGCCAGTGCGCGAAGCCCATGCCGGTTTCCTGCCGGAAGGTCCGGGTGAAGGTGCGCCGCCCCATGCCGGCGATGCGCGCGAAGTCGTCGAGGTCGCGCTGATCAGCCGGGTCGGAGACAATCCGGTCGCACACACGGCGGAGCCGCGCGTCGCAGGGCATGGGCGCCGACACCAGGATGGGCTCGGTCCGCGCGATCTCCTCGAGCAGCAGCGCCACGATACGGCCCTCTCGGCCGCCCTCGTCGTAGGCGTGCGCGAATGTCAGGACTTCCCGGAACAGCGCCTGCACGAGCATGGAGGCGTCGAACACGTGGCACGTGGCCGGCTGGCCGGGGAGCGAGGGATCGATGTAGAGGACGTTCAGGTCGACGGGGCCGCGACAGGTCACCTCGTGAGGCATGCCCGGCGGCAGCCAGATCGCCCGATTGGGCGGCAGGACGTAGGCGGAGGCGTCCGTGACCACCGTCATGATTCCGCTCGTGGCGTAGGAAAGCTGGCCGTGGTCGTGGCGATGGAAGCTGTCGACCAGACCCGCCGGATAGTGATCGCTCATCCCCACCACCGGGCGGATCGTGAGAGGCAGGTCGCAGCTTCGTTTCATCGCCGTTCGGAGCACCTTCGACCGCGGCTGGGGGCCCCCATACACGTCCGTCCACGACCATCTCACAAGTTCGCCGACCTGCAAGCCCGTGTGACACTTCTGTCTCAGATCGGCCGGAGTCGCTCGATTTTGAGTCAGACGGATCCGTCAGGCTCA
>Ga0302314_10017405_pt1 | contig 12063 bp, 14 predicted proteins | sample III_Palsa_N2_3_FD_200533 | JGI IMG/M metagenome (GOLD analysis project Ga0302314, IMG submission 200533) | Peat permafrost microbial communities from Stordalen Mire near Abisko, Sweden - III_Palsa_N2_3 | ecosystem: Environmental > Terrestrial > Soil > Palsa > Peat permafrost | place: Sweden...
ACCGGGCCCGAACCTACTTCCAGGCCTACGCCGCCGCCTGCGCGCTGTACTTCACCGAGCAGGCGCTGGCCGAGATCCGGGCCGGGCGCACCAAGACCTGGGAATCCTTCACCGTGCCGGAGGACGCGAACAGCTGCGGGTTCACCGAGGCGGTGCGCGGCGTGCTCTCCCATCACATGGTGATCAGGGGCGGGAAGATCGCGAACTACCACCCCTACCCGCCGACCCCGTGGAACGGCAGCGTCCGCGACAGCTATGGGACGCCCGGACCGTACGAGGACGCGGTGCAGAACACGCCGATATTCGAGGAGAACAGCCCGGACAACTTCAAGGGCATCGACATCATGCGGGCGGTGCGCAGCTTCGACCCGTGCCTGCCCTGCGGCGTCCACATGTACCTCGGCAACGGCAAGGTGCTGAAGACGGCGCACTCGCCAACCGGAGTTCCCCTGGCCATGTGACGCCGAGAGCCTCTGGAGGGATGGCAGATGGCCAGAGTCACTAACGCCGTCACTGACGCGCGAGCCACCGGTGAACGGGTCGAGGCGCTCATCGCCGAGCTGCGAGCGCGGGCCGGGTCGCGGGCCGGCACCGCCGCCGAGGAGCTGGTAGGTTGCCTGGTCGAGCTCTACGGGGCGGGGCTGGCGTCGATCGTCGCGATCCTCGGCACCGATCGCGACGCCGGGCCGCGGCTGCTCGACGCGCTGGCGGCCGACCCGCTGGTGGAGAGCCTGCTGCTGGTCCACGACCTGCACCCGCTGGACACCGAGGCCCGCATCAGGCGGGCGCTCGAGCAGGTCCGTCCCCGACTCGGTGCGCACGCGGACGCGATCGAGTATCTCGGCATCGACGATCGGGGCATGGTCCGGCTGCGGCTCACGGCCAGCGGCCACGGCTGCGGGTCGGCCTCGATGGTCCGGCCGACCGTCGAGGCAGCGGTGACGGAAGCGGCGCCGGAGGTGGCGGGCGTCGCGGTGGAGGAAGTCTCGGCGCCGGCTGAGCTACCGCTGCTGCAGATCATGCGGCGCCCGGCGGGAACCCGGTGACCGGGACGGGGGTGGCGGGGCTGCGGCGCTTCGCCAGCCGACCCGCCGCCCCGGCTGGTGGGGTTGGCCCCGCTGGCCCGGCTACCGAGCCCGAGCGGTGCGAGATGTGCCGCGAGGTGCTCGGCGAGCGGCACGGGCATGTGGTCGAGATCGAGCAGCGGTCCATCGTCTGCGCCTGCCGTGCCTGCTATCTCCTCTTCATCTCCGACGGCGCGGCGGGCGGTAAATACCGGTCCGTACCCGAGCGCGTCCGCCACGACCAGGCCCGGCCGCTGGACGACGCGGACTGGAACGAGTTGCAGATCCCCGTCGCGATGGCGTTCTTCTTCTTCAACTCCGTGCTCGGCCGGGTGGTCGCGGGCTATCCGAGCCCCGGCGGGATGACCGAGTGCGAGCTTGACCTGGTGGCCTGGGACCGCCTGGTGACCGCGTATCCGCTGCTCGGGGCGATGACACCGGATGTCGAAGCGATCTTCGTCAATCGCGCCGAGGGCCGCAACGAGGTCTTCCTGATCCCGATCGACGAGTGCTACGCGCTGGTCGGCGAACTCCGGGTGCGGTGGCAGGGGTTCGACGGGGGCGCGGAGGCCCGCGGCGCGCTGGCGGCGTTCCTGGCCGGCCTGCGACGGCGCGCGGTCGCGCTGGCACCCGAGGAGCGCTGACGTGGCGGATCTGGTCTTCGGCTGCACGGGCGCAAGCGCCGAGCGCTACGCCGCCACCCCGACGCTGTCGTTCGCGCTGACGATAACCGAGAGCACCGGCGTCACGGTGCACGCGATCGTCTTGCGCTGCCAGATCCGCATCGAGCCGCAGCGCCGACGGTACTCAGCCGCCGAGGCACGACGGCTGCACGACCTGTTCGGCGACACCTCGCGCTGGGCCGACACCGTCAAGCCGATACAGCTGGCGATCGTGACCACGATGGTCCCCGCGTTCAGCGCGCTGACCGAGATCAACGTGCAGATGCCCTGCACTTACGACCTGGAGGTCGCCTCCGCCCGGTACCTGCAGGCCCTCGACGACGGAACGATCCCGTTGCTGTTCCTGTTCAGCGGCACGGTCTTCCTCGCCCAGGGGAACGGCTACGCGGTCGAGCTCGTCCCCTGGAGCGCTGAGGCGTCCTACCGCATGCCAGTGAGCGTCTGGCAGGACGTCGTCAGCCTGCACTTCCCCGACAGCGCGTGGCTGCGATGCAGCCGCGAGACGCTCGATGCCCTGTCCGCCTTCAAGTCGGAGCGCGCCCTGCCAACCTGGGACGCCACCCTCACCGCCCTGCTGGCGCAGGCGGCCGAGGGTGCCCGGATGTCCGCGCCAGAAGCGTCTGCCCCGATGCCCGCGCCGGACGCCCCGGCCGTAAACGTCAAGCCCCGGGACTCGGCTGGAGGCACAGCGTGAACCTCGACGCCGCCCGCAGCATCGCCGACGCCGTCCTGTACGAGGGGTACATCCTGTACCCGTACCGCGCCTCCGCGCAGAAGAACCAGAGCCGATGGCAGTTCGGGGTGGCGATGTCGCCCGGGTACGCGGCGGTCGATCCCTCCGAGAAATCCTTCCTGCAGACCGAGTGCGTCTTCGAGCACACCGGCCAGCCCACGGTCGAGGTGGTCGTCCGGTTCCTGCAGGTGCAGCGGCGAACGAGCGCCGGCCAGCCGTCCTGGGACGAGGCCGTGGAGCGGGAGGTGACCGTCGCGGTGGACGCCGCCCACCTGCTGCGCGGCGGGCGGGTCGAAGGCTTCGAGCTGCCGGCCGGCGAGGAGCACGAGGCGGCGGTGGTCCGCCGCCGGGAGCGGGTCAGCGGCATCGTGTCCGTGCAGGCAGACCCGTTGCCAGGCCCGTGGAGCGCGGCGCGGCTGCGGGTGCGGGTGGATAACCACAGCGCCCCGGACCCGGTGCCGCGCACCAGGGACGAGGCGCTTCCGACCGCGCTGGTAGCGGCGCACCTGATCATCGGCGTGGACGGCGGGCAGTTCGTCTCGATGATCGACCCGCCGGAGTGGGCGAAACCGGAAGTCGAGGCGTGCAAGAACATCGGCTGCTGGCCGGTCCTGGCCGGCCCCGGCGGGGGGCGGCAGGTCATGCTGTCCACCCCGATCATCCTTTACGACCACCCCGAGGTCGCCGAGGAGAGCCCCGGCGAGCTCTACGACGGCACCGAGATCGACGAGATCCTCTCCCTCCGCACGCTCGCCCTCACGGACGCGGAGAAGCAGGAGGCCAGGGCCACCGATCCGCGGGCGGCGGCGCTGATCGACCGCGTTGAGGCGCTGGACGCGGCTGACTTCGACCGTATGCACGGCACCATCCGCTCGCTGCGCGGCGCCGCTGAGCCGTCCGCCCGCGAATCGGATATCCCCTGGTGGGATCCCGGCGCGGACGCGTCGGTGTCGCCCGACACCGACGCCATCACCGTCGACGGCCATCGGATCGCGCGGGGCAGCATGGTCTGGCTCCGGCCGGGCGTGCGCCGCGCCGACGCGCAGGACATGTTCCTGACCGGTCGGCGTGCCCGGGTCGAGGCGGTGCTGCTCGACGTGGACGACACCCCGTACCTGGCCGTGTCGCTGGCCGACGACCCGGACGAGGATCTGCGCGTCGCGCACGGCCGCTTTCTGTATTTCACGCCGGACGAGGTCGAGCCGGGCGAGGCGCCATGACCGGACAGCAGAGCATCGCCGGACGAACCCTAGTGGCGGGCGTGGGCAACATCTTCCAGCGCGATGACGCCTTCGGCGTCGAGGTGATCCGGTTGCTGGCGGAGCGGCCAGGGCCGCCGGGCGTGCAGATCCGCGACTTCGGCATCCGGGGCGTGCACCTGGTCTACGACCTGCTCGACGGCTGCGACCTTTTCGTACTGGTCGACGCGGCCGCCCGCGGGGCCGAACCGGGAACGGTCACGGTGCTCGAGGTCGAGCCGCGCCTGGCGCCTGCCGACGGCGGCGACTCGACCGCCGCCCCAGTCATCGACGCGCACGGGCTGACGCCCGATGACATCTTCGCCTTGCTCGCCTCGCTCGGCGGCCGGCCGGGACGGAGCCTGGTGGTGGCGTGCGAGCCAGCCGACACGAGTCCGGGAATGGGACTGTCGGACCCGGTGCAGGCGGCCCTGCCGCACGCGGTAGCCGCGGTGGAGGAAATTCTGCACGAATACCGAACACCAGGAAGGAACGGGGGGCGAGATGATAACCAGGCTCGTTAAAGTGATTGTGATAGCTGCCGTTATCACGGCAGTGATTAATTCGATTCCCGATATCAAGCGATATCTGGAAATCAGGAAAATGTGACGGCGGCCCTGATGCGGCAGGTCGGCGAGGCAACCTGAGGGGATGACATGTGCCTGGGGATACCAGCCCAGCTGGTGGCGGGTGACGCGGGCCACCGCGACCTGGCCATGGCCGAAGTGGGGGGCGTGGCTCGCGTCATCAACCTGGGCCTGCTCGATGAGCGGCCCCGGCCCGGTGACTGGGTTCTGGTGCACATGGGCTTCGCGATGTCGGTCATGACCGAGGCCGAGGCGAAGGACGCGCTGGCCGCGCTCAGCGCCGAGCGCGACGCGGAGGCGTCCGCCGCGCTGGAACGGTACTGAGAGCGGCCGTGGCCATGGCCACGGTCCGTTCCGTCCGTCCCGCTGGACAGGAACGCGTGATCCCGCTTATCCGGACCCGATCGATCTGTGCGTCCGTGATCCGCGACGTGCAAGAGAAGTTCGGGCAACTCAGCGGGGGTGACGGTAACCGAAGCGTGCATATACGGCCAGGGTAGGTTCCGCACCGTCTGGCCGTCACTTGATTATTCGGGGCGCGTGTCGCCACACCAGACAGGCGATGGCGCCGAGGGGGATGGGCGGCAGGTAGGTGACGGCCCGGTAGAGCAGCACGGCGGCGGTCACCTGCACGCTGGCCCGGTGGTCGGCGCCGGCGGCCAGGGTCCCGATCAGGCCGAGTTCGGTGATCCCGAGACCGCCCGGGGTGACGGGCAGGGCGGTCAGCAGCCTGACGAACGCGAAGGCGGCCAGGGAGGTCTGCCAGGGCACCTGGGCCTGGGACAGGCCGGTGCCGCGCAGGCATGCGAGCAGGACGAGCCACAAGGCGAGGTTCCCGGCCGCCATGATGACGGTGATCCGCCAGCCGCGGGCGGTGAGCAGCGCGGTTGCCCGGCCGCGGAAGCCCGGCACCCATCCGGGCACGTTGGGCGCTTGCCGACGCAGCAGTCGGCAGCCGACGGTGAATGCGCGCCATAGCGCACGGCCAACGCGGAACGCGAAGGACTCACTGCGCAGCATGAGAGCGAGACCGACCGCCGTGGCGCAGAGCAGGGCCAGGCCCGTTGCGGCGGCGGCGATCAGACCGGCCCCGGGTCGGCTGACGGTCAGCATGACCAGCAAGGCGATAACGGGCAGGGCCAGGCGGGCGAAGACATTCCAGATTCCTGACACCAGGGTGTAGAGCACGTAGTCCGCCGTGCTGATGCCCCAGCTGGACAGCATTGCCCAGCTGACCCCCATCGCAAGCGCGCCTCCGGCGGGCAGGGTGTTCGCGACCGCGCTGGAGCCGAGGTTGACCACCGCCGCCTCGCGAAGCCGGACCGATGGCAGCACTGAACAAATGACGATCCAGGAAAAGACCATGCTGCCGACCGCCGCCACGGCAACGAGCAGGGCCTGCTGCCATGTCATCGCGCCGATGCTGGCCCACGCGCTGCGATAGGACGCGAAACGCGGGAGGGCGAACCCGAAGATGGCCGCGACAATGGCGGCTGACACCACGATGCGAAGAACCGTCCGGCCGCGGCGGACATCGGTCGGCCGCTCGCTGGTGCCCGATGCCGCGGCCAGGGCCGGCCCCCTGGGCGGCGGGTCCAGGGAAGGAGTAGCGACGGATGACGGTTCGGCGATGGCCGTCATGTGAGCGGGTCGAAGCTCATAACCGGGCTCCTTGCCGCGATGAGCAAACGGCCGATCCGGTGCCCGGTCCCGTCAGGGACCCGGCCCGGGGCGGCGTCGCGATACCTAGTCGTCTGGCTTGTCACTGTCCAGCTAAGCCCGGCCGACCCGGCGGGGAAACAGCGGGAAACCGCAAAGTTCATCACGCAGACCGATCGCCGCTCCGCGGCGGGAATGTCCGGGCCGGCCGCCGGCCGGATCACGGCCGAGGATGCGGGTCTAGGGTTGACTTGATGACCAGTGCACAAGCATCGACGAACGCGGCCCCGGCAGTGACCGGGGAGCGCGGTGTTATCCATACCGAGGATCTGACCAAGGTCTACCCCGGCACCGACTTCACGGCGGTTGACAAGCTCAACCTTGACGTCCAGGCCGGGGAGATCTTCGGCCTGCTCGGGCCCAACGGGGCGGGCAAGACCACCACCGCCGGCATGCTCACGACCCGGGTCGTCCCGACGTCGGGCAAGGCGTTCCTGGCCGGCGTCGACGTGGGCGCCCACCCGGCGCTGGCCAAGCAGCTGAGCGGCATCGTCTCGCAGCAGAACACGCTGGACCGGCAGCTCACCGTCTGGGAGAACCTGTACTTCCACGGGCGGCTGTTCGGCATCGGGGCGAAGGAGTCCAGGAAGATCTCCGACCAGCTGCTCGCCCGGTTCCAGCTGACCAAGTGGGCCAAGGCGTCGGTGTACGCGCTGTCGGGCGGCATGGCCCAGCGGCTCATGGTGGCGCGGGCGATCTTCCACCGGCCGTCGGTGCTCTTCCTCGACGAGCCCACGGCGGGACTCGACCCGCAGAGTCGGCTGGCGCTGTGGGACCTCCTGCACGAGCTGCACAACGACGGCCAGACCATCCTGCTCACCACGCACTACATGGAAGAGGCGGACCAGCTCTGCGACCGGGTCGCCATCATGGACCACGGCCGCGTCCTCGCCCTGGACACCCCGGCCAACCTCAAGCGGTCGATCGAGGCCGACACCATCGTCACCGTGCGGACGACCGGCGACCCCGACCGACTCGGCGAGCTGCTCGCCAAGGAGGTGGCCGGCGTCACCCGGACCCGCTCGAACGAGGGCAGGCTCGAACTTCACATGCAGGGCGGCGACCGGCTGGTCCCGCGCATCGTGCTCGCGGCGGAGCACGGCGGCTTCGACCTGCTCGACGTGTCCATCGCCGAGCCCAGCCTTGAGACCGTCTTCATCAACCTGACCGGAAGGGAGCTCCGGGAAGAATGACGACCTCGGCAACCGCGCACACGCAGGCAGAGCGACCGCTAGCGCGGATCGGCGGCGGCCCCACCCGATCGGTGGCCGCCGCGAGCTGGACCGCGCTCGGCGCGCTGCTGCTGCGCGACCTGGTGGTGCTGCGCAAGCACCTGGGGGAGTTCGTGCTGCGGACGATCATCCAGCCGTTCCTGCTCTGCTTCGTCTTCCTCTACGTCTTCCCGAAGATCGGCCAGGGCGTCGGCGGGGGTGGCGGCCGCGGCGCGGAGTCGGACTTCGCCACCATCCTGGTCCCGGGCGTGGTGGGGATCTCGATCATGTTCCAGGGCGTGCAGTCGATCGCGCTGGCGATGGCCCAGGAGTTCGGCTTCACCAGGGAGATCGAGGACCGGGTGCAGGCGCCCTGCCCGATCTGGCTGGTCGCCATGGCCAAGGTGCTGTCGGGCGCGGTGCAGGGCATCATCTCGGCGATCATCGTGCTGCCGATCGCCTCGGTGGTGCACGCCGCCGGGGTGACCGCCCACATCACGCTGCACTGGTGGATCATCCTCACGCTGGTGCCGCTGGCGTGCATCGCGATGGCCGGCCTCGGCCTGGTCCTGGGCACCAGCTTCGAGCCGAGGAACATCGGCCTGATGTTCGGCTTCATCATCTTGCCGATCACGTTCCTCGGCGGGACCTACTACTCGTGGACGAAGCTGTCCCCGGTGACCGTGGGCGGCTGGCACTGGCTGCAGACGATCGTGCTGATCAACCCGCTGATCTACGTGAACGAGGGGATGCGGGCGGCGTTCACTAACGCGCCGCACATGCAGCTCTACGTGATCTACCCGGTGGTGGCCGGCTTCGCCGCGGGTTTCCTGACGATCGGGCTGCGCAACTTCCGGCGCCGCGTGCTCTCCTGACGACCATCGGATGTCCTGAGTCCCCAGTAATTACCTGTCCCCCCAGGGAACAGACCCGGTGACAGGACTACGCTTGATTCCGATGAACACTGAGACGCCTTCTCCGGACCTGTATCTCGTCGTCGGCTATGACGGCTCCCCGCCGTCCACTCGCGCGCTCGACGCCGCCGTCCGACTGCTGCACGGCCGCAGCGGCCGCATCGACGTCGTCTACGTCGCGCACATCCCCGGCATCGACATGATGTCGGCCGACGCGGTGGGCGAAATGCAAAGCGACTTCGACGAGATCGAGCAGGACCTGCGCACCTCGGCCGGCGAGCAGCTGCGGGGCCAAGAGGAGCGCTGGACCTTCGAGCGGCGTGACGGCCTGATCGGCGAGGCGCTGATCGCGGCCGCGAAGCACATCCACGACGCCAACCCCGACGGCATCGTGACGATCGTGGTCGGGAGCTCGTCGCAGGCACTGCACCGCATAGTCGGGTCGGCCGCCGTGGCCCTGGTCCGGCACGCGCCGGTGCCGGTCGTCGTCGTGCCTTAAGGGACAGCAGATCCGGTCAGCCGATGCGGTGGCGCTGGGCGTAGGCGATGGCGGCCACCCGGTCGCGCGAGCCCGTCTTGGCGAAGATCCGGTTGATGTGGGTCTTGATCGTGTGGTTGCTCAGGAACAGGCGCTGGGCGATCTCCGGGTTGGTCAGGCCCTGGGCGATCAGGCCGAGGATCTCGACCTCGCGGTGGGTCAGCCCGTCCGGCGGTTCGGTCGCCGACGCGGCCGGGGCCGACCCGGCCGAAGGCACGGCCGATGACGGCGCGGAGGCGGCGGCGAGGAGCGTGGCCCGCACCCGCGGGTCGAAGACGGTCAGGCCCTCGGCCGCGGCCTGCAGGGCGCGGCCGATGTCGGTGCGGTCGGCATCCTTGGTGAGGTAGCTGCGCGCGCCCGCCTGGAGCGCCTCGATGACGGAGTTGTCGTCCGCGTAGGTGGTGAGCACGACGATGGCGACGCCGGGATGCTCGGCCACGAGGCGGCGGGTGGCGCCGATGCCGTCGAGCACGGGCATGTGCAGGTCGAGCAGGATCGCGTCGGGCCGGTTCTCGGCCACCAGTTCCAGCGCCTGCTCGCCGTCGGCGGCGGCGCCGACCACCTCAATCCCGGGCAGCCCGCCAAGCAGCAGCACCAGGCCCTCGCGGACGCTGGCCTGGTCGTCGGCGATGACGACGCGCAACGGCCGGTCGGTGGTCATCAGCCGGCCGCCCCGGGCGAGGCCGGAGAGGTGGGCGAGGCAGGAGAGGATGCGGGAACCGATTCTGCGTCCATGCTCTGGGAGGCTATCGGAAGCTCCGCCGTCACCGCCCACTCCTCGCCGCGCCGGCCCGCCAGCAGCGTGCCGTTCAGCAGCCGCAGCCGTTCCCGCATGCCGGTCAGCCCGTAGCCGCCGGCGCTGCTCGGCCCGTGGACGGCGGCCGCGGTGCCGTTGAGGTGGTTGACGACGGTGAGCCGGACATCGCGTTCGCCGTAGTCGAGGCGGACCTCGATGCCCTCCCCGGACGCGTGCTTAGCCGCATTGACCAGCGCCTCCTGCGCGGCGCGGAGCAGCGCGAGCGAGGCGTCGGGCGGCAGCGGCCGGACGACGCCTGAAGTCTCGAAGGTGACCGGGACCTGATAGCGCTGCCGGTGGGTGTTCACCACCCCGTCCAGTTCCGCCGCCAGCGAGAGCGTGTCCACCCGCAGCGCGTGCACCGCGCGCCGGGTCTCGGTCAGGCCGTCCGCCGCCATCCGCTGCGCGGTGGACAGCGCCTCGACCGCGCGGTCGATGTCCCGGTGGTCGGTCAGCATCGCCTTGGCCGCCTGGATCTGGATGCCGAGGGCGCCGAGGGAGTGCGCGAGCACATCGTGGATCTCGCGCGCGATCCGGGTCCGCTCGTCCAGCACGTCGGCCCGGCGCTGTTCGGCCCGGAGCCGCTCGTACTGCTCGAGCAGCGCGGCCGACTGCTCGGCCTGCACCCGGTAGGAGCGCCGGTTCCGTCCCAGCGACGTGCAGGCCGCGATCAGCAGCGGATAGCCGGCCAGCGTGCCCAGACCGCTGCCGACGAGCGGGCCGGCGATCCAGATCGGGAGCACGCCTGCCGCGACGACCGCCACGGTGGCGGCGATGTCGGACGGCGGGTCGAAGTCGGCGCCAGCTGACACGGCGGCCACGGCGGCGAAGGCAACCAGGCTCTGCCCGCTGCCCGCGGTCACCGCGGTGAGGCCGCTGGCGGCGGCGATCACGCAGAGCACGATGGGCAGGCCGCGGCGGCGGTAGCGGGGAAACTCGTCGAGCAGCAGCCACGCCACCAGGGCCACCCCGACCACCGAGAAGCAGGCGATCTGGATGACCCGGTCGAGCAGCTGATCCGGCACGTGGTCCGGCGGGTTGAGCAGGGCCAGTATCCCGACCACCGTGAACCCCGTGAGCCGCATCAGCCAGAAGAGCCTGATCGTCATGGGATCAGTATCGCGCTGACCGGTCACGGTCGGAGCCGCGCGACCCGCCGGACAGGAACGTCCGGCCGTCCTTCTCCGGCGCGAACGGGATGCCGGCCGCCATCGCCCTGGCCGCGATGACGGCCGCCTGCGCCAGCCGGTTCAGGCCAAGGGTGAACAGCAGCGGGGTGGTGGAGGCGGCGACGTGCGCGCCGGACTTGGCCGCGATCACCGCGATCAGCACGCGCCAGCCGATCAGCGCCGCCCAGAGCCACAGGCCGCGCAGCGGCAGCTGCGACCAGAGCACGCCGTTGCGCGCCTCCAGCCGCGTTATCGCGCCGAAGGCCAGCCCGATCAGGACCGACCCGATCGCCCCGACGGTCAGCCACAGGATGTCGGCCGGGTGCAGGTGCTTGGCGTGGTCCAGGTCGAGGAACCCGACGACGGTGAGCACGGCGGGCAGCACGATGAGGCGGCGGCCCGCGACCGCCTGGCCGGCCACCTGCTGGTAGATGACGTAGCCGATGACGCCGATGACGACGAGGATTTCGAGCCACGACATGGCACATGCTCCCTGTTCACGCTGCCGGACGGCCCGGCGCTGAGGTTGAACGACTGATCCCGACGCTAAGGACCGGGCCGGTACTACTACGTCGGCCCACGGGACCAGTTCCGGGTGGAGAAGCCGACGCCCGGACCTCCTACCGCCGCGTACACCCAACGGCCGCGGCTGGTACCGGGGACCAACCCGCGCTCCGACGCCCAGACAGGGGCGGTCACGCGATGGTGGATGACGTAAGCACACGCAGCCACCGAGCACCAACTGAATGCAAAAGGAGCACGCCATGTCTCCCCTTACCGAAGCACTGATCATCAACGGCGCCGTGTTGATCTCGGTCCTGGAGGGCGACCTCGGCCCGCACCGCAAGATCGGCAAGTTCCGGATCCTGCGGCCCCTGCTCACGATCGCCATCGTCATCCCGATATTCATCGACAGCCCCGTCACCCACGGGAACGGGCTGCTGGTCGAGTTGGCCGGGCTCGCGGCCGGCCTGTTCTGCGGCCTGATCGCCATCGCGCTGATGCGGGTCTACCGCAGCCCGCGGACCGGCAGGCCGGTCAGCGCGGCCGGCTTCCCGTACGCGATGCTGTGGATCGTGGTCGTGGGCGCCCGGACGGCGTTCTCCGTCGGCGCCGAGCGCTGGTTCCCGGCCCAGCTCGACCAGTGGTGCCTCGCTCATCAGGTGACAGGTGCGGCCATCACCGACGGCCTGATCTTCATGGCCCTCACGATGGTGCTGGTCAGGACCGTCTCGCTCGGGACGCGCGCCCGTCGGCTGCCCGCTGCGATCGGTGGCCACGCCAGTAGCCGCGTAAATGCGCCGCGTACAGCATGAGCAGTCCCGGTCCGTTCAGAAGAAAAGAATTTGAATTAAAAATTCTTATTCCGAACGGACCGCCGCCGTGACGCTATGGCGTTGAAGCTGATCCG
>Ga0302314_10017407_pt1 | contig 12063 bp, 11 predicted proteins | sample III_Palsa_N2_3_FD_200533 | JGI IMG/M metagenome (GOLD analysis project Ga0302314, IMG submission 200533) | Peat permafrost microbial communities from Stordalen Mire near Abisko, Sweden - III_Palsa_N2_3 | ecosystem: Environmental > Terrestrial > Soil > Palsa > Peat permafrost | place: Sweden...
AGCTCCGCGATTGGCTTGCCGTCGCCTTTGGAATCCTCGAGATACCGTTTGAGCTCTGCAGCGGCGTCGTGGAGGTCGCCAGGAACGCTGCCCTGCGTGGCCGCCGGTGTGAACAGGTCGTTCCAGGCCCGGATCGTCTTGCAGGCGTCAGAGATGTTCATGGCGCGTTCCTTCGTCGATGAGTTCAACCGGATCCGCACTCGGCAGCATCTTGCTGCTGCACGTGCCGCAGAAGAAGCCTCTTCCGACGCGTCCGGGCAGTTCCCTGACCGGTGCCAGCCTGCCGGCCCCTGCGAGCGTCAAGATGCGTTGGGCGCTCGCCAGGTTCCGCAGGCTGCCGACGTGTCCGTTCCGGCAGGCGTAGAAATCGGTTGGGATGGTGTCCATGGAGCCAAGACTAGACTTTCGTGCTTGATCGCTCGGTGCGGTGGCGTACATGCCATCGGCCTTTTCAACACTTAACGCATCGCCGCTCGCCGTCCATCACGAAACGTTGACGGCGGATACCCGGTTTCAGATCGCCTCTGGCGGCCTCGCCCTATCTCAAGCTGCGGACGCGGCAGTAGAGTGGCCCGGGACCAAAGTCACCGTCGAGAAAGCCTTCGTTGCCGGGCAAGGCTTGCGAAGTGTGCTGGCGGCAAATCCTGTCGAGTACAAGTTCGCGGGTATAGGCGTTCACCTTTTGGTACCAGGCATGTCGCCCGTGATCATGACGCGAAAGGAATTCAGCAGACTCCTTTCCGACGGGACTCTTCGAGCCGCCTGACTTCCCCGACCGCCGTCGCTCGTCACTGTGGTCACGACATCGAGCGTTTCACCGACTGTCGTCAAAAATGACACCCCAACGAAAAAGCCGACCCAGAGGTCGGCTTTCGATCGTTATAAATTATTGATTCATAACGATAATTCTGGTGCCGGAGAAAGGAGTCGAACCCTCGACCTTCTCATTACGAATGAGCTGCTCTACCAACTGAGCTACACCGGCGTTTCAGCAATGTCCCACAGGTGGGATACCGCGAAGCCTGCCATTCTAGCGCAAGTTTTTCGGCTTCGGCAACCACGACCAGGGTTCGAGCGTGGCGGCATCGGAACGGCGGCGTTGTCGGGCAGACAGCGGCGCTGCGCGATGCGACGATGGCGCGGTGAACCCGTCTCGAATCCTCGTGGTCGGCGACGCGATGCTGGACCGTTACTGGGACGGCGTCGTCGATCGCATTTCGCCGGAAGCGCCGGTGCCCGTGCTGCGCGTGACGCGTCGCTACGAGCGCCCGGGTGGCGCGGCCAACGTGGCGGCGAACCTGGCGGCGCTGGGGGCGGCGGTGAGCCTGATCGCGCTGGTGGGAGAGGACGAGGCCGGGGCGCGCCTCGACGGCTTGATGGACGCGGCCGGCGTCGGCTTCGACCGCGTGGCAGATCCGGACTACGCCACCATCGAGAAGATCCGCTGCGTGGCGCGCCATCATCAGATGTTGCGCGCCGACTTTGAAGTCGAGCCGCCGCCGGCGATGCGCGCGCGGCTGGCCGAACGCTTCGCGCGCGCGTTGCCGGTGCACGACCTGGTGGTGATGTCCGACTACGCCAAGGGCGCGCTGGCCGACTGCGGCCCGTTGATCGCGACGGCGCGCGCCGCGGGCAAGCCGGTGCTGGTCGACCCGAAGGGGCGCGACTGGGCGCGCTATGCCGGCGCGACGCTGCTCAAGCCCAATCTCGCCGCGCTCGACGCGGTGCTGGGCGAGGTGGCGAACGAGGCCGAGCGCGAGCGCCTCGTCGACGGACTGCGGCGGCGCCTGGACTGGCGCCACCTGCTGCTCACGCGTGGCGAGGGCGGCATGACGATGTTCGACGACGCGGGCACGACGCACGAACGCGCGCACGTGCGCCAGGTGCACGACGTGACGGGCGCCGGCGACACCGTGCTCGCGACATTGGCGTGGCGCCTGGCCGAGGGCGACGACGCGCTGCAGGCGATGCGCTGGGCCAACGTGGCGGCCGGCCTGGCGGTGCAGACGTTCGGCACCGCGGTGCTCACGCGCGACGCGTTGATGGACGCCTACGACGCCAGTCGCTGAGCATGCCAGCGCGCGTCAGGCGTGCCGCTTCTCTTCGTGCTGCAACAACCAGCGCGCGGCTTCGGCCAGGCTGGCGCAGGTGAAGTCGGCAGGCGTGTCGGCGAAGTCGCAGGAGGCGTGGTCGATCGCGTCGGCGATGCGGATGCACGCGGCCACGCCGGCGGCGCGGCCGGCGAGGATGTCGGTGGGCTTGTCGCCCACCATCACGCAGGTGGACAGGTCGAGCGCCAGGTCGCGCGCGGCGCGGCGCAGCATGCCCGGCAACGGCTTGCGGCAGTCGCACTGGCGGCACCAGGCGGCCAGCGGCGCGTCGGGCAGGTGCGGGCAATGGTAGACGCCGTCCAGCGTGACGCCGTGCAGCGCGAGCTCGCTGCGCATCCACGCGGTGAGGTTCTCGTATTCGGCCGGGCCGTACAGCCCGCGCGCGATGCCCGATTGATTGGTCGTGACCACCAGCGCCCAGCCCGCGCGCTGCAAGGCGCGCAGCGCGTGCATGACGCCGGGCATCCACTCGAAGTCGTCGGGGCGGCTGACGTAGCCGCGATCCTGGTTCAACACGCCGTCGCGATCGAGGAAGACGGCTCGACGCAGCGAGGTCATCGACGAGCCTCCGCGTTGCGCGTCGCTGCGCGAACGAATGCGGGCAGCCGGGCGACGCTCATCGACGTGCGTTCGTGCTGCGCGCTGCGGCGCGAACACCCGCGGGCGGCATTCATGATGCGTCGGCCGGCGCCAGCCGCGTGGAGGCCCGGATGCGATCCATCAGCGACGTGGTGGAGAAGCCGTCCACGAACGGCAGCGCCACGGCGTGGCCGCCCCAACTGCGCACCAGCGCGCTCTCGGCGAGCTTGCTCATGTCGTAGTCGCCGCCCTTCACGTAGACGGACGGGCGCAGGCGCGTCAGCAGCGCGACCGGCGTGGGCTCGTTGAAGATGACGACGGCGTCGACGCTTTCGAGCGCCGCGATCTGGAAGGCGCGGTCGCCCTCGCGGTTCATCGGACGATCGGGGCCCTTGTCGAGGCCGCGCGCGGACATGTCGCTGTTGATGGCGACGACCAGCCGGTCGCCGAGTTGGCGCGCCTCGGCCAGGTAGGCGATGTGGCCGCGGTGCAGCAGGTCGAACACGCCGTTGGTGAGCACCGTGCCGGGTTGTGCCGCGAAGCGGGCCACGGCCTCGTCGGCGTGCATCAGCTTTCTGAGAGGGTCGAATCGGTTCATGGGCAATCTGACGATGACAGGTGCGGTGCCGGGCGACGGCCTGGCATGCGCCGCAGGGGCGCGGGCCGGTGGCCGTCGTTGTCTCCAGGCGAGTGTGGCGCGCCTGCCAGGAGCCGGCGTGCCTCCGCACTCAAGGAAGCTTTCGTTCGCGGATCGATTTCACGATCCTTGCCTGTGTATGGAGCAATTTGCTTGCCCGACAACCGCGCCGGGTTCGCATGTGTCGGGCCCGCTTCGACATCCAGCATGCGCCGTGCCGAGAGCCTGCGACGGCAGTGATGCGACTGCCGCTTCGAGCGCCTGCGACACGCGCCTGAGAACGTCCGTCCAGTCGCCGCGAGTCGCTTGGCGGAACAGCCGCATCGACGGATACCAGGCGGTGCTCTCCGCATCGAGCCCGTGGCGCCAGTCGGGCGTGTGCGGCAGCATCACGAAGGTGGGCTTGCCGAGCGCACCGGCCAGGTGGGCGACGGCGGTGTCGCAGGTCACCACGACGTCGAGGTTGGCGATGACGGCGGCGGTGTCGTCGAAGCTGTCGATCGCGTCGGTCGGATCGACGACGTTCGACGGCAACGCCGAGCCCGCCAGTTCGTCGCGGCCTGCCCCCTTTTGCAGCGAGACGACGCGCAGCCCCGGGATGTGCAGCAGGCGGCGCACCGAAGCGAAGCCTGGCGAGCGCTCGCGGCTGTTGCGAAGCGCGGGGTTGCCGGCCCAGACGAGGCCGACCGCGAGCGCGTGGCCGGCCGGCAAGTCGCGCGCGGCGAGACGGTGGCGCCAACGCGCGGCCAACGCGTCGTCCGCGCGCAGGTACGGCGCCCGCGCGGGCGCGAGGCCCAGCGTGTGCGGCAGGCTCATCAGCGCGACGTGCGTGTCGAACGCGGGCAACGCCGCGCCGCGCACGACGACCTGCGCGACGCCCGGAATGCGCGCCGCCAGGCCCTGCAGCCCGCTCATCACCTCGAGCACCACGCGGCCGCCGTGCGCCACAGCATCGGGCACGAAGCGCAGGAACTGCAGCGCGTCGCCGAACCCTTGCTCGGCCCACACGAGCAGCGTGCGGCCTGCCAGCGCGCGGCCGTCCCACACCGGCTGCGGGTACGCACGCGGCGCGGGGTCGTCGCGCCTGAAGCGCCATTCGTACTCGCGAAAACCTTCGTCGAAACGGCCCGCGCGCAGCAGGTTCAGCGCGCTGTTCCAGTGCGCGTCCGCATGCGCCGGGTCGCACTCGATCGCCGCCTGGAAGGCGAGCAGTGCGCCGTCCCGCGCGCCGAAGTGCTCCAGCGCCACGCCCAGGTTGTAGGCCGGCTCGGGCGTGCCGGGCGCACAGCGCAGCGCGTGCTGGAAGGCAGTCAATGCGCCTGGCTTGTCGTTGCGCTCGCGCAGCAGGTTGCCCAGGTTGGTCCAGGCGTCGGCGTAGTCGGGCTTCGCGCGAAGGGCCTGGCGGTAGGCGCTTTCGGCGGCGCGCGACTGGCCCAGGCGCTGCTGCAGGATGCCCAGCAGCGTCCACGCGTCGGCACGCTGCGGCATCGCGTCGACCGCGGCGCGTGCGTGCGGCAGCGCGTCGGCGTCGTGGCGCCTCAGGAACAGCGCATGCGCGCGGCTCAGCGCAGCGGCGGGGCTGGCGGGCGCGGGCGTGGCTGTGTGCATGTTCGCAGGGTAGCGCGGTGCGGCGCGGGCGATGGCTCGAAAAGAGGGCGGCCGAGCGGCCTTCTTCGCGCGCCGGTTTGAGAGAATGGCCCGCGGCGCAAGGGGCGCCCGGGGAGCGGCGATGGGCAAGGGGCGGTTCGAGGCATTCAGCGATGGCGTGCTGGCCATCATCATCACGATCATGGTGCTGGAGCTGCACGTGCCCCACGGCGAGACGCTGGCCGCGCTGTTCGAGCTGTGGCCGGTGTTCCTCAGCTACGTGATGAGCTTCATCTACGTGGGCATCTACTGGAACAACCACCACCACCTGCTGCACGCCACCACCAACGTGACAGGCGGCATGATGTGGGCCAACCTGAACCTGCTGTTCTGGCTCTCGCTGCTGCCGTTCGCCACGGGCTGGATGGGCGAGAACCATTTCGGCCCGGTGCCATCGGCGGTCTACGGCGTGGTGCTGATGGCGGCCGCGCTGTCCTGGTTCGTCCTGCAGACGACCATCGTGCGTGCCCAGGGCGAGGACGGCTTGTTGAAGCACGCGCTGGGCTCCGACTGGAAGGGCAAGCTGTCGCCGTTCCTGTACCTCGCCGGCATCGTGGCGTCGTTCTGCGTGACCGGGCTGGCGCAGGCGCTCTACCTGTTCGTGGCAATCATCTGGCTGGTGCCGGATCGGCGCATCGAGCGGGTGCTGGCACACGAACAGCACTGATGCTTCGCGCGGCGATGGCGCCTCGCAAGGCGTGATCGCGCGATACGCCGCATCGCCCGCCAAACGGGTGATTTACGAAGTGTTTGGCGCCGGGCAGTTGGCCGCTGCGCTCGCAGAATCGTCTCGACCATGAGAGCCGATTCACGTACCCCGTTCGCCGCGCACACGCGCTGCCCCATCGTGCTGGCGCAAGCCTTCTGCGGCGGCCTGCTGATGGCCGTCGCGGGCAATGCGCTGAGCCTGCCCGGCGCCCGCTTCGTGGGCCACTACGACTTCGGCTACGCGATCCGCGGCGACAAGCCCGCGCGTCCGGCCCAGGTGTTCGACGACGGCGGCGGCAAGGTCTATTTCGAGGCGCGCGCCAACCAGGCGATGCCGGCGGTCTTCGCCGGCAAGGACCTGGCGCTGCTGGTGCTGCAGCCCGAAGGCCAGTACTTCACGGCCCGCACGGCGGCCAGCGAATTCACGCTGGTGCTGGGCGGCGCGCGCGCGGTGGTGCGGCGCGGCGACGCCGCGCTCGGCGAGGAAACCGTCTCGCTGCGCGACGACGACCCGCGCCTGCTGGCCACGGCGGAGGGCGGGTTGACGGCGGGCGTCGACTATCGCGTCGACCCGCAGTCCGATGCGAGCGCGCGCGCCTGGCACGACCAGCCCGTCGTCTTCCCGCCCGGCAGCGCCGCACTGAAGCCCGAGGTGCTGGACGCGCTGACCGCGTTGGTCGTGCGCATCGGCCACGACACGCCGATCACGGCCGTCGGTCGCAACGACGCCGGCGAGCACGACGCGCTGGCCACCTTGCGCGCGCAGGCGCTGCGCAACGCGTTGCTGGCGCGCGGCGTTGCCGCCAGCAATGTGCACATGTCCGACGGTGCCGACGTGGCGGGCGAGACGCATCCGCACGCGTCGTCGCTGCGTTGGAGCAGCGTGCAGGCCGGCGCCGGTGCGGCTTCGTTCCGGGGTGATCCACCGGTTGCGTTCGACATCGCACTCGCCGATCGCGACATCGCGGTCTCGCTGCGCCGCTGGGCGCGGGCGAGCGGCTACGACATCGCGTGGGACGTGGGCTGGGTCGCGCCGGTCAATGGCGCGTTGCGGATCGAGGCACCGTCCTTCCTCGACGCCGTCGGACAGGTGGTGGCCGGGCTGCGCGCGCAGGGCTATCCGGTGCAGGCGCACGCCGATGCGGATCGCGTCGTGCGATTCACCGCGTCCGAGTAGCCGCCGTGTCGCCTCTCGCCATCCGGACTTCCGCCGTCGCAGGCCGACGGCTCTCGAGGAGTGTTGCCATGAGTGTCCTTGTCCTTCCCATGCTGGCCGTGCTCGCGTGCGCCGCCGGACTCGCGCGCGCGGCCGAGCCGCCGCAGGCGTTGTCGTTGCCGGTCGCGCCGTATGCGGGTGGCGGCGGCGCGTCCGATCCCACGGCCACGCACTGGCGCGTGCTGGTGCAGGACATCACGCTGGCGCGCACGCTCGAACGCTGGGGCGCGCAGGCCGGCTACCGCGTGAAGTGGGACGCGCAACGCAACTTCCTGATCGGCGCGCCCGACAGCGTCGATGGCAGCTTCGAGAGCGCGCTCCAGGCGATATTGAATTCTGCAGGCATCCGCCAGAGCGACTATCCGCTGGAGGCCTGCATCTACGCCAACACGCCGCCGCTCGTGCGCATCACGCGCCAGGGCGAGCAGGCGCGCGAGTGCGACGCGCAATGAGCGCCGATCACGCATCGGATGCGCGCGGCCTCGCGTGCGGGCTCGCGCTCGCGGCGCTGGTGTGGCTGGCAGGTCTGGCGGGCTGCGCGGAGCCGGGAGTGACGGAGCACGTCCAGGCCGATCACGCGATCGGGGCCACGGGCACCGCGTCGCTGCACGCGGATCGCACGCTGGCGCAGCAGGGCGTCGGCGCGACGGGCTCGCAGGTCGATGCCGATCGACGCGCCGCCGAACAGGCCGCCAAGCCCGTGCTGCGACGCGCCCGCAACGCCTGGATCGGCTCGGTGAGCGTGCCGATGGGCAGCGGCGAGCGACTGCCCAGCATCTTCACCGAGCCGGTGCGGCTCAACTTCGACGATGCGGTCACGGGCGGCAAGGTGGGCCTGCGCACGATGGCCGATCGCATCACCGCCGTCACCGGCGTTGCGGTGCGCCTGAGGCCCGACGTGTTCGGTGCGACGGAGCCGACAGCGCGGCCACTCGCGCCGCCTTCGGCGCCGCTGGCACCGTCGCCGCAGGCCTTGCCGACGTTGCCAGGGCGGGCCGTGGGTCCGGAGGGTGTGGCGTTGGCGCCGATGCAACTGCCGTTGCCGTTGCCGGCGCCGGCGCCGCGCGATACCTCCGTCAACGCCGTCGCGATGCGCTGGTCGGGGTCGCTGCAGGGCTATCTCGACCTGATCACGGACCAGCTGAACCTGTCATGGGAATTCCGCGACGGCGTGGTCGTCATCGAACGCTTCCGCACCGAATTCTTCGAGATCGCCGCGCTGGAAAGCGAGACGGACTACCACCTGGGCCTGAGCGGCGCCGACCAGGCCAACGCCACCAGCTCGGGCAACGGCGGTGGCGGCACCAACAGCACGGCCAGCTCCAGCAACGAGATCAACGAGCACGGCAAGTCCAATGTCATCGGCTCGCTGCTGGCGGCCATCGGCCAGATCATCAAGGACGTGCCGGGGTCGTCGGTCGTGCGCTCCGACGGCTCGGGCCGCATCGCCGTCACCACCACGAAGGAGACGCTGTCCAAGGTGCGCGACTTCGTGCGTGTCGAGAACGAGAGCCTGCTGCGCCAGGCGCAGGTGCAGTTCGACGTCTACAGCGTCACCCGCAACGAGTCGGACGAACGCGGCATCGAATGGGACGCCGTGCTGTCCGCGCTCGGCGGCGCCTACACCGGCACGTTCGGTGCGCCCGCCACGCTCGCCAGCACCAGCGCCGCCAACATCGGCTTCAGCATCCTCACGCCCACGCAGTCCGGCGTCACCACCTGGGCGACGACGCACCTGGGCGGCAGCAACGCGCTGCTGAAGCTGCTCAGCGAATACGGCGTGTCGACGCAGCACCGCGAGGTCAGCCTGCTGGCGTTGAATCGCACCTGGGATCGCAAGTCCAGCCTGGGCGGCCGCGCCTATGTGAGCGCCACTGTCCCTGGCGCGGCCAGCACCACCGGCGTGGGCGCACCAGGCCTCGTCACGTCCACGGTCACCACCGGCGATCGCTACCTGGCGGAGCCCTTCATCCTCGACAACAACACCGTGCTGCTGAAGTTCGGCATCGGCCTGTCGTCGCTGGTGAGCCTGGTGAACTTCACCTCGGGCACCGGCATCGCCCAGCAGACGGTGCAGACCCCCGAGACCACGGCCGTCAACGACCAGTCCACGGTCGCCCTCAAGGCCGGGCAGATCCTGGTCATCACGGGCCTGAGCCGGCTCGTCTCCACCGACGACCGCCGCACGCTGACCGACGACGCGCCCATCGGCCTGGGCGGCAGCAAGACGCAGTCGCGCATGCGCGAGGAATTCGTGATCTTCGTGCGTCCCACCATTCTCTGAGCGGAGCGACGATGGCCCTCATCGAACGAATGCTCGCGAGCACCGCGCACGGCGAATTGCTGGGCGGCCTGTTCTGGCGCGCGCCCAGCGCGGGCCAGGGGCGCAGCCGCGCCCTGGTGGAGGCGAGGGCGCTCACCAGCGACGCCACGCACTGGGCCCAGGCGCAGGCGGGCACGCACGTGCGCTACGGCCTGTTCCAGCCGCGCGCCTCGGAAGAGGGCGTGCGCCTGCCCAAGGGCACGCTGGCCGCCGCGGCGTGCTTCTCGCGCCGGGTCCGCCACCAGGCGCCGAACGCGGCGCTGGTGCTGACGGTGCCCGCTTCGGTGCAACGCAAGGAAGACAAGTACTTCGTCGTCTGCCTCGAGGACGGCGTGCCGGTGATCGACGTGCTGAGCAACGAGATCGACGCCCGCAATGCGCTTGGCGGCGAAGACCGGCCGATCTGGAGCGACAACCCGGTCGCCTATCCCAATTGCGAGACGGCCGACTTCACCTGGCTCGCCGCGGGCGGCGACCGGCTCGCGCGCCTGCAGCCGATGCCGGTCAACCCGTGGCCGATCGTCGGCGTGGGCCTGGTCGCGTCGGCGTCGCTGGGCGCCTGGCTGCTCGTGCAGCACCTGCATCGCATCGACGTGCAGCGCAAGGCCGTGCTGGCGGCCCGCGCGGCCGATCCGGCGCCGCGCTATCTGGCGGCCCTGGCCGGCCAGCAGGCAACCATGGCGGTGGACCGGCCGACCCTGGTGGCCGCCGCGCGCGAGATGTTCGGCTATCGCACGTGGATTCCCGGCTGGAGCCTGGCGTCCGCGGAGTGCAGCGCGCGCACCCGGTCGTGCTCGCGCGACTGGGTGCGCCGTGGCGGCAGCTTCGACGACCTGCACCGCGCGCTGCCGGACGAAGGCCTCGAGATGCTGGTGCCGCAAGGCAGCACGGTGCCGGCGCTGGACGTCGCCCGCACCACGCATGCCTTCAAGGCCGCGCGTCGCGCGTTGCTGGCGCCGGGCCATCCGCTGCGCTCGTTGCAGGCGGCTTTCTCGGAAGCCGGCCCGCAGCTGCAACGCTGGCGCACGGCCGACGTCGTCGTCGAACTGAAGAAGCCGGCGCTGTGGCCGCACGTGGCGGAGGTGCCGACGTCGTTCCAGCATCCGGCCGCCGTGCTGGCCGGCGACGTCGACATGCACAACGTGCCCGGCCCCTTCATCGTCGAAGCCCTGAGCTCCGCCCCGGACTTCGTGAGCTGGGAATCGGTGCGAGTCGATCTCGGCGAAGGGGCGGACGCGCGTGGCCTGCTCAAATTTTCGGCTACGGGAGTGTTCTATGTCGCGGCACGTTAGGCAGGCTGTCACGGTGTCTTGGTTGTGCGCACTGGCGCTGTGCGCAATTGCGGTGCCAGTTCCGGCGCAGACCATCGCGGACTACAGCCGCTCCCAGCGCGCCTTGCTCGAGAACACGATGACGCAGGCCGCCGCGCGATCGGCCGGGCTGGGAGCGTCGGCACCGTCTACCGCAGCGTCCGCGCCGGTCGTCGCGGCCGCGCCGGCGCCGCGCCTGCAGTCACCGCCCGGGTTGTCGACGGTGCAGGTCAGCGGCGTCTTCGCGTCGAGCAGTGGCTCGGTGGCCGAGGTGGTCGTCAATGCCACGGCTTATCTGCTGGGCACCGGGCAGGGCGTGCCGGGCACCGCGTGGCGCGTGGAGTCGATCGCGATCGACCGCGTGGTGCTGGCCCGGAGTGCCGCGGGCGGCCTGGCGCTGGACGCGGACGGCGCGCGCAAGGTCTTCGCGCTTCCGGCGCTGCGTTGAGCGATGCCATGGGGCTGTTCGAGATGTTGCGTCGTCGTGAGCCTGTCGAATCGATGGCCGAGTCCGTGGCGACCGTGGTTCGTCCGTCCGTCGAGCGCGAGGGCGACGCGGACACGCGTCTCGCGGGCGTGCAGCCCGCGTCGTCCGCGCGATCGCCTGTCGGCCGCTTCGATCGGCGTCCTGCGGCGCTGGAGCGGCTGCGGTTGCCTGCGACGGGCCCGTCCGGCGTGCCGACCACGAGCGTCGCCGCCGAGTCGTCGTCCGTCTTCAAGGAGACTGAGGTTCGACTCGAGGCCTTGTCGCATTTCCATCAGCTGCCGCCGTACCAGGCCCTGCTCACCGTCGGCCCGGAGGCGGTCTACCAACTGCCCGCCTTGTTGCACGAGAAGCTGGTCGCGCTCGATTGCGGCGCGCGCCAGGCGCGCCTCGTGCGAGCGACGATGCCGGCCGCCGACAAGCTGGCGCTCGACGGCACCGCCAAGGCGGTCAAGGGCGCCTTGCGTGCGCGCGGCTACGGCGTGGTGGGCGAGCTCGTCGCCGAGCCGCACGTGCTCAAGGAGATCCTGCGCAACGCCGGCGCGGCCGGCAAGGGCGGCGCCAAGGGTGGCCCGATGCAGCTGTTCGAGCGCTGGATCGCGCTGGCGGTGCCCACCGGCGCGACGGATCTGCACATCGAGGTGCGCCGCAATACGGCGGTGGTGCGCATCCGCGTGGACGGCCGCATCGAGCCGCTGCCCGATGGCCAGGGCGGCCGCTACAGCCGCAAGGAAGTGGTCGACGCGATCGCCGCGGGCTACAACAGCACCCGCAAGGGAAACAATGTCTCGCAGTACGCCGCCGACCAGTTCGTCGACTGCATGATCGATCTCGACCTGCCGGGCACCGCGGGACAATTGCGCTACCAGAACGTCAAGGGTCGGCTGGGGCCCAAGACGGTGGTGCGCATCCTGCGCACCGGCGACGAGAACCGCATCCGCTTCGACGCCGCGGGCTACGCGCCCAGCCATCTGCGGCTGCTGCGGCTGGCCGGGCGCGCCGGCAAGGGCATCGTGCTGTTGTCGGGCGTCACCAGCTCCGGCAAGTC
>Ga0302314_10017409_pt1 | contig 12062 bp, 10 predicted proteins | sample III_Palsa_N2_3_FD_200533 | JGI IMG/M metagenome (GOLD analysis project Ga0302314, IMG submission 200533) | Peat permafrost microbial communities from Stordalen Mire near Abisko, Sweden - III_Palsa_N2_3 | ecosystem: Environmental > Terrestrial > Soil > Palsa > Peat permafrost | place: Sweden...
GCACCGGCAAGCGGTCTCTTTCTTGTCTCCGTCGAGTATTCCGAGCAGTATTCAGAACAGGTACTTCCATGAACTCCCGCTCCCAGCACCGCGCAACGGCCTTCACCGCGCTCGCCCAGAAACGGATCACGCAGTTGGCAGCCTCCCTGCCAACCCACCGGGCATTCCACTGGATGCACCTGCACCAATCACAGCTCCGCAGTTGGCAACTGGAGTTGCTCGCCATCCCCGCCCCGACGTTTCACGAATCCAATCGAGCCATCTGGTTTCTTGAGCGCTTCAACGCTCTCGGGCTAACGAATGTCCATCTGGACGAGGCTGGCAACGCCCTCGGCGAGCTTCCCGCGGCCAATTCCGAAGTATCAGCGCCATTTCTTCTGGTCTCCGCTCACCTCGATACCGTCTTCCCAGCCGGTACGGACACTGTCCCCAGGGAGGATGGCGAGCGGATTCTGGGGCCTGGCTCCTGCGACAACGCAGCCGGGCTCACCGCTCTACTCGGGCTGATATCCGCGATGCGTTTCGCAAATATCCAGCCGCCCAAACCCATCCTGTTCGCCGCCAACGTGTGCGAGGAGGGCGAAGGCGACCTCCGCGGCATGCGTCACATCTTCCAAACGGGTGCCTATCGAGAGCGCATCGCGGCTTCCATCGCGCTCGAAGGCTCCGGAACGGGAGTCGCCGTCACCAACGCTCTCGGCAGCGTTCGCTTCCGCGTCACGGTCAGCGGACCGGGCGGCCATAGCTGGGCCGATGCCGGAATGCCCAACCCGATCACTCTACTCAGCCGAGCCATCGTAGAGATTGCCGAGATGCCAATCCTCCGCGGCGATCAGCCCGGCAGCGGAACCAGCACCTTCAGCCCCGGCGTGATCCGCGGCGGCACCTCCGTCAACTCGATCCCCGAGTCCGCGTCCGCTCTGCTCGACTTCCGCTCCACGGAACAGTCCGTTCTCGAGTCGATCGCCCAACAATTACCCGCCATCCTCGAGAAACTCGTTCAGCCGCCAGCCACCTTTGCCATCGACATCATTGGCAACCGTCCAGCCGCAGCCCTGCCTGCGTCATCGCCGTTCTTAGACACTCTCCGCGCTGTCGACCGCCATCTCGGTATCGGCACTGAACTCCGCCTCGGCTCCACCGACGCCAATATTCCGCTAGCGCTTGGAATCCCGTCGGTGGCACTCGCCAGCGGAGGGACCGGCGGCGGAATCCACACGCTGGCCGAGTGGTACGACCCCACTGGCCGGGAAGTTGCACTCCGGCGAATCCTATTGGTTATTCTCGACCTTACCCAGACTCTGCTACCTTAGTTCGAACTTACTAGACAAACAGGGACCCCAGTTATGCGGCCAAGCGCGACCGACCGGCCTTACCAAGTTGTACTGATTGCCTGCTTCCAGTTCATGAAAGCCGGGTTTCTTCTTACCGTTGCGGCCTTCCTGTGGATTGCGCCCAATGCGCTCCCCAACTCGATGGCCTTCTCCCATATGCTCTTCATTGCGGCTCATGGCAGAGATATCTCCGGCTACCTGATCCCGGTCATCGGCGTATACGTCGCCTATGTCGGCTGCGGTATCTTCATGATGCGGCCCAGCGTCCGCCAAACGCTCGCCATCTCCTCGGCGATCACCGTTGCCCTCTCCCTCAAGCGCCTTGGGCTCTTCGGCGGACCAAGCGTGCAAGGCCAGTTAGACCGCGAGACCCTCTATATCCTCATGCTGCTCGACCTGACGATCTACATCTATCTCGCCTTTCATCCGGAAACCGTAAGAAGCTTCGAGAGCAGGAAGAGACCCCGTCCGATACACTCGTAGCGTGAATCTTCGCTATGCAACTCGCCTCGTTCCATCCATCGTTGTCCTGTCCGCTGCGTTTGCCTGCGGACAAGACACCAGTCCCAATACCATTTACGTCCACGGTAATGTCCTGACTGGCGCTCATCTGCAACCGTCCGACCAGTCGGCTACCCCGGCCCGCGTCAGCGCGATTGCAGTCACGAACTCGACCATCGTGGCAGTCGGGTCGGACGAAGCTCTACTCAAGCTCAAGGGGCCGCATACCCAGGTGGTAGACCTGGCCGGCGCCTTCGTGATGCCCGGCTTCAACGACGCCCACACGCACATCGCCGACGCCGGCCAGCAGAAGCTCACGGTCGATCTCGACAACACGACGTCGCTCTCAGAAATGCAGCAGCGCATCGCAGCCTACGTCGCCACTGCCAGGCCCGGCCAATGGATTCAGGGCTCCGGCTGGGATCACACCAAGTGGGCCTCGAAGCAGTTGCCCTCACGACAAGACATCGACAAGGTAACCGGCGACCACCCCGCCGTCTTCTACCGCACCGACGGCCACATCGTAGTAGCCAACACCGCCGCCCTCACGGCCGCGAACATCTCCACCCTGACACCCGACCCGCAGGGCGGCAAGATCGACCGCGACACCACCGGCATTCCCACCGGTATCGTCCGCGAAACACCCGCAGTCGCGCTCATCATGGCGAAGATTCCGCCGATGGACCCCGAGATGCGCCGCAACGCGCTCAAGGTGGCGATCGCCGACGCACTCTCCCACGGCGTTACCAGCGTCCAGGACTTCAGCACCTGGGACGACTGGCTGGCGCTCGAAGCGATGGAGCAGGACGGCCGCCTCAACCTCCGCGTCGCCGAGTGGCTCGACTTCGGCACGCCGCTCGCCACACTCAAGCAGCGCCGCGCATCCCACTCGCCAGACGACCCGATCCTCCATCTCACGCAGCTCAAAGGCTTCATGGACGGGTCATTAGGCTCGCGAACCGCCGCCCTAGCCGAGCCCTACGCCGACGATCCAAACAACTCCGGCATCCCGCGCTATCAGCAGGAGAAACTCAACAGCATGGCCACCGAGCGCGCCGCCGCCGGCTTCCAGCTAGGCTTCCACGCCATTGGCGACGAGGCCAACACCATCGCGCTGAACGCCTTTGAAGCCGCCGAACAAGTCGCCGTCCCTGCCTCTCATCCAGTATCACCTGCGAATCCCGACGCCGATATTGTTGTGTCATCCCGTAGCGCAGCGCAGGGACCAGCTTCTGCCCTCCGCTTCCGCATCGAGCACGCCCAGGTCCTGCTCCCCGGCGACTTCGACCGCTTCGAAAAGCTAGGCGTCATCGCCTCCATGCAGCCCTCGCACCTACTCACCGACATGAACTGGGCCGGCGCTCGTCTCGGCCCGGAACGCAGCAAAAACGCCTACGCCTGGCGCTCGATGCTCGACCACCACATCGTCCTCGCGTTCGGCACCGACTACCCCGTCGAATCCATCAATCCCTTCCGCGGCCTCTACTCCGCCGTCACGCGCAAAAACGAAGCTGGCACCCAGACCTTCCATCCGGAGCAGAAACTCACCATCGCCGAGGCCATCTACGCGTACACGCAAGCCTCCGCCTACGGCGAGTTCCGCGAATTCTCCAAAGGCCGCCTCGAACCCGGCTTCCTCGCCGACTTCATCGTCCTCGACCATGACCTAATGAAGTCCACGCCCGAAGAAATCCTCCACACCAAAGTCCTCCGCACAATAGTAGGCAACAAAACCGTCTACACCGCCCAGTAGTCAAACGGTTGGTTGCAAGAGAACAGATGCCCAAGCGCACCCTCGCCCACATTCTCCTCCTCGCCACGGCCCTCGTCTGGGGAGCTACCTTCACCCTCGTCAAAGCGGCCATCGCCGATGTCTCGCCACTCCTCTTCAACCTTCTCCGCATGACCCTCGCCAGCGTCGTCCTGGCCGTTATCAATCGCCGCCACCTCCGCGAGGTCACTCGGCCGCAACTCCTCGCAGGCGCCCTCGCCGGTCTCTTTCTCGGCGCCGGCTACCAGTTCCAAACCCTTGGCCTGGCCCACACCACGCCAGCCAAATGCGCCTTCATCACCGGCATGCTGGTCGTTCTGGTCCCGATATTTACCCTGGTGCCAGCAATCCGGCCGGCGGGCACACCACGCCCCAGCGTCCTCGCTGGAATCGGCACGCTGCTCGGATTTGCGGGTCTCCTGCTCATCACCACGCCCGCAGGAACCGTCCTTCGCAACCTGGCCTCCAGCATGGCGCCCGGAGACCTGATCGCCTTTGCTGGCGCGGTCGCCTTCGCCGCCCACCTCCTAACGCTCGCACACACTTCCCGCTCCATGCCGGCCGGTCTGCTCGCGACGCTCCAGGTCTCCTTCGCCACCCTCACGATGCTCATCACCCTTCCGCTGGAGCACATGCACGCAGCACTCACGTCCCCGGTGATCGTCGCCCTCGCGATCTGCAGCCTGCTCGGCACGGTCGCCGCGTTCACGATCCAGAGCTTCGCCCAGCAGGTCCTGCCCCCCACCCACACGGTGCTGATCCTCACCTTCGAGCCAGTCTTCGCCTGGATTACCTCGCTCCTCTTCTTTCACGAGGTCCTTGGCCGCAGAGCCCTGCTCGGGGCCGCGCTCATCCTTGCCGGCATCGCGGTCGTCGAACTGCTTCCGGGGCCAAATGCCACCGAAATTCCGGCCTGAACAACCCGCCTAATAAATTAGTTGACCTTTCCAGATCGTCTCCGTCCAACTCACGTTTAGGTGTGCTTGCTCCCATAGAACCTGTCGTCGCATCTATACTTATGTTGCCGGTCTGCATTGCCGACCACTTGCTTCATTTCAGAAAGAATTGAATACGAGGTCTGATCCACCCATGGAAACGCCTACCAGCTCTACCCTCTTCAGCCGTCTGCGTACACACGGTCTCGCATCTACCTTCACCCTTCTTGCGACGCTAACCGTCGGCATCCTGGCCGGCTCCGTCCTCACGCGGGACGTCGGCGCCAAGGAACAGCAGAAGGTGGACTCGTCCGATGCCCGTCCGCTGGTCATTCCCGACCCCAAGACGCTCTCGAACGGCTTCTCCGCGATCGTGAAGCAGGTCGGCCCCGCCGTCGTGAACATCAATACCGAGACCATCCCCAAGAAGGCAGCTATCGCCCCGAAGGGCCGCTCCAAAGGCCGCTCTGTCGACCCCAACGGCGATCAGACTCCGAATCAAGGAGATATGCAGGACTTCTTCAACAAGTTCTTTGGTGGTCAGGGCGGCCAGGGTGGTGGCGACGAGGACGATGACGGCGCAGGTGGCGAGCGTCAGGCCCTCGGCTCGGGATTCATCGTGGATCCGCGCGGCTACATCATCACCAACAACCACGTCGTCGACAAAGCCGACAAAATCTACGTCAAACTCGCCGGTGATCCGGACGATGGACAGCGCCTCCAGGGTCGTCCAGCAACCGTAATCGGCGTCGACGTCGAGACCGATATCGCGGTCATCAAAATCGACACCAAGACCCCGCTCCCGACGATAAAGCTCGGCAACTCCGAGTCGGCTGAAGTGGGCGACTGGGTGCTTGCGATCGGCAGCCCATTCGGCCTCTCGCAGACCGTCTCGGCCGGAATCGTCTCCGCCAAAAATCGTTCCATCGACGACCGTGACCCGCAGTCGGGCCTGACCAAGCAGTTCCAGAAGTTCATCCAGACGGACGCGGCCATCAACCCCGGCAACTCGGGTGGCCCGCTGGTCGATATGTCCGGCAACGTCGTCGGCATGAACACCGCCATCTATACCCAGTCGATGGGCTCGCAGGGTGTCGGTTTCGCCATGCCGTCCAACATCCTCGCCAAGGTCTACAACGACCTCATCGGACCGACCCACAAGGTGATCCGCGGCTCAATCGGCATCCAGTTCCAGGCCTCGACCGCCTCGGCGGTCAGCCGTGTCTACGGCTTCTCGAACGGCGGCGTCATCGTCTCGGTGGTCACACCGAATGGCGGCTCAGCCAAGGCAGGCATCAAGCCGGGCGACATCCTCGTCTCCGTCGGTGGCCACCAGATCAAGGATGGCGACGACCTCGTGAACGACATCTCGGCCCGCGCCGTTGGCTCTTCGGTTGAAATCGGCTACCTCCGCGATGGCGTAAAACACACCGCGAGCGTGACCATCGGCGATCGCGCCAAGGTCTACGCCGATATCGCCGGCAACGACACCACCGATGAAGCGCCCGCACCGGTAGACGCAGGACAGACCAAGCTCGGAATCACCGTGACACCGATTCCGGCAGCCGTCGCTAGCAAACTGGGCATCCAGGGCGGCGTTACAGTCGCGTCGGTAACGCCAGGTTCGTTCGCAGATGAGATCGGCCTGGGCAAGGGCGCGCTCATCACCGAGATCAATCGGCAGGCAGTTACCGACGAAGCCAGCTATCGCGCAATCGTGGCGCACATCAAGATGGGTGACGATGTGGTGTTTGTCGTACGCGACCCGCGCGGCAAGGGCGGTAACAGCTTTGTAGGTGGAACACTCCGCTAACTCACTTCGAAGCAACACGGGCTGGCAGAAAATCGCCAGTCCGTGTTGCTTCGGAGGACTCAAACGGGATTCATCAGGAAATCATTTCGAACTAGGCGACCTTTTCAGCTTGCCAATCGGTTACTGAGGCGGTACTCTGAGATCGTTAATCGACATTAAAGTGTGTAATTTCTCTGATACTTCATGTTGAGGATCAATTCTGCCATGCGTCTTCTTCACACCAGCGCGATAGCCTCAGTCCTACTGTTCGCCACGTCGCTTTCGGCAGCCACTCCGAAGGTTCGCCGTGGGCCAACGGCCCCCCGTGTGATGAAGCCGGCGCCAAAGCCGAAAGCAAGCGCGATGAGCATCGATCCAGAGCGCGCCACCCAGATTCAGACCGCGCTCATCAAAGCCGGATACATGACCGGTACGCCTTCCGGAACCTGGGACGCTCCGACTCAGGCCGCAATGGAAAAACTTCAGTCCGACAATGGCTGGCAGACCAAGCTAGTTCCTGACTCCCGGGCAATCATCAAACTTGGCCTCGGTTCCAGCACGACGTCGGCAACCGTATTCGCCTCAGGTCCTTCCGATGAGATTGCGACACCCGCTGCCCCGGAAGTAGCACCAAACCCAGCTACCAGCAGTAAGTAAATTTTCAGATCCAAAGACTGAAAAGGCCCTGATCTGAGCCTTTTGCTTTGTCTTGTCCGATTCCGCGTCTATCCGACCAGAAAAAGATGATCCTCGACGTCTTCCGGGCTGGGCGGCACACTCCCGACACCCGCGGTGGCTCCCGATTCAAGCCACATCCTCAGCCAGTAATACTGATGGATCCGAACGAGACGCGTCGCGACTGGCTGCGTTTGTTCGACGGCTCGCACAATTCCCGCCGTGAGCGCATCCCGATCTGCGACCGGCTTGAACTTCACGGCAACCCCATCCGCTGCCAGAACCGCAGCGCGGGCCTGCTCAAACTGCGTCCCGGGGAGGAGACCGCTCTCCACCTTCAACCCGCACATTTGTTCCACACCCAGCGCAACCGCGGCATTCATTCGCTCCTCAAACGCCATATAGAGCAGCGTCGAACCGGCGATCCGCAGCGGAATCAGCCCGAACTCCGCAATCAGTCGCTTCGGCATCACGAGCGCCATCGACGCCGCGGAGAACCCATCCATCGTAAGGACCGGGCAGCTCCACTGCACGCCGAGACCGCGTGTAATGCGCTCCTCGTCGAGCCCGCAACCCTGCGCCAGCCAGTCCCCGATACGGCCACGGCCGCTTGCGCGCTGCGCCTCGAGCGCCGTCTGCAACTGCGGATGGGAGATCCAACCTTGCGCCAGCAAAACCAACCCGAGCGGCACCCTGTGACGGTGCGGCTCGTCGCGATTCCCGAGCACCGCATCCCCGGTCTCACGTCGAACCGCCGCCCCCACCAGCGTGCTGATGCACTTGGTGCTGCAGCCCCACTCCTGCTCGAAGATAGGCCGGCGCCGGTTCTTCCAGGGCATCGTCCAGCCGCCATTACAGCCTGGCGCACCGCACATTCGCTGCGTTTCAGGCACTGCGACGTGTTGTGGCAACATACCCTGGCGCGAGTCGCGCCCGAAGATCTCCGCGTTCCGCACAGCAAGAGCCCGTGGTGGGCGCACAGAAATCGCGCTTCCAACGGCCTTTCCTAGAATAGGCATCGAATGCTCTCCAGCCGCAGTTGCGGCGTCGCGACCTCGGTAATGCGCAGCGCAAAGTTACCGCTCGCGACGACCACCTCGCCCCGCGCAACAATGCGGTCTCCGACCACAAGATCCACCGGTTCGGTCACGTGCCGATCCAGTTCGACGACATTCCCAGGCCCCAGCTCCAGGACTTCCCGCAACTGCATCTCGCGCGAACCGAACTGCAGCGTGGCCTCCAGCTCGACGTCGTACAGCAAACCCATGCCCGCTTCCAGGCCGACCTCGGGTGCAGCTCCGGCAGCCGGAATCGGCTCGTTGTCTGGCTCCATGTCGATCGTCGTCTCGTGTTCCTCTGCGATGTCTTCGCTCATTGTCCCTGCCTCAATTGGTCATCTCTGCGGCTTCCAGGCCGCGTTCGGAGTTCGCCGGGGGTTCCATGCGTGCGCCACGATGCTCGCCCGTTCGCACTGCGCGAGCGCGACCCAACGAGAGCCCACCCACGCGCAACTCAGCCGCCGCATGCCGAGGAACCGGCAGCCGTAACACATATCCAGGTGCCAGGGCCGACAACTCCCGCGCCCGCAAGCGGACCGGCGGAAACTGCAGCACGGCGCCGACCGTGGTCTCGCCCAACAGTTCCCTCACCCTGACTTTCACCTCGGGCGAACGGCTGAGCGGGCGCGACGACTCCGTAATCAGCTTGCGCAGGATGGTATTGAGAACGACCGACGGGAGGCAGAGATTGATGACCCCGCGAGCCTCCGGCATCTTCACCTCGAAGCAGACGCATAAGGTCTTTTCGCCTGCGGGCATCATTCTGGCAAGCTGCGACGACGACTCCCGCTTCTCGAGCGTGTAGTGCAGTCCGACCGGCTGCCAGGCCACGTTCAGCTCCATGACGATCATCTGAACGACCGATGACATAATGTGGTCTTCGATGTCGGTCAGCGGCCGCTCCGGCTCTGCCCTGCCCGTCCCGCCCAACAGCAGGTCAACCATGGGCAACGCCAGAGCCAGCTCGATTTCAAGCAGGCCCGGCGCGCCAAGCGGCTCCAATTGCACCGAGGAGAGGTAAGACTTCTCCGGAATGCGGTCAAGGAATTCGCTGTACGCCATCTGCTCGCCCGACACGAGCGCTACTTGAAACTCCGTCCGCAGCCACGCCCCGACAGTATGCATCAAGTTGCGGGCAAACGAGTCGTTCACCGTGACGATGGCCCGCATCTGGTCGTTCGAAATCTGCCCCGCACGGCTGAAGTTGTAGGCCTCAACCACCGGATCCGGCGAGGCCGGCGTCGCATTCCGATCGCCACCCGCCAAAGCCGAAGCAAACAAAGCATCAATTGCCGCTTGTCCAAGTCCCTTGTCCACCCGTTGCCCCTTTTATCGCTTCTTCCGTTTCAAATCCGGCGTACCCTTGGGCCTCAAACTCGCCAGCGCCGCTCGCAGCCGAACGACCGCGGCCGAGTGAATCTGCGAGACCCGCGACTCCACCACACCTAGCGTCAGACCGATCTCCTTCATCGTCAGTTCCTCGTAGTAGTAAAGCGTCAACACCATCCGTTCCTTCTCGGGCAAGTCTTCGATCGCGTCCGCAAGCCGCTGCTTCATCTCGCCCTTCAGGCAGCGAAAGAGCGGATCATCGTCCGGAGCTCCAGGCACGTACGAGAGCTCTTCATCACCGGAATCCTCCGTCCGTTCCATGTGCAGGCTGCCGATTTCGAGTCCCTTCAAGTCTCCCAACAAGGTCTGAAAGTTCGCCAACGACAATTCCATCTCCTGTGCGATCTCGGGCTCGGTCGGCGCTCGCCCGAGGCGCTGCGTGGTTGCGCGGATCGCCTCTTCGACAGCGCGACCCTTCCGTCGCAACTCGCGCGGGCTCCAATCCAGTGTTCGCAGCGAATCCAGAATCGCGCCGCGAATACGGAACTGCGCATAGCTCTTGAACTGAACCTTCTTGCCATGGTCGAACTTCGAAAACGCATCGATCAGTCCGACGACGCCGGCCGAAACCAGATCGTCCAGATCCACATGTTGCGGCAGCCGCTCATGAATTCTGCGCGCAAGGTAGCGCACCGTTGGAAGATGCTCCATCAGCAATATCTCGCGCTCGGAGGCCGTCATTGAGTCCAGGCCAGTGCCGCCAGCGCCACCCCGAGAACCCTGGTTCGAGCCGTAGCCCGACACCGCGGGCAATCCTGCTAGCGCTCCATCCGAAAGCCCATCCCTCATCGCCGCCTCGCCCCTGTAACTGCTCAATAATCCAACTGGCATGGAATTTCCCATCGACATCCCTCTCTCTCAGGCACCGCTTCACCCCAAGGTTCCAACGCTCCGAACCCGGATCTCCGGTGGTATCTCTATCGGCGCAAGTACCGTTACCTTCGGGACAAATGGTTCCAGCCATCGACGAACGTGGTATCGCGCCGGTGATGGACACAGAAGCACGGGAATCGCCATCGTCGAACCACCTCCGGTTAGGCGTTTCACAGACTCCAAAAGCTTGCGCAGATATTCGCCCTGCCCGCCCGCTCTCGGTGCACCGTCGCCCAGCCGCATGGCAGCCTGCGGATCGAACGTAGCCACAAGTTCCGCCTCAAGATTCTGTTCGATCATCAAGACCCGAAGACCGCCCTCGGCATCCAGCAGCGGATGCACCAACCCGCGGCCAAGAGCCTGCCGCGCGCTCTCTACCAGGTGCACAATGTTCTTCGATTGCTGTGCCGCTTCCACCAGCACTTCGAGAATCGCGCCGAGGTCGCGAATCGAGACCTGTTCCCGCAGCAACTGCTGGAGGACACGCTGCACCTCGCCAAGCGTAAGCAGCTTTGGTACCAGTTCCTCAACCAACTTCGGATGGCTATCGTTCATCGTGTCGAGCAGCCGCTTCACCTCCTGTCGCCCCAACAACTCATGCGCGTGCCTTCGGATAAGCTCGCCGAGATGGGTCCCGATGACTGTCGTCTGATCAACCACGCTGTAGCCAGCCGCCAGCGCCTGGTCCTCCAAGCCACGCTGAATCCAACGCGCCGATACGCCGAACGCCGGCTCCTTCACCTCCAGCCCCGGCAGCACCCGAGCCTTCGGGTCGGAGTTCACGGCGAGCACGCAGTTCGGCTCCGTCTGCCAACGCGCAATCTCAATCCCACGCAGGCTCACCGTGTACTCGCGCGGTTTCAATCGCAGGTTGTCCGTGATGTGCACGGGCGGAACGACAAATCCAAGCTCCGTCGCCAGATGCCGCCGCAGCGAACGAACGCGGTTCAACATCTGCCCACCCTGCTTCTCGTCGACCAGCGGAATCAACTGAAAGCCAATCTCCAGCGTGAGTTCATCCATCTTCAACAAACTTGCAAGGTTCTCGCCGCCTGGAGTCGTGTCTGCTTCTTTGGTCTTTTCGCCCTTCTTCAACGGAGCGGCTTCCACTTCCTCCACAGGAGTCGCTGGCAGCTTGCGTGCAACCAGCGCAACGCCACCCGCCATCAGCACAAACGCCATCTTCGGCAGCCCAGGAATCAGAGCCAGCATCAGCATCACGCCGCAGGCAATCCACAACGTATTGCGCCGCGTGAGTAGCTGCGCGCCGAGCTCTTTATCCAATTGCCCGGAGCTCGAAGCACGCGTAAGAATCATGCCGCCAGCGATCGACACGAGCAAGCTTGGAATGAGCGTGACCAACCCATCGCCGACCGTAAGAATCGTGTAAGTCTTCACGGCCGTCGCCAGGTCCACTCCCTGCTGCAGCGTGCCGATCACGATTCCCGCCACGATGTTGATTGCGGTAATCAAAATTGTCGCCATGGCGTCGCGCTGATTGAACTTCGCGGCGCCATCCATCGATCCGTAAAACTCGGCCTCGCGTGCAATTGTCTCGCGTCGCTTCCGCGCCCCCTGCTCGTCGATGAGTCCGGCGTTCATGTCGGCATCGATCGCCATCTGCTTGCCCGGCAACGCATCCAGCGTGAACCGCGCTGTCACCTCCGCAGTTCGCACCGCACCATGCGTAATGACCAAAAACTGGATCGCTACCAACGCCAGAAACAGCACGAA
>Ga0302314_10017410_pt1 | contig 12062 bp, 12 predicted proteins | sample III_Palsa_N2_3_FD_200533 | JGI IMG/M metagenome (GOLD analysis project Ga0302314, IMG submission 200533) | Peat permafrost microbial communities from Stordalen Mire near Abisko, Sweden - III_Palsa_N2_3 | ecosystem: Environmental > Terrestrial > Soil > Palsa > Peat permafrost | place: Sweden...
TAAAGCGCCTTTCCAACTCCAGCAAAGTCCGCGGAAAATCCTCGTCCATGACCCCGAAGTCTATATGTTGGGGTTGGTGGCGTCAAGTAAATACCCATATACGCAAATGATTTTGGGGGCTTGTTGCCTTTTGGAATGAGTAAGTTGCGCGGGTTTCTTGTCAAAGGGAGCAGTTCGGCCTGAATTATTTTTCCGGGGCTGTTTTCGCCGATTCATCTCCGTTGGATGGGTTGGACGGCGAATCGAGGTTCGTTGCGTCCCACCCTCGTTGTCGGATGGTCCAGGGGCGGCGACCGCCATTCCGGTTCCTCGGCCTCCCCGGTCCCGAAATGCGAGGGACCCAGGGACACCCTGAACGGGATGGAATCCTTCTTGCGATCGGGGCCACCCCCCGCTAGACTGGACCAGTCATAAATATCGACAGTTGATCCGGAACTGAACTGCCTTCAAGTGGGGATTACTCTTTTGCCGACTGCTCCCGTGTCATCGAAAGACCCCTTGCTGGATGGGCGTCCGGTCAACTCGGCGGTGACGGTCTGTATCGTGTTGTCGTGTCTCCTCGTCGTTCCGCTTCTGTATTACATGTTCTGGTATCTGCTGGCTGCAATCCACGAGGCCGGACATCTTGTCGCAGGCCGTCTCTGCGGATTCAGGTTCCAAAGCGTCCGGGTCGGCCCGCTCAAATTTGAAAAGCCCAGGAAGTGGAGTTGGATTTGGCGAACCAAGACGCTTTCGACTGGGCGTGCTCTGATGCGTCTGGATAGATGGCCTGTGCGCTCGATTCGTCTCCGTTATTCTCTGTTTATTCTTGGGGGGGTCGGCGCAAACTTGCTTTGCGCCTTGCTGTTCTTTCCGCTTGCGTTGCGCGGTACCGCATTCGGCGCCTTCTGTGTTTGTTTCATCGCAGGCTCGCTCATATTGGTCTTGGCAAACCTGCTATCGGCCCCAAATTCCGGAGGTGACGGAAGTCAGCTCTGGGTCTTGCTGTTCCGTAAGTCTCAGAGGGAAAAAATGCTCTTGCAGTTCACCCTGATGGCGCGCTGCGAAGAAACTCAGCGACTCTGCCGATCCGGCCAGCTTGCCGCAGCCCGTCAGTCGCTGGAGGAACTCGCGGAGTTGAATCGCAACGTGATCGCATCTTGTTCAGATACGAAGGCGTTGGAGGCTCTAACGCCCGTTTTCGACAATTGGGCTGAGAGAGTCATTCGTGCAGAGCAGGCCCTGGCGGAAGGTACACAAGAGCTTCCGCAGGAACAACACGTGAGAGGCGAAGCCCCATGCCAAACCGCAAACCATTGATTGACGACGGAGAAGTCAGAGAGATCACCGCCGCAGATGTCGCCCTCTTCAAGCCCTTTTCCGAATTGCCGGCGGGCGAGCAAAAGCTGCTGCTGAGCCTGCGCAAGCGCGGACCGCAGAAGGCTCCGAGAAAGGTTCCCGTCTCGATCAGGCTCTCGGCGGACGTGGCCGAGGGTCTGCGCTTGACGGGAAGAGGCTGGCAGAGCCGAGCTGACCGGGCGCTGCGGTCGTGGCTTGCTGAAACGGGAAGGGGCAGAGCGAGCCGCGCTGCGCGGAACGGCTGACATCCGCGCTATCCCAGGTCCCAAAGGCGGGACCTGGGGCACCCAAATTTCGGCGGGGCAGCTTCACTGCGTCAGCGACTTCGTCGCGGACAAAAATGCAGGCGGATGATCTTCGGAGCGGCCGTCTCGTCGTCGAAATAGCAGCGGACAGCGTCCTTGACCATCGCGCGCAGCTCTTCCAGAGTGCCGCCCTGGGTACGGATGCCGTAGCCCAGCGCAGAGGATGTGCAGCCGCCGTCCACTTCGTCCTCACGCACCTGAAAGATGAATTCGCTCATCGGCCGAAGCCCCTTCCCGCCTTCAGTCGATCCTACACCGGGCCTGTTTCGACAGTCGTGGTTTCCCACCCCTGCGCCAGAAAAAAGGCGCAAGGATGGGGCACCCAGTTTTGTGGTATATCCGAGCCGCGATTGGATGGATGAGGCGAGCTACTTGCGCTTCTTCGCCAGCTTGGCGGCTTTGGCCTTGGCCTTGTCTTCGGGCGAGTGGACGATCTGGATGGGCGCGAGGTCGGGGCCGACGCGCTTGACCTGGGTGTCGATCATGACGTAGTTGATGGTGCGCGGATTGGCGGGCCTGGTGATGCCGGTGTCGGGATCGACGCTGATGTTGTCGCCGTTCGCGATTTCAAAGCTGAACCCCGGCTGGCTGCCGCCCGATGAAATCACCTGCGTCACCTTCACCGGCAAAAAGCCCTGAATGGGATGCAGGCGGAACGCCGTCTCGTAGCGGTGGTGGTTGCGGCTCCAGGTGAAGACGCGCACCTGGTCGAAGTCGAAGGGCAGGCCGGCCTTGGGCGGCGAGAGGACCGTGACGTATTCCGGCACCATGTGGTTGGGCGTGCTGGCCTCGGCGTCCACCACCTTGGTGAGCTGGTATGCGCCCACTATGCGCTGGCCCTCGGCGTATTGCGCGATGTCGTCGGGCGCGTCGACGTCGAGGCGGCCGGCCAGCATCCATCCGGCGTGTCCGTCGGCATCGAGCACCAGCCACCAATCTTCCATGATGGGCGGCGCTGCTTCAGGAGCCAGCGGAGCCACCGCGATGGCATGCGTGGGCTTTGCCGGCGGGGCTGCTGACTGCGCGGGAGCCGCGGCGCCGGGAATGGCATTTGCCGGCGCAGTCCCGGAGGCGGGGACCGTGCGCTTTGGCGCAGCGCCCGCAGGCGCCTTGGGCACCGACGACCGCGCCAGCAGCTTCACCTTGGCGTTGGCGCTCAGGCGGTAGAAATGCTCCGTGTCGCGGCCGGGAACGAGGTGCAGGTAGACGTCGTCGCGCACCGTGCCGGTGGCCACCACCTGGTCGTGCATGTGCCCGCTGGCCAGGTCCTGAAACGCCTTGTACTGTGCGCCGTCGATGACCGCATGCTCTTCGATCCAGCCGATCTCGTTCTTCGCGGTCTTGACCTTGATAAAGCGGCGTCCGTGATCTATGACCTCAAGCGGCTGGCCGTTGACCACCTCGGCCACGCGGTTGGAGACGGCCGCTACGCGGTCATGCAGATAGGTCTGCTGCGCGGAGACGTAGACCATATCGGGCTGCTGGTGGTGAAACTTCGCGCAGCCGGAGACGGCCATGGCTGCCAGCAGCATGAGCCACGCAGCCGCGGAGCCCGCGCGGCGGCTGCATGTGGGAACGAACTGAATTGGGGGGGTCGTGTGCACAGCCTTGACTACAGCTTACAGCGGACAGCTTGCAGCGAACAGTTCTTGGCACTCAGCTGTCAGCTGTTAGCTGACTTCAAGGCACAGCAGCGATGGCGATGGGATCGACATTGCCGGTTCCGGTGGCAGCGGTGAGCAGGGACGTAAGTGTGCCGGAACTCAGGGTGTAAACCTGAAGGTCTGGATCTCCCGCGGAATCCACAGCCAGCACGTAGCTGGCAGTCGAGTCCTCCGCCAAACCGATCTGGCCGGCAGGCCCCGCCGCGACGGCAGCGCCGAGGGAGGTCAACGCGGTGGAGGTGACCGAAAAACCGGCGATGTTGCCGGTAGAAATGCCGCTGACCGAACGGTTGGCGACATAGACGTAGTTGCCGTCTGCAGTGGGAAGGATCGACGTGGGTCCCGTTCCCTGGATCGGGTAGGGAGAACCTGTTATTTCGGGAACATCGGTGGCGGTGATCGACCGGACGCGCAGCCCGGCTGTCTGGGTGGCGGAGGGGAGGGCATCGGATTCGCCCACATACACCAGCCGATTGGTGGGATCCACGGCCACCGCATTGTCGCCGCCAGAGTGCAAGACGTTAAAGAAACCGTGAGTCCCGAACGGGTTGGCGCTGCCAGGGTTGAAATGAATGGCCGCAAAGCCGCCCGCACCCATGGCGACAAAGACATAGCAATTGGTGCACGAACTGGAATCGCCGGGAGAGATGGCGAGTTGGGCCGGGGTAGAAGCAGGCAGACCACCGGGGAACAGTTGTTCGGTCTCCTGAGCGGCGGCGAGCAAGCCCGTGCTCGGGTCGATGGCGATGGCAGCGAGTTGAGTGGAGCCGGAGACAGCGTCCACCAGCCAGGAGTTGGTGGAGTCCACCTGCATGGTCGTCGCCGGATCCGAGGATATGGCCGCACCGCTGTTTCCCAGGGTGAGCGCGCCTCCCGATCCGATGGTGTAGAGGTAGATGGCGCCGCTGATACCGTCGGAAGTGGCGACATAGAGAAATTGGCCGTTGGGAGCCACGGTAATGGCAGTGGCCTGAGCGGTGGGCAGCGTATACGTGCCGATGGTATTCAGAGCGCCGGAGGAGATGCTGAGGGCGACGATCTGGTTCGTTCCCTGGTTGAGCACGTAGAAGGCTCCGCTGGCGCCGGACGCGCTGCTGCAGGTGGCAGTGCCGGACGTGGAAACCTCAGCGCATACCGTGGTCGTCTCGGAGGTGACGCCGGAAGAAGCGCCGGTCACTGTGATCTGGTAGGCCCCCAGGGTGGTGTTCGTCTGTGTGGTCGCGGTCAGCGTGGCTGTTTGCGCGGTGTCGGCGCTGAACGTGAGCGAAGTCTGATCGAGGCTGCACGTGGCCGGGCTGGTGGCGCTCGAAGGCGATGAGGTGACGGCGCAGCTCAATGTAACCGTCCCGGTAAACGAGCTCGCCGGCGTCACGGTGACGGTCGAGGTGTTGCTTGTGGCGCCGCCGGGGGTCGTGGAAATGTTGCCGCTGTTGGAAAGCGTGAAGCTGCCGCTGCTGCCGCCGGGCGCCTGCCAGAAATCTCCGCAGCCAGTGAGGCCCACGGCCATGCAGCCCAGAAGAAATGGCGCCGCCAGCGTCGCCTTCATCCACTTCCCGATGTTCATTGCCGCTCCTTGATATTGCCGATCTTTGGAGTTTGCCGATCTTTGGAGTTTGCCGCCCTTGCGCGCCGATCGTTTGTAGGGGCGCGGGCCAAAAGCCTGCGAAGTAGAGCCTCCGCGGACCATCGCTCTCAGGGTAACCGGTTCCAGTTGAGGTTGTCTCCCGCCGGGGCCAGAAGCCGATATAGCCCGATTCGCCCGCTCCGCGACAGTTCCCGCCGTGCACAGGAGACGTGCCCGGCCGCCCAACCGCTCGCGGGCAGGCGTGGCTGCGGGGTGGGAGGACATACGAGTCAGGCGGCATCCGGCCCGGTGGCGGCGTTCCGCGCCTGCCAAACCAGGCGGGCTGCGGTCAGGTCTTCTATTGCCATGCCTACCGACTTGAAGACGATGCGGCCACCGCGGGGAGGACTTGTGGCGCCGGCGAGCACTTCGCCGATCTCGGCCTGCACCTGCGCTCCGGAGAGCAGGACGTCGCCCGATTCGCGCTCTGCGCCCTGGCGCGACTCGGCTACCAGCCAGGCGCCGCGCAGGGCTACGTCGTCCAGTTCGCGCAGGTGCGCGCCCACCGCGCCGACGGCCAGCACCAGCGCGTGGGGCGCGAGCCAGCGGCCTTGCAGGACCGGCTGGGGCGAGCTGGTCACCGTAAGCACCACGTCGGCAGCGGCGGCCTCTTCGATGGGCACGGCGCGCGCTCCGGCCTCGGCGGCGAGCCGGTTGGCGTGGGCCGGATCGCGGCTCCAGATGCGGATGTCGTTGAGGGCGGGACGGGCTTTGCGCAATGCTGTCAGGTGCGACCGCGCCTGCACGCCTGAGCCCAGAATGCCCAGGCTGGCGGCGTCCGGCGGGGCCAGCGCGTCGAGGGCAACGGCGGAGACGGCGGCGGTGCGCATTTCGGTGATCAGGCGGCCATCCATCACGGCCAGAGGCTGGCCGGTGGAACGGCTGAGCAGCTCGATCATGGCCATGTGCGTGGGCAGGCCTGACTCTGTGTTGCCGGGGAAAAAGGTGACGGTCTTTACGCCCATCGCGTCGCCGGCGATGACCGGCATTACGGCAAACCAGCCATTGCGTTCGCCCTCGGCGTTGCCGGCGCGCAGGATGGAGCGCGGCGGCTGGATGACCAGGCCGGCGGAGTAGTCGATCAGCGCCTGGCGGATGGCGGGGATCAGCGCGTCATAGGTGAGCAGCGCGCGGACTTCTTGCTCGGGGATGTACATAGCGGGGATTGTTTTCGTGCACGAGGCGCCGGATTGAGGTTTGCGCTCTCCCAGGTCTCAGAATCGAGACCTGGGGCACCCATTTCTGAGCCTGAGCCTACGATGGAACGGTTGCCTTAGTTCGGCCGGTTGCCCGACGCCGAGCGGCGGCGGAAGCGCTCGTCGAGCGGCTGGCGGCCCTGGAAGCCGGACTCCACGGTATGCCAGTGTTCGATGGCGGGCTCGCCCATGCGCCAGCACAGCAGCACCACCTGGCCGTCGAGATTGCAGGGAAAATCGAGCAGGCCGGCTTCGATATCCTTCACCTGCACGCCGATCGAGTCGAGCTCCGTGATGCTCTCGCGCACCCGCTGCATGTGGCTCTCCATTTCGGCGCGCAGCTTGCCCACGGCGGCCACGTCTACGCGCATGCCGCCGGAGATGTAGATGCGCCGCGCCAGTTCAGACAGGCCCGCATCCACCTGCTCGGCGGATTGTTTGCCTTCGATGGCGCGCTTCAGCAGCGACTCGACAACTGGAAGCAGAGACTGCGCTTCTTCAATGGTGAACGTCTTCATGAGGTGCCCTGTAGACAGGATACGCTGAAAGCGGGGGAACAGGGAATAGGGAATAGGGAATAGGGAATAGGGACTACGGATTAGGGATCAGGGAACAGGGAACAGCGATCAGAAGAGACTGCTCTTGTGCCGGGTTGGTTGCGGGTGGCGCGGATGCAAAGCTGTGCTAATCTGGCTTTCGCCTGGGTCCGGCGATCTTCATTGCAAAGGAGAACCTGGAATGGCTACGCTCTCACGGATAGCGCCTGAACTGCCGGTTTCCCATCTCAATGCGGCCGTTGAACACTATGAGCAGAGGCTCGGATTCCACACGGCCATGCGCATGCCGGCGGGCGATTACGCGATCGTGGAGCGCGACGGCGTGGCCATTCACCTCTTCGAAGTCAAGGGGAGCAAGGCTTCTCCGGCCGGAATCCACATCTTTACGAGCGATCTCGATGGGTTGTTTGCCGAATTTCAGCGGGCGGGCGTCCAGTTCGCGCAGGGCATCGAGCGCAAGCCCTGGGGAAACCGCGATTTCCGCCTGAAGGACGAGTTTGGCAATGAGCTCAAGTTCACCGAGCCGATGGCGGAGGATTAGGCTCATTCTTGGTATCGAGCCTTGGAAGCGACTTGGCTTGCCGTGCGGGCGGGAGTGAAACGAGCGAGATGAAAATCCCTTCAAACGAAGTCAGCGAGTCAGCTCACGCTGCGCGTGGTTAGCCGGTTGGCGAGTTGGCACGCCTTTGCTCAGCACCGGCTGGTCCCTGATCGCTTTTGCCTGCCCTAACAGCCTGTGGTGAAATTCGAATTCCGTGAAAAGCATCCCTCGGCGGCTAAAGCCGTATTTATCTTGCGGCACTTACGGCACGACTCAGTCGTGCCCTTTCAAAATCAGACTTTCACCGGATGCTGCTAAGCGAGCTCGAGCATCCGGTCCAGCGCCACGCCTGCCCAGTGCTTTACGGCGGGGCGCACCTGGATGCGGTTGACCACACGGTCCTCCACCAGGTTTTCCAGCGCCCAGGCCAGGTGCTGCGGGCTGATGCGGTACATGGTGGTGCACAGGCAGCCGGTGGAGTCGAGCGTAATGATGCGCTTGTCCTGGTCTGCAAAGCGCCGCGCCAGCCGGTTGACCAGGTGAATCTCCGTGCCGATGGCGAACATGGCCCCTGCGGGCGCTTGCTCCACCAGCGCGATCAGGCGCTCGGTCGAGCCTAGCGCGTCGGCTTTCTGGCACACCTCCCAGCGGCACTCCGGGTGCACGATCACCTGGATGCCGGGGTATTTGGCGCGCACCTCGTCCACGTGGCTGGGCAGAAAGCGTTGATGCACGGCGCAGTGGCCCTTCCACAGCAGGATCCGGCTCGCTGCAAGCTTGTCTCGGGTCTGGCCGCCCTGCAACGCCCAGGGGTCCCAGACGGACATTTCGTCGAGCGGAATACCCATGGCGTAGCCGGTGTTGCGGCCCAGGTGTTGATCGGGCAAGAATAGAATGCGCCGGCCGCGCGCGAAAGCCCACTCAAACGCCGCGCGCGCGTTGGACGAGGTGCAGACAAGGCCGCCGTGTTCGCCGCAGAAGGCTTTGATGGCGGCGGTTGAGTTCATGTAGGTAATCGGTACAATCTCATCCGGAAGCCCAAGGCGCGTGAGCGCTTCCCAGCAGGCCTCGACCTGGGAGATCTCCGCCATGTCGGCCATCGAGCAGCCCGCATTCAGGTCGGGCAGGATCACCTGCTGGCCGTCTTTGCCCAGCACGTCGGCGCTCTCCGCCATGAAATGCACGCCGCAGAAGACCACATAACGCGCATCGGTATCGGCGGCAATGCGGGAGAGCTTGTAGCTGTCGCCGGTAAAGTCGGCGAAGCGGATGACCTCGTCTCGCTGGTAATGGTGGCCGAGCAGGATGGTGCTGGCGCCGAGCTTCCGGCGAGCTTCGGCAATTCGATCGTCCATGGTGTGGTCGGGCAGCGCGAGGTAGTTTTCCAGGCTGCAGGTCTCGCCGGCCTCCGCAGGGGCCGAGGGCATTTCGTCCAGTACTTCGTCCAGGATCAATGTCACTTCAGTTCCGCCTTCAGTCCGGCTCGGCCTCTTGCATAGCTGAAAAAAGCCGCCGGACGGGGATGTTGAAAGCAAGCAGGGCTGCAGTGGGTGCGCTGGCCTGTGATCCGGGAAGAATCGCCCGGCAGACCCCCATCCACGGGGTTGTTGCAGCTCACATTCAAGGATGCAATATGACTCCCAGCCAACTCAGAAAGTGAGCAAGGGTCGCAATCGCCTCCAATTAGGGTTTATTCTATCCCATCTACTCTGTCGCAATGGGGTGCTCTCGACAGCCGGCAAGGCATCGAACAGAAGTCGGGAATTGACAAGCGTCGACAAGTAGTATAGTTCAATTAAATAGGCGGGTCCCGCAAGTTTCGGCTTGCGAGACGGGGTAAGTGCTACCGGGCTCAGTGAAAATCGCGCCAAAGCCTTATCACTCTGGCGACGAAGTTCACCACAACCCACAAGGTTCCGGTCCAGGCTCGCACCTGGACGGCCCAGCGGATCGACGATGGTCTTTTCATCGTTTCTCCTTAAGTTCACGCGTCGCCGGTGTTACAGCACCGGCGATGCGTGTCTGCGGCCCCAATGAACTATCGCCGCATTCCGCAAAGAGTATGCATTTGGTGGAGTGCTGTAAAGAGAATCGGAAAGAAAAAACTAGTTTCGCTGTTGACTTGGTCTATGCACGCTGAGCTCATTCATTTTCCATTCCGCATCCGAGCTGAGCGCCCCGATTAAAGATCGCTCTCCGCACCGGAGGCACGATTCCTGGTGGCGCGCCTTCACCAACCATTCGCCGCCGCGGCTCGTCTAAACTCGGAGACCAGAGGGACGTACCAACCATGTCCGAGCTCGAACAGATTCTTATCGGCGACAGCGCGCACTCGCCGCCAGCCATCATTTTGGAGGCGCTGTCGGCTGAGCAAGCGCACCGCGCCATCCCTGGCGCGCCCCATTCCATCTACCAGGAGCTGTGGCACATTGCCTGCTGGCAGCAGATCACGCTGGACTGGGTCGCCGGCGTCGAAACGCCCTACCTTGAGCACGCGTCCCTTGGATTTCCCAACGAAAAGCAGACCGCGGACGAGGATTGGAATGAGCTGCGGCAGCGTTTCTTTCACGGCAGCCGGGAAGCGACCGCCGTGGCCGCCGATGTTGACCGCCTGGACCGGCCTGTCCGCTGCCCATCGCGGCCTGGTCTGCCGGTGCGCATCATGACCGTCCGCGAGCAGCTTGAGAGCCTGGGCGCCCACAATTCCTATCACTTTGGGCGCATCGTGCTGCTGCGCCAACTGCTGGGGGCTTGGCCGCCGCCATCGGGCGGCGATACCTGGTGAGCCGGTTTGTGACTGCCGAGTACGGACAGGTATCATAGCTCTCAATGGGAACTCCGCCGCCAATTGAGCTTGCCAACCTGGGCATGGCCGACTCGCTGATTCTGATGGTGATGGCGCTGGTGGTGTTTGGGCCGCGCCGGCTGCCGCAGATCGGCCGCCAGATCGGCAAGCTGATGTACGAGTTCCGCAAGGCTTCCAACGATTTCAAATACCAGATGGAAGAAGAGTTGCGGTCCTCCGAGGAAGCCGACCGCCGCAAGAAGGATGAGGAGCGGCTGAAGGCTCTGGCCCTGGCCGCGCCTCCGGCGCCCGTTGCGCCAGCAACGCCGGCTGAGAGCCCCTATTCTGAATCGATGGCTGGCGCACCGGCCCCCACGGAGCCCGCCGAGCCCGCCATCGCCACGCTCACCGAGAGCCCTTACGCCGAGGGCATGGTCTATCCCCCGCTGAGCGCGGCCACGACGCTCAATCCGCTGGACGAGCCGCGCATCCAGCCGCCCTCCACCGGCGAGACCGTCGCCGCCGCGCGGCCCAATCGCAAGCTCACGGACGACGACAGCGCCGCTGCGCAGATCAACCCGGAAGCCGACGTCGAGGCCAACGCCGCTGAGTCCGCGCCCATCGACGTAGCTCCAGCCTGCGCGCCCCCTGCCGCCGAATCGCAGGAGCAAGCGGCGCACCATGGTTGATCCCGGCGACGCCATCGGCAAGGCGCGGGCGGCCGTGACCCAGCGCGCGGAGCTCCCCGGCATGAGCCTCATGGAGCACCTGGACGAGCTGCGCCGCCGCATCGTTCACTCTGCGATCTACCTCGCCGCCGGCTTCGTCATCGCGTGGATCTTTCGCAACCGCTTCGTCCTCTTCATCCAGGCGCCGCTCAACCACATCGGCAAATCGCTTGTTTTCACGCACCCCATGGACCCGCTGAACCTGCAACTGCAGGTCTCGCTGGTGGGCGGCGCTATCATCGCCTCCCCATTCATTTTGTTTCAGGTGTGGCTCTTCATCGCGCCGGGGCTTTACCAGAAGGAACGCCGATTCGTCGTGCCCTTCATGGCCGCAACCGTGGGCTTGTTTTTAGGCGGCGCGTCCTTCGGCTACTATTACGTGCTCCCCGGCGCGCTCAAGGTGCTGATCGTGGACTTCGGCAAGAATTTTACGTCCATGGTCACCATCGAGGACTACTCCAGCTTCTTTCTTTCCATCATCCTTGGCCTCGGCATCAGCTTTGAGATGCCGATTCTCATCTTCTTTCTGGCCATGTTCGGCATCGTCAGCCCGCGCTTTCTGTGGAAGAACATCCGCTATGCGATTTTGGCGGTTTTTCTGGTGGCGGCCATCATCACGCCCAGCCCGGACCCGTGGACCATGTGCATTTACGCGATCCCCATGCTGGCGCTGTATGTTCTCGGCATTGGCGTCGCGTGGTGGGTGCATCCGGACCGGCGCAGGGCGAAGGAAGCCGCCGCGGGCGCGGATTAGAGTTCATTTCAGATCACGCTTTGCAAGATCGCGTTTTGCAATCGGGCAGGCTTTGTAACAGGGCACGACTTCAGTCGTGCCGCGAAGACGACATAATGACGGTGGGCCTTCGTGTGTGCGTGAGAACTGAATTGATCGGCCAACTTGCCAACTCGCTGCGCCGCGAAACGGCGCCAACTCGCTGTTTTCATCGTTCAAAGGGACCTCGCGAACTCACAACTGCATCGGCAAAGCCAGTTCTCACGCACGCACTTTAGCCCCTGAGGCATGCTTTCCGAGCCTGATCGAATTCTGCAGGCCGTCCAAGCTCTTGCCGAACCATCGAGAGAGATTTTCCCAATGATCGCCCTCAAAAAACTCGCCCTCACGCTGCTCCTGCTCGCCCCACTCGCCGCACCCGCGCAGCAGCACTTCAACGGCGCCAAGGCTCTGGACTACGCGCGCGACTTTGTCGCCATCGGTCCGCGCTGGGTAGGCAGCCCCGGCCACGCGCAGGCCGAAGAATTCCTGCGCAGCCGCCTCAAGCACGACCAGCTTGAGGAAGACGCCTTCACCGCCAACACTCCAATC
>Ga0302314_10017412_pt1 | contig 12061 bp, 12 predicted proteins | sample III_Palsa_N2_3_FD_200533 | JGI IMG/M metagenome (GOLD analysis project Ga0302314, IMG submission 200533) | Peat permafrost microbial communities from Stordalen Mire near Abisko, Sweden - III_Palsa_N2_3 | ecosystem: Environmental > Terrestrial > Soil > Palsa > Peat permafrost | place: Sweden...
CCCGGGCGCGGCGCCGCGAGCTCGAGCATCGACTCGATCCGCGGCCACTGCCCGCGGAAGGCCGGCGTGCCCTGCTCGTAGATCAACTCCATCGCCGGCGCCACCCAGCCGCCGACGTCGACGATCCCGTCCAGCGGCACTAGTGCGCGGGAGCAGGCCCGTAAGCGCGGTCGGCGACCCACTTGTCGAAGATCCGCGCGAGCCCCTCGTGCGCGCAGAAGCGCCCCGGCGCGCCGCGGCGCGAGCGCATGCCGACGCGTTGGAGCTGGCAGATCCGGTTGTCCTCCTCGAGGAAGAGCTCTACGTTGTGCACGTACTCCTCGACCGAGCTGACGATCTCCGGATCCTCACCCTTGAAGTACTCCGCCGCCGACTCGGGGGGAACGCCCACGCGCACGATCACGCGCGTGCGCTCGGGCCCCTCGGGGAACGCCACGTAGTAGACGAGCGCGTCTACGGTGGGGATCACCATCATCGTCGGGAACACCAGCCATACCGGCATGCCGTCGAACTCAACCGGTAACCCCTCGAGCTCCGGGGACACCTCGAACAGCGCGTCACCGCTGTCACTGAAGGTGAGTCCGGGCGTCTGGCCGATCTGGATCGCCCACTGCTGCGAGGTGATGTCAGGGAACTCCACCCAGCGCTTGAGCGGAGTCAGCAGCTCGAAGGTCTCCGGGTGCACCCAGGGCACGTGATAGGACTCGATGAAGTTCTCCGCGTAGGCCTTCCAGTTGCATTGCACCTGATACTCCCAGCGGTGCGTGGTGACCATCTCGCCCATCCGGTAACGGTCCGCGCCCCACAGTGTCGCCTCGCTCACCCGGCTGGCGAAGCTCGGCGCGTCGTGGTCGAGGTTGACAAGGATGAAGCCCTCCCACACCTCGAGCTTGGCCGACATCAGCGGGTAGTCGGCCTTGTCGAAGTTGAGCGTCTCGGAGAACGCGGGCGTTGCCCGCAGGGTCCCGTCGAGCGCGTACATCCAGCCGTGATACGGGCACCTGAAGGCGTTGACCGAGCCCGTCCCCTCGACCAGCGCGCAGCGACGATGGCGGCAGACGTTGAGGTGGGCGCGGAGCGTCCCCGTCCCGTCGCGGACGATGATCACCGGGTCTTCACCGATCGAGGTGGTCAGGAAGTCACCTGCCCGTGGCACGTCCTCGACGCGGCCGACGCAGATCCACTCGTGGTCGAAGATCCGCCCGAGCTCGCGTTGATAGAGCGCCGGATCGGAATAGCACTCCGGCGGCAATGTCGTCGCCTCGATCGTGGGCTGTGACACGGCATCGATCGCTTCGGGGGCGAGCGCATAGCCTGCCGGCACTGGGCTGAGCATCACCGCGGTCCTTTCTGAGGAGGACAAGATAGGTTAGCCCGCTCAGGCCGCGGTGAACACGCTGAGCGGCAGGTAGGCCGAGACGATCCAGTTCGGGGCGTCGACGATCTCGTTGATCTTGAGGTCGGCGGCGAGGCTGCAGAGCACGTAGGCCTCGATGCGGCTGAGGTCGTGCTCGAACTGGAGGTATTCGATCAGGTGTCGGACGGCCTGCTGGCTGCACGCGTAGAGGTCCGGTCCGACGGCGGAGGTGGCGTAGTAGCCGGCGGCGCCGGCGTCGACGTTGAGCGGGGAGCGGGTGAGGAACTGGGGCTCCTGAATCTTCCGGCGACGATCCAGGGAGAAGCGAAGGGTCGCCCGGACCGCGGTCTCGAGGGCGGTGATGCAGACCTCGCCGTCCCCCTGGGCGCCATGGCCGTCGCCGCAGAAGAACAGGGCGCCGGGCGCCTCGACGGGGAGCCACAGCGTCGTCCCGGGAACGAGGTGACGAATGTCGACGTTGCCGCCGGTCGCGCGCGGGGGAGGGGTGGAATGCTCTCCTGGCTCGCCGGGGGCGAGGCCGAGGATTCCGCAGAACGGGCTCAGCGGGACGTGCACGCCCGGTCGCAGCTCCGCCGTCCGGGCACCGTCCTCCCAGGTGAAATTGTGGACGTAGGGCTCGGGGAAGTCCTCGCTGAGGAGCCCGAGGCCGGGGATGATGATCGTGTGGCCGTGGTTCTGGATCAGCTCGACGTCGAGGATCTCAACCATCAGGGTGTCGCCCGGCTCGGCTCCTTCGATGGCCACCGGCCCGACGATGGTGTGCGGGCGGTCGGGGTCGAGAGCCGCGAGGTCCTCGACCTGGGCCTCCGGTGGGAGCGCCATCCCCGGGCACTCGAAGGCCACGATCGTGCCCTCGGGGACGGTCAGCACCGGGGGGATCGCGTTATCGAACACGCGGTGGATGTCCGGCGGGTCGTGGGCCGAGTCGCTGGGCGGCGGGGCCGTCGGACTGCCGATCAGATGCTCGTAGGACAAGGTCAACCGCGCTTGGCCAGGGCGATGAGCGAGAGCATCTCGAAGGCGACGTTGGCGGCGAACAGCGCTGTGATCTGCGCCGGGTCGTACTGCGGAGCGACCTCGACGACGTCGTAGCCGACGAAGTCGATGCCGGTGAGGGCCCGCAGGTAACCGAGCGCCTGAAAGCTCGTCGGGCCGCCGACCTCGGGCGTCCCGGTCCCGGGGCAGAAGGCGGGGTCGACGAAGTCGACATCGAAGGTCATGAATGCGGGGCCCGTGCCGGTACGCCGGCGCGCCCGCTCGGCGAAATCCGCGGGCGAGAGCGTGGCCAACTCGACCCAGGGGATCACCTCGACGCCGAGCTCATCCGGGATCTCCTCGTCCGCCTCCGAGTACAGAGGCCCGTGCATCCCCGCTTGGATCACGCGCGACGGATCGAGGATGCCCTCCTCGATGCCGCGCCGGAACATCGTGCCGTGAGAGTACGGCTTGCCGAAGTAGGCATCCCAGAGGTCGGTGTGCGAGTCGAGATGAACGAGGCCGAGCGGCCCGTGGAGCTTCGAGAGCGCACGGAGCTCGGCCAGCGTGATGCTGTGATCGCCGCCGATGCCGATCCCCACCACGCGCCGCTCGACGATCGGCGCGAGGAAGCTCTCGATCCGGGCCAGCGTCTCCTCGACGTAGCCGGGCACCGTCGGCGCGTCGCCGTAATCGATCGTCGAGAGCGCGCCGAACACCTGCACGCGCGAGACCGGGTTGAAGGTACGCAGCATCGCGCTCATCGACCGAACCGCCTCGGGCCCGAACCGGGCGCCCGATCGGAAGGAGGTGGAACCGTCCCACGGCACCCCGTAGACGGCCGCGTCGACGTGCTCGAGGTCGGTGGTGTGGGGGAGCCGAGCGAACGTCCGCGGGCCCGTGAACCTGGGCTGCTGGGTGGCGTCGGGCGGCTCGCGCATCATGGGTTCTTCTAGACTCCGAGTCGGTGGAAGGCCCTGGCTGCACCGCGATCCTGTCCTTCGACGTCGACGCGGAGGCGCCGATCCTAGCCCACGACCGCGCCTACGCAAAGCACGCGATGGTGATGACCCATCAGGCCTTCGGTCCCCTCGTCGGCGTGCCTCGGCTGCTCACGTTGCTCGGCGAATACGGCCTCAAGGCGACGTTCTTCGTGCCGGGCACGACCGCCATGCGCTACCCGCAGACAGTGGCGGCGATCCTTGCGGCCGGCCACGAGGTGGGCCATCACTCACACAATCATGTCAGCGCCGTCGATCTCTCCGAGGCCGAGGAGCGCGAGGACTTCGAGCGCGCGCTCGACGTCCTGCGCGGCCAGGGCGTCGAGGTGCGCGGGCACCGGGCGGCGATGTGGGAGGCGACCTGGCGCACGGCGGCGCTGGTCGCCGAGCACGGGCTCAGCTACGACTCGAGCCTGATGGACGCCGACCGCCCCTACGTCCTGCGCACCGACGCGGGTGAGATCGCGGAGCTGTGCCCGTTCTGGGGGCTCGACGACTGGGAGCAGTATGCGTTCCTGCCCCGACCCGGGATCGGAAGCCTGATCCGCTCGCCGGTCGTGGTCGCGGACATGTGGATCCACGAACTCGACGCGATGCGCCGCTACGGGGCCCTGTTCGTGCTCACCTGTCACCCGTTTCTGAGTGGCCGCGCGGGGCGGGTCGAGGCGTTGCGCTCGTTGATCGAGGCCGGGCTGAGCCGGGGCGACGTGGAGTTCACGACCTGCGCCGAGGTCGCCGCGCGAGCGCTGGCCGACGAGCGGACCGAGCGCCGGGTACACGATCCGGCGGGCATCGACGTCAGCGCCTACCCGGGCGACTCCGCCTAGCGCGGGCGGCGCGGGTCAGCAGACCGGGGGGCGCGGGTCAGAAGCTCGCCTCCGGGAGGACGATGTCGTCCCATCCGGGGACCAGTTGAGCCATGACCTGATTGCGTGCGGCGAGCAGCTCGCGGCGGATCGGGCCGTCCCACGCCTCGGGCCCTCCGAGTCCGTGAAGCGCGTAGGGGAAGCACTCCTCGGCGCGGATGATCGAGTGACCCTGGGGTGAGACGCTGGTCGGATCCGCGGGGGCGTAATAGGTGAACTCCATCAGCTGGCCGGACGCCTTCCAGGTGTCATTGCCGAGCATGTCAACCATGTATTGCTTGGCGCCCTCCCATGAGTCGAACGCCCGGTAGAGGAGGATCGCCTGATCGACGAGCGGGTCGAATCCCGCCGACGCCCACGACACGCGGCGCTCGAGCAGCCACGAGGTGACATGCGATCCGCGCAGCCCCATCTTCCAATGGCGCATCTTGGCCGCGAGCCGCGCGTCTGCGGCGATCACCGCCGGCTCGCCGAGGAGACGCAACGTCTCGGGGACGCCGGCGTTCGAGAGCACGGCGACGCGCGCCTGCGCCTCGGCGCCGGGGTGCAGCGAGCGCTCCGAGAGCACGATCCCGGTCGCTCGGCCGTCCTCGATGGCGATCCGCTCGACGGTGCTGCTGGTCCAGATCGTCCCGCCGTCGGCGAGAAAGCAATGGGTCAGGGCGTCGGTCAGGGCCTCATTGCCTCCGAGCCCGATGCCGGTCGTGTAGTACAGGGCGAACGCGACGCCGAACGCGCCCTGTCCCCGCGCGAACGGTGCGCCGTGCTCCCAGAAGGCCACCGGCGTCATCAGGATCTGACGGCAGGCGTCGGACTGGAAGGTGCGCTCGCACAGCTCGGGCCCCGTCATCTCCGACATCTCCTGCACCGAGTAGCCCATCGCGTAGGCGCAGATCTCGAACACCCGCCCGAGCTTGGAGGGATCCGGATGGGGAGAGAACGAGGCCAGCTCGTTGAACTCGAACATCGTCGCGTGCACCCGCTCCTGGATCCCCAGCATCCGCTCGCCGTCGTGCGCCGAATGCTTGGCGAAGTTCTCCGCCGTGCGTGCGGGGTCCTGGCAGATCAGGCAGTTGGTGCCGTCGCGGTAGGTGGTGCCCAGGATCACCGGGCTGGCGCGGAAGCGAAAGCCGTAGCGCTCGAGCTCGAGGTCCTCGATCACCGGGGAATTGCCGGCGAACGACACCCCGACGTGTGGACTGTCGAGAGTCTGCGGCCACGTCTCGTGGGTGCAGCAGAAGGTGCCGAGCTCGCTGTTGGCCTCGACGATCAGCACCTCGAGGCCTGCCTTCTGGAGATAGCACGCCGCCGGCAGCCCGCCCGACACCCCGCCCCCGACGACGATCACGTCGTAGACGGCGCTCACGCCGGCGTCCCGCGACCGCTCATGCGAGGTGATTCTGGCAGGCCCCGATATTCTGACCGCGTGTACCTGACGCCGTCCGATCAGGAGAAGCTGCTGCTGAGCGTCGCCGGGATGCTCGCCCGCGACCGGCGCTCGCGCGGGGTCAAGCTCAATTATCCCGAGTCGGTCGCGCTCCTCTCGTGCTGGGTGATCGAGCGCGCGCGCGAGGGATCGAGCGTCGAGCAGCTGATGAGCGAGGGACGCGACGTGCTGACCCGCGGAGAGCTGATGGAGGGCGTGCCCGAGATGCTCGACGAGGTGCAGGTCGAGGCGACGTTCCCCGACGGACGCAAGCTCGTGACGATCCACGACCCGGTACGTTGATCCCCGGCGAGCTCTCACTCGGCGCGGAGCCGGTCGGTCTCACCCCGGGACGCGAGCGACGGACCATCGTGGTGCTGAACGGAGGCGACCGCCCGATCCAGGTCGGCTCGCACTTCCACTTCGCCGACGTCAACGACGGCCTCGCGTTCGACCGGGGCGCCGCGACGGGCTTCCGGCTCGACATCCCGGCCGGCACTTCGGTTCGCTTCGAGCCCGGGATCGAGCGCGAGGTGGGATTGGTGGCGCTGGGCGGTTCCCAGATCGTCGCCGGGCTGCGCCTGCGCGAGGAGGACGGCTCGTGAGCTCGCTTGACCGCGATCGCTACGCGCAGCTGTACGGGCCGACGGCGGGCGACCGGGTCCGCCTCGCCGATACGAACCTGTGGCTCGAGGTCGAGGAGGATCGCTGCGCCGGTGGCGACGAGGCGGTGTTCGGGGGCGGCAAGACGATTCGCGAGTCGATGCTCCAGGGGACGGCGACCCACGCCGGCGGAGCGCCCGAGCTGGTGATCACCAACGTCGTCGTGCTCGACCACTGGGGGATCGTGAAGGCGGACGTGGGCATCCGCGACGGACACATCGTCGCCCTGGGGAAGGCCGGGAATCCCGACGTCATGGACGGCGTCGACCCGGCGCTTCGCATCGGCCCGACGACGGACGTGATCGCCGGCGAGGGGCGGATCCTGACGGCGGGCGGAATCGACTGCCACGTGCACCTGATCACCCCGACGATCGTGACCGAGGCCCTGGCCAGCGGCATGACCACGCTGATCGGCGGCGGTACCGGGCCGAGCGAGGGAAGCCGGGCGACAACCTGTACGCCGAGCCCATCGTCATTGTTGATGATGCACCGGGCGCTCGACGGGCATCCGGTCAACGTGCTGCTGCTGGGCAAGGGGAACACGGTCAGCGCCGAGGGCTTCGCCGAGCAGATCATGGCCGGCGCGGGGGGCTTCAAGCTGCACGAGGACTGGGGGTCGACCCCGGCGGCGATCGACGCCTGCCTGCGCGCGGCCGAGCGCTTCGGCGTGCAGGTGGCGATCCACACCGACACCCTGAACGAGGCCGGCTACCTCGAGTCCACGGTGGCGGCGATCGCCGGACGGAGCATCCACACCTACCACACCGAGGGCGCGGGCGGCGGGCACGCGCCGGACATCATCGCGATCGCGGCCCACGCCAACGTCCTGCCCTCCTCGACCAATCCGACCCGTCCCCACACGGTGAACACGATCGCCGAGCATCTGGACATGCTGATCGTCTGCCATCACCTCAACCCGCGCGCGCAGGAGGACCTCGCGTTCGCCGAGAGCCGGATCCGCGCGACGACGATTGCCGCCGAGGACCTCCTGCACGACATCGGCGCGATCTCGATCATCGGCTCCGATTCGCAGGCCATGGGCAGGGTCGGGGAGACGATCATCCGCACCTGGCAGACCGCGCACGCGGCCAAGGATCGCTGGGGGACGCTCGCGGGCGACGGCCCGGCAGACAATCACCGGCTGCGCCGCTACGTCGCCAAGTACACGATCTGCCCCGCGGTGGCGCACGGGCTCGACGCCCACATCGGCTCGATCGAGCCGGGCAAGCTCGCCGATCTCGTGCTCTGGGATCCCGCCTTCTTCGGCGTGCGTCCGCGGCTGGTGCTCAAGGGCGGAGCCATCGCCTGGGCGCCGATCGGTGACGCGAACGCCTCGATCCCCACGCCCCAGCCGGTGTTCGGCCGGCCGATGTTCGGGGCGGCGCCGGCGGCGGCCGCGGGCTGCTCGCTGACCTTCGTCGCTCCGGGGGCACTGGAGGACGGACTCGAGGAGCGGCTCGGGCTCGGGCGGTCGCTGGTCGCGGTGGCCGATACCCGCGGCGTCGGCAAGGCCGACCTGCCACGCAATGACGCCCTGCCCGAGATCGCCGTCGACCCCGAGACCTTCGTGGTCACGGTCGACGGCGAGGAGATCGAGCCCGCCCCGGCGACCGAGCTGCCCCTCGCGCAGCGGTACTCACTGTTCTGATGGCCGGGGTGCTCGAGCTCGTACTCGCCGACGCGCGCACCCCGAGCGGCGGGCACGCCCATTCGGGCGGGCTCGAGGCGGCGATCGCCGAGGGGCTCACGATCACCGAGGTGCCGGGCTACATCCGCGCTCGGCTGCGCACCGTGGGCCGCTGCGAGGCGGCGCTGGCCGCGTGCGCTGCGGGCGCGGGGAGGGTCGCGGAGCTGCTCGCGCTCGACCTCGAGGCCGCGGCGCGGACGCCGTCCGAGCCGCTGCGCCGCGCCTCGGGCCAGCTCGGCCGGGGGCTGCTGCGTACCGCGTGCACATGGTGGCCCGGTGATCGGCTGCTCAGCGGGTACCGCGCTCAGAGCGCCTTGACGCCGCGGCCGGTGGCGCTCGGCGCGATCGCCCGCGCCGGCGGGGTGGCGCCGGCCGAGGCGGCGCGGCTCAGCCTGTACGACGACGCGGCCACGGTGGCGGCCGCGGCGGTGAAGCTGCTGCCGGTGGACGCGGCGGTGGCGAGCGGTTGGCTGGTGGCGCTGGCGGGGGAGCTCGAGGGGCTGGCGGGTGGTGGCGGCGCCGGGGGCGTCGGCGGCGCCGGGGGCGTTGGCGCGTGGCCCCCGAGCACCTCGACGCCGCTGCTCGATCGGCGCTCGCTGGCCCACGCCCGTGCGGATCGGAGGCTCTTTGTCAGCTAGGACGCAACGGGCGCTGCGGATCGGGGTCGGCGGACCGGTGGGGACCGGGAAGAGCTCGCTGATCGCAGGATTGTGTCGGGAGCTGGCGAGCGAGCTCGAGATCGGCGTCGTGACCAACGACATCTACACCGACGAGGACGCCCGCTTCCTGCGCTCCGAAGGGGTGCTGCCGGCGGCCCGGATCGAAGCGGTCCAGACCGGCTGCTGTCCGCACACGGCGATCCGCGACGACATCAGCGCCAACCTCGACGCCGTCGAGGAGCTCGAGCGAACCCAGGGGCCGCTGGCCGTCGTGTTCGTGGAGAGCGGCGGCGACAACCTGACGGCTGCCTTCAGCCCCGCGCTCGCCGACACCCAGATCTTCGTCCTCGACTGCGCCGGCGGGGACGACGTCCCGCGCAAGGGCGGCCCCGGCGTGGCGCGCTCGGATCTCTTGGTCATCAACAAGGTCGACCTCGCGCCGTACGTGGGAGCGAGCGTCGAGATGATGGTCGGCGACGCTGCGGCGCAGCGGGCCGGACGCCCGGTGATCGCGCTCAGCGTCCGCGACCGGGAGCTGATCTCGCCGCTACTGGAGTGGGTGAGGGCGCAGCTGACGAGCTGGCGCGAGGGGTCGCTGCGCAGCGCCGACCCGGGGCCGCCGGCGCCGCACGTCCACGCCCTTGGGGGATCGTGACCTGCCGGGTCAGGGTCGCGGCCGTGGCCGGAAGCTCGGGCACGGTGCTCGAGGAGCTCAGCGGGACCGAGCCCTGGCGGCCGCGGATCCTCGGACGGGATGGTCGGTCCGCGCGGGACGGTTGGGCCGCGCGGGACGGTCGGGCCGCGCGGGACGGTCGGGCCGCGAGCGTCGCGCTGGTCCAGAGCCGGGCGTCGATCCTGCGCGGGGACGACGTCGAGCTGTCGGTGGACGTCGGCGAGGGGGCGGCGCTCGAGCTCGTGGAAATCGGCGCCACGCTCACGCACGACGGGCGCGGCGGAGCCCCCGCCCAGATCTCGGTCGAGATCACCGTGGGCGACGGCGGCCGACTCACGTGGATCGGGACGGCGCTGATCGTGGCCCGCGGCGCCGACGTGCGGCGGACCGTGCACGTCGAGCTGTGCGGTCGCGGCAAGGCGCTGCTGGGGGAGACGATCGTGCTCGGCCGGGCGCAGGGGCTGTGCGGTGCGCTCAGCGCGCGCACGCGGATCGTCTGCGACGGGCGCCCGACGGTCGACGAGACGCTCGAGACGGGCGACGCCGCGACCCTGCACTCGCCCGTGGTCGCGAGCCGGGCGACGGTGATCGCCGGGCTGACCCTCGCCGGCGTCCGCGACGACGAGCCGCCGCCGGGCGCGATGCAGGCGCACGGGACCGCGACCCTGTGGCGCGCCACGGGGACCGCGACGGACGTCGCGCGCTGGGCGGCACCGGTCGCGGATCGCTGGCGGGGGGTGCTGGCCCGGCGCCGCTCAGAAGAAGGTCAGGTAGCGGTTCAGCTCCCACGGTGAGACCTCACCGTGGTATGACCACCACTCGCCGCTCTTGAGCTCGGCGAACGACCGGCGCAGCTCGTGACCGAGCACCCGGTCCATGAACTCGCCATCGCGCTCGAACGCCGCGACCGCCTCCTGGAGGGTCCGTGGCAGCTCGGGGACGCCGCGCGCCCGCAGCTCCGTCTCGGAGAGCAGGTACATGTCCTCGGCGATCGGCTCACCCGGGTCGAGCCGCTGCTCGATGCCGTCGAGGCCGGCGTGCAGGTAGGCGGCGGCGGTGAGGTAGGGGTTGCAGCAGGCGTCCACCGCCCGGCTTTCCAGGCGAGCGTCCTTGGAGGGGACGCGGAGCATGTGCGTGCGGTTATTGCGTCCGTAGCTGATGAACACCGGCGCCCAGGTGAACCCGGTCATCGAGCCGGTCTTGACCAGCCGCTTGTACGAGTTCACGGTGGGACAGGCGAGGGCGGTCAGCGCGGGCGCGTGGGCGAGCACCCCGCCGATGAAGTGGTAGGCGAGCTCCGACAGCCCGCACGAGCGGCGGTCGGACGCGTCCGCGAACAGGTTCGCGCCTGTGTCGAGATCGGCCAGTGACATGTTGAAGTGGCCGCCGGTGCCGGTGCGGTCGGAGTACGGCTTGGGCATCACCGTCACCTCGCAGCCGTGCCTGCGTGCGATCTCCTTCATCATCATCCGCCACAGCACCTGCCGGTCGGCCGAGGTCATCGCGCCGGCGTAGGAGAAGTCGAGCTCGAACTGGGAGTTCGAGTCCTCGTGGTCGAATGAGTGAACGTCCCATCCGAGCTGGTTCATGGCGGTGACGATCTCGTCGAGCACGGGGTGGGCGGCAAGTAGATCGACGATGTCGTAGGCCGCCCTCGCCAGCACGTCCTGGGGGTTGGCGGGCTCGATCCCGCCGTCCGGCCGCCGGCGCACGAGATAGAACTCGATCTCGATCCCCAGATTGAAGGTGAACCCCATCGCCGCCGCCCGGTCCAGGGCGCGCCGCAGCACGGTTCGGCTGCACATCGGGTAGGGCTCGCCGCCGAGATAGAGGTAACCGGGAGCCCAGGCCATGTCGGGCCGATGGGGAAGCCGGACGAGCGCGTCGAGCTCGGGGCGGACGGACAGCTCGTCGTCGGCCGGCGTCTGGCCGAGACCGTCGAGCGCGGCGCCGGTGAACAACTCGGAGCCCCGCATGGCGTCGGAGAAGTGCTCGATCGGGACGCACTTCGCCTTGCCCACGCCGTGCACGTCGGTGTACGCGGCGAGCACGTAGCGAACTCCCTGCTGCGCGAGCACGCGGCCGCGATCCTCGAATGCCGGCTCGGGGTCGCGCAGGACCGGCGGCGCATACTGAGGGGTGGGGGGGATGTCGCCCGTCGTCACAGCAGCGTCCTTTCGTGGCCTGATCGGACAGGGCAGTAAACCATCGCTGCGCGATCGGGGTGGGTCGCCGGCGCTCGCCGCTATGCGGCGGGGGAGGGGTCGCCGCGTAGCGGGCGACCGTCGATCGCGCGGCGTTCGTTGTCGCGCAGGCGGGGTTCGTAGTGAGCGAAGAAGACCTTCCCGACGAGCTCGCGGCGACTGCGAACGCCGGTCTTCTCGAACACGCTCTTGAGGTGCTGCTGCACGGTGTGCGGGGAGATGTACAGCGTCTGCGCGATCTGCGTGGTGGACTCCCCGCGGAGGACCAAACGGGTGATCTCCTGCTCGCGTTCGGTGAGCCCGTAGGCGGACATCAGCAGCGGCGAGATGCGGGCTCGGCTGGCGGGCTCGACGATCACCGCCACTCGGCGCGTGCCGTCGGAGATCAGCGTCGCGCCGTGCGAGACGATCCAGCGTCCGTCGTCCGCGAGCACGCGCGTGACGGCCACCTCGCCCGGAGTGTCACGCTCTGCCGTGCGTAGCGCCCGGCCCGCAACCGCCAGCAAGGAGGGCGGCAGCCTGCCGCTGT
>Ga0302314_10017413_pt1 | contig 12060 bp, 14 predicted proteins | sample III_Palsa_N2_3_FD_200533 | JGI IMG/M metagenome (GOLD analysis project Ga0302314, IMG submission 200533) | Peat permafrost microbial communities from Stordalen Mire near Abisko, Sweden - III_Palsa_N2_3 | ecosystem: Environmental > Terrestrial > Soil > Palsa > Peat permafrost | place: Sweden...
ACGCCGAAGGCGGATAGTCGTCGGAGGTTATCCAGCTGCCAGGGTCGTCTGCCGGCTTCGCGTCGCGGGGCAGCGCGGTGCGGGGGTCGGTCATTTCCAGCCGATCGGCAGTGAGCACGGGTGCGGGCGGAGCAGGCGAGGCGGAAGCCGTCTGCGCGACGGTCGCGGGGCGGCCCGGCTCGAATATATGCCACAGGTCCCGCCCCAGCGCCGCCGCCGCGACGAGCAGCGGGAAGGCGATCCGGATCAGCCGTCGCCGCCCGTAACGCTCGCGCGGCGCGGTATCGTCACGATACGGGTCCCAACCGTCAAAGGGGCGCGAGCGGCGGCGATCGGGATAACGCATGAAGGGCGGTCGGCTACCTTGACACGGGAACGGCGTCGCGAAGGATTGCATGGCGGCGACACCCGCTCAAGCGACCTTTCAGGGCAGCGCCGGCAGCGCCCAGTCGATCGGCGCCTCGCCCTGCGCCTGAAGAAACGCATTGGCCTTGGAGAAGGGCCGGCTGCCGAAGAAGCCGTTATGCGCGGAGAGCGGCGAGGGATGCGCGGAGCGGATCACCAGATGGCGGCCGCCCCCGGCGCCGTCCCCGACGAACGCCGCCTTCTTCTGCGCATAGCTGCCCCACAGGATGAAGACGACCGGATCGGGCTTGGCCGCGACCGCGCGGATCACGGCATCGGTGAATGTCTCCCAGCCGCGATCCTTGTGGCTCGCGGCCATGCCCATCTGCACCGTCAGCACCGAATTGAGCAGCAGCACGCCCTGCGCCGCCCAATGTTCGAGGAAACCGTGCGCAGGCCGCGCGATGCCGAGATCGGCATCGAGCTCCTTGAAGATGTTGACCAGGCTCGGTGGCGGGCGGACGCCGGGCCTGACCGAGAAGCACAGCCCGTGCGCCTGCCCCTCGCCATGATAGGGATCCTGGCCCAGGATCACGACGCGCACCCGGTCGAGCGGGGTGAGATCGAGCGCGCGGAACCACGCGCTGCCCTTGGGGAAGATGCGCTTGCCCGCCGCCTTCTCCGCCACGAGAAAATGCTTCAGCGCCGTCATATAAGGGCTGGCGAATTCGCCCGCGAGCGCGGCGCGCCAGCTCGGGTGGAGTTTTACGCCCGCCTCGCGACCGCCATCGTCCGCCGCCGTCTCGCTCACGCCACCGTCTCCGCTGCCCGGCCGACCGGTTGCGCGTGCGCGGGCGCCGCGTCAATCGCCCGCCGGCGTCGCAGGCTCGCCTTTGCGCAGGGCCATGCTAGGCTGCCGGCTCCTCGCTACGGGAGACTCGCGATGGGCATACTCGACGGACTGCTCGGCCAGGTGGCCGACAGTGTGGACATCCAGAATCTCGCGGCCAAGGTGGGGCTCACCCCCGAGCAGGTCGAGCAGGCGGTGACCGCGCTCGGCCAGGCGCATCCCCAGCCCGGCGACACCGCGCAGACCGCCGCCGAGCAGACCGGCCTGCCGCAGAGCACGCTGCAGGAGATCATCGGCCATATCGGCGGCGAAGGCTCGCTCGGCGAGTTCGCCAGTCTGCTCCAGTCGCAGGGCGGCGGCATCCTCGGTAGCCTCGGATCGATGTTCGGCAGCAAGACCTGAGCGATGGGCCGATCGGCCGCGCGCGTCAGAAGATGCCGTGGCCGATCATCAGCCGGACGATGCCGACGCACAGCACGACCAGATTGAGGTTGCGCCCGCCGTTGCGGCTCGACAGCGCGCCGATCGCCAGCCCGACGATCGCGACGGGCAGCACGAACCAGTACATCCAGCCGAGCAGTGGCGTGAACGCGATCAGCCCCCAGAACAGGGCGACGAGTCCGACGAGGATCGAGATCAGGTTCAGCATGGCCGGAACCATCGCCCGGATCGATGATTCTGCCAAGAGCCGACCGCATCTTGACGCATCGGAACAAATGTGGAACAAGTGCGCATCGACCGCTCGGAGGAGTGACGATATGACCGCGTCTCCCTTGCTTCGCTCCCATCTGCCCCGCCTGTATCTGTTCGCCCGGCTTCCCGATGGCATCGGCGATCATATCGATGCCTCGAACGACATCGAGCCCGCGCTGCCGGGGTTGCGGCTGATCTCGAGCGCGCGGCGGCACATCACGCTCGCCGATCTCGATGCGACCGGTGCCCCGCAGGAACATGTCGTCGCGATGATCGGGTGGATCATGGCGACGATGCCGCCCTTCGCGTTCAGGGTGATGTTCGACCAGATCGTGACGAGCGCGCGCCATACGCTGCTGAAGGCCAGCGAGCCGCTGCTGGGCGCGCTCGAATGCCAGGCTCATGTCGTCGAGATGGTCCGGCATTATGGGCTCGACCTGTCACGTCGGGCTATGCCGGTGCCGCACATCACGCTCGGCTACGGCCACCGCGAGGGCAGGGGCAGGTCAGGGGACGTGCGCGCGATCGACGGGATCAGCTGGCTGGTCGACGAGCTCGTGCTGGTGCGCAGCTGGCAGGGCCGAAGCTGGCACGAAGAGTTGGGCCGCTGGCACCTGCCGGAGCGCCGCGCGGTGGCATGAGACGATAGCGATCGGCCCGCCTTCAGCCGCTCTGCCAATAGCGGAAGGCTTCGCCCTGCAGCCGCTCGACCAAAGTGCGCGCCACCGGCCCCTCCCAAGGCCCGTCATGGCCGAGGCGAAGCGCATGGCCGCCCGCCCACCAGCCCTGCCCCGGCAGACCATCCGATTCGCGCACGACCAGCACCGCAAGCTCGGGTTCGCCTGCCGTAGCACCGGCTTCGTCGATCCTGTCGAGCGTCTTGCACAGCGCGCGCATCTTGGGCCGCGTGAAGCGCGTGCCGAGCTGCGCCAATATCGCCGAATAGCTGATCGCTTCGCCAGCCTTCGCCGCCGCGATCAGCAATCCGCGAACGCGCGGCACGTCGGCGATCGCCAGCGCGACCTCGGCCTTGCCGCTCTCGAGCCAATCGTCGAGGCCGTCATCCTTCATCGGGCTTCCTTCGTGCGCCGTCCCCCGCCGGCCCGGGAGCCCAGCCGGCGGGCGCCAGCGTGAAGCCGGCGAAATCGAACCCCGGCGAGACGATGCAGGAGACCAGCGCCCAGCCATCGATCGTCTCGGTGGATTGCCAATGACCGGACGGCACGCGCAATTGCGGCATCTCGCCGGCGCATATGTCCGGTCCGAGCCGCGCATCGTCGATCGGCCCCGCATCGGACGGCGCGCGGCGCAGCGACAGCGGCGCGCCGGCATGCCAGAGCCAGAGTTCGGTGGCATCGACGCGGTGCCAATGCGAACGGGCGCCGGCTTCGAGCAGGAAGAGGATGGCGGTGGCCGACGCGCGCTCGCCGGGGGCGGCCTCGGCACGCCACGTCTCGCGGTACCAGCCCCCTTCGGGATGGGGTGCCAGCCGCAATGCGTCGATGATCGCCCGTGCGTCGTCCATCGACGCAACATCGTCGGGCAAGGCGCCATGGGCAAGCGCGGAAATGGACCAGGCCGGGCGGCTCAGCGCTCGCCCGCCAGCCAGCCGACCAGCGCATAGGCGATGATCAGCGGGAAGCCCGCGCTGAACACGGTGAGCAAAATCAGCGCGAGGCGAACGAGCGTCACGTTGACGCGGGCGAAATCCGCCATTCCCTGGCACACGCCCAGCCACATGCCGCGGCGGCGATCGATCACGAGACGGTTGGTCATCGGTGCAGCCCCTGTTGCGGTGGATCAGACGTGCAGCACATGCGCGACGGCGGTCTGCGCGGGAAGGACCGCGGCGCCGACAAGAACGGTGCTGACGAACGCCGCACCGAAGGCCGAGACCAGCGCGTCGCGAAGCGACGAGACGTTGAACGAGGACATGTGGATCTCCCTGGAATTTCCGTCCCGCCGGTGATCGTCGGGATGCGGATCGCATTGCAGGGAGCATGCCAGATCGTCGAAATGGCGGTTTTACGCGCGCCGGGCGGCTCTACCTCGATGCACCCTGGCCCATCGCGCCAATGATTAGGTGGATTTCACCACTATGAGGCCCGACGCGGGGCAGGGATCGGCAATCCCGTCCATTGGCGTATCGCCGCGGCGCGCCTATCTTGGCAGCCATGCCACCCGACACCCTGACGGCCACCGATCTCAAGGCGGAGATAGGCTTCGCCTCGCTGCGGCGCTTCCTTCCCTATCTCTGGCCCAAGGGCGAGCCGGGGCTGAAGGCGCGTATCGTCGTTTCGCTGCTGTTCGTGCTCGCCTCGAAGCTGGTGCAGGTCTACGGCGCGCCGTTCGCGCTGCAGGGCGCGATCGACGGAATGGCGAAAGGCGACCATTCCGCCCGCACGCTGATCCTGGCGCTGGTGATCGGCTATGCCGCGGCGCGCTTCGGCGGCACGCTGTTCGACAATCTGCGCAATGCGGTGTTCGAGCGCGTCGGCCAGGATGCGACGCGCCGGCTGGCGGCCACGGTGTTCCGCCATCTCCACCAGCTCTCGCTGCGCTTCCATCTCGGGCGGCGCACGGGCGCGGTGACCAAAGTGGTCGAGCGCGGCACCAAGAGCATCGATACGATGCTCTATTTCCTGCTGTTCAACATCGCGCCGACCGTGCTCGAACTCGCGCTGGTGGTGCAGATATTCGGCAGTCGCTTCGGGCTGTGGCTGGTGATCGGCACGCTGGTGATGGTCGCGGCCTATATCGTCTTCACGCGGATCGTCACCGACTGGCGCAACGCGCTGCGGGTCAGCATGAACGATCTCGATACGCGCTCGGTGGCGCATGCCGTCGATTCGCTGCTCAACTTCGAGACCGTCAAATATTTCAACGCCGAGGAGCGCGAGGCGAAGCGCTACGATCGCGCGATCACCGCCTACACCAATGCCGCGGTCAAGAACGAGACCTCGCTCGCCTGGCTCAACATCGGGCAGGCGCTGATCACCAATGTGATGATGGCGGGCGGCATGGGCTTGGTGGTGTGGGGCTGGTCGCAGGGTCGCTTCACGCCGGGCAACGTCGTGCTGGTCAGCACCTTGCTGTCGCAACTTTTCCGCCCGCTCGATCTGCTCGGCATGGTCTATCGCACGATCCGCCAGGGGCTGATCGACATGGCCGCGATGTTCGAGCTGATCGATACCCATGCCGAGATCGTCGATATTCCGGATGCGCCGCCGCTCGCGGTGGCGCGCGGCCATGTCCGCTTCGAGGATGTGCGCTTCCACTACGACGCCGATCGCGCGATCCTCAAGGGCATCGATCTCGACGTGCCGGCCGGATCGACGCTCGCCATCGTCGGGCCGTCGGGCGCCGGCAAGTCGACGATCGCGCGGCTGCTGTTCCGCTTCTACGATCTTTCGGGCGGGCGGATCACGATCGACGGGCAGAATATCGCACGCGTCCAGCAAACCTCGCTGCGCGCCGCGATCGGGATCGTGCCGCAGGATACGGTGCTGTTCAACGACACGATCGGCTATAATATCGGCTACGGCCGCGAGGGCTCGGACATCGAGGCGGTGCGCGCCGCCGCCAGGGGCGCCGCGATCGACGGCTTCATCGAAAGCCTGCCCAAGGGCTATGCCTCCGAAGTCGGCGAGCGCGGGCTCAAGCTTTCCGGCGGCGAGAAGCAGCGCGTCGCGATCGCCCGCACCCTGCTCAAGGACCCGCCGATCCTGATCCTCGACGAGGCCACCAGCGCGCTCGACAGCCGCACAGAGGCCGAGATCCTCGATACGCTCCACGCCGTCACCCAGCGCCGCACCACCATCACGATCGCGCACCGGCTCTCGACAGTCGTCGATGCCGACCAGATCGTCGTGCTCGACGAGGGCCAGGTCGCCGAGCGCGGCAGCCATGCCGAGCTGATGGCGCAGGGCGGCCTCTATGCGGAGATGTGGGCGCGTCAGGCCGCCGAGCGCGAAGAGGGCGAGGCGCTCGCGGCCGAATGATCCGCGCCGCTTGCTCATCGGCGGCTTAGGTGTAGCATCTCCCTAAAACAGGGGGACAGGATGTCGATATACGCGGCGATGGCAGCAATGCTGGCGATGCTGCAAGTCGCAGCGCCCGTGCCGGCCACGGCGCCACCCGTGGAACCGCCGCCCGCGCTTCCGGTCGATGCCAGCACCTTGCCCGGCGATCCGGCCAGCACCGCGGTCAAGCTGCTCGAAATCGACACGCGGATGACGGTGCCGGTGCTGATCAACGGCAAGGGACCGTTTCGTTTCATTGTCGATAGCGGCGCGACGCGGACGGTGATCTCGAGCCGGCTCGCCACCGAATTGGGTCTGCCCTCGGCCGGCATGGTGCCGCTGCACAGCGTGGGCGGCGAGAGCGACGTACCCGCAGTGCAGATCGCCTCGCTCTATGTCGGCGCGCTGCCCGCCAAGGCGATCGTGGCGCCGGTCCTCGACGAGGCCAATCTGGGCGGCGAGGGCATACTCGGCATCGATACGCTCGCGCACAAGAAGGTCGTGATCGATCTCGTTCACAACCGCATGACCGTCGAGCCTGCCGACAAATTCCTCAAGGCGGCCGCCAGCAACGAGATCGTCGTCACCGCACGCAGTCGGTTTGGCCAACTCGTGCTCGCCGATGCCGAGATTGCGGGCCAGCACGTTTATGCGGTCGTCGATACCGGCAGCATGGTGACGCTCGGCAATCTCGCACTCCGCGACAAGCTCGTCCGCCACAAGCGCGCGGTGCCGCAACCGGTCACGATTACTGACGTCACCGGTCGCAAGATCGTCGCAGCCTATGCGCCGGTCAGCGATCTGCGGCTGGGCAGTTTCGAGCTTAGCAAGGTGTTGATCGCCTTCGACGACGCGCACGCCTTCGAACGTTTCGGGCTGTTGCGCGAGCCGGCCATGCTGCTGGGCATGGACCTGATGCGCTCGTTCACCCGAGTCTCGATCGACTTCGCGCACCGCAAGGTCCGGCTTCAGCGCGCCGACGAGAAGAATACGGTCGCAGTCGATTTCGGCTATGGCGGCTGAGCGCGATTAGGCGGCCCATTGCGCCAGCCAGTCGGCCAGCCCCTGCGGCGTCATGTGCCGCGCATCGGTCAGCGCGAACAGGCGCCCGCCATTGACCAGCTTGTCGTGCACCGGATCGACGACGAGGATCGCGGGTACACCGTCGAGCCGCCCGGTGATGCCGTAGTGCGCGGCGATGTCGCCGTTCTTGTCGTAGCGCCCGATATTCACCTTCGCGACGACGAAATGCTTGTCGATGAACGGCTTGAGGTCGGACAATTCCATGATCGAGGCGAGCACGCGGCAATCGCCGCACCAGTTGCCGCCGAGATCGATCAGCAGTTTCTTGTGCTCGTGCCTGGCCTGCGCACGCGCTTGGGCGACGACCGCCGTGGCGTCGGCCTGCTCGTCATAAGGGTAGGGCAGGGGCTGGGGCAGCTGATCGATGCCGGCGATCGACATGTGCGGGGCGGGTGGCGCGGCCGGTGCGGCGGCGGAGACGGCGAGGAGGGCGAGGAGGGCGAGCAGCGGGAGCGCAAGGGTCTTGATCATGGGGCCGTGCTAACCCGCTGCGGCGCGCAATGCCAACAAGCTGTTGCTGGGCGCGGCCAAGCCCGGCTTGAACATGGGCGACCGAGACAGGGTGACGGCGGAGCCCGCGCCCGCTAATCGAGCGGGAATGACTGCCGATCCGCTCGACATCCTGCACGCGACCTTCGGCTTCTCGGGCTTTCGCGGCGTCCAGGCGCAGGTCGTCGATCGCGTGATGACGGGGCTGGGCACGCTCGCAGTGATGCCGACGGGGGCGGGCAAGTCGCTCTGCTACCAGCTGCCTGCGCTCGCGCGTCAAGGCACCGCGGTGGTGATCTCGCCGCTGATCGCGCTGATGCACGACCAGGTCCGCTCGGCCGAGGGCTTCGGCATCAAGGCGGCGACGCTGACGTCAGCCGACGACGATCGCGCCGAGACGATGCGCCGCTTCCGCGACGGCGACCTCGACCTGCTCTACGTGGCGCCCGAGCGCGCCTCCAACGAGAGCTTCCGCAACCTGCTGCAGGCGACCGACCTGTCGCTCTTCGCGATCGACGAGGCGCATTGCGTCAGCGAATGGGGGCACGACTTCCGCCCCGACTACCGCCTGCTCCGCCCGCTGCTCGATCGCTTCCCCGACGTGCCGCGGCTCGCGCTCACCGCCACCGCCGACGCGCACACGCGCGCCGACATCCTCCAGCAGCTCGGGCTTCCACAGGACGGGCTGATCGTCGCGGGCTTCGACCGCCCCAATATCCGCTACCGGATTTCGCCGCGCGACGGCCTCGCGCAGCAACTCAAGGCCTTCATCGCCGACCAGCCCGGCGCGGGCATCGTCTACGCGCCCACCCGCGACGCGACCGACCGGATCGCGACGCAGCTCGCCGGGCTCGGCCGCTCGACGCGCGCCTATCATGCCGGGCTCGATTCCGCCGTGCGCCAACGCAACCAGCGGGATTTCGTCGCCTCCGAAGACATGGTGATGGTCGCGACGATCGCGTTCGGCATGGGCATCGACAAGCCCGACGTTCGCTTCGTGGCGCATGCCGGCCTGCCCAAGTCGATCGAGGCTTATTATCAGGAGACCGGCCGCGCCGGCCGCGACGGCGAGCCCGCGGTCGCGCAGCTCTTCTGGGGCGCCGAGGATTTCGCACGCGCGCGGCGGCGGCTCTCGGAAGTCGATGAGTCCAGGCTGGCGGGCGAGCGGACGCGGCTGGCGGCGCTCGGCACGCTGGTCGAGACCAGCGACTGCCGCCGCGCGATCCTGCTGCGCCATTTCGGCGAGGCTCCGCCGGAACGCTGCGGCAATTGCGACAATTGCCTCAACCCACCTGCGACCGTCGATGTCACCGAAGTCGCGCGCAAATTGCTGTCCGCGGCATTCCGCACCGAGATGCGCTTCGGCGTCGGCCATCTCGTCGATGTGCTGGCGGGGCGCGACACCGAGAAGGTGATCGCGAACAACCACAATGCGCTCTCGGTCTTCGGCATCGCCGACGAAGAGGAATTGAAGCTGGTGCGGCCGGTGGCGCGCGTGCTGATCGCGCGCGATGCGCTTCGCGCCGACGAATATGGCGGGCTGTCGTTCGGACCGAGCGCGCGTGCGATCCTCAAGGGCGAAGAACCGGTCGGGCTGGTGGTGACACCCAAGCGCGAGCGCAAGCGCAAGAGCCGCGACGCGCAGGAGCATCCGCACGACCCGCTGTTCGAGGCGCTGCGCGCGAAGCGCCGCGAGATCGCGATGGCCAAGGGCGTGCCGCCTTACGTCGTCTTCCACGATTCGACGTTGCGCGAGATGGCGGGGCTGCATCCCACGACGATGGCGGGGCTGGCGCAGGTCACCGGCGTGGGCCAGGCGAAGCAGGATGCCTATGGCGAGGCTTTCCTCGAAGTGCTGCGCGGCTGGAACGGATAGCCCGCCCCTCTCCCGTTCGCGCTGAGCCCGTCGAAGGGCGTGCCTCGGACGCACAGCCTGCTACACATGCTTCGACGGGCTCGGCACGAACGGTTTGAGGTGGGCGCCGTTCGCTCCTAAGCCGGCCGCCGACGCAAAGGAGACGCTCATGTTCCGCACGCTCGACGAAACCATCCTGGTCGCCGGCCAGATCCAGCCCGAGGATGTCGCCACCGCCGCGGCGCAGGGGGTGAAGATGATCGTCAACAACCGCCCCGACGACGAACAGGCCGGCCAACCGAGCGGCGCGGCGATCGAGGCTGCGGCGAAGGCCGCGGGGCTCGGCTATGCATATATTCCGGTCGATCATTCGGGCTTCTCGGCCGAACAGGTCGGTGCGATGACCGCCGCGCTCGCGGAGCCCGGCCCGGTGCTTGCCTTCTGCCGCTCCGGGACGCGCTCGACCTATTTGTGGGCGCTGGCGCGCGGTGCGGCCGGCGATCCGCCGAGCGAGATCGCCGCCAAGGCGTCCAACGCCGGCTACGACGTCTCCGCGCTGCTGCCGATGATTGCGCAACTACAGAGCTGACCCACTACCCGTCGTCCCGGCGGACGCCGGGCCCCATACGCGCAGCGCCGAGGGCCCGGTATCACATGACTGGTCCAGCGCCGCGCTTGCGCTCCGCGCGCCGCGTCTATGGATCCCGGATCGAGTCCGGGATGACGGACGGGGGGAGGCGGCGCCAGGCCGACAGCCGATCAGCATCGATCCGATCGACGGACCCCGAGGGTCCGCAAGCGCGAACGCCCGCCCGAGCTTGTGCGAGGACCTAAAAAAGAGGCCGGCGAGTTGCCTCGCCGGCCCAGGGTCTTCGCAGGAGGAAGCTCTTTAGAAGTGGTAGGCGCGCTCGCCGTGATCGACGATGTCGAGGCCTTCCGACTCCTGTTCCGGCGTGGCGCGCATGCCCCACGTCTTGTCGATGGCGATGAAGAGGATCGCCGAGATGATCCCCGACCACAGCAAGGTGACCAGCACCGCCTCGCCCTGCACGGTCAGCTGATGCACCCAATCATAGGGCGCGGTCAGCATCGTGCCGGGCTTGGTGGTGTAGTCGCCCGCGCCTTGGCCACCGAAATAGGGATTGGCGAGAATGCCCGTCATCAAAGCGCCGGTGATGCCGCCGATGCAGTGGACACCGAACACGTCGAGCGAGTCGTCGTAGCCGAACTTCGACTTCACCGTGGTGACGAAGAAGAAGCAGATCGGCGAGACCATCAGGCCAAGGATCACCGAACCCATCGTGCCGGCATAGCCCGAGGCGGGGGTGACCGCGACGAGCCCTGCGACGACGCCCGAGGCGGCACCGAGCAGAGACGGCTTGCCCTTCACCACCTGCTCGACGATCAGCCAGGAGAGGCCGGCGGCGGCAGTGGCGATCATCGTGTTCATGAAGGCGACCGCGGTGACGCCGTTGCTTTCCAGGTTGGAGCCGGCGTTGAAGCCGAACCAGCCCACCCACAGCAGCGAGGCGCCGATCATCGTCATGGTCAGCGAGTGCGGCGGCATCGGCTCATGCGGGTAGCCGAGACGCTTGCCGAAGATCAGGCAGCCGACGAAGCCGGCGATGCCCGCATTGATGTGGACGACGGTGCCGCCGGCGAAATCGAGCGCGCCCTTCTGGAACAGCCAGCCCGCATCGTTGGTGGCGTCGGTCAGCGCCTGGCCGCCCTTGATCGCGGCCGCGGCCATCGCATCGGGGCCTTCCCAATACCAGACCATGTGCGCGATCGGGAAATAGACCAGGGTCACCCACAAAGCGACGAACAGCATCAGCGGCGAGAAGCGCACGCGCTCCGCGAAGCTGCCGATGATCAGCGCGGGCGTGATCATCGCGAAGGTCATCTGGAAGAGGACGTAGACCAGTTCGGGGATATAGACCCCGTTGGAGAAGGTCGCCGCCTGGCTGTTGGCGTCGACGCCCTTGAGGAAGATTTTCGAGAGGCCGCCGAAGAAGGGCGTCGGGCCGGCGGTGAACGCCTCCGAATAGCCCCAGGTCACCCAGATCACGCCCACCATGCAGACGATCATCAGCACCTGGGTGAGGATCGACAGCATGTTCTTGGTGCGGACGAGGCCGCCGTAGAAGAGCGCGAGGCCCGGGATCGACATCATCAGCACGAGCAGCGTCGATACCATCATCCAAGCGGTATCGCCCTTGTTGACGGTAGCAGCCGGGATCGGCGAGGTGGTGGCCGCCGCGGCGGCAGTCTGCGCGAAAGCGGGATGGGCGGCGAATGCCGCGATCCCCAGCGTCGCCAGGCCGAGGCCCAGCTTGTTGAGTGGCTTCATCATTCCCCCTTTCCTCAAAGCGCGGTGTCGTCGATCTCGCCGGTGCGGATACGCACCGCCTGCGCGAGATCGAGCACGAAGATCTTGCCGTCGCCGATCGCGCCGGTGTTGGCCGATTGCTGGATCGCCTCGACCACGCGCGGCGCCAGGTCGCTGGCGCACGCCACCTCGACCTTGATCTTCGGCACCATGTTGGTCGAATATTCGGCCCCACGGTAGATTTCGGTCTGGCCTTTCTGCCGGCCGAAGCCCTTCACCTCGGTCACGGTCATGCCCGCGACGCCGACGCCGGAGAGCGCTTCACGCACCTCGTCCAGCTTGAATGGCTTTATGATCGCAACGATCAGTTTCATGCCGCCTCCCTGCTTTTGCC
>Ga0302314_10017415_pt1 | contig 12060 bp, 8 predicted proteins | sample III_Palsa_N2_3_FD_200533 | JGI IMG/M metagenome (GOLD analysis project Ga0302314, IMG submission 200533) | Peat permafrost microbial communities from Stordalen Mire near Abisko, Sweden - III_Palsa_N2_3 | ecosystem: Environmental > Terrestrial > Soil > Palsa > Peat permafrost | place: Sweden...
CCTGCCCAAGCTCGATCTGATCGCGGGGCCGGGCTCCAGCCAGTTCTTCGGCGCCATGGAGAACTGGGGGGCCATCTTCTCCTTCGAGGACGATCTTCTGGTCGACCCGCGCTTCTCCACCGAAGCGGACAGGCAGAACGTCTTCTCGGTCACGGCGCACGAAATGGCGCACCAGTGGTTCGGCGACCTCGTCACCATGGACTGGTGGGACGACCTGTGGCTGAACGAGGGCTTCGCCTCCTGGATGGCCAACAAGTCGACCGATCATTTCCATCCGGAATGGAAGCCGTGGCTTCAGTCGCTGAATTCCAAGCAGGCCGCCATGCAGGTGGACGCCAAGGACGGGACCCACCCCGTCGTCACCCCGATCTACGATGTCGAGCAGGCCTCGGGCGCCTTCGACACCATCACCTACTCCAAAGGCCAGGCGGTGATCCGCACCCTTGAGGCCTATGTGGGCGAGGAGGCGTGGCGCGCGGGCGTGCGCCGCTACATGGCCGACCACGCCTACGGCAACACGGTCACCGACGACCTCTGGGCCGAGATGGACAAGGGCGCCGCCCGCCCCATCACGCAGATGGCCCACGACCTGACCCTGCAGCCGGGGGTGCCGATGGTGAGCGTCGACGACCATTGCGCAGGCGATAGGGTCGATGGGAGGATCGTGCTGACCCAAAGCCGGTTTTCGATCGATCAGGCGCCGCCCGAACATTGGAGCCTGCCTGTCCGGATCGCCAACGCCTACCCTCCGCAGGAGGTTGTCGTTGAGGACGAATCAAAATCGGTGCGTGTAGGCAGTTGCCACGTACCAATCGTCAACGCCGGCCAGACCGCCTACTTCCGCACCCGCTATTCCCCCGAGGGTCTGAAGGCCATCGCCGCCGCCTACGCCGCCCTGGCGCCGGAGGATCAGCTGGGCATCTACAACGACACCGGCGCCCTGGCCTATGTCGGAGAGGAGCCGATGGGCGCCTTCCTCGACATCACCGCCAAGTTCAGGCGCTATCAGGCCGATCCCGTGGTGATGCAGGCGGTGGTGGACAAGCTCCTGGATCTCGACAAGATCTATCGCGGCCTGCCCACGCAGGCGGCGTACCGCGCCTGGGCCGCGGGCGTGCTGAGGCCCGCCTACGACCGCCTGGGCTGGGAGAAGAAGCCGGGCGAGAGCGACAACACCAACGTGCTTCGCGCCCGCCTCGTCGCCGCGCTCGGCCGGCTGGGCGATCCGGCGGTGCTGGCGGAGGCGCGCAGGCGGTTCGCCCTCTTCGTCGCCAATCCCGCCGCCCTCGACGCCTCGACCCGCCACACGGTGCTGCAGATCGTCGCCATCCACGCCGATCCGCAGGTCTGGGACCAGCTGCACGCCTTGGCCAGGTCCGCCGCGACTGAGCTTGAACGGCGTGGATACTATGACCTTCTCGGCGACAGCGAAGACCCCGGGCTGGCGCAGAAGACCCTCAATCTGGCGCTGTCCGGGGAGCCCGAACCGACCACGGTCCCCGGCATGATCCGTTCGGTCTCCGACCGACACCCCGCCATGGCGCTGGATTTCGCCATCGCCCACTGGGACCGCATCGCTCCGGTGCTGGAGCCCTCCACCGAGGCCGGCTACATGCCGCGCCTTCTCACCAACGCCACCGACACCGCCCTGATCGCCAGGCTCGACGCCTTCGCCAGGGACAACATCCCCGAAAGCGCCCGGCAGGACCTGCGCAAGATCGAATCGAACGTGCGCTATCTCGCCCGCGTCCGCAGCGAGCGGCTGCCCGAGGCCGACCGGTGGATCGCCGCACATCCCGGTTGACGTTCGCGTCGACCTCGGCTGTAAAGGTTTCACGAAAACGGCACATAACTCTTTGTTTCCGGGGCGAAATATGCGCGCAACAAGCCTGATCCTGACCCTGGTGCTCGGGCTGGCGTCCGCCCCTCTGTCCTACGCCGCCGACCGTCCGGCCCGCCCGGCCGCGGCGCCCGCCGACGAGCCGGGCCGGGGCGATCAGGCGTCGCCCCAGACCTCGGAACGCGGCGAGAAGGCCAGGGAAAACAAGCTCGGCGACAGCGACGTGGCCACCGCCCCGATCCAGGAGGTGCAGAAGGTCACCCACCACGTGGCCACGGTGAACGGCCGCGCGATCCCCTACTCCGCCATCGCCGGCACGGTCACCATCCGCGACGACGACGGCAAGCCCACCGCCTCAATGTTCTACGTCGCCTACGTGGCCGACCACGGCCCGGGCGAGTCGCACCGGCCGCTGACCTTCTTCTACAACGGCGGGCCGGGCTCCTCGTCCATGTGGCTGCACATGGGCTCGTTCGCCCCGCTCCGGGTGCACACGGATTCGCCGCAGGCCACCCACCCGGCGCCCTACACCCTGGCCCCCAACAACGAGAGCCTGCTCGACAAGACCGACATGGTCTACATGGACGCCATCGGCACCGGCTTCTCGCGTCCGCTCGGCGACTCCAAGGGCAAGGACTTCTGGGGCGTCGACCAGGACGTGGCGGCCTACACCAAGGCCATCGTCCGCTTCCTGACCCTGCACAATCGCTGGAATTCGCCCAAGTTCCTGTTCGGCGAGAGCTACGGCACGCCCCGCTCGGCCGCCCTGTCCTACGCGCTGGCGCAGTCGAACGTGCAGCTGAACGGCGTCGTCCTGCTGTCCTCGATCCTGAACTTCAACCGCCGGGCGCCCGGCATGGACCGGGGCTTTGTGGACTATATCCCGAGCTACGCCGCCACCGCCTGGTATCACAACAAGCTGGCCAACAAGCCGGCCGACCTGCCCGCCTTCCTGGCCGAGGTGCGCGCCTGGGCGTCCGGCCCCTACTCCGCCGCGCTCGAGAAGGGCGACACCATCGCGCCGGCGGAGGAGGACGCCGTCGCCCGGCAGATGTCCGCCTACACGGGGCTGTCGGTGAAATATATCGAGGAGGCGAACCTGCGCGTCGACCTCGGCCGCTTCCGCAAGGAGTTGCTGCGCGACGAGCACCGCACCACCGGCCGCTACGACAGCCGCTTCGAGGGGATCGACGCGGATTCAGCGGGCGAGAGCGCCAGCTTCGACCCGTCCGACGCGGGCATCGACGGGGTGTTCGCCGGCATGTTCCACGACTATCTGATCAACGACCTCGACTACCGGACCCAGCTGGAATATCGCCCGACCTACTACGCCATCGGCCGGGAGTGGGACTTCAAGCACAAGGCGCCGGGCTCCAACTTCCCCATGCCCAACGCCGACACGGCGCTCGACCTCGCCGCCGCCATGCGCGAGAACCCGCACCTGAAGGTGCTGTCCCTGAACGGCTGGTACGACATGGCCACGCCCTTCTTCGGCACCGAGTACGACATCAGCCACATGGACCTCGACCCGGCGGTGCGCGGCAACGTCAGCTTCCGCTACTATCCGTCGGGGCACATGGTCTATCTGAACCCCGAGGCGCTGAAGACCATGAAGGCCGACGTGGCGGCCTTCTTCGACAGCGCGACGGCGCAATAACCACCGATTGAACTGTCGCACAGCAAGGTTAAGCTTCCTCCGGTCTGAACCCTTGGGAGGCGATCATGAAGGTGGTGTTTGCGGCGACGCTGGCGGCGTCGACGATCTTGGCGACGGCCGCTTTCGCGGCGCCCCCGGCCTGCGCCGGCCGCTATGAATATGTCCGCACCGACGCGATCAAGCCGGGCAAGATGGACCTGTTCCTGAAGGCCGTTCACGATCACCAGGCCTGGTATGCGGCGCACGGCATGCCCGACCACATCCGCCTCGGCCGCGTGGTCGATCCGCAGACCGGCGCGATTTCGCAGACGACCGCCGTCACCGCGCACACGGACGACCAGTCCGGCGGCGCGGCGCCCCACAAGGCCGACGACGCGGCCTGGAACGCCTATGTGCAGGAATACAAGGACAGCTCCACCGTCACCAACGCGGCCCTGATCTGCTTCACCGCCGCCCCCTGAGGCGAGGCTCGCCTCCCCCGCGTTGCAGGGGAGGCGACGGGATCACCAGATCTTGGCGCGATCCGCCGGGGCGATGTAGAGCTTGTCGCCGGGCTTGACGCCGAAGGCCTTGTACCAGGCGTCCATGTTGCGCTCCGCCGTGCGGGCGCGGTACGGGTCCGGCGAGTGGGGGTCTGTGGCCAGCTGGCGCTTCAGCGCGTCGGGTCGGTAGACGCCGCGCCACACCTGCGCCCAGCCGAGGAACACCCGCTGGTCGCCGGTGTAGCCGTCGATCACCGGCGCGGGCTTGCCGTCCAGGGAGGCGTGATAGGCGTCCAGCGCCAGGTTCAGCCCCCCGAGGTCGGCGATGTTCTCCCCCATGGTCAGCTTGGGATTGATCGGCACGCCGACGCCGGTGTCATAGGCGGCGAACTCGGCCCCGTACTTGGCCGCGCGGGCCTCGAACTGCTTGGCGTCGTCCGCCGTCCACCAGTCGCGCAGGCGCCCCGTGCCGTCATACTTGCGGCCCTGGTCGTCGAAGCCGTGGGTCATCTCGTGGCCGATCACCGCGACAATGCCGCCGTAGTTGATGGCCGGGTCGGCCTTCGGATCGAAGAAGGGCGGCTGCAGGATGGCGGCGGGGAAGACCACCTCGTTGAGGGTCGGATTGTTGTAGGCGTTCACCGTCTGGGGCGTCATGCCCCACTCCTTGTGATCCACCGGCTTGCCGAGGTGGCCGAGCTCATAGGCCCACTCCGCCGCCTGCGCGCTCAGCACGTCGCCATAGAGGTCGTCGGCCCTGATCGAGACGGCGCTGTAGTCGCGCCACTCGCTCGTGTAGCCGATCTTGATCTGGTAGCGGGCGAGCTTGTCCAGGGCCTCCGTCTTGGTGGCGGGGGACATCCAGTCGACGTTCTCGATCCGATGCTTGAAGGCGGTGCGCAGGTTCTCCACCAGCTGCTCCATCTTCGCCCGGCTTTCCGGCGGGAAATAACGCGCCACATAGACCCGGCCCACCGCGTCGCCCATGCCGCCGCGCAGCGATCCGACCTCGCCCACCGCCCGCTTCCAGCGGACCTCCAGCTCCGGCTGGCCGGAGAGCGCCTTGGTGCGGAACTGGAACCGCGCCTGCACGAAGGCGTCCGGCAGGTAGGGCGAGGCGTTGTCGGCCACATGGAAGGCGGCCCAGGCCTTCAGCGTCTCGATGGGCGTCTCGGCGTAGACGGCGGCGATCTTCTGCACGGCGGTGTTCTCGCGCACCACCACGCGGTCGACGCCCGAGACGCCGGCGGCGGCCATGTAGGGCTTCCAGGCGAAGCCCGGCGCGAAGGTCGCGAGGTTCGCCGTGGCGACCGGATTATAGGTGGTGTCGGGATTGCGCCGGTCGGCCTGCGCCCAGCTGACCTCGGCGATGCGGGTCTCGTAGGCGACGATGTCCCTGGCGCGGGCGGCGGGCTCAGGCCAGCCGGACAGCTCCAGCAGCCTGGCGACATAGACCTCGTAGGCCGCCTTCTTGTCGGCGAATTCCGGCTTCAGGTAATAGTCGCGATTGGGCATGCCGAGCCCGCTCTGCGACAGGAACACCGCGTAGCTGGTGGGGTTCTTCGCATCCACGCTGATGAAGCCGCCGAAGATGGAGGCGTTGAAGCTCGCCCCGGCCCTGCCCATCTGCACGGCCAGCTGCTCGCGGGTGCTCGCCGCCTTGATGGGGGCGAGATCCTGCGCGAGGGGCGCCACGCCCCGCGCCTCCACCGCCTTCTCGTCCATGAAGGCCTTGTAGAAGGCGCCGATCTTGCCGTCGTCGGTGGTCGGGCGGGCAGGCGCCTTGGCGGCCATCTCCTCGAGGATGGCGTGCACCCGGGCCTCGGACAGCTGCGCCAGGATGTCGAAGGAGCCGAAGCGCGACTTGTCGGCCGGGATCTGCAGGTGATCCACATAGGTCCCGTCGGCGTAGCGGTAGAAGTCGTCGCCGGGCTTGACGGTCATGTCGCGGCCCGCGAGGTCGAAGCCCCAGGTCCCGTAGTGCGGCGTGGCGGTCAGGTCGGCGTCGGCGGCGCGCGCCCCGCCGGCCGCACAGAACAGGACGCCCGCCGAGGCGGCGGACAGGAACAACGTCTTCAGCATGGAATGGAGCCCTTTGAACGCGAAGGTCGCACGCTAGCCGCTCTCGCCCCGTTCGGCAAAGCCGTTGCGCCGCGACAGGCGAAACAATCGCCGCCGCCGTCAGGCCGCGGCCGTCTCGCGCCGCCGGACGCCGTCGAGCGCGGCCAGCGCCTGGTCCAGCACCTCCAGCCCGGCGCCGCGCTTGACGCCCTCCACGGTCAGGATCCGCCGCCACAGCCGCGCGCCCTTCTCCCCCGTGAACAGGCCCAGCATGTGGCGCGTCATGGCGTGGAGGGGAACGCCTTCCGCCAGCCGCGCGGCGAGATAGGGGCGATAGCGCTCGACCGCCTCGAATCCGCTCACCGCGCCCCCCTCGCCGAACACCCGCGCATCGACCTCGCCCAGGAGGCCCGGCGTGTGATAGGCGGCGCGGCCGAGCATCACGCCGTCCGCCCAGGCCAGATGCGCGGTCGCCGCGTCGAGATCGGGGATGCCGCCGTTCAGCACGATGGTCAGGGCCGGGCGCTCCGCTTTCAGCCGCCGCACGAGGTCGTAGTCCAGGGGCGGGATGTCCCGGTTCTCCTTGGGGCTGAGGCCCTCGAGCCAGGCCTTGCGGGCATGGACGCTGAAGCTGGTCACGCCGGCGCGCGCGCAGAGGTCGACCAAGGTGAAGAGGCTCTCCTCGGGGTCCTGATCGTCCACGCCGATGCGGCACTTGACCGCGGCCGGCACGCTGACCGCCCCGCCGATGGCCGCCATGCACTCGGCCACGAGCTCGGGCTCGCGCATCAGGCAGGCGCCGAAGCGCCCGCTCTGCACCCGGTCGGACGGACAGCCGACGTTGAGGTTGATCTCGTCGTAGCCGAAGGCCTCGCCGATCCGCGCCGCCTCGGCCAGCTCGCGCGGATCCGAGCCGCCCAGCTGCAGCGCCACCGGGTGCTGGGTGTCGTCATAGCCGAGCAGCCTGTGGCGATCCCCGCGCAGGATGGCCACGGCCGTCACCATTTCGGTATAGAGCAGCGTGCGCCGCGACAGCGTGCGATGGAAGGCGCGGCAATGCCGGTCGCTCCAATCCATCATGGGCGCGACCGAGAATCTATGGGGCTGATTGTACAATGGATTTCAAGCTGGAGGCGCTGACCGGGCACGTCGATCGGCGGGGCTTATACGCCAGATCGGGACGATTTTCGCGCCCTAATCGCCGCGGCGGGCGCGTCGGCGCCGGCGGACGGCGCCTGCACGTTCCGGCCGGGCCGCTGGGGCGCCGCCCGTGACGCAGACCGCGGCCCCTCCCGCCCCCGGCGAGGGCCTCGCCGCCGAACTGAGGGCGCTCTTGACCTGGCGACGCGACGTGCGCCGGTTCCGCGCCGATCCCCTACCCGACGGCCTTGTCGAACAGCTTCTGCAGATCGCGGGCCTGGCGCCCTCCGTGGGGCTGAGCCAGCCCTGGCGGTGGGTGATGGTGGACGATCCCGTGCGGCGGGCGTTGGTGCGGGCCAGCTTCGAGGCGTGCAACGGCGAGGCCCTCGCCGCGCAGTCCCCCGACCGTGCGGCCCTCTACGCCCGCCTCAAGCTGGCGGGGCTGGACCAGGCGCCCCGCCACCTCGCCGTCTTCAGCGAGCCCGACCCGCAGCAGGGAAGCGGCCTCGGGCGCGCCACCATGCCGGAGACCACCGCCTATTCCGCCGTCATGGCGATCCACACCCTGTGGCTGGCCGCGCGGGCCATGGGCGTGGGGGTGGGCTGGGTGTCGATCCTCGACCCGCAGGCGATCGCGGCCGCGCTCGATGCGCCGGCGCACTGGACTTTCATCGGCTACCTCTGCCTCGGCTATCCCGAGGCGGACAGCGACACGCCGGAGCTGGAACGGGCCGGTTGGGCGAGCCGGGCCGCGGCGCCGGTCGTCCTGCAGCGCTGATCGCGCCTTCGGGCGAACGCGCTCGGCCTCAGGGCGACAGCCACGCCGCCGCGCCCAGCAGCAGGCCGACCTCGGCCGCCTGCTCCACCGCGCCGAGGACGTCGCCGGTGATCCCGCCGATCAGGCGCCGGGCGCTCAGCGCCACCGTGGACGACAAGGCCGCCGCCAGGGCCAGGGCGAGGAGCGCCTTCCCCGCGCCAAGAAGCACAAGCGGCCAGGCCCCGAGCGCCGCCGCCAGCAGGGCTTCCCGCCATCCCCCCCCCTGAGGCGCCGGCCGGATCTTCGCCGCATCGGGATCGCCGGCGTAGGGCAGGGCCGCCATCACGATCACGGCCGCGGCCCGCCCACCCCCGTGGGCGATCAGGAGCGCGAGGGCGCCGCTCCAGGGGCTGAGGCGCGCGAGCAGGGCCGCCTTCAGCAGCGTCACGGCGATCAAGGCCAGGGCGCCATAGCTGCCGATGCGGCTGTCCTTCATGATCTCCAGGCGCCGGGCGGGGGTCTGGCCGCCGCCGAGTCCGTCCGCCGTGTCGGCCAGCCCGTCTTCGTGGAAGCCGCCGGTGACCAACATTCCCGCCGCCACCGCCAGGACGGCGGCGGGCGCGCCGGGCCAGACCTGTCCGGCGACGAGCCAGACGCCGGCGCAGATCGCGCCGACGAGCTGGCCCGCCAGCGGAAAGTAGCGGGCGGCGCGGGCGATCCAGTCGGGCTGGAAGGCCGCCAGGCGCGGGGTCGGCAGGCGGGTCAGGAACTGCACCGCGCAGAGGAGGAGGTCGAGCTGGCGGCGGAGGATCACAGCCGTCCCGACAGCACGTCGTCAAGGCTGGCGACTTGGCTCAGCATGGCGACGGCGGCCCGCACGAGGGGCGCGGCCAAGACGGCGCCGGTCCCCTCCCCCAGCCGCATGTCCAGATGCAGGAGCGGCCGCACGTCTAGCGCGTCCAGCAGGACGGCGTGGCCCCTCTCCGCCGACGCATGGGCGAAGACGCAGAAGGCCCGCACCTCCGGCGCCATGCGGATCGCCGCCAGCGCCGCCACGGAGGAAATGAAGCCGTCGACGAGGATGAGCCGCCTGCGCGCCGCGCCCCCGAGGATCAGCCCCGTCATCATCGCGATCTCCAGCCCGCCGAACGCCGCCATCACCTGCAGGGGATCGGCGGCGGCGGTCCGCGCCGCCGCCCGGGCGAGCGTCGCCCGTTTGCGGGTCAGCCCCGCGGCGTCGTGCCCGGCCCCGGCGCCGATGCAGTCGTCGAGGGCCGCCGGCGCGAGGCGGTGCAGGATCAGGGCGGCGCTGGCGCTGTTGCCGATGCCCATCTCGCCGGGGATCAGGGCGTCGATCCCCTCATCGGCGGCCTCGGCGGCGAGGGCCATGCCGGCGGCCAGCGCCTGCCCGACCTCGGCCGGGGTCAGGGCGTCCTCCACGGTGGCGTTGCGGGTCCCGCGACGCACCTTGGCGTCGATCAGCAGCGGGTGAGGCGCAAGCACGGCGTCAACGCCGGCGTCCACCACCCGCACCTCGACATCCGTCACCGCCGCCAGGGCGTTGACGCTGGCCCGACCCGCCAGGAAGGTCGCGACCATCGCGCCCGTCACCGCCGATGGATAGGCCGAGACGCCCTCGGCGTTCAGCCCGTGGTCGCCCGCGAACACATAGGCGCGGATGCAATCCATGCGTGGATCGAGCCGGTTCTGGATTAGGCCGACCTGCACCGCCAGCGCCTCCAGTCGCCCGAGCGCGCCGGGCGGCTTGGCGAGGCCGTCGACCCTGGCCTGCAGGGCGGCGGCGAGCGCCGGGTCCAGGGGCGGGATGGCGGGGAGGCTGAACGGATTGGGCTGAACGGTCAAAGGCCGGCGATCCTGGCTAGGGCGTCGATGTCGAGGCAGTCTGACAGCGTCGCGGCGATCTCGTCGAGGGCGGCGTCCACGCGCACGGCATGATCGTCAGGGCCGCTCCGCGCGCCGATCGCCGAGAGGATGGCCGAGCGCGCCGAGGCCCGCTCGAACAGGCCATGCAGATAGGTGCCGGCGATGCGGCCGTCGGGGGAGACGGCGCCGTCCGGGCGTCCGTCGTCGTGCATCAGGTAGGGCCTTGCGGTTCCCGGCCCGGTCGTCCGCCCGACATGCATCTCGTAGCCGCTGAACGCCGCGCCCGAGGCCGCCAGCCGCCCCGAAGCGGGCTCCAGGGTCTTGGTCCGGGTCATCACCGTCTCGATGTCGAGGAGGCCGAGGCCGGCCGCCTCGCCCGGCGCGCCTTCGATCCCGTCGGGATCGGCCACCCGGCGCCCCAGCATCTGGTAGCCGCCGCAGAGGCCGAGCACCCGGCCGCCGCGCCGGACGTGGGCGAGGAGGTCGACGTCCCACCCTTCGGCCCTGACCATGGCCAGGTCCGACAGGGTGGCCTTGGACCCCGGCAGGATGACGAGGTCGGCGTCGCCCGGCAGGGGCCGGCCCGGCGGGACGAAGGCGAAGTCCACGTCGGGCTCGGCCAGAAGCGGGTCGAGATCGTCGAAGTTGGAGAGACCGCGCCAGAGCGGCGCGACGATCTTCACCCGCCCTGCGCCGCCGTCGCCCTGTTGCGCCTGCAGCACCACCGCATCCTCGGCCGGCAGGCGCCGCGCCGCCGCCAGCCAGGGCGCCATGCCGAGGTCGGCCCAGCCGGTGCGGCGCGCGATCTCCCGCCGCCCGTCCTGGAACAGGCCAGGGTCGCCCCGGAACTTGTTGATGATGAAGCCCCGGATCATGGCCCGGTCCTCGGCGTCGAGCACCAGATGCGCCCCGGCCAGGGCGGCGATCACATGGCCCCGGTCGATGTCGCCGACGAGCGCCACGGGCACGCCCGCCGCCCGCGCGAAGCCCATGTTGGCGATGTCGCCGGCGCGCAGGTTGGTCTCCGCCGGACTGCCCGCCCCTTCGACGATGACGAGGTCGGCCTGCGCCTGCAGGCGGCGGAAGCTCTCCACGGCGACGGCGAGGAGGGCGGGCTTGCGGGCGTGAAAGTCGCGCGCGGTCCAGCTCCCCTCCATGCTGCCCCGTACGACCAGCTGGGCGCCGACGTCGCTCTGCGGCTTCAGCAGGATGGGGTTCATGTCCACGGTCGGCGCCGTGCGGCAGGCCTGCGCCTGCACCGCCTGGGCCCGGCCGATCTCGCCGCCGTCTGCCGTCACGGCGGCGTTGTTGCTCATGTTCTGCGGCTTGAAGGGGCGCACGATCAGGCCGCGATCGGCGAACAGGCGGCAGAGGCCGGCCACAAGCGTCGACTTGCCCACGTCCGAGCCGCAGCCCTGGATCATCAGCGCCGCCGTCATCGGGCGCGCCGGGACGCCAGGGCGCAGACCAGCAGGCCCGCGCCGAGCAGCAAGGAGGCTCGGCCGTAGACGTCCAGCCCGCGGCGCAGCGCCTCTGCGTCAGGCGGATGGCCCGCCGTGTTGAAGACGGGACGCTCGGCCATGACCCCGTCGTAAGCGACCGGCCCGCCGAGCCGCACATGGAGCGCGCCCGCCATGGCCGCCTCGGGCCAGCCGGCGTTGGGCGAGGCGTGCCGGGGCGCCTCGCGCAGCATGGTCCGCCAGCCGCCCCCGCCGGCGAGGGCGACCAGGGCGCCGGCGATCCGCGCCGGGATCAGGTTGGCGAGATCGTCGGCCCGCGCCGAGGCCCAGCCGAAGGCGCGCCAGCGGGGCTCCCTGTGGCCGATCAGGCTGTCGGCCGTGTTCAGCGCCTTGTAGGCGTAGAAGGCCGGAAGGCCGCCGACCGTGAGCCAGAACGCCGGCGCGACCACCCCGTCGTTGAAGCTCTCCGCCAGGCTCTCGATCGCGGCCGTGGCGACGCCGGTCTCGTCCAGGCTCAGCACATCCCGACCGACGATGCGGCCCACGGCCGTCCGCGCCGCGTCGAGGCGGCCCTCGCGCAGGGGCCGCGCCACCGCCTGCACATGCTCGGAGAGGCTGCGCTGCGCCAGACCGGGGACCGCCGCCGCCGCGCGCAGCAGCGGGCTGAAGCGTGAGCGGCCGCACGCCGCCTGCAGCGCCCATCCGAACGCCGCGCCGCCGGCCGCCGTCGCCAGCAGGGTCAGCGTTCCGTTGAACCGGCGCCGGATCGGAGAGTCGGC
>Ga0302314_10017416_pt1 | contig 12059 bp, 14 predicted proteins | sample III_Palsa_N2_3_FD_200533 | JGI IMG/M metagenome (GOLD analysis project Ga0302314, IMG submission 200533) | Peat permafrost microbial communities from Stordalen Mire near Abisko, Sweden - III_Palsa_N2_3 | ecosystem: Environmental > Terrestrial > Soil > Palsa > Peat permafrost | place: Sweden...
TGACCGCGTCGACCTTGTTTGGATGCCGGAACACAAGCTCCGCCCCGACCTTCTTCGCGGCCTCCTGGGCGCCATTCAGCACGACCGGCCAGAACGGATCGGTGCCGTCGGTGTGATCGATCAGCACGAATTTCTCGCCAGCCATTGCCGGATAGGCGGCAGATATGGATAGGATCCCGAGCAGGGCCGCCGTTGTCTTGCGCATGATTTGCTCCTCCCATTGTTTTTTCTTGTCAGTCGAATTCTGCCGGCCAGCCGAGGCCGGCAGCAGACCACTTGCGGCGAATTCGTTCGCTCAGCAGGGCATTATAGCCACGCGCGGCCGATGACGGCAACGTGAGGTTGATCGGCCCGTGCCGCCAGGCAATGCGGGCCAATCAGGTCGCGCTCAAGCCGGCCCTCAGCGGCCCGGATAGTTCTTCGCAACCTCCGGGCTGATGTTGTCCCCGCCCTTCTCCGCGATGTGCTGTGCGATTCGCGCGTTCACCGCCGACCGCGCCTGGCCGATGAACGCATCGTGATTGACCCGCGCCCATTCCATCGATTCGTCGCGCCGGACATTGAGGTCCTGGAATTTCGGCATAACGTAGCGCGCGAACAGCTCCCACGACTGCTTGGTGTTTTCCCAGTTCGCCCAGTTGTGCGCGAGCTGCATGAAGCAGCCGAACCCGCCGGTCTGCTCCCGCAGCCGGCTGATCTGCGCCACCGCGTCGTCGGGCGTGCCGACCACGGCAAAGCCGGACTGCACGAGCGAGTCGATCGGGTCCGGCACATCGGCCGGCGCGATCGGCAGCGCCACGACCTTGGTGAAGTAGAATAGGAAATCCTCGAATCCAAAGCGCAGGTTTTCCCGCGCTTTTTCGCGCGTCTCGGCAATATGCATAGGCCCCACCAGCCGCCAGCGAGACCGGTCCATCGCCCTGCCGTTGTCCCGGGCCATCTGTTCGGCAATCGCCCAGTTGGAGCCGAGCGCGTTGAAGCCACCGGCCGTCGTCGCGCCGAGCGAGAGCAGGCCGAGGCCATGCCGGCCCGCCGCCCGTGCGCCGGTCGGCGAAACCTGGCTCGCCACGGCGATCTCGACGGATGGCCGCGTGTACGGCGTCATTTGCAGCCGCGCTTCATTAAGCGTGAACCAATCCGTCTTGCGGGTAATCTTTTCCCCGCGCAGCAGCGGCACCAGCACGTCCAGCGCCTCGTCCATCATGTCGCGCTGCTTGGCAACGGGGATGCCCATCATCATCGCGTCCGAGGGCAATGCGCCCGGGCCGACGCCGAACATCACGCGGCCACGGGTGACGTGATCGAGCTGGTTGATCCGGTCGGCCAGTATCAGCGGATGATGATACGGCAGCGACGACACGCCGGTGCCAAGTCGGATCGATCTGGTCCGCTCGGCGGCCGTGGCGATGAACAGCTCGGGGGAGGCGATGATCTCGAACCCCGCGGAGTGGTGCTCGCCGATCCAGGCTTCATCGTAGCCAAGCCGGTCCAGCCACTGCACCAGCTCGAAGTCCCGCTCCATCGCCAGCGTCGGGTTTTCCCGCGTCGGGTGGAATGGCGCGATGAAGGCGCCAAATCGCATTCTGCTGTTCACGGACTGCGTCCTCCTACCTGAATCTGACTTGTTGCCGCATTCTTGCGCCCGATGCAGCATGTTTGATACGGTTGTTGTCGTCACGCTGGATCTTCCGGGAGCGAGCCGCTCGTCGGTGCAGCAAGCTTGCCACGGTCGGGCGCTCGGCGATGCGAAGTGCAATGACCGGCAGATCCGGGAATGTCGATCACCGCGAGCCGCGGCTGGCGCGCGCTCAGCAGCGCCCCTTCCCACCGTGAAACTACACTGAGGCCCCGCTGGCGAGGTTATTGGCGAAGGCTCGGAATCGCTACCTGCCGTCGACAGTTTTCAACGACGACCGTCCGCTTGTCGCCGTTGGACACTCCAAACCTGCCATCCCGCTCTCGGCCAGCATGCGCCTTGCGGACGTTCGGAAGCGCTCGAGTTCCTCGAAACCGAACAGTCCGCCAGGACTGATATCCTGAACGAGCGCGTCGGTTGGATTCGGCCTCAGCCCATATTGCGCCGTACGGTCCACGTGGACCGGCAAAGGCGTGGAGAGGCGAAAATGTCGGAACAGCAACAACGCGTCGCGGTCGTGACCGGCGCCGCGCGCGGTATCGGCGCTGCCGTCGCGGCGCAACTGCATGGGGATGGGTGGCGGGTATTCCTTGTTGACAGCGACGAGGATGCCGCGCGCCGGCAGGCGAGCCGGCTTGGCCCATCTGCCCATGCGCTGCCGGCGGATGTGGCAGAGGAAGCGGCGGTGCAAAGCGCGATCGACCAGGTGCGCGACGTGGGCGGCCGGCTCGATGCCCTGGTCTGCAACGCCGGCATCATGATCCGTAAGCCGATCGACAAGCTCAGTTTGGCCGAGTGGTCGAAGGTGATCGCAACCAACCTCACCAGCACCTTCCTCCTGGTCCGCGCCGCCGAAGCTTTGCTCCGCGCGGCCAATGGTGCCGTTATCACCATGGCCTCCACCCGCGCGCACATGTCCGAGCCGAACACAGAGAGCTATTCCGCATCGAAGGGGGGCCTGCTGGCGCTGACTCACGCGCTGGCGATCAGCCTTGGGCCCGACATTCGCGTGAATTGCATCAGCCCAGGATGGATCAATACGAAGGGCGGCGCGTTGCGCCGGGAGGACCACGAGCAGCATCCCGCTGGCCGTGTCGGGCGGCCCGAGGACGTCGCCTCAATGGTGGCGTGGCTGCTGGATCCGGCAAATGCCTTCGTGACCGGCGCCGAGTTCATTGTCGATGGCGGCATGACCCGTAAGATGATGTACGCCGAATAGCTGGCATCTTGGCACAAGCCTCCAATGCGCTCACGGCCGGACCGGCGGCTTGACTACAGGCAACCAGCGGCGTGCGATGCCGCGATGCCCGACACATTCCCCGCCCTGCGCTACGCCGATATCGCCGCCCCCACGCCCACGCGAGACACGCTGGCGGAGGCCTATGCCGCCCTCGATCGGCAACTGGATTCCGGCGATGTCGCAGGCGTGCTCGCCCGTTGGGACAGTTTGCGGCGCGAGATCGAAAGCTGGAGCGCGTTGGTCCGTCTGCGCTACAGCCAGGACACCGCCAATCCCGAAGCGCAGGCCGCGCGCGAATGCGCCGACGCGCTCAGCCCCGTCGTCACCGGGCACGAAGTGGCGATGAAGCGGCGCCTGCTCGCCACGCCAGGTGCCGCGGCGCTGGCCGGCGACCATGCGATGCGGCTGTGGGAGATGGACATCACCACCTTCGATCCGGCGATCGCGGACGCGCTGGAGGAGGAAAGCAAGCTTGGCGCCCGCTACACCGCGCTGCTGGCCGGCGCCGAAATCGCGATAGACGGGCAGACCGTGAACCTCGCCGGCCTCGGTCCCTTTGCGGAGAGCGCGGACCGCGACACACGCCACCGGGCGGAACAAGCGCGCTGGGCGTTCTTTGCCGCGAACGCGCAAGAGCTGGACGGCATTTACGATCAGCTCGTGAAGCTGCGGCATGGCATGGCGCGCACCCTGGGCTATGACAGCTACACGCCGCTCGGCTACCGCCACCTGCGCCGGGTCGATTACGACGCGGCCGACGTCGCCCGCTACCGCGACCAGGTGGCCGAACACGTCGTGCCGCTGGTCGCGCGCATCCTGCGGGCACGTCAGGCGGAACATGGGTGGGATCGGCTGCGATTCTGGGACGAGGCGCTGATCGATCCGGCCGGCAACCCGGTGCCGGCTGGCGGCCACGACTTTCTGGTGGCGCAGGCGCAAGGCATGTTCGACGCGATGGACGGCCGGCTCGGCGGGTTCTACCGCATGATGGTCACCGGCGGATTCCTGGATCTGAAGAACCGTCCGGGCAAGGCGGGCGGCGGATTCTGCACGGCCTTCCCAACCGCCGGCGTGCCGTTCATCTTCGCCAACTTCAACGGCACAAATCACGATATCGGCGTCTTCACCCATGAGATGGGCCACGCCTTTCAGAACTGGCGGAGCCGCGATCTGCCCGGCATCGACTATCTCTGGCCCACCATGGAGGCGGCCGAGATCAACTCGATGGGCCTGGAATTCCTCACCTATCCGCAGATCCATCGCCTGGTGGGCGAGGCCGATGTCGAGCGGTTCCGCCGCATGCACCTGATCGGTTCGCTGGCCTTCCTGCCTTATGGCGTCTGCGTCGACCATTTCCAGCACGAGATCTACGCGAATCCCGGGGCGACACCGGCCGAGCGGCACGCGATCTGGCAGCGTCTTGAGCAGCGCTATATGCCATGGACGGAATACGGAGACCTCGCCTATCCGGCCCTGGGCGGCCGCTGGCAGGCCAAGCCGCATATCTATGACTCGCCCTTCTACTACATCGACTACACGCTCGCCCTGTGCTGCGCGATGCAGTTCTGGGTGAAATCCCGCCACGACTATGCCGGCAGCCTGGACGCCTATATCGCACTGTGCGGCCGCGGCGGCAGCGCGCCGTTCCAGGCGCTGGTGCAATCGGCCGGCCTCGTCTCGCCCTTCGCCGCCGGTGCGCTGGCCGAAGTGGTGCGTGAGGCCGAAGCGGTTCTTGCCCTGTGACGCTGCCCCGAGCGCGGCTGGTGGCGCTGATCGTCGCCGGCGCCTTCTTTATGGAGTTTCTGGACGGCACCGTGATCGCGACCGCACTGCCCGCCATGGCGCATGATTTCGGCGTGGCGACAGTGTCGCTCAGCATCGGCATCAGCGCCTATCTGCTGACGCTGGCGGTGTTCATCCCGGTCAGCGGTTGGGTGGCGGACCGGTTCGGCACGCGCAGCGTGTTCGTGTCGGCGATCGTCGTGTTCACCGCCGCTTCGGCGCTATGCGGAATTTGCGACAGTCTTTGGCCGTTCGTGGCGGCGCGGGTGCTGCAGGGTATCGGCGGTGCGATGATGGTGCCGGTGGGGCGGCTGGCGGTGCTCCGCAGCACGGAGAAGCGCGATCTGGTCGGCGCGATCGCGCTGCTCACCTGGCCTGCCCTGGCCGCGCCGGTGGTGGGACCCGTGGTTGGTGGGTTCCTCACGACCTATGCGTCCTGGCGATGGATTTTCTACATCAACGTCCCGATCGGTCTCGTGACGATTGGGCTGGCGCGCGCCTTCATGCCGAATCTGATCGCGACCCAGCGCAGATCCTTCGACCTGCCAGGCTTTCTGCTGAGCGGCGCCGCTCTGGCGATATTCATGGAGGGGCTGGAAGTGGCCGGGGAGGGCGATACGCCCTGGCAACTCGCCGTCGGTTTGTTGGCGGTCGGTCTCGTCCTCGGCTTTGCCGCGGTCCGGCATGCGCAACGGGCGGCCGCGCCGATGTTGGATCTTTGGGCACTGAAGGTGCCCACCTTCGCGGCCACGCTCACCAGCGGATCGATCTTCCGCCTGACGATCAGCGCGGCGCCGTTCCTGCTGCCGCTGATGTTCCAGGTAGGCTTCGGGCTGGACGCATTCCGTTCCGGCCTGCTGGTACTGGCGACCTTTCTGGGCAATCTCGGCATGAAGACGGTGAGCACGCCCATTTTGCGGCGCTGGGGCTTCCGCAATGTCGGGCTGGTGACAGGTGTGCTGGCGGCGCTGTTGCTGCTGGCCTGCGCCGCGCTGTACCCCTCGACCCCGCTTTCGGTGACCGTCCTGGTGCTGTTCGCAGGCGGCCTCGCGCGGTCAATGCAGTTTACCGTGCTGAGCACCTTGGCTTTCGCTGACATGCCGCCGGCGCGGATGAGTGGGGCGAGCAGCCTGGCCAGCGTGACGCAGCAGATGGCGATGGGCATGGGCGTCGCGGTGGGTGCGCTCGGGCTGCATCTCGCGGCGGCTCTGCGCGGAGGCGGGGCGCCAGAGCTGGTGGATTTCCACGTGGCCTTCGTGCTGGTCGGGCTGCTGACGCTGGCAGGGCTCCCGACCTTCATCCGGATGCCGGTGACGGCCGGGGCGGAAGTGAGCGGGCACCGCGCTTGAGGCCCCTTTAGCTTGGCCGGACGTCTTGATGACCAAGTGGTACATGACGCCCTGGCCGATGGCCGTGGCGATCGCACCCCGGGGTCGCAGGCCGCCTCGCCAACTGCCTATCGGCAGCCTGGCTTTGTGTCGACGGCGGCGCGAGCCTTCTGATCGGGCTCGCGGCTACCGCGCTGTGGCCGCCGCACTGCAGCGCGCACGCCGCCACTCGTACCGGCCACCATGCTGTGGGACCTGGGTTTCGGCCTCTTTCAGGTGCTCAACAACGCAACATGTGCCTCCCCGCACCACGAGAGCGCAGTGGTGCCGTGCGACGCATGCAGGGTACCGACCGGTTGGTGGGCCGGACCGCAGGCGCGGTTATCATGAGCCTGCTCTTCACCCCCAGACATCCGCCGGGGCGGTGCCGCGGGTCGGTCTTGGAATCGGAGCCGTTCTGACGTTGGTGGCTGGCCTCGTGAGCACACTGCGGTCAGGCCGACGGTAGGCAGCGCGTCGGACCTTCGACCGTCGACCCCGCCGCCGTATAGTCTGCTAGCTGAACGAGATCACATCGACGCATCAGATGGCTTCGGCAATGCAATTGTCGAGGAGTATCGGAAACACGGCCGGTAGGTGGTATGGTCGTGAACATTCATCTCCTGGCGTCTAAGGTTCCGATGAACGAACGTAGGCTTGTTGCCGTCGAATACCCCACGACGGTTGTTCCGAATTCGGACACGCCGCGCGAAGGCTGCTCAACTCGCTGCCGCCAGCTTGTCCTGCGCCTTTTTCTCAAGATCGCTTGCGTCATGCCGCTCGTGCAATTGGCTTGAGGGCTCCCCCAAGACACGATTGACCATTCGCCCGCGCCGGACGGCCGGGCGTTCACCAATCGCATCTGCCCAGCGCTGGACGTTCTTGTAATCCTCTACTTGCAGAAACTCGGCGGCCTCGTCGAGCCGGCCCTTAACCAAGCCTCCGTACCAAGGCCAGACGGCGATATCCGCGATCGTGTAGCTGCTACCCGCCAGATACTCATTTTCCACGAGACGGCGATCGAGAACGCCAAGTTGGCGCTTCGCCTCCATGGCAAAACGATCGATAGCATACTCGATCGTCGTCGGTGCGTACGCGTAGAAGTGGCCGAATCCGCCGCCGAGATAGGGCGCGCTTTCCATTTGCCAGAACAGCCATGACAGGCACTCAGCGCGCGCGCTCACCTCGGTTGGCAGGAAAGCCCCGAACTTCTCCGCAGGATTGCGCCGGACTCGAAGACTCGGATCGGCTTCGGGCAGCTGCGGTCCATCAACGCGGGGATCTTCGAATTGGGATTCACCGCGACGAAGCCGCTACCAAACTGTTCGCCATCACCAGTCTTGATCAGCCAAGCGTCTACTCCGCGCCGCTATGGCCAAGAGCCAACAGCTCCTCAAGCACCACCGTGACCTTCACACCATTCGAGGTCGCCAGCGGGTAGAGCTGGAGCGGATGGCGGCCCACCGGCAATTCCTGGTCATGCGCGGGGCCGGAGATCGGGCGGTTGATATTCGCGAATTGGCCACCGTTCGTCTTGTTCCAGGTCCAGACCTTCGACGGCGTGTAACCGGACGCGCTGCGCATTCTCCAAGCTCCAGGTTTTCGTCGGCAATGTGATCGTAGCGTTTGACCGACCTCGTCGGCACGATGAGGTCAAACCTCGCGCGGGACAGCACGGCTTAGGCCTACCGCCTTTTGACAGCATGTGAACGCGTGGCACGCAATGCCCGCTGCCGGCTCGTGCTTGTCGTCTGACGAAGCAGTGCCGATCTCGACTGTTGGCCCCCAATCGGCCGTAGATTGCAAAGGCGAGGTTCGCCAAGGTTCAAGTCCTGTGCTTCAGGGACGACATCTTGCAGTAGCGTCGGCGAGAAACCGACGTGCGCCTACCCGACCGTCTGGATGACCTCGAATCCCTCAAATTCGGGGTGGCCAAGATACAGCGGGGCGCTGCCCTTCCCGGAATTTCCGGCGTTGCGGTGAGCGGCACGGAACGCTTCCGACTTCGTCCAGGCCTCGAACGCCGCATGGTCCGACCAGATGGTGTGGCTGGCGTAGAGGACGTGGTCCTCTCGTAGCGGGCCGCGCAGCAGGTGGAACTCCACGAAGCCCGGCACCTCCTTCAGATGCGTGTCCCGGCTCGTCCAGACGTGCTCAAACGCGGCCTCCGAACCAAGGGCGACTTTGAAGCGGTTCATGGCGATATACATGCTGCGACGATCCGATCCCGTGAGCTCCGACTTTAGCATACCGAAGCATCGGACGAACGGCTGTTCACGGCGTCGCCGATGGGGTCGGCTTGCCCGGAAAGCTTGCGGCAAGCGAGTGCAAACCGTCGAGCAGCGCCTTGTGGAAGACGTCGGGCGACTGGATCTGCGGCGCATGCCCAAGACCGGCGAACTCGACAAGCTGGGCATGGGGGATGCGCTTCGCCGCCGCCTTCCCCAGCGCGGGATAGTTGCCCAACGTCGCGCGCACCGCCGGCGGCGCGAGGTCCTTGCCCGGGGCCGTCGTGTCCTTGTCCCCGATCATCAGCAGCACCGGCATCTTGAGCTGGCCGAATTCGTAGAAGACCGGCTGCGTGTAGATCATGTCGTAGAGAAGCGCCGAATTCCAGGCGACGACGTCGCGCCCCTCGCCGCGATACATGCCCGCCAGCATCTGCACCCAGCGTTCGTAGGCCGGCTCCCACGTTCCAGCGTAGTAGGTTGAACGCTCATAATCGCGGATGCTGTCGGCTGTGGTCCGCAATTCACGCTGATACCAAGCGTCCACGCTCCGCCACGGCACGCCCTCGGCCTTCCAGTCCTCCAGTCCAATGGGATCGACAAGCACCAGTTGGTCGACGTCGTCGGGAAACATCAGCCCGTAGCGAATTGCCAGCATCCCGCCCGTAGAATGGCCGATGATCGTCGCGCGGTCGATCCCGGCCGCGTCGAGCAGAGCATGCGTGTTTCCGGCGAGCTGCTCGAAGCTGTACTGATAGTGCGTGGGTTTGGTCGACTTGCAGAAGCCGATCTGGTCGGGCGCAATCACCCGATAGCCCGCTTGGCTCAACACCGCGATGGTGCGCTCCCACGTGGCCGCGCAGAAATTCTTGCCATGCAGCAGCACCGCGGCGTGACCGTTCGGCGTCTGGGGCTTCACATCCAGATACGCCATATCCAGGGTCTCACCCTGCGAGATAAACCGGAAATGCGACACTGGCCAGGGATAGTCGAACCCCTGCAGCTCAGGCCCGTAGGCTGAATTGGCATCGGACGGCGCGGCGCGGGAAGGTGCAGCCAGCGTGATGGCCGCCGCGAAGCCGATGGCCGACAGGAGCGTGGCAAAGCGGACACTCCGACAATGTGCGATGCATCGCTGAACGCAAGCCGGGAGCGGCCAGCCCCTCAGCTGGAATCGGTCCGATCGGCTCATCGTCCGCCTCGCCCCCAGAATGCCGGCCCGCATCGTCAGAGTGTGCACCTGAGCGAGACGCCCGCCCAGGCGGCTCCGGTCGGGTGCGACGAGAGTTGATCGGATGAGCTATGGAAAGACTGTCGCCACCTGCTGAGGTAGGTGGCTGTCAAAGTAGGTCGATCGATTGGCCTTCCCGCATGGCCGTCATGATCCGCTTCTCCGTCCTCGAGCGTTCCCCCGTCCACGAAGGCCCGCAATGCAAGCCCGCTTATCTGCCAATCGGCCCGCTATGCGTAGACGGAGCTGTGGGTGAGCCTGGATGAGCTTGCGGCAGCGCTGCATCATCGCGGTGCCGCGGTGGCGCGGCGACTGGCCGACGACGTTGCCGCCGTCGATCAGGATCTCGCCGCCGGTCGGGCTTTCGTGCCCGGCGATCATGCGCAGCATCGTGGTTTTGCCGCAGCCGCTCGGACCCAGCAGGCAGCAATAGGTGCCGCTCGCGATGCGCAGATTGATGCCGTCCACGGCCACCCGGTGGCGCTGGATCAGTGCGACGGAGCCGAGCGAAACGCCGATCACCAGGAACGGCAGCGCGCTGGTCAGCGTGCCGAGCGCGTAGATGGAGGGCGAGGTGACATTCTGCATCATGCTCCAGATTTCGATCGGCATGGTGTTCGTAGATTCCGTTGTCTGCAGTGTGCGGGCGAATTCGTCGTACGACAGCGTGAAGCCGAACAGCGCGACCGCGATCATGCCGGGCAGAAGAATCGGGATCACCACGAGCCACATCGTCTGCATCTGGCTGGCGCCGAGATCGCGTGACGCTTCCTCGTAGGACCGGCTGAACCTGCCGAAGATCGCGAACATGATAAGCAGACCGAACGGCAGCGTCCACGACAGTTGCGCGCACAGCGCCGAGGTGTACCAGTTGGTCTCCAGCCCCAGAAGCTGGAACATCAGGCCGCCGATGCTCAGCACATAGCCCGGTGCGACGAGGCTCGCGATCACCAGATAGAACAGCACCCCGCTGCCCGGGAAACGGCCGCGGAACGCAAGCCCGCCGGCCAGCGAGATCAGCACCGTAGTCGCCATCACGATGATCGCAAGCGGGATCGAGCGACTCAGCGCGCCCATGATGTCGCCGGTGTCACCCTGCTCGATGGGCTGGCAGGCTCACGCCACGTATCGGGAATGTCAGCCCGCCCTGCGGCCCCTGGAACGACAGGATGTAGATGCACAGCATCGGCCCGTACAGGAACACGACATAGCCGATGAACACCGCACCCAGCGCATAGAACGCCCAGTCGCGCCGGTCGGAGGAAGTTTGCGATGCGGCCATGCGTTTCGCCTACCGGCTCGCCAGTTCTTTGCGCACGTTTACCAGCCGCAGGATGGCCGCCACCATGATGGTGAGGATGACCATCAGCAGCACCGCACTGGCGGCGGCGTGCGGGAACAGCAGCGTGGAGATGTCGTCGTACATCGCCGACACCACGGAGGCGTCGGTGCCGCCGCTCATCACTTTCACGACGTAGAAATCGCCCATCACCAGGGTCCCGACGAAGATCGAGCCGAGCACGATGCCGCTTTTGGTCAGCGGCAGCACGACCCACAGCAGCGGGTGCAGGCGGCTCGCGCCCGCATCGCGCGCCGCTTCCAACAACGAGCGGTCGATGCGGCTCATCGCGCTGAAGATCGGCACGATCATGAAGATCGTGAACAGATGCACGTAGGAGATCACCACCGAGAAATCCGAGAACAGCAGCACCGCAACGGCGCCCGGATGATGCCGAGCGACAGCAGCGTCTCGTTGATCACGCCCTGCTTGCCGAGCAGCGGCAGCCAGGAGATCATGCGGATGACGTTGGATGTCCAGAACGGCACCGTGCACAGCAGGAACAGCCCGATCGCCAGCAGCCGGCTGCGCACATGAAACACCAGGAATCCGGCGACCGAAAAACCGATCAGGAACGTACCGACTCAGGTCAGCGCTGCCGGTTTCAGCATCGTCAGGTACAGCGACAGGGTCAGGTGCGACTGCAGCACGTCGGCGTAGTTTTCCAGCGTGAAGGCCGGTATCACCTGGAAATTGTCGTAGCGGAACACGCTGACGGCGAGGACGAAGCCGAGCGGCGCCACCACGAACACCAGCAGCACCAGCGCCAGCGGCAACACCAGCGCCAAGGCTTTCAGACGTGCCGGTCCGAATGCCGGCACGCCGCGTTGATCGTGACGTCGATCTCGCCGCGCGACTCGAGCGCCAGCGCCGCGTCCATGATCCCGATGTTGGGGACATCGAGAATCGCCGCCTTGCCCTTGAACTTCGGGTCCAGCAGCTCCTTCCATTCGGTGATCGGTGCACCCACGAGGTCGGGGCGGGCACATAAGCAAATTGGAAATTGCTATCTCGCCCATTAAGTGGGCTTATATGATTGGTTTATAGGCGGCGATGCCTGTATCGGGTCAAGTCGAGCGCGAAAATTAGGCCGTTCACGGCGCGCTTGGCGGGCCTTCGATCGGCGTATTGGGTGTGGCAACGAAGCCGGCGCCCGGCGATAACGCGTTGGCCGTCCGCGTCATCGTTCAGGCCGAACCGGAAAGCGCAGAGCCCTGCTTCGTGGAACCTGGCGAG
>Ga0302314_10017417_pt1 | contig 12058 bp, 13 predicted proteins | sample III_Palsa_N2_3_FD_200533 | JGI IMG/M metagenome (GOLD analysis project Ga0302314, IMG submission 200533) | Peat permafrost microbial communities from Stordalen Mire near Abisko, Sweden - III_Palsa_N2_3 | ecosystem: Environmental > Terrestrial > Soil > Palsa > Peat permafrost | place: Sweden...
TCTTCGGCCTGACCATGCTGAAGCCCGGCTGGATGGACCGCTACCTGCCGAAGGAGGCGATTGAGATCGTGCCCGATATCGCGGTGATCTTCGGCTACGTCTGGGCGGGCTCGATGTTCGTCGCGGCGGCCCTGAACATCGTGCTGGCGCTGCGGCTCGACCCGGTGACGTGGGCGTCGGCGATGTCGATCTATCATACGGCAAGCATGATCGGGCTGTTCCTGATCCAGTACGCGACCATGCGGTTCATCGGGGTGCGCCGCCATCGCGCCGCCGAGGCGCTCGTCGAGGCGGTTCCCGCCCAGGCCTGATCCCGCGCCTTTCCGATCCTGCGGCCAGCGCCCCTCGCGGGCGCTGGTTTCGTTTCGGGCCGGCCGACATGGTACAATGGGCCTAGCCGACGACGCCCGCGGGCGGCCAGATCGGCGAGGGAGGACGCGCATGGATGGCTCGACGCCGGCGGCGACGATCGCAGGGTTCGATCCCGCGCCGCACATCGCCGAGATGAACGAGCGCGGCTGGACGATCATCGAGAACTTCCTCGACGACGCGCGCCTCGCCGCCTTCCGCGCCGCCATCGCGCCCCACCTGGGCGGCCTTCGCGGCCGCAACCCCTTCGAGGGCCGCACCACCGAGCGGGTCTACACCCTGGTCGGGCGCGGGCGGGTGTTCGAGGACCTGAGCTGCGATCCTCGGCTGATGGCGGTGCTCTCGGCCTTCCTCAAGCCCAACTTCCTGCTCTCGGCCAGCCACGCCATCCGCATCCTGCCCGGCGAGGCCGCCCAGGCGCTGCACACCGACGACAGCTTCTATCTCGTGCCCCGGCCGCGGCCGCCGCTCGGGATCAGCGTCATCGGCGCCGTTGATGCGTTCACCGCTGAGAACGGCGGCACGATGATGATCCCCGGCAGCCATCGCCGGGGGCCGGAGGAGTTGGCCGCCTTCCGTGAACGCCGCATGGCCGGGTCGCCCTCCGAGACCGTGCCGCTGGAGATGCCGGCGGGCGCCATCGCGGTCTTTCCCGGCACCCTGGTCCACGGCGCCGGCGCCAACCGCGGCGACGCCGCGCGGCTCGCCTTCACCAGCCAGTATTGCGAGCCCTGGCTGCGCACCCAGGAGAACTTCTACCTCTCCGTCCCGAGGGACCGGGTCCGCGCCATGGCGCCCGAGCTGCAGAACCTGCTCGGCTACTCGATCACCCCGCCGTTCCTCGGCATGGTCTCGGCCTCGCACCCGCTGAAGACGCTGGACGAGGGCTGGACCCCGCCGATCACGCGGGAGCCGGGCGATGACGACCAAGAGAGGCTAGGCTAGGGAACGTTGTGATCGGTTATGTCAGGCCAGCGCCGCCGCGCGCATGGCCTTCTCGGTCTCGGCGAAGCTCTCCAGCTTGCCCAGCGTGCCGAGGCCCTGGGCGACCAGGGCGGCCGTCGCGGTGGCGAACCGGCAGGCTTCCAGCGGCGGCCAGCCCCGCGCCAGGGCGGTGATGAAGCCGGCGCAGTAGCTGTCGCCGCAGCTCGTGGTGTCGATCGGCTGGATCGCGTGCGCTGGCACGGTGTGGTGCTCGGTCCCGATCGAGACGTAGGCGCCGCGGCCGCCGTTCTTGATGATGCAGGCCTGGGCGCCCAGCGCGCGGAAGATCTCGGCGGCCTCGGCAAGGTCGTCGGCGCCGCTCAGCAGCGTCGCCTCGGCCGCGCTCGGCATGAAGTAGTCGACGTAAGGCAGCAGGCGCTTCAGCTCGTCGAGCGCCGAGGCGCGCGGGCCGATCAGGTCGCAGGTGACCACCGCGCCGGCCGCCTTCGCCGCGCGCAGCAGCTCCGCCCCGGCGCCGCCGTCGGTTCCGCGCCCGCCGACCGCGGCGTAGTGGACGAAGCCGCTGGCGCGGGCCGCCGCGACGACGGCGTCATCGATGGTCGCGCCGCCGCCGGCGCCGGCCGCGTGGTAGCTTGATCGCCGCCCGTCGGACTCGACCGCCAGCAGGGTGCTCGAGGTGCGCTCGCCGGGCCGCGTCGCCAGCAGGCTGACGTCGACGCCCACCCGCTCGAAGCCGAGGCGCACGAAGGCGCCAAGCATGTCGTCGCCCACGGCGCCCACGATCTTCGTCGGCGTGCCGAGCGTGGCGGCCACCATGGCCGCGCCGCCGGCCGTGCCCGCCGGCACGCAGGCGATCCCGTCGATCAGGATCGCGCGTTCGGTGTGGGTCAGGGCGTCGATGGGATGCGCGACGATGTCGAGCGTGGTGAGCCCGATGGTCAGGAGTCCAGATTTCATCTCGCCGCCCTACGCCTAAGCCTTGCCGTAGCTGGTCTGCCGTGACCGGGCAAAGAAGTCGCGCCACTGGTCCGGGGTCAGCCGCGACGGCTCGCCCAGCTGGCGCGCCAGCACATACTGGCGGCACATGATCTCCAGCCGATGCGCGAGGCCGACGGCCGATCTCAGGCTGCGGCCGCGGCTGATCATGCCGTGGTTGCCGAGCAGGCAGGCCGAGCGATCCGCGAGGGCCTCGGCCGCGCTCAGCGCCAATTCCTCGGATCCGTAGGTGGCGTAGGGCACGCACGGCACGTCGTCGCCGCCGAAGACGCCGATCAGATAGTGGAAGCCGGGCAGGGGCTGGTTGTGACTGGCGACGGCGACGCAGTAGTCGGAGTGGGTGTGGACCACCGCGCCCACGTCGGCGTAGCGGTGGTAGATGGCCCAGTGCATCTGCCATTCCGAGGAAGGCGCATGGGCGCCGGTCCACGCGCCGTCAGGCCCGACGTAGACCACTGACTCTTCCGAAATGGATTCGGCCGAGGCGCCGGTGGGCGAGATCAGCATGCCGGCGCCGCAGCGGCAGCTGAGGTTGCCCGAGGCCAGCTCGTTCAGCTTCAGCTCGGCGGAGCGCTTGTACTGCTCCACCAGCTCGCACCGCAGGGACCGTTCGTCGCCGCTCATTCGCCAGCCTCCATGTTCCACGCCGTTCGTCGGGCGCGCGCTAGAACGTGCCTTCGCCGCGCTCGATCGAAAGCACGCCGGTTCGCGAGACCTCGACCAAGCCCAGCGGGCGCATCAGGCCGGTGAACTTGTCGATTTTCGAGGGGGCGCCGGTGATCTCGAAGATGAAGCTCTGGGTCGTGGTGTCGATCACCCTGGCGCGGAAGATGTCGGCGATGCGCAGCGCCTCGACCCGGTCGGTGCCGACGCCGCGCACCTTCACCAGCGCCAGCTCGCGCTGCACCCCGTTCGGGTCGACGGTGACGTTCACCACGTGCCGCGTCGAGACCATCTTCTCCAGCTGGGCCTGGATCTGGGCGAGAACCTGCGGCGTGCCGCGGGTGACGATGGTGATGCGCGAGGTGTGTGCGGTCTCGTCGGTCTCGGCGACGGTGAGGCTCTCGATGTTGTAGCCGCGCGCGGCGAACAGCCCGACCACGCGGTGCAGCACCCCCGGCTCGTTGTCGACCAGGATGGCGAAGGTGGCCAGGCTCTCGGGCTGAGCCGCATGGCCCATGTCATAGGCGGAGGCGGGCGGTTCGGCGGTCATGCGCGCTTCCCTAACGCGGCAAGAGGGCGGCGCCCAGCGTTGCGAGTGTTGGCGCAAGGCGTCAGGCGCGCTGCTTCATCGCCTCGACCACGTGGCGGCGAAGCACGCGGTTGATTTCGCTCTGATAGGGCTTGTCGCCCGCGTGATCCTTGAACCAGCCGACGACATCCGCATCCAGGCGGATGGTCACGGGCTGTTTGACGGGGCGATAGACTGTCGAACCGCGAGAGATGAGCACCGCTGAAGCCGGAAGCTCGGGAATGTCGCTGGTGTCGATGTCGTCGTCGGACATGGCCTCCAGGCGCGCAAGTTGCTCCAGTTCCTCGGGGCTGAAGGGTTTATTGCTCGTATGTCTTTCTCTCATGCGGAGACGCCTTCCGTGCGCTGATTATCCGGACGACTTGTTCTTCGTCGTCCCCTCGATAGACGTGCGCCACGGCCAGGATCATGGCGCCGAGCACCATGCCGATGGCCAAATAACGGTCCTTCCCACTCTCGACATGGTGATAGATTTCGAAGAGCGGATCGTCCCAGACGCGCCTGGCGACTTCGAACGAAATTCCGTGTTTGGCGAGGTTGGTTCTCGCCTTCGCGTCATCTCATTCGAAGATCATGCGTGCGTACAAGAATGTACGTACATTTGGCGCAAGTCAATGACCGTCACACCAGTTTCCGCCCCACCTCGTCGATCACCGAGCCGATGTCGGCCGCGTCCTCGCCGAGGATCATCTCGTTGTGGGCCTTGCCGGAGGGGATCATCGGGAAGCAGTTCTCGGCGTTCTCGACCCGGCAGTCGAACAGCACCGGGCGCGGGCTGTCGATCATCTCCAGGATCTTGGCGTCCAGCTCGTCCGGGGTCTCCGCCCGCAGGCCGAGCGCGCCATAGGCCTCGGCCAGCTTCACGAAGTCGGGCAGGCTGTCGGAGTAGGAGTGGCTGTAGCGCTGGCCGTGCAACAGCTCCTGCCACTGGCGCACCATCCCCATCCACTGGTTGTTGAGGATGAAGATCTTGATCGGCAGGTCGTACTGGATGGCGGTGGAGAGCTCCTGCATCGTCATCTGCACCGAGGCGTCGCCGCCGATGTCGATGACCAGGCTCTTCGGGTGCGCCACCTGCACGCCGACGGCGGCGGGCAGGCCGTAGCCCATGGTGCCGAGGCCGCCGGAGGTCATCCAGCGGTTCGGCGCCTCGAAGTGGAAGAACTGCGCCGCCCACATCTGGTGCTGGCCGACCTCGGTGGTGATGTAGACGTCGCGGCCGCGGGTGAGGTCGTAGAGCCGCTCGATCGCGTGCTGCGGCTTGATTAGCGTTTCCGAGCGTCTGTAGGCGAAGCCCTTGCGGGCGCGCCAGGCGTCGATCTGGGCCCACCAGTCCTTCAGCGCCGGGGCGTTGGGCGTGAGCCGCTGGCGCTTCCAGGCCGCGATCAGCTCGGCCAGCACGCGGCCGGCGTCGCCGATGATGCCGATGTCGGCGCGCACCACCTTGCCGATCGACGAGGGGTCGATGTCGATGTGGATCTTCTTCGAGCCGGGCGCGAAGGCGTCGAGGCGGCCGGTCACCCGGTCGTCGAAGCGCGATCCGATCGCCACCATCACGTCGCAGTCGTGCATGGCGTGGTTGGCCTCGTAGGCACCGTGCATGCCCACCATGCCGAGCCAGGCCGGATCGCTGGCCGGGAAGGCGCCCAGGCCCATCAGGGTCGAGGTGACCGGGGCGCGGGTGAGGGCGGCGAACTCGCGCAGCAGCCGGCTGGCCTCGGGGCCGGCGTTGATCACCCCGCCGCCCGTGTACAGGATCGGCCGCCGCGCCTGGGCGATCAGCGCCGCGGCCTCGGCGATCCGCGCCGGGTCGCCATCGACGCGCGGATGATAGTTATGGCTCGAACGCGCCGCCTCGGGCCCGACGTAGAGCCCCGTCGCGAACTGGATGTCCTTGGGGATGTCGACCACCACCGGTCCGGGGCGGCCGGTGGTGGCGATCTTGAACGCCTCGTGCAGCACGTGCGGCAGGTCGGCGACGTTCTTCACCAGGTAATTGTGCTTGGTGCAGGGCCGGGTGATGCCGACCGTGTCGCATTCCTGGAAGGCGTCGGTGCCGATCAGATGGGTCGGCACCTGGCCGGTCAGCACCACCAGCGGGATCGAGTCCATCAGGGCGTCGGTTATGCCGGTGACGGCGTTGGTGGCGCCGGGGCCGGAGGTGACCAGCACCACGCCGGGCTTGCCGGTGGAGCGCGCGTAGCCCTCGGCGGCGTGGGTCGCCCCCTGCTCGTGGCGGACCAGGATGTGGTTCAGCCGCGGCTCGTGGAACAGCGCGTCATAGATCGGCAGCACCGCGCCGCCGGGATAGCCGAAGAGGTCGGTGACACCCTGATCGACGAGGGCGCGAACCACCATTTCGGCCCCGGTCATGATCTCGGAGGCGGCGCTGGCTTGGGCTTCGATGGCGGGTTGGATGGTCATTGGCGTGGCTCGAATGGGATGTTGCAGGACAAGAAAAAAGGCCCGCGATGGGGCCTTCGGGACGTGCGACCGAGGTCAGTGGGAGGGCTTCAGCCTCCTACCGATACCGGCCGCCTTCTAAGTACGATGAGCGCGCCGCGCATCGATCCTGCTCCAATTTAGTCCCGAAGAGACATGCCACCCTGCCCGCCGGAGGTCAAGAAATGGCGAACGGCGGTAGTCGTGGGTTTTGGTTGGCGAACTTTTTGATTCCGCGGTTTGCAGAGGCTAGGCTTCGACGCAAAGCGGGAGGCCTACATGTCTGCGGTGGGTATTGGCGGCGTCTTCTTCCGGGCAAACGATCCTCAGGCCCTGCAAACGTGGTATCGAAAGCACCTGGGCCTGGTCCCCGACGATGCATTTCAGTGGATGCAACAGGCCGGTCCAACCGTGTTCATGCCCTTCCCCCGAGACACGGACTATTTCCCCGCCGACAAGCAGTGGATGCTCAACTTCCGGGTGACGGAGCTGGATGCGCTGCTTTCGGCGCTTCGCGACGCCGGGATCGCGGTCACCACGAACCCCGACTGGGACACACCCGAGACAGGCCGGTTCGCCCGTATCCACGACCCGGAAGGAAATCCGGTGGAACTGTGGGAGCCACCCTCCGAATAGGGTCCGCCTCGCGTCAGCTTGGCGGCTGCAGGAGCGCCTCGCGCTGCTCGGTCAGCTCTTGGAGCCGCGCCTCCTGCTCGGCGATCCGCGAGGTCATCCGTTCCTCGTCGCCCGCGCCGGAATAGGCGGCGGCCTGCTCGACCAGTTCGCGCAAATTATCGCGGACGACCGACAGGCGCTCGTCCAGCTCGGTGAGACTTAAGGATTCGGTGGGCATGCGAGCCTCCTCGGCGGCGACGCGCAAACGTAACACTGTCGTCGGGCGGCCGCGACCTTGGTATCCAAACGCCGCCGCCGGATTCAAATGATTGTTTGAATTATGAGTTGGACAGGCTCGCCCCGAGGGGTAACTGTTCGCCCAGCCCCGTCCCCCGAGAAAAGGCCCGATCCGATGAACGTGATGACCAAGGAACCGATCACCAACCCGCTCGACCTGGAGGCCGAACTCAACAACCTCGGCATGTCCAAGGAATCGCGGCCGCTGTTCGATGCGGTGAAGCGGCACATCGAGGAGAACGTCGCCCCGATCGCCGACGAGTTCTACCGCCTCGGTGAAGGCCGCGCGGAGCGCTGGAGCTGGGCGCCGGGGCAGCTCGAGCTGCTGCAGACCGCCAAGGACAAGGCGAAGGCCAGCGGGCTCTGGAACTTCTTCCTGCCCACCTCAGAGATCGGCCAGGGCCTCACCAACCTCGACTACGCCTACATCGCCGCCGAGCTCGGCAAGCAGCCGCTGGCGTCGGAGTCGCTCAACTGCTCGGCCCCCGACACCGGCAACATGGAAGTGCTGGAGAAGTGCGGCACGCCCGAGCAGAAGGAGAAGTGGCTGAAGCCGCTGCTGAACGGCGAGATCCGCTCGGCCTTCGGCATGACCGAGCCGGGCCTGGCCTCGTCCGACGCCAAGAACATCGCCTGCCGCGCCGAGCTGATCGGCGGCGAGTGGGTGATCAACGGCGAGAAGTACTACATCTCCGGCGCCGGCGACCCGCGCTGCAAGATCATGATCCTCATGGTCCAGACCAGCCCCGACGCGCCGACCCAGTTCCGCCAGTCGCAGATCCTGGTGCCCATGGACACGCCCGGGCTGACCATCGTCGGCCCCATGTGCGTCTTCGGCCATGACGACGCGCCGCACGGCCACATGCACCTGAAGCTCGACAACGTGCGGGTGCCGGAAGAGAACATCCTGCTCGGCGAGGGCCGCGGCTTCGACATCTCGCAGATGCGCCTCGGCCCCGGCCGCATCCACCACTGCATGCGCTCGATCGGCCAGGCCGAGCGGGCGCTGGACCTGATGGTCAAGCGCGCCTCGTCGCGGACGGCGTTCGGCAAGCCGATCATCCAGCTCGGCAAGAACCTGGAGGTGGTCTCCCGCGCCCGGATCGAGATCGAGGCGATGCGGCTGATGGTGCTGAAGGCGGCCAAGGCCATGGACGTGCTCGGCAACCGCGAGGCGCGCGTCTGGGTGCATATGGTCAAGGCGCTGGTGCCCGAACGCGTCTGCAAGATCATCGATGAGGCGATCCAGATGCACGGCGCCACCGGCGTCTCGCAGTGGACGCCGCTGGCGCAGATGTACACCAGCCAGCGCACCCTGCGGATCGCCGACGGTCCCGACGAGGTGCACCACATGGTGGTCGGCCGCGCCGAGCTGGCCCGGCATTGACGCCATGACGGCGGCGGCGGTTTCAGACACGATCCCCGGCTACGACACGCCGGCGGTGGAGGCCTGGATCGCCGCCAACGTCGATGGCCTCTCTCCGCCGCTCATTTGGACGCGGCTGGAGGGCGGCCACTCGAACCTGACCTATCTGCTCGAGGACGGGCAGGGCCGCCACGCGGTGATCCGCCGCCCGCCGCTGGGCGAGCTGCTGCCCAAGGCCCACGACATGGCCCGCGAGTGGGCGCTGATCCGGGCGCTGGGTCCGACGCCCGTACCCGTGCCTGCCGCGCTCGGCTTCTGCGACGACATCTCGGTCACCGGCGCCCGCTTCTATGTGATGGGCCACGTCGACGGCCACCCGCTCTACAACGCCGCCGACACCGAGCGCTGGGCGCCGCCGCCGGTGCGGACGCGGCTGGCGCACTCCTTCATCGACGTGCTGGCCGATCTGCACGCGGTCGATCCGGACGCCGTCGGCCTCGGCGACCTCGGCAAGCGCGACAGCTACGTCGGCCGCCAGCTTTCCACCTGGTACCGGTCGTGGACCGCGTCGGTGGGACCGGCCGAGTACGACGATCCGCGCGCCCATGCGCTGCAGCGGCTGCTGCTGGATCACCTGCCGGACCAGGGTCCGATCCGGATCGTCCACGGCGACTATGGCCCCCACAACTGCCTGATCGGCCCGGACGGAACCGTCGCGGCGGTGGTCGACTGGGAGATCTCGACGCTCGGCGATCCGCTGGCCGATCTCGCCTATGCGCTCAATCCCTGGCCCGATCCCTCCGATCCGGCGCCGAACCCGGACGCCGCGACCTCGCCGCCGGGCTTTCCATCGCGCAGCGAACTCGCCAGCCGTTACGCCGCGAGAACCGGCCGCGATCTCTCGCATCTGGACTACTACGTCGGCTTCAATTTCTGGAAATCGGCGGCGATCGTCCACGGCGTTTACGCCCGCTACATGGAGGGCAAGAAGGGGACCGAGGGCGTCGACCTCGAAGCCCTCCGCCGCCGCATCGACGGCTCGCTGACAGCGGCGGAGCGCGCGCTGGGGCGGCTGAAGCTATAGGGCTTCGAGCGCGGCCCACTGGGCCTCCGGATCGGTCTCGGTGATCCGCGGCCAGTCCGGGGTCTGGTTGCGAAGCCAGGTGAGTTGGCGCTTGGCGTAGCGGCGGGTCTCCTGCTGGGCGCGGACGAGCGCTTCGTCGCGACCGATGCGGCCTTCCAGATGTTCGACGATCTCGCGCACGCCGACCGCCTTCATCGCCGGCAGCGCGGGATCGAGGCCGCGCGCCGCCAGCGCCCGCACCTCCTCGATCGCGCCGGCCTCGAACATGGCGGCGAGGCGCGCATCGCAGGCGGCGTAGAGCGCTTCGCGCGGCGGCTCCAGCACCACCGCGCGCCAGTCGCCGGCTTGCAGCGTCGGCGCCGTGTCCGCCTGCCACGCGGTGAGGGATCGGCCGGTGTGCTCCGCGACGGCGAGGGCGCGCAGCAGCCGCTGGCGATCGCCGCGCGCGATCCGCATCTCGGCCTCGGGATCGAGCCGCGCCAGCCGCGGCCGCAGCGCCAGCTCGCCCGCCGCGCTCGTCTCCCGCTCGATCCGCTCGCGCACCGCCGCCGGCACGCTCGGGATCTCGGCAAGGCCCTGGGTGAGGGCGCGGAAATAGAGTCCGGTGCCGCCGACCACGATCGCCGGGCGCCGCCAGAGCGCGATGTCGGCCAGCGCCGCCCGCGCCGCGTCCAGCCAGCGTCCCGCCGACCAGCCGTCGGCCGCGTCGGCGACGCCGAACAAATGGTGCGGCGCCAGCAGCGTCTCCTCCCGCGACGGCCGCGCGGTAAGGACGGAAAGATCGGCATAGAGCTGCATCGAGTCGGCGTTGACGATGTCGCCGCCGAGCGCCCGCGCCAGCCGCAGCGCCAGGGCGGACTTGCCGCTTGCGGTGGGGCCGGCGATCAGCCAGATGCGCGTCTCGGACCCTGGAGCAGCCATGCGGATCGTTCTTACTCTCGTCGCCAGGGATTTCGACGCCTTGCAGCTGACGCTGCCGCTGGTGCTCGAGGCCGTGGCCGGTTGCGGCGCGACGGTGCAGGACACCGATATCCTGGGTCCTGGCGCGGCGGACATCTTCTTCGACCACGACGACCCCACCATCGCGCGCGCCAAGGCCGAGACCGCGCTGGAGCGCAGCCAGGCCGACGTCTGCGTCCAGCTCGCCGAGCATCGCAAGAAGCGGCTGCTGGTGGCCGACATGGATTCCACCATCGTCGGCTGCGAGTGCCTCGACGAGCTGGCGGACTTCGCCGGGGTGAAACGCGAGGTCTCGCAGATCACCGAGCGGGCGATGCGCGGCGAACTCGATTTCGAGGACGCCCTGCGCGAGCGGGTGCGGATGATCGCCGGCGTCACCCTGGAGGACATGCAGCGCTGCTTCGATGAGCGCGTGCGGCTCAATCCCGGCGCCCGCACCCTGGTCGCCACCATGGCGGCCGACGGTGCGCGGTGCGTGCTGGTCTCGGGCGGGTTCGACTTCTTCACCAGCCGGGTGGCGCAGCTCGCCGGCTTCCAGTCGCACTGGGGCAACAAGCTGATCGACGACGGCGAGGCGCTGACCGGCCGGGTGGTCGAGCCGATCCTCGGCCGCGACGCCAAGCTGAGCACGCTGCGCGCCGAGGCCGCGGGCCACGGCTGCACGATGGCCGAGACCCTGGCGGTCGGCGACGGCGCCAACGATCTCGACATGGTCGTCGCCGCGGGCCTCGGCGTCGCCTACCAGGCCAAGCCGGTGCTGGCGGGGCAGGCCGATGCGAGGCTCGACTACACCGATCTGACCTCGCTGCTCTATTTCCAGGGCTATGGCGCGGACCGGTTCGTTACCGGCTGAGACCCGAGTTTACTTCCCGCGCCGTGCGAGCCCCGATAAGTGCGCCGCATGGTCTTCCCGCGTCCGATTCGCGCCGTCGTCTTCGACATGGACGGGCTGCTCGTCGACACCGAGGCGCTGATCCGCGACATCATGGTCGAGCTGGTGGCGGCGCGCGGCGCCCACCTGCCGCCCGAGGTGTTCAAGCGCATGATCGGCCTGCCGGCCGAGGCCAGCGACGCGGTGGCGCGGGGCCACTTCGGGCCCGACTTTCCGCTCGACGCGCTCTACGAAGACGTATCGGCCCGCATCCAGGCCGCGTGCGAGGTCGGGGTGGCGTTGAAGGCCGGCGTGCGCGAGATTCTCGACCATCTCGACGCGGTCCGCATTCCGCGCGCCATCTGCACCTCGTCCAGCCACGCGGCGGTGCAGCGCACCCTGGGACCGAGCGGCATTCTGCCCAGGTTCGACGCCATCGTCGCCGCCGGCGACTATCCGCGCGGCAAGCCCAATCCGGACCCGTTCCTCACCGCCGCCGCCCGCCTCGGCGTCGCGCCGCGGGACTGCCTGGCGCTGGAGGATTCGCACAACGGCATCCGCGCCGCCCACGCCGCCGGCATGATGACGGTGATGGTGCCGGACCTGCTCGAAGCCACCGACGAGATGCGCGAAAAGACTCTCGCTATCGCCGAGAGCCTGCACCATGTGCGCGATCTCATCGACGGCGTCGCCGCGCCCGTGGAAGCGTCCGGCTTGTAAAGCCTGGCGCGGGTGCGGATATGTGGCCCGCCCACGCCGTTCCCCCGTCTCGCATAGGACAACGCCTTGATTCCCGACCGTGACCGGGTCCTCGCCGCCCTCGACAAGGTGATCGATCCGAAGTCGGGCCGCGGCCTGGCG
>Ga0302314_10017418_pt1 | contig 12058 bp, 9 predicted proteins | sample III_Palsa_N2_3_FD_200533 | JGI IMG/M metagenome (GOLD analysis project Ga0302314, IMG submission 200533) | Peat permafrost microbial communities from Stordalen Mire near Abisko, Sweden - III_Palsa_N2_3 | ecosystem: Environmental > Terrestrial > Soil > Palsa > Peat permafrost | place: Sweden...
GCGACCAGGTGCAGGTGCTCAAGTCGGCGGCGCAGAAGCCGCAGCCCGAATGGCTCAACTTCGTCGTCACCGGCAAGGCGCGGGCGCAGCTGCGCCGCTTCGTGCGCAACAAGGAGCGCGAGGAGACGATCGCGCTGGGCCGCAAATTCTACGACGAGATCGTCTCGCGCCTGCCCGCGCCGCTCGCCCCCGATGCGCTGGCGCAGGCGCTGCGCCGGCTCCACCTCGCCGACGAGAATGCGATGATGGAGGCGATCGCCAGGCGGACGATCGACGACACCGCAGTTGCCGAGGCGCTGATGCCGGGCGCCGAGGCGGCGGCGAGCACGCGGCCGATCCCGCACCGCGACGCCGTCTCGATCCGCGGGCTGACGCCGGGCGTCGCCTTCCAGCTCGCCGAATGCTGCCATCCCGTGCCCGGCGACCGGATCGTCGGCCTGCGCCGCCCCGACATGCCGGTCGAGGTCCATGCGATCGACTGCCAGACGCTGGCGAGCGGCCCCGAGGATGCCGATTGGGTCGATCTCGCCTGGGGCGACAAATCGGACGGCGGCGCGGCACGTCTTTCGGTGATTCTGCGCAACGAACCGGGTGCGCTGGGCGCGATGGCGGGGATTTTCGGCACCCACGCGGCCAATATCCTCAACCTGCGGCTGGTCCACCGCGATGGCAGCTTCCACACCTTCCTCGTCGATCTCGAGGTGCACGACGTCGGCCACCTGATGCGCATTCTCGCGGCGCTGCGCGCGGCGGACGCGATCTCACAGGCGGAACGCGTGCGGCTGGGCGACGAGGAGCGGGGGGAAGCGGCGTAAGGGCACGACCGTACTCCTGCGAACGCAGGAGCCCAGGGTTTCGGGCGCCGCGTTTGCATCACCTGGGCCCCTGCCTGCGCAGGAGCACTGGCTTTTGATGTAGCGCTCAATCCTCGGGGATCGGCCGCGCGTCGATCACCGCCTCGATCGGGATCACGCCGTAGACGTGCGGGAAAAGCTGGCCGCCGCGCGATTCCTCCCAGTGGACCGTATCGCCGAGCAGATCGAGATCGACCTCGGCGAGCACCAGATCGCTCAATCCCGCGAAATGCTTGGCGGCGGTCTCCGCGACCTGCTCGGCGGTCGAAAGATGAATATAGCCGTCGTCGAGGTCGATCGGCGCGCCGCTGAACTCGCCGCGCCCGCGCCAGGCTGCCCATTGGCCGGCGGTGAGGATCTTATACGCCCGGCTCACGGATGGAGATGACCATTCTCGCAGCACGGCCCCTGCTCGAGCTGCAACGTGACGTGGCGGACCGAGAAGCGCTCGTCGAGCATGCGGATCAATCCGACGCGCACGCCTTCGGGCTCCCTGCCGTCGTCCAGCTCGACATGCGCGGTAAGGCTCACATCGTCGCCCGCCACCGACCAGAGGTGGAGATCGTGGACCCCGCACACGCCTTCCGCGATCGCGATCGCGCCGCGCACCTCGGCGAGCGACAGGCGCGACGGCACGCCCTCGAGCAGGATTTGCGTGGTGTCGCGCAACAGGCTCCAGGTCCGCGGCAGCACCCACAAAGCGATCGCCATGCCGATCACCGGATCGATCCACTGGAAGCCGGTCAACCGGATCGCGATCGCGCCGATGATCACCGCGAGCGAGCCGAGCGCATCCGCCATCACCTCGATATAGGCGCCGCGCACCGTCATCGAATCGCCGCGTCCGCCCGACAGCACCGCCATCGCGGCGACATTGGCGACCAAGCCCAGCGCCGCGACCGCGATCATGCCGAGCGAGACGACCGGGACGGGATCGAAGAAACGGCGGACGCCCTCGACGAGCACGAAGCCCGCGACGATGAACAGGGCGACCGCATTGAACGCGGCGGCCAGGATCTCGAAGCGGCGATAGCCGAAGGTACGCTGCTCGTCGGCGGGGCGTTTGGCGATGGCGAGCGCTGCGAGCGCTATGCCCAGCGCCGCCGCATCGGTGAACATGTGCGCGGCATCCGACAGCAGGGCGAGGCTGCCGAACGCCCAGGCGCCGAACAGCTCGGCGCCGAGGATCGACAGGTTGAGCCCCAGCGCGATCGCGATCCGGCGTCCGCTCGCGCCGGCGGCATGATCGTGATGACCACCCGGGCCGTGGCTGTGGCCATGGCCGTGCGAATGACCATGACCATGCGAATGACCGTGATGGTCGTGGCCGTGGTCATGGTCGTGGCCGTGATCATGCGTGTGTGCGTTCATCACCGACCCTTAGCGCATAAGCGAGCCGCAGGTCATTACACCTCGCTCATGTACCGCGGTGCTCCGGCGCAGGCCGGAGCGGCGGGAAGCGGGAGCCGCGCACGCCATACCGCGCACCGGCCTGCGCCGGAGCACAAGGGCGCAGGTTCAGGCGATCGCGTCCATCGCCGCCAGCATCGCCGAGCCGCCCTTTTCGGCCTCGTCGGCGCCGTGGCGCATGAAGGCGAACAGCTCGCGGCCGGTGCCGAGCGGCGGCGCAGGCTGCGGCGCGTCGTCGCGCGCCGCCCATTCGTCGGCATCGACCAGCGCCTCGAGCGAGCCCTCCTCGGCCGACAGCCGCACCAGGTCGCCGTCCTGCAGCCGGGCAAGCGGGCCGCCGCCCAGCGCCTCGGGCGAGACGTGGATCGCCGCCGGCACCTTGCCCGAGGCGCCCGACATCCGCCCGTCCGTCACCAGCGCGACGCGGAAGCCGCGCTCCTGCAGCACCGCGAGCGGCGTGGTCAGCTTGTGGAGTTCGGGCATGCCGGTCGCACGCGGGCCCTGGAAGCGGACGACGACGATCACGTCGCGCTCGAGCTCGCCCGCCTTGAACGCCTTGAGCACGTCGTCCTGATCGGTGAAAACGCGGACCGGCGCCTCGACGGTGCGGCGATCGGGATCGACCGCGCTCGTCTTGAAGATCGCGCGACCGAGATTGCCTTCGACCAGCCGCATCCCGCCGTCCGCCTGAAAGGGATGGGCGGCGGGGCGGAGCATCGCCTCGTCGAGCGGCGCGGCAGGCGCCGGCTCCCAGACGAGCGCATCGTCGATCAGCCGCGGATCGGTCGTATAGGCGGCGAAGCCGGCGGCCGCCGTCGTCAGTATGTCGCCGTGCAACAGGCCGTGATCGAGCAGGGTCGCGATCACATAGGCGAGCCCGCCGGCGGCCTGGAAATGGTTCACGTCGCCGGCGCCGTTGGGATAGACGCGCGCGATCAGCGGAATCACCGCGGAGAGTCGATCGAGATCCTCCCAATCGACGATGATTCCGGCGGCGCGGGCGATCGCGGGCAGATGGATCGCATGGTTGGTCGAGCCGCCCGTCGCGAGCAGCCCGATCGCGGCGTTGACGATCGCCTTCTCGTCGACCGCGAGGCCGAGCGGGCGGTAATCGTCGCCATCCCAGCCGATTTCGGCGAGGCGGTGGACGGCGGCACGGGTCAATGCCTGCCGTAGCCTGGTACCCGGATTGACGAAGGCGGCGTTGGGGACGTGGAGCCCCATCATCTCCATCATCATCTGGTTCGAATTGGCGGTGCCATAGAAGGTGCAGGTGCCGGCGCCATGATAGGAGGCGCTTTCGCTCTCGAGCAGTTCCTCGCGTCCGACCTTGCCCTCCGCATAGAGCTGGCGGATGCGCTGCTTCTCCTTGTTGGCGAGGCCCGAGGGCATCGGCCCGGCGGGAATCAGGATCGCGGGCAGGTGGCCGAAGCGCAGCGCGCCGATCAGCAGGCCCGGCACGATCTTGTCGCAGATGCCGAGCATCGCGACGCCCTCGAACATGCCGTGGCTGAGCCCGATCGCGGTCGACATCGCGATCACGTCGCGGCTGAACAGCGAGAGGTCCATGCCGGGCAGGCCCTGCGTCACGCCGTCGCACATCGCCGGCACGCCGCCGGCGACCTGGGCGGTCGCGCCGACCTCGCGCGCGAAGATCTTCATCTGCTCGGGGTAGCGGTAATAAGGCTGATGCGCGGACAGCATGTCGTTATAGGCGGTGACGATGCCGATGTTCATCGCGCCGCCCGCCCGGATCAGCGGCTTGTCCTCGCCGGCCGCGGCGAATCCGTGCGCGAGATTGCCGCAGCCCATGCGCGAGCGATCGACGCCGGCATCGCGCTGCGCGGCGATCAGATCGAGATAGCGCCCCCGCGTCGGCCGCGACCGCTCCATTATGCGCGCGGTGACGGCGGCGACGGCGGGATGGAGGTGGGTCATGTAGCGCTCCCGTTCTCCGGCGAAAGCCGGGGCCCAGGATTACAAGCGCGGGGCTCGCGTCCCTGGGCTCCTGCTTTCGCAGGAGAACAAGGCGACAACCGGTGCGTCACCCCTGGCTCCAGTGGATGTCGATCGCCTGCTCGGCGTCGGCGAGGACGCGGCCGATCGGATAGTCGGAAGCGTCGCCCTGCTCGATCGCCTCTTCCAGCACCTGCTTCTTCTTGTCGCCCGCGACGGTGATCAGGATGGTACGCGCGGCCAGGATCGCCGAGCGCGTCAGCGTGACGCGCGCGACCGGCGCTTCGGGTGGCAGCGGATCGGGGGTGACGCCGATCGCGCGCTTCTTCGACGAAAGCGCCTCGTCATAATCGGGGCCGTGGAAGATCGAGGCGGTGTGGCCGTTCTCGCCCATGCCCAGCCAGACCAGATCGAGCGGGAACTTCAGATCGGCGAGCCGCGCATCCGCCGCCTCCCCCGCCTGCTTGACGCCGAGCTTGCCCGCCGTCAGCGGCACCACGCGCGCGCCGAGCGGCATGAAGTGCCGTGCCAGCAGATTGGCGTTGCTCAGCGGATCGGTGACGTCGACCAGCCGGTCGTCGCCGGGGATGATCGTGACCTTCTTCCAGTTGAGCTTGGTCGCCTTCAGCCGCTCGAAGATCGCGATCGGCGACTTGCCGCCGGGGAACGCCAGCAGGCATTCGTTGCGCGCGTCGATCGCGCTCTCGATGATGAAGGCGACGTCACCGGCGACGGCATCGGCCATCTCGTCCGAGGTCTCGTAATCCCACCATTCCGCTTCAATCATGCCAATGCACTCCATCTCGTTCGGTGAGCGCGATCGCGGCGGACGGCCCCCAGGTTCCCGCCGCATAGGGGCGGGGTGTGACATTGGCGGCCTGCCATCCGTCGCGGATCGCGTCGATCCATTCCCATTGCGCCTCGACCTCGTCGCGGCGCACGAACAAGGTCGGGTCGCCCTCGATCAGATCGAGCAGCAACCGCTCATAGGCGATCCGCCTGCGGAAGCCAGCGAAGGCGGAGGTGAGCGAGAGATCGAGCGGCACCTCGCGCAGCTTGATGCCGTCGCGACCGAGCCCGGGCTCCTTCACCATCACCAGCATCCGGATATTCTCTTCCGGCTGGAGGCGGATCACCAGCTTGTTCGATTGCAGCGCGGCGCCGCGCCCGCCGAAGATCGAATGCGGCACCTCGCGAAACTGGATGTAGATTTCCGAATGGCGGTTGGGCAGCCGCTTGCCGGTGCGCAGGTAGAAGGGCACGCCGTGCCAGCGCCAATTGTCGACATGCGCCTTCACCGCGACGAAGGTCTCGGTGTCCGACGGCCGGCCGAGCTCGTCGATATAGCCCGGCACCGACTGTCCGCCGACCGCGCCTGCCTCATATTGGCCGGTGACCGAGTGGCTGGCGGCGGTGGCCCGATCGATCGGCCTGAGCGAGCGCAGCACCTTGACCTTCTCGTCGCGCACCGCCGCCGGGCCGAAGGTCGAGGGCGGCTCCATCGCGACCAGCGCCAGCAATTGCAGCATGTGGTTCTGGAGCATGTCGCGCAGTGCGCCGACCCCGTCATAATAGGAGACCCGGCCCTCGAGCCCGACCGTCTCGGAAACGGTGATCTGGACATGCTCGATGCCTTCGGCATTCCACAGCGGCTCGAACAACCGGTTGCCGAAGCGCAGCGCGAGCAGGTTCTGCACCGTCTCCTTGCCGAGATAATGGTCGATCCGGAAGGTGCGCCCTTCGGGATAGGCGGCGGCGACCGCATCGTTGATCACCGCCGACGAGGCGAGATCGTGGCCGAGCGGCTTTTCCAGCCCGATGCGCACGTTCGGCCCGTCGAGCCCCGCGCGGCGCAGGCCCTCGATCGTCGATCCGAACAGCGAGGGCGCGGTGGAGAGATAGATGGCGATCGGCATGTCGCGATCGGCGCCGACCGGCTGGGTCAGCGCGGTGAAGCTGTCGGGATCGGAGGCGTCGAGCGGGACGTAGCTCAGACGATCGAGAAAGGAGGGGATGGCCTCCGGCTTGCGCGCATCGGGGGCGAGATATCTGTCGAGCGATTGCGCCGCGACGTCGCGGAAGGCGGCATCGTCGAGTGGCGAGCGCGCGGTGCCGATGATGCGCAGTTCGGGCGAGACCAGCCCCTCGGCATGGAGCGAGAACAGCGAGGGCAGCAGCATGCGCTGCGCGAGATCGCCGGTCGCGCCGAACAGCAGCAGCCGAGTCGCGGGCAATACGGCGCCGCGGGTCGGGGTTTCGATCATGCGCGAACTCTCCATCCAATCCGGGCGCCGCTTTGGCGCATCGGGAGGCGAAAAGCTAGATGTCGAGCGCTGTCACACTTCCCGCCTCACCGTCATCCTGACGGAAGTCAGGATCCATACGCGCAGCCTTGAAGGCCGGATGATGGCGCGATCGTCGACGTAGCGCTTGCGTTCCGAGCGCCGCGTCTATGGATCCCGGATCAAGTCCGGGATGACGGAGGAAGAAGCGTCGGCGATTATCGGCGCGCCGACGCGCTCTCGTCGCGCACCGGCTTGAATTCGGACGTCGCATTCCAGGTCGGCCATTCGCGCGAGTCGGCGAGCGTGTCCCCCATCGCATAGAAGAGGTTCACGTCCGCCGCCGCACCCCGCAGATCCCAATCCGCCGACCACAGATCGCAGGTCTGATGGTAGCAGTGCGCGGTATAGTCGCTGACCCATTTGTCGCCGGCCACACGCCCGCCGTCGATCAGATCGACGCCGCCGCCCGCCCCCATCAGCAGCACCGTGGGCACGCCGCGCTTGGCGAGCGAGAAATGATCGGCGCGGTAGACGAGGCCGCGTTCGGGCTTGGCATCGGGCGTCACGGTGCGGCCCTGCGCGGCGGCGGCCACCGCGAGATCGCCGTCGAGACTGTCCTGCCCCGCGCCGATCAGCACGACGTCGCGCGACGGGCCGGCGGTCTGGAGGATGTCGATCGTCAGATTGGCGACGGTGGTCGCGATCGGGAAGGCGGGGTGCTGCGCATAATATTCGGAGCCGAGCAGCCCGCGCTCCTCGGCGGTCCAGAAGCCGAAGCCGATCGTGCGCTGCGGCGCCGGCCCTGCCTTGTAGCTGCGGGCCAGCGCGAGCAGGCTGGCGACGCCGAGCCCGTCGTCGTTCGCGCCCGGCCGGATCGTGCGGCCCTGCGCATCGGGCGCGCCGATGCCGTAGGCGTCCCAATGCGCGCCGAAGAGGACCGTCTCGCCGGCATGCGTCGTGCCGACGATCTTGGCGAGCACGTTATGGCTCTCGATCGTCGTGCTCTGCACCGGCATGTCGATCGAGAAGTGCGCGCCCTCCAGCGTCACCGGCCGGAAGCGCGCCGAGCGGGCCTTGACCGATAGCGCGTCGAGATCGAGCCCGGCGGCGGCGAACAGCGCCTTGGCGAACGGCTGCGCGATCCACGACTGCACCGCGACCGGCTGCGGCTTGCCCAGCTCGACCGGCAGCGCATAGGTGCCGCCGACGGTATTGCCCGCGACGTTCCAGCCATAGCCAGCGGCCCCCGTCTCGTGGACGATCAGCGCGCCGATCGCGCCGCGCCGCGCCGCTTCCTCATATTTATAGGTCCAGCGGCCATAATAGGTCATCGCCGCGCCGCCGAATTTTCCATAGGCGTCGTCGCCCGGCCTGGCGGCGTAATCGGGATCGTTGACGAGGAAGATCGCGACCTTGCCGTGCAGATCGACGCCCTTGAAGTCGTCCCAGCCGCGTTCGGGCGCCGAGACGCCGTAACCCACGAACACGAGCGGCGCGTCGGCGATCGTGACGTGCTCGGTTGCACGGGTCGTGCCCGGCGCGATGTCGGTGCCGGGCACGGGCGAGAGCGTCCTGCCGCCGACCGTCACCGTCAGCCGGGTGGGCGCGCCGGCGACGTCGTGGATCATCGGCACGACCTGCGTCCAACGCCCGCCCGGCGCCGCCGGCTGGAGCCCCAATGCCTTCAGCCGCGCGACCAGATAGGCGATCGTCTTCGCCTCGCCCGGCGTTCCCGGCGAACGGCCTTGATAGGGCGCCGATGCGATCTCCTTGACCGTCGCCGAAAGCTCGGCGGGCGTCACCGGCGCGGGCGCCGCCGCCAGAAGGAAGGGGGCGAGCGCGAGCGCGGAGAGCAGCCGCTTCATCCCTGTGCCCCGTAGGCCGTCATGATGTCGTGGCGCAGCGCGGCGCCGCTGTCGGGTCGCGCGTAGAACATGTGCCCGCCCGGATAGACATGCAGCTTGATCCGATCGGTGGTGCCGTAACCGGGCATCTGCTGGATCAGCAGCCGCGACCCGAAATAGGGGCAGGAGAGGTCGTTCCAGCCGTGGACGATCGTCACCGCCATCTTGGGATCGATCGAGATCGCCTTGCGCAGATCGGTGACCGGGCTGTCGCTGTCGTCGCGATCCCACGCCTTGTTCACTTCGTAGGACAGCGCATTGTAGCGGCCATCGACCTTCCAGCCGACCTGGTTGGTGACGAAATCGACCATCGCGGAGGTGGTCGGCGCGATCAGCGTATCGAGCAGCGGATCATTGTAGCGCGCGTCCGAGCTCGCGGGGAAGGGATCGTAGGCGGTGACGTTCGAATCATAGACCGAGCCGACCTTGCCCTCGGACCGGTGCACCTCGCGCAGATAGGTGCCGATATCGACGCGGCCGTCCATCCGCCGCACCAGCACCGGATCGAGCCCGGTCAGGTCCGCCACCTTCGCGGAGAGCCGGTCGGTCGCGGCCTTGTCGGCGGGGCCGGCGAGGAAGTCGGTGACGAACTGGTTGCGGTCGTACTGCTCGACCGGCGCCATCGTCGCCTCGTTCAGCGGGGTGCCCTTGCGCTCGAAATTGCCCGCCGCCATCGCGGTGAGGTTGATCATCCACGGCAGCGGCGAGAGCGCGTCGGCCTGCCCGATCGCGGGCGGATCGAGATAGGGGGAGACCATCGTCATCCCCGAAATGCCGACGCCCATCTGCGTCTGCAGATAGAAAGCGAGCCGCGGCACGCGGTAGCCGCCATAGCTTTCGCCGACGAGATATTTGCGGCTCGTCATCCGGTCGTTCTTGAGCAGCCAGTCGTAGACGACGCGGCTGAGATAATGAATGTCCGCCTCGGACGTGAAGAACGCCTTCTTGCTCTGATCCTCATCGACGCGGCTGCGCGAGAAGCCGGTGCCGATCGGATCGATGAAGACCAGATCGGTGAAATCGAGCCAGCTGTTGGCATTGTCGTGGAGCACCGCGGCATCGGAGGGCACGTCGCCCGCCTCGCCGAACGCGACCTTCTTGGGGCCGATCGCGCCGAGATTGAGATAGACCGAGGCAGCGCCCGGCCCGCCGTTGAACGCGAAGGTGACGGGGCGCCCGGTGCCGCGGCCGGGAACGGTGTAGGCGGTATAGACGACCTCGCCGATCGTCTTGCCCTTGTCGTCCTTGACCGGGATCGAGCCCACGGTGGCGACATAATCGAGCCGCCTGCCGCCGATCACCGCGCTCTGCTTGATCGATTTGGCGGCGGGAAAGGGTTCGAGATCGGTATCGGCCTTGGCGGCGTCCTTCGCCTGCTCCTTGGCGTCCCCACCCTTGTCGGGCTTGTCGGCGGCGTGCAGCGGCGCACCCAGCGCGACGAGCAGAGAGACGCAGGAAACAAGCGACGTGATACGCATGGCGAACCCTTTGGCTATGGGCACTCTGCGGTGCCTGGAACGGGCCGTCTTAGATCATGCGCATGCCATCCGGGCAAGCGGCGCCTCAGGCCTGCTTCACGACCGCATCGATCGCGATCAGGCGCTCGAGCAGCGGCTCGAGCTGGTCGAGCGGCCAGGCATTGGGTCCGTCCGAATAGGCCTTGTCGGGATCGGGATGCGTCTCGAGAAACAGGCCGGCGACGCCGACCGCCACCGCCGCGCGGGCAAGCACGGGAACGAATTCGCGCTGGCCGCCCGAGCGATCGCCCTGCCCGCCGGGCAATTGCACCGAATGCGTCGCATCGAAGACCACCGGGCAGCCGGTATCCCGCATGATCGCTAGGCTGCGCATATCCGATACCAGATTATTGTAGCCGAACGACGCACCGCGTTCGCAGACCAAGAAATTGTCGGCATCCACGCCGGCCGCCGCCGCAGCCGCGCGCGCCTTGGCGACGACATGGACCATGTCGCCCGGCGCCATGAACTGCGCCTTCTTGATGTTGACCGGCTTGCCCGACGCGGCGACGGCGGCGATGAAATCGGTCTGGCGGGCAAGGAAGGCGGGGGTCTGCAGCACGTCGGCGACCTGCGCGACCGCGCCGACCTGCGCTTCGGTGTGGACGTCGGTGAGGATCGGCAGGCCCGTTTCGCGCCGCACCGTCTCGAGGATGCGCAGGCCTTCGTCCAGGCCGGGGCCGCGGAAGGACGTGCCCGAACTCCGGTTCGCCTTGTCGAACGAGCTCTTGTAGATCAGCAATATGCCCAGCCGCTCGGCGATGCGCTTCAGACGCTCCGCGACCGACAGCGCATGCGCTTCGCTTTCGATGACGCACGGGCCGGCGATGACGAAGAGCTGCCGGTCCAGTCCGATGTCGTGGTTACAGAGACGCATGCGGTCCTCTTCGCCTTGTCGCTACAGAAGGTTCGTCGGAAACGCCGCACCGCTTGTCCCGCAACATCGCGGCGCGGCATGAATTGCTTTTGCACCACTTTGGCGCCGTAATATGCAGCGCATCGTCCGATGGCCACCGACAAATCGGTTTCGTCGCGGCGAAATGGTGTAGGGGTTGCGTACGATGGAAATGAGCAAGATCAACGAGGCAGCAATGCTCTCGGCCCTGAATACGGTGCGGATCGAGCAGGATGCCCTGTCGACCCTGGCGGTTGCGTTGCGCCAACCCGAGCTCCGCGATGCCTTTCTGCAGGCGATCGCCGCGATCAACGCCACCACAGGGCGCCTGATCGTGACGGGCATGGGCAAGAGCGGAATCATCGCTCGCAAGATCGCCGCGACGATGACATCGACGGGTACGCCGTCGCTCTACATCCATCCAGGCGAAGCCAGCCACGGCGATCTCGGCATGATCACCCCCGAGGACGTCGTACTCGCGCTGACCTGGTCGGGCGAGACGCCCGAGCTTGGCGACATCATCTCCTTTTGTCGCCGCTTCGGTGCCAAGCTGATCGTGGTGACCTCGCGCTGCGACAGCAGCGCGGGCCGCGCCGCCGATATCTGCCTGACGCTGCCGCAGGTCCGCGAAGCGTGCCCCAACCAGCTTGCGCCGACCTCGTCAACGACGGTGCAGACGGTGCTCGGCGACGCGCTCGCCGTCGCGCTGATCGAGGAACGTGGCTTCTCGCGATCCGACTTCCTCAAACTCCATCCCGGCGGCCGGCTTGGCGCGCAGCTCACCACGGTCGGCCAGCTCATGGGCACCGACGACGAGATTCCCGTTGTAAAGGCGGGCGCCTCGCTGATGGACGCGACTGTCGAGATGAGTCGCAAGCGCTATGGCAGCACCGCCGTGGTCAACGATGCGGGCGAGCTGATCGGCGCCTTCACCGACGGCGATCTGCGCCGCAGCTTCGCGACCAATCACCTCGACGAAGCGATCAGCGTCCACATGACGCCGAACCCGCTCGCCGTTGCGCCGTCGATGCTGTCATCGGATGCATTGCGGATCATGAACGAGAACGCCGTTTCGGTACTGTTCGTCTGCGAGGACAAACGGCTGGTAGGCGCGATCCATATTCACGACGTACTGCGGGCCGGCGTTGCCTGAAGCGCCGGCGCCGGACCTCATCGTCATCCCGGCGCGCTTCGGATCGAAGCGGCTGCCGGGCAAGCCTCTGATCGAGATCGCCGG
>Ga0302314_10017420_pt1 | contig 12056 bp, 11 predicted proteins | sample III_Palsa_N2_3_FD_200533 | JGI IMG/M metagenome (GOLD analysis project Ga0302314, IMG submission 200533) | Peat permafrost microbial communities from Stordalen Mire near Abisko, Sweden - III_Palsa_N2_3 | ecosystem: Environmental > Terrestrial > Soil > Palsa > Peat permafrost | place: Sweden...
CGGCCGACGCGGCGTCGATCCGGCTGGCGCGCTCGGCGAAGACGGTCGAATGCCCGCGCACGCCGTCGCCGTGGCGAGGCGGCAGCGCGGGCAGGTGGCCGCGCACCGCCTCGACGTGCGCGCGCATCAGGCCTGCGGGCCACGCCTGCGCATGGAGCTGCATGCTGGCGGACGGCCGGGGATTGATCTCGAGCAGGTGCGCGCCCGTCGCACCGTCGGCGATGAAATCCAGGCTCGCCAGGCCGCGCAAGCCGAACTCGGGGACCAGCGTCGCCAAGGCCTGCCCTATCGTGCGCTCGAGCGCGCGATCGGACACCGGCCCGACCGCGCCGACATGGACGTACGGGCGATCGCCGAGGGGGCACGCGATCAGGCGGTTGAGCGCAACGAGCCGGAACTCCACACCGTCGGCGACGAACAGGGCCGACATCGACACGCCGTTCTGGACCCGCTGGTAGTAGGCGTCGGCCGGGGGCGTGCGAACGTCCTGCACCGCGTCTGCGGCGCGCCGGATGTGCGTCCCGCCGCAGCCGCCGGCCTGCTTGGCGAGCCAGCCGACGGTGTCGCGCGGCGGCTCGAGCGACACCGGCGGATGGGCGAGCACCAGGCGATCCAGCGCACCGAAGAAAGCGGTGGGACTGCGCAGGCGCGCGACGCGCGCGGCCGACATGCCGAGGCAGGGCAGCGCCGCGCCGCCGGCATCGAGCAGCCAGGGCATCCCCTCGAAGCCGCTGCCAGCCACCCAGCCGTCGACGTCGGGGCAGCGCGCGGCCCGATCCAGGGCCTTGCGCAAGCGCGCGGGGGCGATGCCCAGCGTGGAGACGTCGCCGATCGCCTCCCAATGCGCGCTCGCACGGCGCGTGTCGACGTCGCCGAACAGGTCGAGCGAGATCACGCGCCAGCCGCCTTGGCGCGCCGACTCGGCCAGCGTGCGGACCGACAGGCCGGCGACGACCAGCGTCCGGCGGCCGTCGTGCGTGTGCAGGCGAGGGGGGATCACGAGCGTTCTTTCACGACCGTTCCTGCCGGCCGCGGCGACTCAGCGCGCCTTTTGCGCGAACAGCTCGCGCGCCGCGGCGAAGGCCTGCGCGAAGCCGAACAGTTCGGGCTGACCGGACTCGCGCATGCGCGTGAGCAGCCGGTTCTGTACCTGGTACTTGACGTTGCCGATCGCCAGCGCGCCGATGGCGACGGCCTGCGTGCCGGCGAGAGGCACGGCGTCGTCCATCACGCCGACGCCGGCCAGGCCGGCCGGCGGCACCGCGTTGATGTCGGCGGCGACGCGCAGGCGGCTCGCGACGGCGTAGTCCTTCCCGGCCAGGACCTGGACACCCGCCGCAGCCACGCCCATGACGACGTCGGCGTCGGCGAGCGCTTCGTGCAGGTCCACCTGGTGCGCGGTCGATGCGCCTTGCAGCACCACGTCGAAGCGCGCCCCCGTCTCGCGCGCCGCGGCGTCGGCGGTCGTCAGCCCCTTGTGGCTGCCCAGCACGGCGGTGGCGCCGCTCTGGGCACACAGCACCGCGGCGATGCGTCCGACCGGCCCGGTGCCGCCCAGCAGTAGAACGCGCTTGCCGGCCAGGCCTGCGGGGTCGTGCCGCTTCAACGCGGACTCGGTGCTGGCGACGAGGGCCGCGGCCGTGGTGTAGGCGCCGCTGGGGTCGGCGAACAGCGAGACGGCGAACGGCGGGACCAGTGCGGCGTGCGCGCGCTCCAGCATGTCCGCCGCGAGGAGCACGTCGCGGCCGCCGATGAAGATGCCGGTTCGCGCGACGCCCTTCGGCCCGCGCGAGAAGATCGCGTCCTGGGTCAACCCGGTGACACCGTCGAGCGCCACATGGCAATAGGGCGTGATGATCTGGTAGCCGGCGTCGGCGGCCATGTTGACGTCGAACGGGCTCATCTGCGCGCCGGGCGTGAACATGTGGAGGATGTAGGGGCGTTCCATGAAGCTCACTCGGAGGCGTTGGACATCGCGTCGGACACCGCAGTGGCGTCGTCGGCCCGCAAGACGGTCACGCTGGCCCCGCGGTTGCGCGCGGCCGTCACGCTGATGTCGAGCGCCGCATCCGCCACCCCCGCGTCGCGGGCAGCCGCGAGCACCTGTCGCGCTGCTTCCGCGCTGCGCACCACGGCGAAGCCGGCCGAACCCCACGAGCTCTGCCCGATGCCCGCGGGGGTGTGCTCGCCGATCCAGTCGATCAGCGTTGCGACGGCCGCGCTGGTGAAGCGGCGACCCTGCTGCGCGGCAGCGAAATGCTCGCCCAGCAGCCGCTGCACATGGGAGACGCCGGCTGCGAAAGGCTCGAACTCCGCGGCCGCCGCACCGGGCAGCAGGCGCATCAGGACTTCGTGGCAGATTTCAGCCGAGACGGCGTGCGGCAACGGAGGCAGCGTGGCGAGTGCCGTCTTCTCGCTGGCGCCGCTCAGCCCCTGGACACGCGGATCCAGCGCCAGGATCACGCGCCACGCCGATGGCATCGCAAGCCGCGACAGCAGTGCCGCCGCGGAGCCGTCCGCGCGCGGGCCGCCGTCGAGCAGCAGGCCGCCGTGGTCGAAGCCGGCGATGCCGACGCCCGAGCGCGCGCCGCGGCCCAGCAGCGCAGCGATCGCAGCGCTGTCCAGGCCCAGGTCGAACAGCGTGCAGAAAGCACGACCGGTGGCCAGCGCGAGCTGCGTTCCGGAGCCCAGCCCCGAGTGCGCGGGCGGCGCGCTGCGCAGCACCAGGTGCACGGGAGCGCGGCAGCGTGTCGCATCGCGCAGGGTTCGCAGATGGTCGACCGCGCGCGCCAGTGCGGCGTCGCCGCCGTCGAACGCATCGAACGCGTCGCGGGACGAGCGGCCGATCTCCACGACGGTCTCCAGGCCTTCGACGACCAGCCCGATGCTTCCGAACCGCCGGCCGAGAGTGGCCGCCGGATCCAGGAAGCCGAGGTGCAGGCGCGCTGGCGCCGCCACGCGGACGCGCTGCGGCGACCAGGTCGACGCCGTCGCCGACGCGCCGCCGGACGCCACTGTCGCCTCCCCGGTGCGGTTCACTCGTCACCACCGAGCCGGCTGCCCGGCACGAGCCCGGCACCGATGAGCTTGAGGCTGGCCGCACGTCCGCCCAGGGCCGGCGCGGTCTCGCGCCGGCGCTCGATCATCACGCCGACCGCGGCCGTGTCGTCGAACTTGCGCGGTTTGGCAACACGCACGCGCACCCAGCACGCACCGAACTCCAGCAGAACAATGTGCGCCACCTGTTCGGCCAGCGCCTCCAGCAATTGCACACGGTGTTCCGCCATCAGGCGCTGCAGCCGCACACGCAGTTCGCCGTAGTCGAGGGTGTCGACGATGCGGTCGGACGCGCAGGCCCGCGCGCGCGAAAGGCCCGCGCAGACATCGATCAGGATCGTCTGCGGCAGGTGCAACTCGCTCTCGTGGATGCCGATGACGGTGCTGCCCGCGAAGCCGTCGATGAACACCAGGTCCAGCGGTTCGCCGTCGCCGTCGACACGGGGCATCGACCCGTCGAGCGGCACGGTCATGGCGGTCATCATCGTTTTCCCTCACCGGTTCATGCGATGGGCAGTAAATAGCAACTTGCAGGCCACGCTCCAGCAGCGCGGGAGCGGGCTTCGCGCGCGCCAACCCGGCTCCGGAGAATCCCGCATCCGGACGCGGCATGACACATCGGGCGTGCAGATTGCGCCGGCGAGGCACACAATGCCGACAGATTTGTCGGTGGACGCCGGTCCATCAGGCGAACGTCCGGAGACAACCATGCCGATCACCGATCCGCTCGAACATGCGCACCGCATCATCGAGGTCGTACAGGGGGGTGCCCGAAGCCTGACCAGCGATGCCGTCGCGCATTCGTGGGCCCGCTGCCTCAACGAACACGGACTCGACCCGAGCCAGAAGCGGCGTCCGCCCGTACTCAGCCATGCCGAACTGCCCGGCCGCCGAAGCCGGATGGCGGACGTCATCGATTGCGCGCGCTACGAGATGACCACGCTCTACCAGCAGATGGGCGACCCCGAGTCCGCCGTCGTGCTGACAGACGTTCAGGGTGTCATCCTGTACATGGTCTGCTCGCAGGAGTTCGAGCGCATGGCGCAACCGCTCGGTCTCGAGGTCGGGGCCGTGTGGAGCGAGGCGGAGGCCGGCACGAACGGCATGGGCACCTGCGCGGCCGAGGCGCGGCCGGTGGTCGTGCAGCAGACCGACCATTTCCTGAGCCAGTACACCGGCCTCACGTGTTCGGCGGTGCCGATCTACGACCCGGAAGGCGACATGACGGCGGTACTCGACGTGAGCAGCAGCTCGACGCAAGCCCAGCAACACCTGCTGGTGCTGCTGGGCATGACTGCCCGCATGATCGAGAACCGCTTGATGGACACGCGCTTTCGCCATGGACATCCGATCCACTTCCACAGCCGGCCCGAGTTCGTCTACACCCTGCACGAAGGCAAGCTGGTCGTCGACGACGACGGCAAGATCCTGGCGGCGAACCGCAGCGCGCTGCTGCAACTGGGCCTCCCCGTGGCCGAGCTGCGAGGTTGCCGGCTGGATCAGGTCTTCCAGACCACGTTGGACGACATGCTGCAGCGCAGCCAGCGCGGGGCGTTCAATCCGATCGTCGTCTATCGCGCCCATGCGGCGCATCGCTTCTTCGCCGTGGCCCGACAGCCCGCGCACGAGGAGGAAGGCCAGCCGGCACGGACTTCGGCGCTCGCCATCGCGCGCTATGCGGGCCCCGCCAGCGTGGCGGCCGCGGCGGTGGCGAAAGCGGCGCGGCGCCCGGCCCGCGCCGCGTGCGGCGCGCTGAGTTTCGGCGACCCGTTGCTGCGCGCCCAACTGGCCACGGCGCGCCGCGTGCTGTCCGGCGGCACGCCCCTGCTGCTGCGGGCCGAGACGGGTGCTGGCAAGGAGATCTTCGCGCGCGCCGTGCATGCAGAAAGCGCGCGCGCGGACGGGCCGTTCGTCGCCATCAATTGCGCAAGCCTGCCCGAGACGCTGATCGAGGCCGAACTCTTCGGCTACCGCGCCGGCGCCTTCACCGGCGCGGAGAAGGGCGGTCGGCGCGGCAAGATCGCCCAGGCCGACGGCGGCACGTTGTTCCTCGACGAGATCGGCGACATGCCGCTGTCGCTGCAAGCCCGCCTGCTGCGCGTGCTGGACGAACGCATGGTCACGCCGCTGGGCACCGACGAGGCGCACCCGGTGGACTTCGAACTGATCAGCGCGAGCCATCGCAACCTGGGCGACATGGTGGCCTCGGGCAGCTTCCGCGAAGACCTGTATTACCGCCTCGCGGGCATCGAGCTCGGGTTGCCGGCCCTGCGCGATCGCAGCGACCGCGCGGAGCTGGTTCGCAACATGCTGGCCGACCTCGGGCGTGCGGCCGCGGTCGTCACGCCCGCGGCCTGGGACTTGCTGATGGGCTATCCATGGCCTGGCAATGTGCGACAACTCCATCATGTCCTTCGCAGCGCCGTGGCGCTGTCCGACGGCGCCACGCTGTCGCTCGAGCACTTTCCATCGCTGGTCAAGGCCGGTGCATTGGCTTGCACGGGAGCCGTCGATGACGACGAGGAGGTGGCCGTCCTGTCCGCGGAACTGCTGGAGGAACGGCAGGCGTTGCGCAGCCAGCTGGAGGCGCAGCGATGGAACGTGAGCCAGGTGGCACGATCGCTCGGCATCAGCCGCAACACTCTGTATCGGCGGATGCACAAGCTGCGCATTCCCGTGACGCAGATCGACTGAACGCCCGCGGGCACGACGACGAGACGCGGCGAATGGCCCCCGGCGACGCGGAGGCCGCGATGGCGCACGATCCGGCGGCGCGCGGTCGCTTCGCGTGGGCGCTGTCGGGTTCGGGGCACATGCTCGAGGAGTCGCTGGCGCTCGCTGCCCGGCTGCCGGACGTCGACCTGTTCCTCTCGGCCGCAGCCGAGGAGGTGCTTCCGATCTACGGCATCGGGCTCGAGACGCTGCGCGAACGCTTTCGCCTCTTTCGCGACAAGACGGCCTCCGCCGTGCCGGTGGGCACGCTGTACGCGGAGCGGTATCACACGCTGGTCATCGCGCCGGCGACCAGCAACACCGTGGCCAAGTGCGCGCTCGGCATCAGCGACACGCTGCCCACCAACATGTTCGCCCAGGCCGGCAAGCTGGGCATCCCCGGCCTGGTCTTCGCGTGCGACACGCAGCCCGTGGTCGTCACGCGCGCCCCGCACGACTGGGTCACGCTGCACCCGCGGCGCATCGACCTGCGCAACGTCGATCGCCTGCGCGAGATCGACCATTGCAGCGTGTTCTGCTCTCCCGACGAACTCGAAGCCGCACTCTCCGTGCGCCTGTCCGAACTCTCCCTCGCATGGAACACATCCTCTTCCTGACCGGACGCCTGGCCGAACCGGCGCTGCGCCGCGTGCTCGCCGACATCGCCGCGCCCGGTGCCGACGCACCGTTCGCGTGGGAAGTGCGCGAGATCGGCCTGCAGGTGGCCGCGCTGATGACCGCCGACATGATCCGCCGCCGCGTCGAGTCGCCCACCGGAGCCGACCGCATCGTCGTGCCGGGGCGCTGCCGCGGCGACCTCGATGCGCTGAGCGCGCACTTCGGCGTGCCCGTGCAGCGCGGTCCCGAGGAACTGAAGGACCTGCCCGCGCACTTCAATCGCCTTGCACGGCCCGTCGATCTCGTGGACTACGGCGTCGCCATCTTCGCGGAGATCGTCGACGCCCCGCGGCTGGGCGTCGACGCGATCGTCGCGCGGGCGGTCGCCTACCGGGCCGACGGCGCCGACGTGATCGACCTGGGCGGGCTGCCCGACACGCCGTTCCCGCACCTGGAAGACAGCGTGCGTGCGCTGAAGGCCCAGGGGTTCAGGGTGAGCGTCGATTCGCTGGACGCGGGCGAGCTCCTGCGCGGCGGGCGTGCCGGCGCAGACTACCTGCTGAGCCTCACGCTGGACACGCTCTGGATCGCCGACGAGGTGGCGGCGACGCCGGTGCTGATCGGCCGCACGCCGCAGGACGAGGCGTCGCTGTGGGCCGCGATCGAGGCGCTGCAGTCGCGCGGCAGGGCGTTTCTCGCCGACGCCATCCTCGATCCCATTCCCTATGGCCTGCTCGCGTCGCTGGTGCGCTATCACCGCCTGCGCGAACGCTTCGCGCAGGCACCCATCATGATGGGCGTGGGCAACCTCACCGAGCTGATCGAGGCCGATACCACGGGCATCAACGCCGTGCTGCTGGGCATCGCCGCGGAACTGCGGGCGAGCGCGATCCTGACCACGCAGGTCAGCGCGCATGCGCGGCGCGCGGTGCGCGAAGCGGACTGGGCGCGCCGCATCATGCACGCCTCGGTGACGCACGGCGTCCTGCCCAAGGGCTTGTCGGACCAGCTGATGACCGTGCATGCCAAGCGGCCGTTCCCCGATACCCCGGACGAGATCGCCGAGATCGCGCGCGAGGTGCGCGACCCGAACTTCCGGGTACAGGTCTCGCGCGACGGATTGCACGTCTACAACCGGGACGGCCTGCGCCTGGCCAGCGAACCGTTCTCGCTGTGGCCGCAACTGCAGCTCGAAGACGACGCGAGCCATGCGTACTACATGGGCGTCGAGGTGGCACGCGCCCAGATCGCCTGGCAGCTCGGCAAGCGCTACGTGCAGGACCAGCCGCTGGAATGGGGCTGCGCAGTCGACGCGCCCGCGCAGGACCTGGCCCGGTGGTGCGGCCCCGGAACGACCATGACGCACAGGACGCGACCATGAGCGAGCAGATCTTCGAGACCGTCGTCACCACCTGTTCGCCAGGCGGCGCCGTGCACATCGCACCCATGGGCGTGCGCTACGTCGGCGCGCTCGTCGTCCTCAAGCCGTTCCGGCCATCGACGACACTGGACAACATCCTCGCCAGCGGCACGGCAGTGCTGAACCTGCTGACCGATGTGCGCGTGTTCGCCGGCTGCGTCACGGGGCGGCACGCCTGGCCCACGGTGGACGCGAGCCTGGCGGGCGAGGCCCGCAGCGTCCGGCTCGCGAACGCGCTCGAACACGTCGTGCTCGGCCTGCAAGGCACGGACGACGACGCGCAGCGCCCGACGCTGCGCCTCGCGCGGCGGCGCGCTCGCCATCACGCTGCGTTCCAGGGGTTCAATCGCGCCCAGGCCGCGGTCATCGAGGGGGCGGTCCTCGTCAGCCGGTTGCACATGCTGCCGCCGGAAAAGATAGCCTCGGAGATGGCCTACCTCCAGATCGCGATCGACAAGACCGCGGGACCCGCCGAGCTGGAAGCCTGGCGCTGGCTGCAGGAGGCCGTGGCATACGGGCGCCAGCCTGCGACGGGAGTGGCGCGATGACGCGCTTGCTCGTGAGCGTGCGCGATGTCCACGAGGCGCTGGCCGCCGCGCAGGCCGGGGCCCACTTCATCGACCTGAAGGATCCGGCGTCAGGCGCGCTGGGCGGCCTTCCTCCGCGCCGCATCGCGCGCATCGTGCAGGCGCTGCATGCGTCGCATCCCGGCGTGCCTGTCAGCGCGACGATCGGCGACGTGGCGACCGAGGAACACGACGAGATCCTGCGCCGCGTCGCCAGCGTGGCCGCCTGCGGCGTCGACTACGTCAAGGTGGGCGTCGATGGCGTGCTCCCGGGTGCGTCGCAGGCGCTGCTGCAGCGGCTCGCGGCCTGCGGCACGGCGATCGTGCCGGTGCTGATCGCCGACCGCGGCATCGACGACGCGCTGGTGCGCATGGCCTTGCGCGAGCGCGCCTTTCCCGCGCTCATGCTCGATACGTTCGACAAGAAGGGCGGCAGCCTGTTGCAGCGCGTCGCGCCCGTGGTGCTGGCCGCCTTCGTCGAGACCGTGCGCTCGCAGGGCTGCCTCGCGGGCCTGGCCGGCGCACTGCGGGCCGACGACATCCCTGCGCTGGTGGAGATCGCGCCCGATTTCGGCGGGTTCCGCAGCGCCGTCTGCCCGGGCGATCGCGCGGGCCATCTCGACCCCGCGCTCGTGCGGGCGCTACTCGATCGACTTGCGCCGCGATCTAGTCCGCGCGGGCTTGCTCTGGCCGTTTCCTGAGGCTGCGCCCGGGGCGGGCGCAGCAGGGTCGGTGAGCGAGGCGCCACCCAGCAGCGCGTCCTGGACCCGCGCCAGGTCGTCGCAGGCGACGATTTCGATCGGAAAGGCGGCATCGCTCGCCCATTGCGCGAAGCGGCGATCCACCAGCCCGATCGCGCTCAGCTTCGCGAAGCTGTGCGGCGGCACGACGGCGCAGGCCTTGACGACCACCAGGCGCTCCGCGTTCAGCCGCCGCGCCAGCCATAGCGCGATGCTGTCGCTGGTGACATCCCAGCTCGTCAGCATGTCGGGCGCGTCGCGCAGCAGCGTCAGCGGCATCCACAGCGCGGCCTGGCCCGCGTGTCGCGCGCGCAGGATGTCCTGTTCCTCCGATACCAGCACGAGCCGCGGCTCCAGCGCATGCAGCAGGTGGGCGGTCTGTGCCATCGCGAGCACGGCCATGTTGTGGGCCGTGAGATCGTCGAAACGCCAGCGCGCCTGTGCCGCACGCACCGCGTCGGCGAACGCCGCGCCTCCCGGCACGACCAGCACCCGGCCGCGGCCCAGCTCCGCGAGCATGTGCAGCCAATGGGCCAGGCGCTCGTCGTGTGCCAGGCTGCCGCCGAGCTTGACGATCCACATGGGCTCAGGTCTCCGCGAAGGCGAGGAGGGCGATGGCGACGGCGGGCGCGCAGACGTCGGTCCAGCCTGCCAGGGTCGCGTCGACCGGCGCGCGCGAATCCGACACGACGTCGGCGAAACGCAGGAACGGCCGCCCTGCGCGGCCTGCGATATCGGCCACCAGGAACGCGCCGCATCCCGCGCCGACGAGCGGCGCGTCGTCGAGCAGGCCGGCCGCGGTGGCCACGCGTGCCAACTGGCCCTCGATCTCCGCAACCTGCACGCGGCGCCAGGCCTGGGCGAGGGCGAACCACTGGGTGGCGCCATGGTCGCGCGCGTCGCGGCCGATCATGCGGGCGAGGCGCTGGTGCGTCCCGGCCAGGCTCTTGCTGCCGTTGTCGGCGCTGGCATCCTGGTCGTGGATCGGATCGAGTTCGCCGGTCAGGCGATACACGTCGGCGGACGTCGCGAAGAACTCGTTCATGACATTGACGGGCCGGCCGTCGAACGGGACGCGCGCGCCGAGGGCGCACAACGGCGTTCGCACCACGCCCTGGTAGACCAGCTCGCCCGTGGCGAGACGCTCCGCGTCGTTCATGCCGCGCGCCGCCACGCGGCCGGCGCGCAGCGCGATCGCGTCGGTCGTCGTGCTGCCGATGTCCAGCAGGAGCGCGTCGCCGACGCGCGGAGCGAGCATCGCAGCGGTCGCATGCCAGTTGGCCGAGGCGATCGCGCGCCAGTGGCGGCGTGCCTCGTGCGGCGCGGTGAAGCCCGGGCCTGCCGCGTAGATGCTCAGTGCAGGCCCCAATGCTTCGGCCAGCCGTGCCGCGAGGCTGGCGACGCCTTCCTCGCGGTCGGCGAACAGGTCCACCATCTCGCCGGTCATCGTCGCGGCGTGCCGGGTGGTGGCGTCCCAGGCCTCTGGCCAGCGCTGGCGGGCCCCGGCGAGGGCGGCGTCCAGGCAGGCGAGCCCCTTCCAGAGCGGGCAGGGCCACTGCGCCACGTCGCGGACGACACCGTCCTCGACGACGCAGGCCTTGACGTGTGCCCCGCCGATGTCCCAGCCGACGTGGCGCCGCGCGCGATCCGGGAGCCGCGACATGGGCCGTCTCATGCCGCCATCCCCACGGCATGGAGGTGCAGGATCTCGGCGGCCAGGTTGCGGTCGAGCTTGCCGGAGAGGCCGACATAGGCGCAGGTCACGCGGGGGTTGACTTCGATGGGCACGGCTCCTCGCTCCTGGTTCCAGACCACGTCGATGCCGACGAAGCCGCGCAGGCCGGGCAAGGCCCGCGCAGTGGCAACGGCGAGCGCTTCGAGATCGGCAGCGCGCGCATCGGTGCCCGTGTCGATCGCGGCCGGCTCCACGCCCAGGTCGCACAGGTGGCCGTCGGCTCCGATCTCGATGTGCTGCCGGTTCAATGCCACCACCCGTGCAAGATCCGCGCCGACCAGCATCGAGATCGACAGCGCCTCGCCTTCGATGAAGGGCTCGAGGGTCGCGCAGGCGCCGGACCGGCGGCGTTGATCGAGATCGGCCAACGCGGCGCTGCGATCGACGTGCACGCGCGTCGCGCGGCAGCCCGCGCCGTCGTCGGGCTTGACGAGCCAGCGGCCACGATGGGTGGCAGCGGACGCCAGCGGTGTGTGCAGGCCGTGCGAGACCAGTGCCGCGAGCGTGTCGCGCTTGCTCGAGGCGAGCCGGATGGCAGCGGCGTCGCAGCCGATCCAGCGGTCCGCGCCCACGGCGGCGTGCAAGCGGCCCAGCAGGCCGCCGGTCTCCGGTGCGACGATCCAGCACCAGTCGTGCGCGTCGGCCATCCGGGCGACGAAGGCCAGCGCGTCCTCGCCGGGGCCGGGCGCCGCCGTCGACAGCGCCGCGCCGCGTCCGGGCGGCGGAACGTCGCAGCCAGGGGCGCCGTTCACCGCGCAGGTGACCCGCAGGCCGTCCAGTCGCAGCAGATCGCCTACCATCGCGTTGCGCATCGCCACGCCCGCCTCCCGCATCCCTGGATCGCAGGGCGTGTCCCGGGTGCTGCCGCTCAAGGACTCGTAGACGAAGATGCGCGTCATGACTTCCTTCCCTCAGGTCGTTCCGGTGCTCGATATCGCGCACGGCCAGGTCGTGCGCGGCGTGCGCGGCGATCGTGCGGCGTATCGACCCATCGCCTCGTCGCTGGCCGGGGGAAGCGATCCCTCGACCATGGCGTCGGCACTGTTGTCGCTGGCGCGGCCGCCAAGGGACGGCGCCACGCTGCTGTACGTCGCGGACCTGGACGCGATCCAGGGCGGCGCCGCGCAACTGGATGTGCTGGCCGCGCTGCTCGGCGCGCACGACGAGCTCTGCATCTGGCTCGATGCCGGCTTCGCGGGGGCGGCCGG
>Ga0302314_10017421_pt1 | contig 12056 bp, 12 predicted proteins | sample III_Palsa_N2_3_FD_200533 | JGI IMG/M metagenome (GOLD analysis project Ga0302314, IMG submission 200533) | Peat permafrost microbial communities from Stordalen Mire near Abisko, Sweden - III_Palsa_N2_3 | ecosystem: Environmental > Terrestrial > Soil > Palsa > Peat permafrost | place: Sweden...
AGAAGTGGATCTCGTTGGGGATCACCAGCTCCTCGAACGGCACCCCCGCCTTGGTCAGCCGGCCGGCGAGATCGACGGTCTGGTTGAAGCGCACGTTGCGATCGTCGTCGCCCTGGATCAGCAGCACGGGCGAGCGCCAGCGATCGATCGTCGAGACCGGCGAGGCCTCGAACGCGGTCTTCATCGCCTGCGGCCAGTCGCCCTGCTCGTAGCGTTTGAGCGGCGCGCCGACCTCTTCGCCCAGCGTGCGCGACCAGTCGTGGACGCCATGCCAGTCGACGCCGGCGGCGAACACGTCCGAATTGCGCGACAGCGCCATCGCGGTGAGATAGCCGCCATAGGAGCCGCCCCAGATGCCGATGCGCCTGGGATCGACGCCGGGCGCCGCCTGCAGCCACCGCGCGCCGGCGAGCACGTCCTGATATTCGGCGGCGCCGGCGGGGCCGGCATGCGCCGGCTGCTCGAACGCGCGGCCATAGCCGACGCCGAGCCGGTAGTTGACCGACAGCACGACGAAGCCCCGGCTCGCCCAATATTGGTTCACCGCATAGGCGTGCGCATAATAGTCCATATAATGCCAGCCGAGCAGCATCTGCCGCGGCGGCCCGCCATGGACGAAGACCAGCGCGGGATGCGGCCCCTTGCCGGCGGGCGTGAACAGCTGGCCCTCGATCGGCAGGCCGTCGGGCGCGGCGAAGTGGACGGGCGTCGGCGTCACCAGCGCGTCGCTCGGATAATCGGTCGGCTCGAGCGCGCGCAGCGCCTTGCCGTCGGCGAGCGCGACCGCGGCGGGATGCTGCGGATCGGATGCGACCAGCGCGACGCGGTCCTTGCCGGCGGCCACCGGATACCATTGCGACCCCATGCCGCCGCTCAGCGCGACCGGCGCGCCGCCGCCTGGCGCGACGCGGTAGGCGTGGCGGCGATCGCCGTCGCCCGCGGTGTCGCCGGTGTTGGCGGCGTAGAGCAGCGCGGCCTTGTCCTGCGTCATGGCGACATGCTCGACCATGAAGGCGCCGGGCGTCAGCAGCCTGGGCGTGCCGCCCCCGGCAGGCAGCGCATAGAGATGCTCCCACCCGTCGAGATTGGCGATGAAGGCGAGCGTGCCGCCCGCCATCCAGCGCAGCCCGACGCCGTCGCCGTCCTGCGGATAGGAGCCGTCGAGCGTCGCCGGGCTGCGCCATGCGAGCTGCGCCGCGCCGGTGGTGGCATCCGCGGTCCAGATCGCGAAAGGATGCGGCGTCGTGACCAGCAGAGGATCGGGCGCGCCGCCGTCGCCCGGCTGGCGCGTGAAGGCGATGCGTTGCCCGTCGGGCGACCACACCGGATCGTCGTCGCGACCCGTCGAGGGCGCGACATAGGTCAGGTCGGCGCTGCCCGGCGTATAGACGGTGATGAAATTATGGTCGCCGCGCCCCGAGACGAAGGCGAGCCGATGCCCGTCGGGCGACCAGAGGGGTTCGCGATCCTTGCCGCGATCGAAGAGGAGTTTCGCGGGCTTGGCCTTGCCGTCGAGCGAGGTCGCCCAGAGCTGGTCGTCCTTGACGTAGGCGACCTGCCCCTGCGGCGAGACGCTGGGTGAATCGCCCTCCGCCAGCTTGAGCGGCGCGCTGCCCGCGAACGGCACCGTCCAGATCGTCACCAGCGGCTGGTCGGTCGCCGCGGCCGGATCGGGCGCGAGATTGCCCTCGGCGGGCCAATTGCCGTCATGGTCGCCGCCGCGGACGTAGACGAGATGATCGCCGCCCGGATCGAAGCCGAGTTGCGTGAGCTCCTGCCCGTCGTCCTCGGTGTAATGAGTGAGCTGGCGCGGCGCGTAGCCGGGGCCGGCTGCGGCCCAGACGTTGCGCACGCCCTTGATGTCCTCGATCCAGGCGATGCGGTCGCCATGCGCCACAGCGACGAGCTGGCTGACGAAGCGATAGGAGAGAAATTGCGGCAGCGTCGGCGGGGCGGCCGCCAGCGGCGCGGCGAATGTCAGGGCGAGCGCCGACCCCAAGGCTGTGATGGTGCTGCGCATGTGTGTCGTCCCCCGGTTATCGAGGGACAGCTTGGCGGTGGATGGACGGGCGCACAACGCTTTCTTCACCCACTACCCCGTTCGTCCTGAGTAGGGGCTGAGCGCAGTCGAAGACCCGTATCGAAGGACCGCTCCGTCAGGCCACGATCCTTCGATACGCCATTTCGACTTCGCTCAATGGCTACTCAGGACGAACGGATCGGAATACGTCTCGATGGACCGCCGAGCGTCACACCGTGAACAGCGTCACGCCCCGATATTTGACGTCGTTGGCGTCGAACACGCGCTGCGGCACGAACGGCGTGTCGGACACCGTCATGTCGCGCAGGCCGGCGAGCTTGAACGCGCCGATCTTGATCTCGCGCGGCGGCTGGCCGTCGCGGCTGAGCGTCACCGCATCGACGAACAGCTCGTCGTGGCGCGTATAGAGGATGTGCGGTGCGAGCCGCATCGTCATGCGGTTGTAGACCGCATCGACGCACATGCGGCGCGCGATCGCTTCGAACACGACGACGCGATTCGCGTCGGTAAGGTCGGCAATAGCCGCCTGGTCGGGGGTTTGGGCTGATTGGTGCATTGCAGCGTAGCGCTGTACAGCGATGGCCGTTCCGGCGAAACACCTTTTTACGGCTGTCATGGTCGCATGCTAGGCTGAACCGTCCCACAGCGAGAGACCGCAACGAAAAGGATCGCGCACGATGCCGGACGCCTGCAGGCATATGGCCACGATCGAGACCGTCACCCCCAGCGCTCTCGGCTGCGAGGAATGCCTCGCGTCGGGCAGCATCTGGCTGCATCTGCGCCTCTGCCGCGCGTGCGGCCATGTCGGCTGCTGCGACGACTCGCCGCATCGGCACGCCACCGCGCATTTCCACGCCACCGGCCATCCGATCATGGAGGGCTATGACCCGCCCGAGGGTTGGGGGTGGTGCTATGTCGACGAGACCTTCGTCAGCCTGCCCGACCAGACGCCGCAGCGCAGCCCGATCCCGCGCTATTATTGATGACCGACGCGACCGCCATGCCCACGACCGACGAGGAAGACAGCAGCGATCCCTATGCGCGCCCCGCGCAAACCTTTCCGCACCTCGCCCCCGACATGGCCGCGCGCATCCGCCGCTACGGCAAAGAGGAGCGGTTCGCGGCGGGCGACGTGCTGTTCCGATCGGGCGACCGCGGCGTCGACTTCTTCCTCGTGACCGAGGGCGCGGTGGCGATGATCGACACCGACGCGCACGGCGGGGAGATCCTCGTCACCACGCACGATGCGCGCCAGTTCACCGGCGAGCTCGATCTGTTCAACGAGCGCGAGGTTCTCGTCGGCGCGCGCGCCGTCGAGCCGGGCGCCGCGATCCGCGTGCCGCGCGCTGCGTTCCGGCGGATGGTCAGCGCAGAGCCCGATATCGGCGAGATCATCCTGCGCGCCTTCATCCTGCGCCGAGTCGGGATGATCCAGCACGCGGGCGGCGGCGCGATCCTGATCGGCAGCATCCATGCCGCCGACACGCTGCGCATCCAGAGCTTCCTCACGCGCAACGCCTATCCGCACCGCCTGCTCGATACCGACGTCGATCCCGACGCGCGCTCGGCGCTCGACTGCTTCCAGATCGGCGAGGACGCGCTGCCCGTCGTCGTGACGCACGGCCACGACGTGCTGCGCCGCCCCGACAACGCCACGCTCGCCGACGCGCTCGGACTGACCGAGGGGTTCGATCCGGACCGGGTCTATGACGTCGCGGTGATCGGCGCGGGGCCGGCGGGGCTGGCCGCGGCGGTCTACGCCGCATCGGAGGGGCTCGACACGATCGTGATCGAGGCCGTCGCGCCCGGCGGGCAGGCGGGCACCAGCAGCCGGATCGAGAATTACCTCGGCTTCCCGACGGGCATATCGGGGCAGGCGCTGGCCGGGCGCGCGCAGGTGCAGGCGCAGAAGTTCGGGGCGCGGCTGGCGGTGGCGCGGCCGGCGATCGGGCTCGATTGCGGCGCGCTGCCCTTCCGATTGTCGCTCGAAGGGGGCGACAGTGTCGCGGCGCGCTGCATCGTCGTCGCGACGGGCGCGCGCTACCGGATGCTCGACGTCGCCGATCACGAGCGCTTCGAGGGCCAGGGCATCCACTATGCCGCGACCGCGATCGAGGGGAAGCTGTGTATCGGCGGCGAAGTGGTGATCGTCGGCGGCGGCAATTCGGCGGGGCAGGCGGCGATGTTCCTCTCGGGCAAGGCCACCCACGTCCACATCGTCGTGCGCGGTCCGGGGCTCGCCGAGACGATGTCCGACTATCTCGTCCAGCGCATCGCGGATTCGGAGCGGATCACGCTCCACACGCATAGCGAGATATCCGGCCTCGCGGGCGCGACCTATCTCGAGCGCGTGACGTGGCGCGACGCGCGCAGCGGTGAGGAGCAGACGCACGATTGCGGCAATCTCTTCCTGATGATCGGCGCGGTGCCCAACACCGATTGGCTGAACGGCTGCATCACGCTCGACGACAAGGGCTTCGTCGTCACCGGCCACGCTTCCGACGGCCGCTCGCCGGTCGCGCCCTATGCGACCAGCCTGCCCGGCATCTATGCGGTCGGCGACGTCCGCGCGGGCTCGGTCAAGCGCGTCGCCTCGGGGGTGGGCGAGGGATCGGTGGTGGTCCAGTCGATCCACGGCTGGCTGACGGAAAGCGCGGGGTAGGTGCGGCGCGGCGCGCTCAAGGCCACATCCGTTGCAGCTCGCGCTCCTTGTCCCACCATTGATGTTTCAGCGCGCCTGCGACGTGCAGCACGAACAGTGCATAGATGGCGTAGGACAGCCAGACATGCGCTGCGCCGAACCCGTCGTGGATGCGCGTGCGCAGGGCCGGATCGCCGAGATGCAGGATCACGCCGATCCGCGGCCATTCGAACAGCCCGAACCAGAACATCGGATGCGTCGCCGCGTCCTTATACGCCGAATCCATGATCCAGCCGGTAAGCGGCATCGCGAAGATCAGCAGATAGAGCAGCCAGTGCGTGACGTGCGACGCATGCACCTCCCAGCGCTGGTAGCTCGTCGGCAGCGTCGGCGGGCGGTGCGTGAGGCGCCACAGCAGCCGCATGATCGCGAGCCCCAATATAGTGATGCCGATCGACTTGTGCGTGTCGATCGCCGGGCGCACCTGCGCGTCGGCGAGATGTGGCCAGATCCAGGCGAGCGCGACATTGGCGATGATGCCCAGCGCGATCAGCCAGTGCAGCACGATGGCGGGGCGGGTATAGCGGGGCATCGAACCTCCTGTAGGCAACACGCGAACGGCGCTGGCGTCGCGACGACGGCCCCGCTAGGGGGCGAGCCATACCGCGTTCATTTCGGATTGCTAAGCGCTTCGCATGCCATCGCTCGCCGAAACCTTCCGCCAGCAATCGCCCCGCCTCATGCCGCGGCGCGTGCCCATCGTCAGCACGCTGATCAGCGCGGGCGCGATGCTGCTGTTCGTCGCGCTCGTCGTGCAGGCGTTCCGGCGGCAGGGTGTCGGCGTGTGGTCGGTGGGGATCGCCTACATCCTCTACGACACCGCGCTGCTCGGCTTCACCGCGTGGAAGATCTGGCCGCTGCGCCGTGCCCTGCCCCCGCTCGGCGCCACCGCCACGCGCCCGACGCTGGGCGTGATCGTCGCGGCGCACAACGAGGCCGGCGTGCTCGGCATCACGATCGACACGCTGGCCGCACAGCGCGATCCGCCCGAATTGATCCTGATCGCCGACGACGGATCGGACGACGGCTCCTCCGAAACGCTCGCGCGGCTCTACGGCCTCGCGATGCCGGGGCTCGGCGAGATTAGCGCCCCCGCCCCCGGCCTGCCCTCGCTGCGCTGGCTGAGACTCCGTCACGGCGGCAAGGCGCGCGCGCTCAACGCGGCGATTCAGCTGGTCGATACCGAGATCGTGCTGACCGTCGACGCCGACACGCTGCTCGCGCCGGGCGCGCTCGCTGCGATGCGCGACGCGTTCGCGCGCGAACCCGCGCTGGTCGCCGCCACCGGCGTGCTCGCGCCGATCTGCGGACCGCATCTGTCGGGGCGGTTGTTCGCCTGGTTCCAGACCTACGAATATGTCCGCAACTTCCTGTCGCGCTACGCCTGGATGCGGCTCGACAGCCTGTTGCTGATCTCGGGCGCGTTCGCGGGGTTCCGGCGCGAGGCGGTGATCGCGGTGGGTGGCTTCGATCCCGAGAGCATGGTCGAGGATTACGAGCTGATCCACCGGCTGCACCGCCATGCCACCGACGCGGGGCTCGACTGGACGGTGCGCGTCGTCGGCAGCGCGCTCGCGAGTACCGATGCGCCCGCCAGCCCGCTCGCCTTCCTGCGCCAGCGCCGCCGCTGGTTCGGGGGCTTCCTGCAGACGCAGCATTGGAACCGCGACATGGTCGGCAACCGCCGCTTCGGGTTGCTGGGCACCGCGATGCTGCCGGTCAAGGCGCTCGACACGCTGCAGCCGGTCTACGGCCTTACCGCCTTCGCGATCCTGATCGGGCTGGTCGTCACGGGCCGGTTCACGCTGGCTTGGCCGATCCTGCTGATCATGATCGCCAAGATCGCGATCGACCTGACCTTCCACCTCTGGTCGCTTGGGCTCTACAGCCGCTGGACGGGCCAGCGCGAGGGGCTGGCGCTGGGGCCCGCGCTGATCGCCGCGATCGCCGAGCCCTTCACCTTCCAGCTGCTCCGCCACGTCGGCGCAATCTGGGGCTGGATCGCCTTCCTCACCGGTCGCGAGACCTGGGTCCGCCAGCGCCGCACAGCGATCGAGGCATCGCTGCGCTGAACACTTCTTTTTTTGCTGCACCTGCACAAGTCGCTGCAGTAAAAAATGCTGATTTCCTGCAGAATGCAATTAAGTGCGAAACGAGTATTTCTTGGGGCGCAACCGGAACTACAGTCGAAGCCACTCGTAGAACATGTCGCTAGGTGGCACCAATGTACGATGTGAAGATCCGCTATGAAGACGGGCGCCGCTCGAAGGTGCGAGACGAGATCGAGGATCTCGGCGAGGCCTGCGCCTATGTGCTTCAACTGGCGGAGGAACTGAGCGACGCCGCCGCGGACCGCGACGGCGACTTGGCCAAATGGGTAGAGATCTTCCGGGACGAGCGGCTCGAGATTTCGGTGTCGGTCGTCCGCGGTGGCCTGGTCGCCAGTAACGGCGCAAGGAAATCCCGCGCCGGTTAGCAGATCCAGCGTCACTGCGATCAGGCGCCGCCGAGCCCATACCCCACCAATGCGCGCGGATCGACGAGGCGATCGAAGGTCTCGGCGTCGATCTTGCCCGACGCCAGCGCCGCCTGGCGCAGCGTCGTGCCCTCGGCCTCCGCCGTCTCCGCGATATGTGCCGCATTGTCGTAGCCGATTGCGGGCGATAGCGCGGTCACCAGCATCAGCGATTGCGACAGCGCCTCGTCGATCCGCGCGCGGTTGAGCTCGGTGCCCTCGACCGAGTGCAGCCGCAGCATCGCGCACGCGTCGCCCAGGATACGCGCCGAATGCAGCAGGTTGGCGATGATCACCGGACGCATCGCGTTGAGCTCGAAATTGCCCTGACTACCTGCGAACGCGACCGCGGCGTCCTCGCCGATCACCTGGATGCAGACCATCACCATCGCCTCGCACTGCGTCGGGTTGACCTTGCCCGGCATGATCGAGGAGCCCGGCTCGTTGGGCGGGAGCTTCAGCTCGCCAATCCCGCAGCGCGGGCCCGAGGCGAGCCAGCGCATGTCGTTGGCGATCTTCATGCACGCGACCGCCAACCCCCGGATCGCCGCCATCGCCGCAACCGACGCATCGAGCGAACCTTGTGCTGCGAACTTGTTGGGCGCGGTGACGAAGGGCTTGCCCGTGAGCGCCGCGATCTCGGCGGCGATCTCGCGCGAAAAGCCCGGCGGCGCGTTGATCCCCGTGCCCACCGCCGTGCCGCCCGCCGCCAGTTCGTAGAGCCCGGCGCGCGACTCCTCGATACGGCGGATCGCGTCGCGGATCTGATGCGCCCAGCCCGACCATTCCTGGCCGACGGTCAGCGGCACCGCATCCTGGAGGTGCGTGCGCCCGGTCTTGACGACATCCATCCACAGCGCGGCCTTGTCCTCGATCGCGGCGGCGAGTGCGGCAGCGCGCGGCACCAGCCCCTCGTCGATCGCCGCCAATGTCGCGATGTGCATCGCGGTCGGGAAGCTGTCGTTGGAGGACTGACCCATGTTGACGTGATCATTGGGATGGACGGGCGCCTGGCTGCCGATCGCGCCGCCGAGCAGCTGGATCGCGCGGTTCGAGATCACCTCGTTGAGGTTCATGTTGGATTGCGTGCCCGATCCCGTCTGCCAGACGTAGAGCGGGAAATGCGCGTCGAGATCGCCCGCGATCGTCTCGTCACAGGCCTGGATGACCGCCCGCGCCAGCGCTGGGTCGAGCCGGCCGCCGCGCGCGTTGACGATCGCCGCTGCCTTCTTGACGATGCCATAGGCGTGATAGACGGGCTTGGGCATGCGATCCTCGCCGATCGCGAAATGCTGGAGCGAGCGCTGCGTCTGCGAGCCCCAATAGCGATCCGCAGGGACGTGCGAGACGCCCATCGAATCATATTCCTCGCGCAGGCCCTCGGCGGCGATGCCGATCGGGATGTCGCGCATCTCGTGCGTCTCGCCTTGGTCGCCCATGCTTTCGTCTCCTCATCTGGCGACTCATGTAGGCTTTGCGCGTGCCGCCGGGTATAGGGGCGCCATGCCCGGTTGCCTTAAAACGGTCGCGTCTCCGGTCGGCACGCTCACGCTTGTCGCGCACGACGACGCGCTGACAGCGATCCTGTGGGAACGCGACGATCCCGCCCGCGTGCCGATCGGCGCACCGATCGCGGCGCCCGATCATCCGCTGCTGATCGAGACCGCGCGCCAGCTCGACGCCTATTTCGCCGGTGGCCTGACCGCGTTCGACCTGCCGCTCGCCTTCCGCGGCACCGCCTTCCAGAAGGAGGTGTGGGAGGCGCTGCTGACGATCCCGTTCGGCGCGACGCGCAGCTATGCCGAGATCGCGCGCCAGATCGGCCGCCCCGACGCCTGCCGCGCGGTCGGCGCCGCCAACGGCCGCAACCCGATCTCGATCGTCGCCCCCTGCCACCGCGTCGTCGGATCGTCGGGCGCGTTGACCGGCTTCGCCGGCGGGCTTGCCGCCAAGGATTATCTGCTCACGCTCGAACGCGGCGGCGATCCGGCGCTCGCCCCCCGACAGGCGTCGCTGGCGTTCTGAGGGGCGAGCGACCGGTAGCCTTTCCCGCTAAAGGCTGCGCGTAACCAAGTGCCGCGCCCAAGCGTATAGATCCGCGATGACCCAGCTCACCTCCCCCGATCGTCGCGTCTTTCTCGGCCTGTGCGCGTCCGCTGCGGTTGCCGCGGTCGCGTGGCGGCTGCTCGACGGCGGCGACGCTGCCGCGATCGCGGCCACCCCCGCCAGCTTCACGCTGTCCGATGCCGAATGGCGCAAGCGACTGTCGCCGCAAGCCTATGCGGTGCTGCGCCAGGCCTCGACCGAGCAACCCTTTTCGAGCCCGCTCAACAACGAGCATCGCCACGGGCTGTTCGTTTGCGGCGGCTGTGCGCTTCCCGTCTTCGCGAGCGCGACCAAATTCGACAGCGGCACCGGCTGGCCGAGCTTCTACGATCATCTGCCGCACGCGATCGGCGAACGATCGGACACCTCGATCGGCGACGAGCGCACGGAGGTGCATTGCGCACGCTGCGCGGGCCATCTCGGCCATGTCTTCGACGATGGCCCCAAGCCCACCGGGCTGCGCTACTGCATGAACGGCGTCGCGATGAAGTTCGTCGCGAAGGGCTGACGCTCCGCGTGAGGAGCGGGGTCGCGTCCGCGCTAGGCCTCGGGTTCCGCATCCACCGCGGTGATCTGGACCGCAATCACCGGCATGCCTGCCTCGTCGGTCACTCGCACCTCCAGTCGCTGGCCGTCCCACACCAGGCCCGGATCGTCGCGCAGCAGCTCGCCTGCGTAGATGATCGCCTGCACGCGCGCTGCAGCGGCGTCGGCGAACTCCTGCCCCTCGTCGTCGATCTCGTGGATGTGATCATCGATGTGGAAGAAGAAGCGGGGCAGGTCGTTTCTCCCGTACGGCACTGGATCCTTCCCGCGATAATCGGCGACGACCGTAGTCGCGTCAACCGGTCTGCCGCCCCAGATGCAGGTAGCGGCCGGTGAAATCGCCGACGTCGCGCAAGCCCGTCCACCGCGGAATGCCGATATGGCGGCGGTCGCGCACGATCAGCCCTTTGGCCTCGAGCGTCTTGAGCGTCCGATTGACGTGGACTGCGGTCAGCCCCAGCGCGTCGCCGAGCTGCTCCTGCGTCATCGGCAATTCATAGCCGCCGTCGGTTGGCAGCCCCTGCGCATCGAGCCGCATCGCGACCTCGCAAAGCAGATGCGCAAGCCGCGTCTGCGCGTTGCGGCGGCCGATGTTGAGCGCCCATTCGCGCCCGATCGATCCCTCGACGAGGATTTCGATCATCACCGCCTGCGCGATCGAGGGGCGGGCGCGGATCAACTCGCGCATCGCCTCGCGCGGCACCAGCGCCACTTCGGCGCGCGTCAGCGTCTGGATGTTGTGATCGGCGGTGTCGAGATACAGGCTCTGCAGATCGAGCGCCTCGCCGGGGATGTGAAGCGATACGATCTGGCGCGCGCCATCGCCCGTCAGCTTCTGGCGATAGGCGAACCCCGACATCAGGATCGAGCAATATTGCGGCGAATCGCCCTCTCGCAGCAAATAGGTCGAGGGATCGAGCGTCCGCCGCATGTACGGCAGATCGAGCAATGCCGTGCGATCGTCCGGGTCCAGGACGACATGCTTCGACAGCTTGCGCGCCAGCAACATCAGAGACGATTCAAGCTCGATCATCACAGAACTCGCGCTCATCAGGGGCGGGAGCACGTAAGTCTCTCTCGGTCGCCGACGCCCTAAAAAGGCCGGCGATGGGAGACCATAACATAGGATGGATCTCGGTTATTCACCTATGTTCATGATTCGGCCGACAAAATACGATCCGTCACCCTGGCGCGGCCCGGGACCTTCTAAAGGGCGAAGCGCCCGGAGCGGTGCGCGGTACTCAGGCATTTCTCCGCCACGAGCGGCCGCCAGCCCCCGAACCCAAGCTCAGTGGACGAAACGCGCCACCACGTCCTTGTAGCTGCGGCTGACCTTCACCTGGGCGCCGCTTTCGAGCACCAGGAAGCATTCGCCATTGGTGTGCGGCTTGACCTGCTTGACCAGATCGAGATTGACGATCGTCGAGCGATGGACGCGCTGGAAACGCCGCGGATCGAGGCGTTTCTCGAGGAACTTCATCGTCTCGCGCAGGATCAGCGTGTTGTCGCCGGTGTAGATGCACATGTAATCGCCCGCCGCATCGATCCGCTCGATGCTGTCGACGTCGACGCGAAAAATCTGGCCGCGATCCTTGATGTTGATGAGCTTCTCGTAGCGGTTGGACGCCGGACCGTCGGCGACGACGCCCTCGTCGAGCGCTTCGGCGGCCTCGGGGGCGTGCTCGACCAGCGCTTCCTTGAGCCGCCCGGCCTCCTCCGCGCCCTTGCGCTCGGACAGACGGTTGCGCACGCGATCGAGCGTGTCGGCGAGGCGATCCTCCTCGACGGGTTTCATCAGATAATCCATCGCCTGCGCCTCGAACGCGCGGATCGCGTGATCCTGATAGGCGGTGACGAAGACGAACAGCGGCGGCTCGATCTCCATCAACCCGTTGATCACCGAGAAGCCGTCGAAGCCGGGCATCTGGATGTCGAGAAAGACCAGATCGGGCTTGTGCGTCTTGATCGCGCGGATCGCCTCGCGGCCGTTGAGGCAGGTGTCGATGATCTCGACATCGTCATGCTTGTCCAGACGCAATTGCAGGCCCTGGATCGCCAGCGGCTCGTCGTCCACCAGGATCGTCCGTATCGTCATGCAAGCTCCTTGAGTTCGGTCTCATAGGGGACTTCGATCGTCACCGCAAAAC
>Ga0302314_10017422_pt1 | contig 12056 bp, 10 predicted proteins | sample III_Palsa_N2_3_FD_200533 | JGI IMG/M metagenome (GOLD analysis project Ga0302314, IMG submission 200533) | Peat permafrost microbial communities from Stordalen Mire near Abisko, Sweden - III_Palsa_N2_3 | ecosystem: Environmental > Terrestrial > Soil > Palsa > Peat permafrost | place: Sweden...
CGACTCACTCGCGGTGTGGTTCCGCGACGTGCTCGCCGAGGTCGCGACGTGGGACAGTACCGCGATCCGGCTGCGGGTTGAGGACCAGGGGCACTCGCAGGAGCTACTGCGCAGCGGTGACGTGCTCGCCGCGGTCACCAGCGATCCGGCCGCCGTGCAGGGCTGTACCGCCCAGTTGCTTGGGGCGCTGCGCTATGTGCCTGCCGCCGCTCCCTGGTTCGCCGACCGATGGCGGCGCGGGCACTCCCCCGACTGGACCGCGATGCCGACCGTCGTCTTCAACGACAAGGACGACCTACAGCACGACCTGCTGCGTCGCCAGGGCAGCGAGCAGGCTCCACCCATCGTTCACCAGGTACCGTCCACCGCCGACTTCTACGAGGCCGTCCGCATCGGCCTCGGCTGGGGCATGCTCCCCGAGCCGCAGGCCAGCGCCGACCTGGCAGCGGGCAGGCTCGTGCGGCTGTCGGCGGACGTGGTCGACGTGCCGCTGCACTGGCAGCGCTGGCGACTGCACTCCCCCCGGCTGACCGCGCTCACCGACGCGGTGCGCACGGCCGCGGACAGGCACCTGCTGCGGGGGTTACGAGGAGTCCGACCGGTGGACGGGACCGTTCGGCTCAGAGTTCGCTTTCCTGGCCCGGACTATCAGGAACCGCATACCCGTCGCCCTCAAGGATCTCCGCGACGTCAAGGGCCGCCGCATGCCTGATCGCTTCCGAGCGCCGCCTGCTGAAGCTGGTGCTGCGCAGTCGCCTGCTCAGCTGGGGCGGGCGCCGATACCAGGCAATCATGGCGGCGAAGACCACCACGATCACGATGACAACCAAGACAACGATGGCCATGACACACTCCCGGAATCCAAGCCACTGACGCACGACGCCTCAGTCACTGCCGCATCGCGGATATCTGCGGGTACAGCTGCCCAGTTCCGGAGCAACAATGCAAGAGTACGCTTTCCAACTATTCGCGCATAGTGCGTCACGAGCCCAACGGGTTTGCCCTGATAGTGATGTTTCGCGCACACTGAGGTGTGACTCACCGCGGGACAGCATGGCTCGCCGTACTTGGATCGAGCGTCCTCGTTTGCCTTCTCCTTCTCATCTCGGCGTCCGGGTCTCCCGGGCGCGCCGCGACGGTACGGATCGCCGCGGGATCCGCGAAGCCGACTCCGGCGTCGGCGGCGTCGTCGGCGTCGCGTGGATCCGCGCCGAGAGCAAAGTCACATGAGTCGAAACATGAGTCAGAAACTGCGAAAATACGGACTCAGATGATTGCGGTCAGGGACTCGCTCGGCGCGTGCGAGCGACGTCTCGAGCGCGGGTCGCACTCGATTCCCACGGTGGCGATCGTCGGCGCCTCGTACACGGCCGGGGTGGGCCCTGGCGTCTCCTCGCTCTCCTGGGCCGCCGTGCTCGCCAGGACGCTGCGCTGGAACGCTGTCATCTATGGTGTCCCCGGGGCCGGTTACGTCTCAACGGGCGACGCGAGCCTGGGTCCCGTCTCTCGCATGATCGGGGCCGAGCAGCTGCGTGGTCTCGACCCCGCGCTGGTGATCGTGCAGGCCGGCCACGACGACGGCGGCGTGCCATCCGCCGTCGAGCGAGGGCAGGTCGAGCGGGCCATCGACGAGATCCGCGCGCAGGCGCCGCACGCCCGGATCGCGCTGCTCACCGTCTTCACCAAGCCCGCCACGACGCAGTGGCTCGACTTCTACCGGACGGACCGGGCGATCGTGACGGCCGCGCGGGCCGCCGACCCCAGCGCGATCATCATGGATCCGCTCACCGGCCGGTGGAAGTTCGCGCACTTCCATGGCAGTGGCCTGCACCCGACCGCGGCCGGCGACGCGCAGATCGCGCGAAGGGTCGCCGCCATCTTGCGCTCCCAGGGCATCGTCGCCGCCACGCGGGCCACGACCGCCCCCGTGACCTGCCAGGTCTCCGTCGGGGTGGCCGGCACCCGAGCAGTGTTGAGGGACGCCTTATCGCCTTATCGCGTGAAGTGGGTAAGCAGGGCGTCGGTGACCGGGCCAGGCCTCTCGTAGTGGGCGAAGTGAGAGGCGGCCTGGATGACGGCCAGCCGGGCGCCCGGTATGGCACGGGCGGTGTACGCGCCGATCGAGGGCGGCGCGGCGACGTCCTCCGCGCCGGATAGGACGAGGGTCGGTGCCTGCACGCTGGCGAGGAGCGGGCGCAGGTCGAGCGCTGCGATAGCCTCGCCGCACCCCGCGTAGCCCTCGGGGCTCGTGCCCGTCAGCATGGCGACGACGGTCGCGACCGCCTCGGGTTCGCGGGCGAGGAACGCCGTGGTGAACCAGCGCGGCACCACCATGTCGGCGAGCGGGATCATGCCCTTGGAGCGGACGAGCGCGGCGCGATCGTGCCAGGACTGCGGCGACGGGAGCGCGGTGAGCGCGGCGCAGCAGACGGCCAGTGACGTGATTCGCTCGGGGGCGTTGGCGGCCAGCCAGATGCCGGTCATGCCACCAAGGGATACGCCCGCGTAGGCGAAGCGTTCGATGCCGCGGAAGTTGGCAACGGCGAGGACGTCGGCGCCCAGCTCGGCGATGGTGTAGGGGCCCTTCGGGGCTGGTGACTGTGCCCCCGGCGCGCCATGACCGCGCGGCTCGAAGCGCAATATACGGAAATATCGCGACAGCACCGACACCTGATGCGACCACACATCGCGCGTGGTCCCAATCGGGTTTCCGAGCACGAGCACCGGCGCGTCGTCCGGCCCCTCCAGCGACGAGACAAGCTTGACCGCAGGCACGAGTGTCCCCTCGGAATCGATAGCGCTGATGATTTAACCGGTGACAGGCGGCCAAATACTCAGCACTATTTCGATCTTGGTGTGTTTACCAGTATAAATCGGGCGGTGGAAGTGGCGGTGCGGCGGTGGCGGCGCGGGTGGCGGCGCGGTGGCGGCGCGGGTGGCGGTGGCGGCGCGGGTGGCGGTGGCGGCGCGGGTGGCGGCGCGGTGGCGGCGCGGGTGGCGCGGGTGGCGGTGGCGGTGGCGGGGGTGCCCGGCTCGGGTGGTTACAGCCGGCTCAGGTGGTTACAGGTCGAAGAAGACGGTTTCGTTGTCGCCCTGCATGTGGATGTCGAATCTTAGGAGGCCGTCGAATGGGACGGCTATTAGCGTCGAGCGGCGGGACTCGGGGACGGCGGCGAGGACTGGGTCGGTCTCGTTGGCCTGCGTTTCGTCGGGGAAGTAGATCCTGGTTACCGAGCGGTCGAGCATGCCGCGGGCGAAGACGGAGACGTCGATGTGCGGCGCCTCTGTCCGGCCGTCGCCGAAGGGCAGCGGGCCCGGCTTGAGCGTGACGATCGTGAACGAGCCGTCGTGCCTCGTCTGGGATCGGCCGAAGCCGCGGAAGGCATTGTCGCCGTCTACCACCGGGCCACGCGGGTCGTCGGGGTGCGCGAACCGGCCGCTTGAGTTCGCCTGCCAGGTCTCGATCATTCCGTCGGGGATCGGGTCACCGACGCCGTCGTACAGGCGGCCGATGATCGTGATCGCGCCCGGCGTGTCCGCGGGGACCACGAAGGGGCCATCGGGCCACGGCAGCCGCATCGCGAAGTAGGGCCCGACGGTCTGCGATGGGGTAAGCAGCTCACTCATGGGGCTCCTCGAAGATGGACTGCTCGCGACCGCGGAGCACGATGTCGAACCGGTAGGCGAGCGCCCATTCCGGCTGCGTGTCCCCGATGGAGAACTCCGCGATCATCCGCAGCCTGGCCTTCTCATCGGGCACCGAGTTGTAGATCGGGTCGAGCGGCAGCAGCGGATCGCCGGGGAAGTACATCTGGGTCACGAGCCGCTGGGTGAACGCACGGCCGAACAGCGACATGTGGATGTGCGCGGGGCGCCAGGCGTTGTAGTGGTTGCCCCACGGGTAGGAGCCTGGCTGGATCGTGATGAACCGGTACCTGCCGCCCTGGTCGGTGATCGCGCGGCCGACCCCGAGGAAGTTCGGGTCGAGCGGCGCGGGGTGGTGCTCGCGGGTATGCCGGTAACGGCCGGCGGCGTTGGTCTGCCAGATCTCGATCAGCGTGTCGGGCACCGGCCTGCCGCCCGAGTCGCGCACCTGGCCGAACACGATGATCCGCTGTCCCTGCGGCTCCCCCGCGCACTGGGTGGTGAGGTCCGCGTCCTGCATGGTGATCAGGTCATCGCCGAGCAGCGGCCCGGTTACCTCGGTGAGCCGCTGCGGCAGGAGCACGAGCGGCTGCTTCGGGTGGCGCAGCTCGGTGGAGTTGTAGCCGGAGAAGCCGAGCGGCGGGTGATTGCCCTCCTGCGGCTTCATATACTCGGGCAGGACAAGCTTGCCTGAGCCCCCGGCCCTGTCTGAGTCACCGACGATGAGGCCTTGTTCGGACAGGGTCACGTTCGCACTACTCCTTAACTTTCCCTTGTACCTGCGCAGCGCGGCGAGCTCGGCCTCCGTCGGCGGCGCGACGAGCTCCGGCTCCTGCGCGATCACCACGTCCCAGCCGGTCCGTTCCCTGATCGTCTCCTGTGCGACGCCGGGGAAAATCGAGGTGACGGTGAACTCGCAGGTGACCGGGTCGGGCGTCAGGATGCCGAGGTCGGTGATGATCTTCTGCGGGCCCGCGCCGCGCAGGCCGAGACGCTCGCGGTCGCCCGGGCCAGAGCCGTAGCCGACCGAGGTGATGAAGTCGACCTTCTCCACGAAGGCCCTCAGGCTCTGCCTGACGATCACGATGACCTGCTTGCAGGAGGCCGCGATCTCCGGCGCGCCGCCGGCCCCGGGGAGCCGGGTCTTTGGGTGAGCGTAGTCGCCGCCGACGATCGTCGTATTGATGTTTCCGTACTTGTCGATCTGCGCCGCGCCGAGGAAGCCGACGTCGATCCGGCCCGGCTGCAGCCAGTAGTTGAAGATCTCCGGCACGGCGATAACCGCGTCGGCGGTCTCGGCGAGTATGCCGTCGCCGATGGACAGCGGCAGCCGGTCGGGCTTCGCGCCGATCGTGCCGCTCTCGTAGATGAGCACGAGGTTCGGCGCGTGCGTGGCGCGGGCCAGGTTGGACGCGGCGGACGGCAGGCCGATGCCGACGAAGCAGGTCATGCCGTCGGTGAGCGCGCGGGCCGCGGCGACGGTCATCATCTCGTCCGAGCTGTAGGTCACGCTGTGTTCCCCCGCCCATCCACCAGCCCCGGCTCACGGGCCGAAGGGCCGCTCACTGGTGCACCTCCGCCGCGTTCCTCATCACGTGCTCTTCCAGCCACCTGGTGAACGTCTCGCGGTCCCGCGCGATCGCGTCCCACGCGACGTAGTAGTCGTTGTCGCGCTCGGTGTAGCCCATCGCGTAGGAGGGGTGCGAACCGTTGGGCACGTGGGCCACGTACGACACCGCCCAGGACGGAAGCACCACCGCATCGGGCCTCGGCTCGAGGGAGTCAACGATCTCCTCGACAGTCACCACGGACCGCTGCGACGAAAGAATTGCTTCTTTTTGCACTCCGGCGATGCCCCAGAGCTGGACGTTGCCGTCGCGGTCCGCCTGCTGCGCACCGATGATCGCCGCGTTGGGGTTGAGTGCCTTGACCGCCATTAGCGTCTCGCCGGTGAACGGGCAGGTGACCGGCTTGATCGTGTCGGTCTGCTCGACCAGCCCTGTGCCCGCGTAGCCGCGCAGCACCGCGAAGGGCAGCCCGGAGGCGCCGGCCACGTACCTGTTGGCCATGCCGGCGTGGCTGTGTTCCTCGATCTCGAGCGGGCGCGGCCAGCCATGTTCAACCGCGTCGCGGAACCGGTGCAGCGATCCGACACCGGGGTTGCCGCCCCAGGAGAAGATCAGCTTCTTGGCGCAGCCCGCGCCGATGAGCTGGTCATAGATGAGGTCCGGCGTCATCCGGACCAAGGTGAGATCACGGCGTCCCTGCCTGATCACCTCGTGACCCGCCGCGAACGGTATCAGGTGGGTGAAACCCTCCATCGCGATCGTGTCACCGTCACGGACCGCAAGCCTGACAGCCTCCGCAAGCGAGACGATCTCCGCCATGTCGCTCCCGTCTCCGAGTTAAGCCGACGATACCCCGGCCTGCGCCGCTCAGAGTACAGGTGTTCGCATATCGGACATGACGTGTGTATGACGTGTGTCCGCATCACAAAGCTGCAGGTAGTGCCGTTGGGTTAAGGAACAATCATCGTCGGTGAACGGTCCCGTGATTCCAGCATTACTGCTCGGCGCGGTACTCCTCGATCGCGCGGCCGGCGACGGCGAAGGCGCGGTTGGCCACGGGGACGCCCGCGTAGAGGCCGACCTGGAGCAGCACCTCGCGGATCTCGTCCTCGGTGAGGCCGTTACGCAGCGCGGCCTTGGTGTGCATGGCGAGCTCGTCCTCATGCTGGAGGGCGGCGAGCACGGTGAGCGTGACGATGGACCGCTGCGGCCGCGTCAGGCCGGGGCGGGCCCAGATCTCGCCCCAGGCGTACCGGGTGATCCAGTCCTGGAACGGCGCGGTGAACTCGGTGGTGTTGCTCACGGCGCGGTCGACGTGCGCGTCACCAAGGACGGCCCGCCTGACCTCCATCCCCTGGGCCGCGCGCTCTTCGTCATCCATCTGCTCGTGCTCCGCTTCTCTCGCTTCTTGCTGTTATCCCGTGTGGTGGGAGGTGGGGTTGTGGGCGGCGGGGTAATGGGCGGTCAGGGCGGCGGTGATGAAGGTGTTGGCGGCGCCAAGGTAGGTGGCGGGGTCGAGGGCCTGCTCGATGTCGGCGTGGGTCACGCCGACGGCGTCTAGCTCGGGGGCGGCGAGCAGGACGTCGCCGAGCGGTACGCCCGAGGATGCCGACCGGGCGGTGGCGCTCGCCACCAGGTCGTGGGCGCGCGGAGCGCCGAGGGCATCGCGGAGCAGCGCGGTCACCCGCTCCGCTAGCGGGAACCCGCCGGCGGCGGCGAGGTTGGCGGCCATCCGGGCCGCGTCGACCTGGAGGTTTTCCAGCAGGTCGCTGGCCCACGCGGCGGCCGAGACCCCGAGCTCGAGCAGGTGGCCGAACGGCTGCCACTCGGCGTGCCAGGCGCCGGCCGCCCGCTGGTGCTCCTGCTCGGCGCTGGCGACGAGCGTGGCGAGCAGGCCGGGCACCTGCTTGGCGCAGCCGAGGATGGCGACGGCCGCGACCGGGTTGTTCTTGTTCGGCATCGCGGACGAGCCACCCCGGCGTGGCGTGGCACCGCCTCCTTCTGCCACCGGCGTCCCCGCGCCCCCGGTACCTTCGCTTACCTCCCCCACCTCGGTCTGCGCGAGCAGCGTGACGTCGCGGGCGACCTTGCCGAGCGCGGCGGTGACGCGGGCCATCGCGGTGCCGACGTCGATGATCCGCAGCCGCTCGGTGTGCCAGGGCAGCGGCGGGTCGGCCAGGCCGAGCTCGCGGGCGAACAGCATTCTCACCCGGGGACCGTCGGCGCCAAGCGGCGCGAGCGTGCCGGCCGCGCCGCCGAACTGGGCGGCAAGGCGCGTGTCGCGGACGGACACCAGGCCGGCGATCGCCGCGTCGAGCCCGGCAAGCCACCCCGCGGCGACCACGCCGAACGTGATGGGCACCGCCTGCTGCAACAGCGTCCGGCCGATCATCAGCGAACCGCGGTGCGCGTCGGCGAGTCGCGCGGCCGCGGCCGCGGCACGGGACAGGTCGGCGAGCGCGACGTCGATGGCGTCGCGGGCAAGCAGCATGGCCGCGGTGTCCATGATGTCCTGACTCGTCGCGCCCTGATGTACCGCCGCCCGTGCCGCCGGGTCGGCGACCAGCCTGGTCAGCGCTCTGGCCAGGCCGGGGACCGGGTTTCCTGTCAGCGCCGAGGACAGGCTGAGCTCGGCGATGTCGAAGTCTTCTGCGCGCGCGGCGGCGGCGGTCACCGCCGCGCCGGCGCCCGCGGGCGCGAGGCCGGCCCGTTCAAGTGCGCGGGCGAGGCCCGCCTCGGCCGCAAGCATGGCCCGCAGCCACGCGCCGTCATCGGCGACCGGGCCGCCGCGACCGAATACGCCACCGAACAACCCGCCTCTTCCGCCATTCTGGTCAAGCATGTCCGGATGTTATCGTCCGAACATGACCGCGCTTCCCGCCGGTGGCCCCGCGCTGCCGCAAAGTCGTACTCTTGTCACAGAAATCCCAGGTCCCGCCTCGCGTGCCCTGATGGAGCGCCGCTCGGGCGTCGTTGCCCGGGGCGTGTCGACCACGCTGCCCATCTTCGTCACCGCGGCAGGCGGCGGCGTGCTGCTCGACGTTGACGGCAACTCGCTCATCGACTTCGGTTCGGGCATCGCGGTCGCGTCGGTCGGCAACGCGGCCGACGCCGTCGTCAGCCGGGTTCAGCGGCAGGTCGCACAGTTCACCCACACGTGCTTCATGGTGACGCCGTATGAGGGGTACGTGGAGGTCTGCGAGGCGTTGGCCCGCCGCACGCCGGGCTCGCACGAGAAGCGGTCGGCCCTGTTCAACTCGGGCGCCGAGGCCGTCGAGAACGCGGTGAAGATCGCCCGCCACCACACGGGCAGGCAGGCGGTGGTCGCGTTCGACCACGCCTACCACGGCCGTACGAACCTGACGATGGCGCTGACCGCCAAGAACATGCCGTACAAGCAGGGGTTCGGCCCGTTCGCCGGGGAGATCTACCGGATGCCGATGGCGTACCCGCTGCGCTGGCCTGACGGTCCCGAGGCGGCCAAGGCCGAGGCGCTTTCTGTGATCAAGTCCCTGATCCACGCCCAGGTCGGCGAGGAGAACGTCGCCGCGGTGATCATCGAGCCGATCCAGGGCGAGGGCGGGTTCATCGTTCCGCCCGCGGGGTTCCTCGCCGGGCTCGCGTCGTTCTGCGCCGAGCACGGCATCGTGTTCATCGCCGACGAGATACAGACCGGGTTCTGCCGGACGGGCGACTGGTTCGCCTGCGAGCGCGAGGGCGTGGTGCCCGACCTGATCACCACCGCCAAGGGCATCGCCGGCGGGCTACCGCTCGCCGCGGTGACGGGGCGGGCCGAGATCATGGACGCGGTCCACCCGGGCGGCCTCGGCGGCACCTACGGCGGCAACCCCGTCGCCTGCGCCGCCGCGCTCGGCGCGATCGAGACGATGGAGTCGCAGCACCTGGCCGACCGCGCGCGCCGGATCGGCGAGATCATGCTCCCCCGGCTGCGCAAGCTGGCCGAGGCTTACCCGGTCATCGCCGACGTGCGCGGCCGCGGCGCGATGGTGGCGGTCGAGCTGACCCGCCCGGGCACGCTCGAGCCCGACCCGGCGTCCACCGCCGCGGTGGCCGCGTTCTGCCATGCCGCCGGCCTTATCGTGCTCACCTGCGGCACGTTCGGCAACGTGCTGCGCTTCCTGCCACCGCTCGTCATCGGCGAGGACCTGCTTGAGGAGGGCCTCGGGATCCTTGAGGACGCCTTCGCCGCCCTGTAGGCCCTGTTCTGCCGGATTTATCCAGATAAAACGGCCAAGATCAAACTAATGCTGAAGGTTTGACCGGCTATCACCGGTCAAACCTTCAGCACTATCGATTTTCAGGCGGTACCACGATCTTTGCGATACCGGCGCAAGCGCGGCAGCGTCCAGGCGCGGTCACCGAGCAGCGCTAGGCCGGCCGGCAGCAGCACGCCGCGCACCACGGTCGCGTCGATGATGACGGCGGCCGCCATGGCCACGCCGAACACCTTGAGCTCGAACTCCCCAAGCGTGGCGAAGATCGAGAACACCGCGACCATGATCGCGGCGGCGCTTGTCACCACGCCCGCGCTGCTCGTGATCCCCTCGACGACCGCCGACCGCGCTCCCGCCCGGCCGGCCGGCGCGCGTCGGCGCAGCTCGGCGATCCGGCTGAGGATGAAGACGTGGTAGTCCATGCTGAGCCCGAACAGCAGCACGAACATGAACAGCGGCAGCCACGCGGTGATCCCGCCGTAGGACGTGAAGCCGAGCGGACCCTGCAGGTGGCCGTCCTGGAAGATCCAGGTCATCAGGCCGTAGGCGGCACCGACGGAGAGCAGGTTGAGTCCGATGGAGAGCACCGGTATCGCGACCGAACGGAAGTTGGCCATCAGCAGCAGGAACGCCAGGCCGAGCACGAAGCAGAACACCCACGGCGCGGTGGCGGCGAGCTGCGCGTCGAAGTCGTGGCTGCCGGCCGTCTCCCCGCCCACCGCGTAGCTGATCCCCGGCACCTTGCCGAGCGTCGCGGGCAGCGCCTGGGAGCGGAGCGTGCCGAGCGCGTTGACCGACGCGGTATCCGTGCCGTCGCCCGCCAGCGGGACGCTCACGATGAGCACCTGGCCCCCGGACGTGGTGGGGGTACCGAACATCGCCGTGGTGATCGGCTCGCGCAGCGCGCCGCCGGACGCGTCGGCCTGGGCGCGCAGCGCGGAGATGGCCTGGCCGACTCGCGGGCCGCCGAGGTCGTCACCGGTCACGACCACCTCGGCCGGCTCGGGGCCGCCGGGGAAGGCTGCCACGATGGCATCAAGGGTGCGGACCACGGGCACGTTGTCGGGGAGCGCGTGGATGCCGGAATCCTCCAGGTGCAGCGAGAGCAGCGGCGCCGCGAGCACAAGCAGCGCCACGGTCGCGAGCCCGCCGAGCGCCAGCGGCCGGCGCACCACGGCGCGGACGACAAGACCCCACAGCCGGGACGGCCCGGCCGCGGCCCGCCGCTTGCCGATGAACGGGATCCTGCCGCGGTCGGTCGCGTTGCCCAGCAGCGAGAGCAGCGCGGGCAGGAAGGTCAGCGAGCCGAGCACCGCGACGCCCACCACCATGATGGTGCCGATGGCCAGGCCGGAGAACACATCGATCCCGGTCAGGAAGAGCCCCGCCAGTGAGATCATCACGGTAAGCCCCGACACCACGATGGCCCGGCCGGACGTGGCGGCGGCGACCCGGATCGCGTCCTGCGTGGACCGACCCGCGGTGCGTTCCTCGCGGACCCGGCGCAGGTAGAACAGCGAGTAGTCGATGCCGACGGCCATCCCGACGAGCAGCACCACCGCCGACGTGGTGCCGCCGATGGGCACCAGGCGGCTGGGGATGGCGAGCAGCGAGAGCGTGCTGATCACCGCGGTGCCGGCCAGCAGCAGCGGGATGCCCGCCGCGATCAGCGCGCCGAACGTGACGAGCAGCAGCACCAGCGAGATCGGCACCGAGGTGATCGCCGCCTGCCGGAAATCCGCGCTGACCAGGGAGCCGGTCGCGCGGTCGAGGCTGGCGCCACCGGCCTCGCTGATGATCAGGCCGGGATGGCTGGCCTGGAGCGCGGCCACCGCGTTGAGCGCGGGTACCACGGCCTGGTCGTCGTTGGCCGGGTTCCCCGCGACGTTGAACGTGACCAGGGCCGAGCGGCCGCTGGTCAGCCCGGCCGTGTTGAATGGCGACCCGATGTCGGCGGCGGACCCGGGCAGCCGGTGCAGCGCGGCGACGACCTCGCGGGCCGCCTGCCGCAGCTGAGGGTCATTGCCGAAGGTCTGGCCGGGCGAGCGCGCCTGGATGAGGACGCTCTCGCCGTCGGGCTGCTGCACGACCGGCCGGTTAAGCACCCGCTCGGCCTGGCCCGCCTGGCCGGGATCGTAGCTGCTGGTGTTGGACGTGCCGAGCCGCTGGCCGACGGCGATCGCCACGGCGACAAGCAGCAGCCAGCCGACGATGGCGATGATGCGGTGGCGGGCGGACCAGCCCGCGATCCGTTCCACGGCTGGTGCCTTGGCGTTCGTGCTTGGTGGGCGACTGACTGTTGTTGCGTGCATGACCGATAGCCTCCGCCAGGGCCGCCCCGCGCGGCCATGGTGCGGCCCGACGGATTCGTGGTGGGGTTTACCTCACCCAGAACCCGGGGGTACCCATGCTGGTCGGTCCGGGCGGAAATGACCTAGCGTCGTGGGTATGTTCCTCTTCCGTGACCTGGTGTCGCCGCGCACCTGGCTCGCCTTCACCCACAACGTGGCCGGATTTGTCATCGGGATCGCGGCTTTCGTCGTCGTCATCACCGGCATCACGGTTGGCACTGCGCTCGCGCCGATCGGCCTCGTCGGCCTGCCGATCC
>Ga0302314_10017423_pt1 | contig 12056 bp, 2 predicted proteins | sample III_Palsa_N2_3_FD_200533 | JGI IMG/M metagenome (GOLD analysis project Ga0302314, IMG submission 200533) | Peat permafrost microbial communities from Stordalen Mire near Abisko, Sweden - III_Palsa_N2_3 | ecosystem: Environmental > Terrestrial > Soil > Palsa > Peat permafrost | place: Sweden...
CTGGCCGAGTCGACGGGCGACGAGGAGGCCGCGCGGAGGCTATACGGGCGCGCGCGCAAGGTGGCGCCGGAGGATCGCGAAGTGGCGGCGCGGCTGGTGGCACTGAGCGAGCGCGCCGAGCTGTGGGCCGATCTGCCGCGCCTCTACGCGGCACTCGGAGCGCAGGCAACGGAGGAGACGGAGCGCGTCGAGCTGTGGCTCAAGACGGCGCTGGTGCTCTCGGAGAAACTGGGCGACGTAGAGGCTGCTGCGCGGCGTGCCGCTCTCGCGTTCGAGGCGATGCCGACGCGTGCCGACGTGCTGACGACGTTCGAACGGCTGAGCGTGGCCGCGGGGACGATCGACTCGTTCGAGCATGCTCTCGACGAAGCGCTGGCTCGGCTCGAAGCCGCGACGTCGTTTGAGCCGGAGCAGCGCGCTCAGCTCATGGTCGCGCGAGCGCGAGCGCTGGCCGGCGACCCGAGGCGAGCGGACGACGCGGCGCGGGCGTACAGGAGCATCCTGGCCGACGCGCGCCTCGGGCGAGGGACCCACGCGGACGCGCTGGCGGCGTTCGAGTCGCTGGTGCAGGGCGATCCGGAGTCGTCGCGGCGACGCGGAGACCGCCGGTGGCTTCTGGAGTGGCGCGCGGAGCACGCGCCGGAAGAGGAGCGCGTCGCGCGACTGCTGGAGTGGGCGAGGCAGGAGGAGACGACGTTTGCCGATCCGGTGCACGCGCTGGCGCTGCATCGCCGCGTCCTGGCCCTCGACGACGATTCGGACGAGGCATGCACGGCGGTGGCGCGCCTCGCGCTCGCGACCGGCGACACGGACGAGGCGCTGATCGCCCTCGGCTCGCGGCGAGACCGGGCGGAGGGGCCGGCGCGCATCGCGATCGAGCTTGAGATCGCTCAGGTGCTGCTGGCCCGGACGACACGCTGGCGCGACGCGCTCGCGTCGCTCCGCGCGGTGCTCGCGGAGTCGCCCAGCGACGCCACGGCGCGCGCGCTGGCGGCACAGCTCCTCGCCCACCGGAACACGCGCGCCGACGCCATCGCGATGCTGGAGCAAGCCTGCGACGCGAGCGACGACGTGGATGCCCGCGCGCAGATCCTCACGCGTCTGCTCGACGCGCCCGCGGACGCGGACGACGCGGCGGCTCGGCGCGGCTGGTTCGAGCGGCTCTCGGACCTCCAGCGAGAGCAGGGCAACCTCGAGGCGGCCCTGTCGACCGCCGTGCGGGCCGCCCGCGAGATGCCGGAGGTCCCCCCGCTGTGGGACCGGGTCGAGGAGCTGGCGCGTGCGCTCGGTCGACCCGACGAAGTGGCCGCCCTCTACGAGGAGGTCCTGGCGAGGTCGCTCGGGAGGGATCAGGCGCTCTCGATCGGCGAGCGCGCGGTCCAGTTCTACGAGGAATGGTTCGAAGACTCGGTGCGCGTGGTGCGCATCCTCGAGCGCGTGCTGGAGCTCGACCCCACCGCAGACTGGGCGTTCGACCGCCTCAAACTCCTGCTCGACTCGTCCGAGCGCTGGGACGACCTCTTCGCCCTCTACGATCGGGCGCTGGACTCGGCGACGGGCAAGAAGCGCGCGAACCTGCTGGAGGACGCAGCGCAGACGGCAAAGGACTTCGCCGATCGACCCGACCGCGCCATCCAGTACCTCGAGCAGCTGCACGAGCTCCGTCCCGAGGACGCCAAGCTCACGAGCGCACTGGAGCGCCTCTACGAGCGGCAGGGCAGACACCGCGAGCTCGTGTCGCTGCTGTCGGGACGCATCCCGACGCTCAAGCGCGACGAGGCGCGGCGGACGCGTGCGCGGGTCGCGGGCCTCTGGCTCGACGAGCTCGGGGACGCGGCGGCGGCGCTCGAGGCGATCGAGCCGATGCTGCAACGACAGGAGGAAGGCGCCAACGGGACGGAGGCGGACGTCTGGGGGCTGCTGGAGCGGGTCCTGGCGGCTGCGCCGGCGAACCCGGACCCGAGACGTACGACGATCCCTCCGCCGTCGACGGGGGACGCACCGAAGTCGCGCCGGAGCCGCAAGTCGGAGCCGCCGTCGTCGACCCGGGGCTCTGTGCGCCAGCGAGCCGCAGGCTGGTTGCACCAGCATTACGCCCAGACCGGGCGGGATGCGGACCTGGCGCGCGTCCTGCTCGTCGAGCTGGAGGCGGTCAAGCCGGGGAAGGAGCGCGTGAAGCGGCATCTTCAGATCGCGGAGCTCCACGAGAAGCTCGGCGACGTCGCAAACGCTCTGGAGCACGTCGGTCTCGCGGTGGTGCTCGACCCGAGCGACGAGGCGCGACGCAATAAGCTCGCGGAGCTGGCGGAGCGCACGGGCAGGCTCGAGCGTCTGGCGGACTTGCTGGCGGCGGCGGCCGACAGCTGCGACGCCGAGACGCTGCGCCTCGCGCTAATGATGCAGGCGGCGACCGTCCGCGCGGATCGCATCGGCGACACGGCGGGGGCTATCGGTCTCCTGTCGACGGTGCTCGGGACGCGCGGCGTACCGGATGTCGACGTGCTGACCGCGGCCCGCAAGCTGGAGCCGCTGCTCGAGGCGGCGGGGCGGGACGAGGAACGGCTGGACGTGGTCGAACGCATCGCGGACCGGGAGAAGGACCCGGCCGCGCGGCGGGAGGCGCTGGGACGCGCCGCTCAGCTCGCGGCGAGGCTCGCGCAGAACACCCGCGCCATCGCGCTGTGGGAGCGGTGCGTCGCGTCCGACGAGGGCGACGCGGAAGCCCTCGACGGGCTGGTCGAGCTGCTCGACCGGCAGGGGAACGCCGAGCGGCTGGCGTCGGTCCTAGAGCTACGAGCCGGGGCGGCGCCGAGCGTGGACTGCCGGAGGGCCGACCGGGTCCGTGTGGCGAAGCTCCTCGGCGAGGCCCTGGCGAGGCCCGAAGACGCCATCACGGCATGGCGCGACATCGAGCGTGAGTTCGGCGAGGCGGATGACGCCGCGCTGGCGTTGGCCACGCTACTTCGCGACGCGCTGCACTGGAAGGAGCTGGCGGAGCTCCTCGAACGCGGGGCGGAGCGCACGTCGGACGACGCGACGCGCGCAGAGCTCCTGCGGCAGCTCGGCGACGTGCACCGAACGCAGCTCGAATCGCCCGAGGCGGCGGTGGCGACGTACGCGCGCGCGCTGTCGGCAGACCCCCGCAATGTCGGCGCCCGGGCCGGGCTGCACGGGCTCGCCGGCGACGACGTGCACCGCACGAAGGCGGTCGAGGTGCTCCTGTCTGCGCTGCGGATGTGCGACGACTGGCGGGCGATCCTGGAGCTGACCGCGCACCGGCTGCTCGCGGCGGCCACGGACGACGACCGGCGCGCCGTGCTGCTCGAAGCCTCGGAGCTGGCCGAGAAGCGGGCGGGCGATGCGAGCCTCGCGTTCGAGGCCATGCGGCAGGCGTTCGTGCTCGCGCCGGCCGACGGTCGCATGGGGAGCGAGCTCGCGCGCCTCGCCGAGGCCGCCGGCTCGTGGAAGGGGCTCGTGGCCGCTTACGCGGAGGCGATCGACGGCGCGGCACGCGGCGATGCCGAGCTCGCGGCTCGGCTGCGCGTGAAGATCGGCGCCGCGCTGGAGACCCGGCTCGACGACGCGCGTGGGGCGCTCGCCGCCTACCAGCAGGTGGTCGGTGACGTGTCCGATCTCGACGCGGGCTGCGCGGCGGTGCGCGTCGCGGGCAAACTCGCGGAGTGGGACATCGGCGCGCGGGTGGTGGTGGACCTCTCGCGGACGAAGGGCGTGGCGCCTGAGGAGCTGTTGGAGGCCTACGAACTCGCGGCCGACGGGTCGGGCTTCTGGGACGAAGCTGCACGCGCGCTGGCGGACGCGACGTCGGCGGGCGGAGTCACCGGAGCCGCGGCGCGCGACCTCGAAGCGCGCATCGCTCAGTGGCACCGCGACCGCCGGAGCGATCCGGAGGCGGCTCAGAAGGCCTTCGAGCGCGCTCTCTCGCATGACGAGGCCAACGCGACGCTGCTCGCGGCCCTGGCGCAGCTGCAGCGACGCAGCCGCGGTCGACCGCTGGTCGACAGCTTGCTCCGCCTGTCGCGAGCGACGGGTGGGGACCTCGGCCTGCTGCGGGAAGCGGCGGAGGTCGCCCGCGACTCGGTGGGCGATCGCGCGCTCGCGCGTTCGGTGCTGGACGATCTGCTCGGGCTGACGCGCTCGCGCTGGGTCGGATCGGATGACACGGGCCCGCCGACCGTGGACGGGGGCGAAGGCCTCTCGTCGTACGCCGAGTGGGCCGTCGAGAGCCTGGCTCGTCTGCACGACGAGGACGGCGACGCACGCGCCATGCTCGAGGTGCTGGTCGCGGGGGAGGCGCTCCCGTTCCCGTCGTCTACCCGGCAGGACCTGCGGCGGCGCGCGGCGCGCGTGGCGCTCGATCGACTCGCCGATCACGACCGCGCGATCGCGCTCTACCTCGCGCTCTTCGACGAGAACCCGGGCGACGAGGAGGCCATCGAGCGCCTCGCGTCGACGTACACGCTGCTGGGCCGCACCCGCGATCTGCTCACGTTGCGTGAGCGGCAGGTGGAAGCGGCGGAGGCGACCGAGCCGCGCATCGCGCTCCGGCTGGAGGCAGCGCGTCTCCTCGTGGAGCTGGGCCATGGCGAGCGCGCGGTGGACATGCTGCGGGCCAGCCTGAAGGAGTCTCCCCGGCACGAGGCGTCCGTGGAGGCGCTCAGCGCGGTGCTCGACGCCGAGGTCCGCACCCGCGAGCTCCGCGACTTGCTCGCCGACCAGGCGCGCATGGCGGAGGAGGCCGGGGACGCGGGGAGAGCGGCGGAGCTCTGGTCGCGCGCGGCTGGCATCGCGGAGGAGCGCTTGCGGGACCTCGGCGCCGCCGAGAGCTACCACGCCCACGTCGTGGCGCTCGAGCCGAGGGCCGCCTCATTCGACGCGCTCGCGCGGCTGGCGACGTCGCGGCAAGACGCGGTCGTTGCGGCCCAGTGGCTCGAGCGGTTGCTCGAGGTGGTGCCGCCGGAGGGGCGGGTGGCGTCGGAGCTACGGCTGACTGACGCGCTCATGGAGTCGGGTCAGGGGCCGCGCGCCGCGGAGCGGCTGGAGCTCGCCATGCTGGCGCTTCCCGATGCGGAGAGGCTGCGAGAGCGGCTCGCGGCGCTGTACCACGAGCAGGGTCAGTGGGCGCGCCTCGCCCAGCTCGTGGCGGGATCGGCGGCCCACGCGCCGGACAAGTCGACGCGAATGGCTCGCTTGCTCCAGGCCGCGCTCCTGTTCACCGAGCGGTGCGGTCAGCCGGAGCTGGCGATCCCGCTGCTGGAGCAGGCGAGCGACCTCGCGCCCGACGATCCCGCGGTCCGCCTGGGGCTCGCCGACGCGCTCGCGAGCGGGCGACGCTTCGACGACGCGCGCGCCATCCTGCAGTCGATGATCGACGCCTTCGGAGGCCGCCGCCCCAAGGAGCGCGCCCCGGTGCACTACCAGATCGCACGCCTCGAGCTGGCGATGGGCAACCGCGCGCGTGCCCTGGTGGAGCTCGACACGGCGACGCGTGTCGACCCGCAGAACCCGGAGATCCTCCGGACCCTCGCCGAGCTCGCACGCGACGACGGACAGCTCGATCGCGCCGAGAAGAGCTACCGGGCGCTGCTCGTGGTCCTGCGTCGTCGCGAGGAAGCGGGGGAATCGCAGAGCATCGCGCGGAGCGAAGTGCTCCTCGAGCTGAGCGCCATCGCCTCGCGCCAGGGAGAGGGCGACCGCGCGCGCGAGGTGCTCGAGAGCGCGCTGGAGGCGGCGCACAAGAGCGAGTTCGAACAGGAACGTCTTGAGGGAACGCTCCGCACGCGCGGCGACCACGAGACCCTGGTGCGCGTGCTCGAGGCCAAGCTCAGTCGACTGGGTGATTCGCCCCAGGCGGCCCGCACGCTGTCCGAGCTGGCCGAGGTCCTTTCCGACCGCCTTCAGAGGCCGGAGCAAGCCCTGCCCGTCCGGCTACGGGCGGTCGCGATGGACCCGCGCTCGGCGCCTGCGCACGACGCGGCGCTCGCGCTGGCGCGGGCCGTCGGGGGGGTGGAGCGCTACGTGGACGGGGCGACCGCGCTCGTGGACCGCGCGCTGGAGGCGGGCGACATCGAGCTGGGCTGCTCGCTGCTCCTGCGCCTCGGCAGTGTGGCGGAGCAGGATCTGCGCGACGAACGGCGCTCGGCGGCCCTCTACGAACGCGCCGTCGAGCTGGGCCTGCGTACGCCCGAGGTGCTGCGCGCGCTCGACCACGTGTACGAGCGGCTTCAGGACGTCGACCGACAGGCCCGCGTGCTGGCGATGCGCGTCGAGGTCGAAGCCATGGAGGGCGGGCCTCGCGCCGCGAGTGACGCGATCTACCGCCTCGCGGCGCTGCGCCTCGCCTCGACCGAGACGCTCGACGACGGTGTCGAGATGATGCAAACCGCGCTCGACCTGGATCCACAGCTCGATCGCGCGGAGCAAGCGCTGAAGCACGCCGTGGAGCTGGGCCCGACCCACCGGCGCCTGCTGGACCTCTACGAATACGTGGGCCGCCAGCCCGGGCACGAGCACGCGCTCTTCCACGCGCTGGAGCTGCGGTCGCGGCTGCCCGGCGGTGACGTCGCCACGGTGCGCGAGGCGGTGGAGATCGCGGTGCGCATCGGCGATCCCGCGATGGCTGAGTCACTCCTGGAGCGGTTCGTCGAGGGAGAGCAGACGGCCGCGCAGAACGTCGCCAACCTCGCGTGGGCGCTGGGTGCGCTGGCCAGCCTGCGCGAGGTGGCGGGCGACATCCGGCGTGCCGTGGAGCTCAAGAAGGGCGCGGCGCGCATCGCGGACCCGGAGATCGCGCGGAAGCTGTCGTTCGAGGTGGCGCACCTCGCCGCGGACAAGCTGGGCGACCTCGCGCTGGCTGCGGAGACCTACGAGGAGCTCCACCAGGCCGACCCCGCGGACCGCGAGGCGTGGGAGCCGCTCGCCGAGGTGTACCGTCGGATGGACGAGACCCGCAAGCTGGCGGACCTCCTGGGGACCGTCGTCGAGTACGTGGACGACACGCGCGAGCGCGGGCGGCTTCGCCTCGAGCGCGTGCGCACGATGATGCAGGGACTCGGGATGGCGGACGCCGACGCCGCGCCGCTGCTCCGGGAGATCGTCGACGAGGACGCGACCCAGGTGGAGTCCGCGCTGATGCTGGCAGCCATCCTCGAGCGAACGGGCGCGCGCGACGAGCTGGCCGAGCTTCTGGCGTCGCAGATCGAGGCAGCGAAGGACCGAGCGGACGCCGCGTCGATCGGGTCGCTCGCGCTGAGGCTGGGACACCTCCTCGAGCAGACCGATCGCATGCAGGCGCGCAACGTCTACTACACGGGGCTCGACTGGGAGCCGACCAGCCGCGGCGTCCTCGACGCCCTCGTGAGACTCCTCGACGGCGAGGGAGACGCGAGCGAGCGGGCGGACCTGCTGGAGCGCCGGCTGGCGGTGGAGCAAGGGCCGGCGGCAGAGGGGATGGCGCTGACGCTGGCCGCCGCGCGCACGGAGCTCGGTGACGCGGCCGCGGCGGAGCGAGCGCTCGAGGTGGGCTATCGAGCACACCCGGCGAGCGCGACCCTGCGGGACCGGCTGGAGGGGACGTTCCGCGAGCGCGGCGAGTGGCGAAAGCTGGCAGAGCTGTGCACCCTCGACGCGAGCGCACGCGTGGACGCCGGCGAACGCGTGGCGCGCCTGCGCGAGGCGGCGATCATCTGGCGGACGGAGCTCGCCCAGCCTCACGAGGCGGCGGCGGCTCTCCGCCTGGCGCGCGACGCGGCGCCCGACGACGTCTCGCTCCTGCGCGATCTCGTGGACATGCTGGTCGAGGCAGGGGACCACGCGGGGGCCGTGGCGGAGCTGTCGTCGGCGGTCGAGTCGACGGCGACGGACAGCCCTTCGCGGGCGGCGTTGCTCGCGACGCGCTCGAGCGTGCGGTCGGCTATGCACGACCAGGCCGGAGCGCTGGAGGATCTGGAGGCCGCGTTCGCGATCGACCGCGCCCCGCACGCACGGGCTCTCGCGGACCAGCTCGAGCGCTCGCGCACCGATGGGGCGACGAACGGCGGCGCCGCGGCGGTACGCGTGCTCCGTCTACGGCAGGCCCAGGTTCTTCCCTACGCGGGGGATGTCGACGGCGCCCGGGCCATCCTCGGCGAGCTCGCCAAGCAGGACCCCAAGGACAAGGGCGTGCTTCAGACGCTGGCGAGCCTGGAGTCGGCGCTCGAGCGATGGGACGCCGCGATCGCGGCGCTGAAGCGCCTCGTGGGGATGGAGGAGGGCGATGGCGCGGTGGAGACTGCCCTCCGCCTGGCCGACGCGTGCGAGCGCGCCGGGCGACCGGGGGACGCGCGAGGAGCGCTCGAGCGAGCGCGCCTCGTGGCGCCGCAGGACCGCGCCGTGCGCGAGCGCCTGGAACGCGTGTACGACCAGACCGGCGCGTGGCACGAGCTGGCCGACCTGGCGCTGGAGGACGCAAGAGCGAGCGGCGACGTGGCGGCGCGCTTCACGCTGCTCCTTCGAGCGGGAACGCTGCTGCTCGAGCGCGCGGGTGACCCCGGCGCGGCCATCGGGGCCCTGGAGGAGGCGCGCGCGCTTCGCCCCGCCGATCCGGACTGCGTCGGACAGCTCGCCGACGCGTACACGCTCTCGGGTCGGGCGCAGGACGCCCTGGTGCTCCTCGAGCAGATCATCGCGCCGCAGAAAGGGAAACGCTCGAAGGAGCTCGCGTCGCTGTACTGGCGCCTCGCGCGGGTGGCGCGTTACCTCGGTGACGCGGCGGGCGAGGTCAGGTCGCTCGTGCAGTCGCTGGAGTGCGACGCGCAGAACGGTCAGGTGTGCTCCGACGTCGCGCTGCGGGCGATCGAGCTCGATCAGCTCGATCTCGCGAACCGCGCGCTGCGCTCGATCACGCTCCTGAAGACTCCGGGGCCGATGAGCAAGGCGCTCGCGTACCAGTACATGGGGGAGATCGCCCGCAAGCAGGGCGACGCGAAGCGCGCCATCATGCTGCTGAAGCGCGCGCTGACGGAGGACCCGACGCTCGAAGGAGCACGCGCGCTCATCGACGCCATCGAACGCGGCCTCTAGCGCCTAGGGCGTGTGAATCACACGCCACAGTCTCCCTAAGGTCGACTAGTCGTCCCAGCCGGAGTCGACGTCGCGCACCGGCGGCTCGGAGACTCCGAGAGGTGTCGCGGGTTTCGAGGCCGGAACCGCCGCGAGGACGACGGGAAGCGAATCGAGGCTCGTGTCGTCGTCCCCCGCGTCGGGTACGGCCGGCAACTCGACACGAAGAAAGAGGCTCTCGGGGGCGATCTCGATCGGCGGCGGCGGCATCGACGTCCGTCGCGCGACCGCCGAGGCGCCCAAGGTGATCCGCTGGGGCGTCTTCGCGCGGATACGCAGCGGGGCGACCATGTGCGCGACGCGTTCGATGGCTCGCGCGAACTCCTCGAGCGGCGCCCGGTAGACCAGCGGAGCGAAGACGCGCTCCCGCAGGCCGCCGCCGAGGTCCGTGGCGACATTCACCCGGGTGGCGCCATCCACAGCGGCCATGTCGATGGCCAGGTCGCCGTCGATCCAGTCGCACGCGGTCGTCGCCATCCTCGCGAGGACGAGGAGCGCCTTGGCGACGCCGGTATTCGGCGCCGAGCACGCCGCGAGGTGCGAGAGCAGCGCCCTCGTGTGCTCCCGGTCGACGATGGCCCGGACGATATCCGCCTCGCTCAGGTCCATGCATCGCGTGATGTGAGCGAGCTCCCCGGTCATCCGCGCCTCCGGGTACACTACGCTCTCCGACGGGCCACCGCCAACGTCGCGCCGCGCTTCAGAGCGGCTCCAGCGCCAGAGCTTCGTAGAGAATCTGGAGGCGTTCGGCGAGCTCCTCGTTGTCGGGCTCGCACTGACAGGCGGTGACGAGCTGCACGCGTGCGTCCTCCAGCTTGCCTACGGCGATGAGACGATCGGCCTTGATGGCGACCTGCCTCCCTCGCGCCGTTCGCGCCACCATCTCGAGCGTCCGCATCATGGGCGGCGGCGGCGCCGTGGAGGCGCGCGACGGCTCGAGGCGCAGCTTGCCGCGGACTAGGCCTCGGTCGTACCGCTCGCGGAGCGGCTTGCGCGAGAGGCAGCGATAGGCTTCGACGCCGCGCTTGTAGATCTCCGTCGCGACCGTGCCGACGTCGCGCGGGGAGCTCACGTAGCGATCGGGGTGGTAGAGCAGCGAGAACTCGTGGAACGCCGCCTTCACGTCGGCCGGGCTCGCTGCGCGCGCGACACGGAGGACGTCGTAGTAGCTCTTTCTCCCGAGCGACTGCAGGTAGACTTCGAGCGCGTCGCGACTCGGCATGGCACGCGCTCAGCGAGGGCCCTCGACGCGGGCGAGGGGATGAGCCGCCTGGCGCGCGTGCATCGCCGCGATCTCTCGCGGGTCGGTCTGCGCGCCCACGAGCTGGATGCGCGCCGTCGTCTCGTGCCCGGTCTTCACGTCCCGCGCCCGCACGTTGAGGATCCCGTCGGCGTCGATCTCGAAGGTCACCGCGATCTGCGTCTCTCCCCGTTCCGCGGCCGCGAGCCCGGACAGCTCGAGCTCGCCGAGGAAGGTGTTCTCGGCGAACCGTCCACTCTGGCCCTGCGAGACGCGCACCTGGACCGTCGTCTGCCCGGAGCTCGCCGTTGAGAACGAGCGCGTACGGTCGCAAGGCACCGGCGTGTTGGCCTCGATGAGGATGTCGCAGAAGCCTCCCACCGTCTCGACGCCGAGGCTCAGCGGCGTGACGTCGATGAGGAGCGGCGCAGGGCGCGGCGCGGGGGCGGGGGCGCTCGGCTGGGGGACGAACGGCGTCGCGGGCCGCGCGAGGCGCGCCGGGGCGGGCGGCAGATCCGGCACCGCCGGAGGAGGGACGGACGGCTTCACGTCGAAGACGAGCTCCCTCGTGTTCCGGCCGGGCAGAAACGCGGGTCGCTCGGCGGTCGGAGGGGCGGCGGGCTTCGCCTGCGCCGGTGCGGGCGGCGGAGGCGCCTGGGGACGCGCGGCAGGCGGCGCCGGAGGCTTCGGTCCACCGACGATGGGCAGGCCGAGGAGGTCCTCGCTGGCGGGAGCGTCGTCCGTGGGGAGCTCCTGAACCACCGAGTCCTCCGAGATGCTCGGGTGCGCCATGGGCCGGGCGCTGTCGTGCCGGGCTCGATCGAGGAGCGCGGCCTGGATGGCGGCGCCGAGAGCCACCACCTCGTCCGGGTTGATGCGCACGACCGGCGCCCGCCCGAAGAACTGCTCCACCTTGCGGGCCACCATGGGCATCCGCGTCGCACCCCCGACCAGGAGAATCCGATCGAGCTCGCCCGGCGCGGCCCCCGACGCGTCCAGCGCCTGCTGGCACACGCGGAACGTCCGCTCGATCAGCGCGAGCGACGCCCACTCGAGCTCCGGCCGCGTCATCCGGAAGGTCCACATCACGGACGCGCCGCGGTCGCCCGGCACGAGGTCGTCCACGCTCAGCGTGTGGGTCTCTCGAAACGAGAGCGCGCGCTTCATCTCCTCCGCGAGGATGCGCAGGCGTCCGAAAACCATCGGCTGAGCGCGCGCGTCGTAGCGATGCGTCTTCAGCAGGTCGTCGGACATGCGCTCGGCGATGATCACGTCGATGTCGTCCCCGCCGAGTGACGTGTCGCCCGAGGTCGCGAGCACCTCGAAGACGTTCCCCGCGAGATCGAGGATGGTGACGTCGAACGTGCCGCCGCCGAGGTCGTACACGGCGATGCGCTCCTGCTCCTTGCCCTGCGGACCGTACGCGAGCGCCGCCGCCGTTGGCTCGTTCAGGATGCGGAGGATCTCCAGCCCCGCCAGCCGTCCCGCCGTCTTCGTCGCTGCGCGTTGCAGATCGTTGAAGTTGGCCGGCACGGTGACGACCGCGCGCTCGACCGGCTGGCCCAGCGCCGCTTCGGCCACGGCCTTCGCCTGACGCAGGACGAAGGCGCTGATCTCGGGCAAGGAATACGTCTCTCCTCGCGCGACCACGACGGTTCCGCCGGCGGGCCCCTCGCGCAGCTCGAACGGAAGCTTGCCG
>Ga0302314_10017424_pt1 | contig 12055 bp, 11 predicted proteins | sample III_Palsa_N2_3_FD_200533 | JGI IMG/M metagenome (GOLD analysis project Ga0302314, IMG submission 200533) | Peat permafrost microbial communities from Stordalen Mire near Abisko, Sweden - III_Palsa_N2_3 | ecosystem: Environmental > Terrestrial > Soil > Palsa > Peat permafrost | place: Sweden...
GCCGCGCCGTGATCGTAAAGCTGCAGGGTGATGCCGACGACATCGTACCCTTCCGACTTCAACAGCGCAGCCGTTGCCGACGAGTCGACGCCGCCGGACATGGCGACCACGATCCTGGTGTCCTGCGGACGTCCCTCGATATCCAAACTGTTGCGCATGGTTCCGGTCATCGATGCGATCGCGGCGGCATCGAAGGCGCCGCGATCAGAAAGCCAAATCGTCAAAAGGCCAAATCGTCAGAGGGCTTTGCACCAGCTCCCGGCAAGCAAGATCGGAACGGTTGAAAAGCTACTCTTTAATATAGGCCGGATTCCCCTCAGGCAATCACGCCAGCCGGTGTTTTGCGCAAGCCGAACGGCAAATCTTGCCGCCGGGCAGAAAAGGAATGCCCGCTGCGCCTGCCCGGGCTGACCATCAACCTCGTAAGATATTGAAATATATAGATATTTCAATATCGTCCGACTGGCCCACTCCTTGCTGATCTGAAGCCAGACAATACCACAAGAGGCCGTCCGTGCAGAGCGTCACGTCAGACACAGCGACCAACGCATCTTTTCAGAACGCGCCGCCGAGGCCTGCGCGGTCGACGGCCGACCAATCGCTGGGCAGCGACATTTTCGCCGGTCTTGTCAACACCAACACCGCCGCCGACGCCAATAACACGGCGACCCAGGCCCTGCAGCGATCGGCCCCGCAAAACTGGCCTGACAATACGCCGTCCGCCGCCGACAACAGCCAGTGGCGCAACGCGGCTCCGGCAAACCAGCCGGCGAACAATAATTCGAACAATCAGGGGTCCAATAACGGGCCGGCCTCCGACGCAAATGCCGCCAGCACCGCCGACGCGCCGCCGCCTTCCCAGACCAAATCCACAGCCTCTAAAGACGATTCCACGCAATCGACCGCAACATCGTCATCCGGCGACACATCGTCGGCCGATTCCGCAAACGGTTCGACCCCGACGCCGCCGAATGGAACCAGTCCCGCCACGCCAAGCCCGGTCGCGGTCGTTATTCCCGTCACCGTGGTGGTGACGGCCACGCCTGCGACCGGCACTCCGGCGTCCGGCAGCAGCGGCACGGCCCCGCTTGCGATTGCGGCGGCAGCCATTGCGGCCAGCCAATCGGCAACGGCGACCCCAGGGTCATCATTGACGCAGGCAACCACCACCGCTGCAGCGACGGCCACGGCGACGCCGACATCAAGTGCGGCAACCACCACGGCGGCGACCACAAAGGCCACTGCCCAGCCCACCGTCAGCGTGGCAACCACGACGCAGACCGGCGCGACTGCGGCGGCCGACACGTCCGGAGCGACGGCAACTGTCGCATCGAACGGTTCGGCCCCCAAGGCTGCCACCTCTAAGACTGCGACATCCAAGGCCGCGGCCGCGACGACCGCAGCACCCGGCAGCCCGGACGACTCAGGCAACACAGACCCGACCGCGGCGGCCGCATCACAACCCGCCGTCGCAACCAAGCAGGACGCGGCGGATAGTCCCGCCGACACCACGAGCCCAGGCGGCGGCGCATCGCCGGCAGCGACAGCCGTACCGGCCCATGCCACGGGCACCACGACGGAACATTCCGCAACCGCTTCGGCGGATACCAGCGTTCAGCCAACCGGCGCTGTCCCGCAACAGCTTCCTTCCGCAACCATCAGCTCGGCCGCCACGGGATCACTGACCGCCACGGCGGCAACGCACGCGGCGGTGCCGTTGAGCGGGCTCGCGGTCGAGATCGCGGCATCGGTCAAGAACGGCAAAAGCAGCTTTGAGATCCGACTCGATCCGGCCGAGCTTGGCCGCATCGATGTTCGCATCGATGTCGACCGCAACGGCCAGATGACATCGCACTTGACGGTCGAAAAGCCGGCAACATTGGCGATGCTGCAACAGGACGCGCCGCAACTGCAGCGCGCCCTGGATAACGCGGGTTTCAAGACCGGCGATAGCGGTCTGCAGTTCAGTCTGCGCGACCAATCATCTTCCGGTCAGAACAGCGGCAACGACACCAACCGCAACGCCCAGCGGCTCGTCATCAGCAACGAAGACACCGTCCCGGTCACGCCTGCGGGACGAACCTACGGCCGAATGCTCGGATCGAGCAGCGGCGTCGATATCAGCGTTTGAGGAGACGGACATGACCACTTCAGCGGCAACCAATGCTTCCGCAGTCGTTTCGGGAACAACGCCCCTACCAGCATCAACCTCCGGTTCATCGACGGCCTCGTCGACAAACGCGCTGGCTTCGCAGCAAATCGCCGGCAACTTTCAAAGCTTCCTGACCTTGCTGACGACCCAGTTGCAGAACCAGAACCCGCTCGATCCGCTGGACACCAATCAGTTCACCCAGCAGCTCGTCGAATTCGCCGGCGTCCAGCAACAGCTCAACACCAACGACTCGCTGGCGACGCTGGTCTCCCTGCAGCAGAGCACGCAGGCGACCCAGGCACTGAATTACGTCGGCAAGACCGCGGTGGTCACCGGCAGCACGGCGGCGCTGAGCAGCAGCACGGCGACGTGGGAGCTCAGCATTCCCACGGCTTCGACCGTTAATGTCAGCATTGCCAACAGTACCGGCCAGACCGTCTTCACCGGCAGCTACAACGCGTCGGCGGGCAACAACCAGCCGTTTGAATGGAACGGCCAGGGCACCGACGGCACGCAATACCCGGACGGTAATTATACCCTGACGGCCACCGCCAAGGACGCCTCCGGCAACACCGTGGCCGTTACAACCGCGATCCAGGGCACGGTCAGTTCGGTCGATCTCACGAAGTCACCCCCTCTGCTGTCGATCGGCGGTCAAAGCTACACGATCAGCCAGATCCAGAGCATCGCGAGCTGACGATCATAGCGGTCGCTCCGCGATCGCCCGGCGGCCCCCACGCCTCACCTGCCAATACACCCACCCGGACGGGTCCATCCGGGCGCCAGCGACGGCGCCCGGATGATCCGTCGTCACGGCATTTTCAAGGAGATTCGTATTGAACCCTTGGGCTTAGGCAAATTTTAAGCCGCAGGGCGTAGGTTTTGACCGTGAGTTCAGTGGTTGAGAGTTTGTGAGTACGCCATGACAGAACCCCATCGCCCGAGGGTAAAATACGTCATCGGGCCTGACGGCAGTCCGTTAACAATTGCGGATTTGCCCGCGCCCGGAACCAAACGGTGGGTTATCCGCCGTAAGGCCGAAGTCGTTGCCGCGGTCCGTGGCGGTCTGCTCTCCCTTGAGGAGGCCTGCAGCCGTTACACCCTGACGGTCGACGAATTCCTATCCTGGCAGTTTTCCATCGATCAGCATGGCCTGGCTGGGTTGCGCACCACCCGCATCCAGCAATATCGCCAATAAGCCGCAACTGATCGAATTTGATGAAGATCGGTCTCGTTTTGCGAGGCTTATCTTTTTCATGTGGAAGTTTCGCGCGGGCTCTTAACCTTCGTTAACCATATGGAAACCATCCCATAGGCAATAATTGCCCAGTCGGCTCCTGGAGCCGAATCTTCGGGGGCAGTTGGTTTTGCAGAGTCTGGTGGGTTTCCTGAAAGGTCTGGGCGCTTCGCGCCTGATGGCGATGCTCGCGGTGACGGCCGCGCTGATCGGCTTCTTCGCGTTTGTCATCATCCGCGTCACCACGCCGCAGATGACCACGCTCTTTACCGATCTTTCCACCGAAGACTCCTCCGCCATCATCAAGGATCTGGAACGCCAGGCGATCCCCTTCGAGCTGCGCAACGACGGCGCCGTGATCATGGTGCCAAAGGACAAGGTCACTCGGCTGCGCATGAAGCTCGCCGAAGGCGGCCTGCCCAAGGGCGGTGGCGTCGGCTACGAGATTTTCGACAAATCCGACGCGCTCGGCACCACCAGCTTCGTCCAGAACATCAATCATCTGCGCGCGCTGGAGGGCGAACTGGCCCGCACCATCCGCGCCATCGACCGGATCCAGGCGGCACGCGTCCACCTGGTGCTGCCGGAGCGGCCATTGTTCTCGCGCGAAACGCCTGAACCGTCGGCCTCGATCGTCGTGCGGGTTCGCGGGTCGCTCGAACCGCAGCAGATCAGGGCCATCCGCCATTTGGTCGCCTCCGCCGTCAGCGGCCTGAAGCCGCAACGGGTCTCGATCGTCGACGAAGCCGGTCAACTGCTCGCCGACGGCGAAGGCGGCGACAACGAGAACGTGATCGGAGACGAGCGCCGCACGGCTTTTGAAAAGCGGATGCGCAATGAAGTCGAAGCGATCGTGTCGTCGGTGGTCGGCGCCGGCCGCGCCCGCGTCCAGCTCTCCGCCGATTTCGATTACAACAAGATCACCCAGACTTCGGACAAGTTCGATCCGGAAGGCCGGGTGCTGCGCTCCAGCCAGACCCGGGAAGAATCGAGCCAGACCGCCGACAATACCGGTCAGGTCACCGTCAACAATGAATTGCCAGGCAACCAGCGCCCGGATGGCGCGACGACCGCGAAAGATCAGAGCAAGAAGTCCGAAGAAACCAACAATTACGAGATTTCGCACACCACCAAGACCGAAGTGACCGAAGCCGGACGGGTCAACCGTATCTCGGTCGCCGTGCTGGTCGATGGCGCCTATACCAAGAACGCAAAGGGCGAGATGGTCTATCAGGAGCGCAGCAAGGAAGAGCTGGACCGCATCGCGACCCTGGTGCGCTCGGCCATCGGCTTCGATCAGAAGCGCGGCGATCAGGTCGAGGTCGTGAACCTCAAATTCGCCGAAGCGCCCGTCGTCGCGCCGATCGCCGAGCCGACCGGCCTCTTGGGCATGCTGCAATTCACCAAGGATGACGTGATGTACGTCATCGAGCTCGGCGTGATGATGCTGCTCAGCCTCGTGGTGCTGTTCATGGTGATCCGGCCGCTGGTCCGGCGAATCCTCGCTTCCGAAGTGATCCCCGCGCTGACGGGTGGCGAGCTGCCAGCGCTGACCGACGGCAGCGCCGCCGCGGGCGCTACCGGCCAGAGCCTGGTGCCCAGTGCCGCCGGCCTGAGCCAGATCGACGTCGCCCAGGTCCAGGGCCAGGTCCATGCCCAGACGGTGCATCGCGTCGGCGAGCTCGCCGAGCGAAACCCGACCGAGACTGCAAACATCGTTCGTCAATGGCTCTCGGAACCGGCGGCATGATCTGACATGGCCCTCCCGCAAACCAGCAACGCCAACGACATCAGCAGCGTGATCGCCACGCTGGCGAGTCGTCAAGGCAACCGCCCGAAGGGGCCGCCGCTCTCCGGCCCGAAACGCGCCGCGATCCTGATGCTGGCGCTCGGCGAACAATATGGCGGCAAGGTCTGGCAACTGCTCGATGATGACGAAGTGCGCGAGTTGTCGATCGTGATGTCGTCGCTCGGCACCGTGGAAGCCGACGTGGTAGAAGACCTGCTGCTCGAATTCGTGTCGCGGATGTCGGCATCCGGCGCGTTGATGGGAACGTTCGACGGCACCGAGCGGCTGCTGCAGCAATATCTGCCCCCCGAGCGCGTCACCGGCATCATGGACGAAATCCGCGGCCCCGCCGGCCGCAACATGTGGGAGAAACTCTCCAACGTCCAGGAAGAGGTGCTCGCCAATTATCTCAAGAACGAATATCCGCAGACCATCGCCGTGGTGCTGTCGAAGCTGAAGCCGGAGCACGCCGCGCGGGTGCTCGCGATCCTGCCCGAGGACATGGCGCTCGACGTGGTCGGCCGCATGCTGCGAATGGAGGCTGTGCAGAAGGAAGTGATCGAGCGCGTCGAACAGACGCTTCGCACCGAATTCATGTCGAACCTGTCGCAGACCCGCCGCCGCGACGCCCATGAGGTGATGGCGGAAATCTTCAATAATTTCGATCGCCAGACCGAAACCCGCTTCATCACGTCGCTGGAAGAGGAAAATCGCGAATCCGCCGAGCGCATCAAGGCCCTGATGTTCACCTTCGACGACCTGGTCAAGCTGGATTCCGGCTCGGCGCAGACCCTGATGCGAAACGTCGACAAGGACAAGCTTGGCGTCGCGCTCAAGAGCGCCAACGAGGAGGTCCGCGCATTCTTCCTCGGCAACATGTCGTCGCGCGCCGGCAAGATGCTGCTCGATGACATGGCCGCACTCGGCCCGGTCCGGTTGCGCGATGTCGACGAGGCGCAGGCGCTGCTGGTCAATCTCGCCAAGGACCTCGCGGCCAAGGGCGAAATCATGCTGACGAAAAACCGCGCCGACGACGAGCTGGTGTACTGATGGCCGCCCCCGCAAAATTCCTTTTCGACATGGACTTCTCCGCGCCGGACAAGGCGCGCGAGCGCGCGGCCACGCCGGCGGAGATCGCGCAGAAGATCGCCGCCGCCGAGGCCCGCGCCTATCGCGACGGCTTCGATGCCGCCCAGCGCGAGGCAAAGGCCGAAAGCGACCGCCGCGCCGCGCTGGCGCTCGAGGAAATCGGAATTGCCATCAAAGGCATCGCCTCGCGCTTTTCCGGTATCGAGACCCGGATGGAGACCGAAGCGGTCGACGTCGCGGTCGCGGTCGCGCGCAAGCTGTGCAGCGACCTGATCGCCGCCGAGCCGCTCGGGGAGATCACCGGCCTGGTCCGCGAGTGCTTCTCGCATCTGGTCTCGACGCCGCATCTGGTGGTCCGGATCAACGAGTCTCTTTATGACGGCGCGCGCGAGCGGATCGAACAGCTGGCGAAACGGAGCGGCTTCGAGGGCCGCCTCGTGATCCTGGCCGAGCCGGAGATTGCGACCGGTGACTGCAAGATCGAATGGGCCGACGGCGGCGTCGTGCTGGAGCGCGCGGCGATCGAAACGAAAATCAACGAGCTCGTCGGACGCTATATGGCGTCCCGCGGTCAAGCCGGAGGCACGGCCATGAGGATGCAGCCATGAGTGACACCGACGCACAGGTTCCGCTTCCGGATCTCAACGCCGCCGATACGCCTGGTATCGACGACGTGGCGTATCACGACGACGAACAGGCTTCGCGCATCGCCGCGGACCTGGAGGCGGTGTTCGACGTACCGGTACAGGTTTCGGCCGTGCTTGGCCGCTCCAAGATGGATGTCGGCGAATTGCTCAAGCTCGGACCCGGCACGGTGCTGGAACTCGACCGCCGCGTCGGTGAATCCATCGATATCTATGTCAACAACCGGCTGGTGGCGCGCGGCGAGGTGGTTCTGGTCGAAGACAAGCTCGGCGTCACCATGACGGAAATCATCAAGGCGGAACGTAGCTAAGGCTTTTTCAGCGATACGGCGCCCAGCGGGCGCCAACAGACGAACAGGAGATTACCATGCGGCTTCTCATCGTTGGCACATTGAAGGGCCAGCTTACGACCGCCACCAAGATCGCCATGGAAAATGGCGCTTCCGTTACCCATGCGGAGGATCACGAACAGGCGATGCGCGTGCTGCGCGGCGGCAAAGGCGCCGACCTGCTGCTGGTCGACGTGGCGCTGGACATCCGCGATCTGGTGATGCGGCTGGAGGCCGAGCACATTCACGTACCGATCGTCGCCTGCGGCATCTCCAGCGACGCCCGCGCCGCGGTGGCCGCGATCCACGCCGGCGCCAAGGAATACATCCCGCTGCCGCCGGATCCGGAACTGATCGCCGCGGTGCTCGCCGCCGTCGCCAACGATTCCCGCGACATGGTCTATCGCGACGAGGCGATGGCCAAGGTGATCAAGCTGGCGCAGCAGATCGCGGGCTCGGATGCTTCTGTCATGATCACCGGCGAATCCGGCACCGGCAAGGAAGTGCTGGCACGTTATGTCCACACCCGCTCCAACCGCGCCAAGAAGCCGTTCATCAGCATCAATTGCGCGGCGATCCCCGAGCACCTGCTTGAATCCGAATTGTTCGGGCACGAAAAAGGCGCGTTCACCGGCGCCGTGGCACGGCGCATCGGCAAATTCGAGGAAGCTACCGGCGGCACGCTGCTGCTGGACGAAATCTCCGAGATGGACGTGCGGCTGCAGTCCAAATTGCTTCGTGCGATCCAGGAGCGCGTGATTGATCGCGTCGGCGGCGTTCGCCCGGTGCCGGTCGATATCCGCATCATCGCGACCTCGAACCGCAATCTGGCCGACGCGGTGCGCGAAGGCAGCTTCCGTGAAGATCTGCTGTTCCGGCTCAATGTCGTCAACTTGAAGATCCCGCCGCTGCGCGAGCGGCCGGCTGACATTCTCGAACTGGCTCAGCATTTCGCCAAGAAATATGCCGACGCCAATGGCGTGCCGGCGCGGCCGATCTCGGCCGAAGCCCGGCGGGTGCTGACCTCCAACCGCTGGCAGGGCAACGTCCGCGAACTGGAAAATACCATCCATCGGTCGGTGCTGATGGCCCAGGGTGACGAAATCGGTGCCGACGCCATCCTGAGCCCGGACGGCGATCGTCTCGACCTCGCCAAGACCGTACCAGCCGTGGCGCACGCCACCTTCGCCGCCGAACAGGTCACCCGCGCGCTGGTCGGACGCACCGTCGCCGATGTCGAGCGCGACCTGATCCTGGAGACGCTGAAGCATTGCCTCGGCAATCGGACCCACGCCGCCAATATCCTGGGCATCTCGATCCGCACGCTGCGCAACAAGCTCAACGAATATGCCGACGGCGGATTGCCGATCACCCCGGCCGGCGCCGGGGATCATCAACGCTTTATGGCGGCGGGCTAGCGTCGGCGTCATTGCGAGAAGCCGCCGGGTCGCGCGAATGCGCGCCCGATGACAGGCTCCGCGACGAAGCAATCCAGGGGTCGGCCTTTTGGCTTTCGTCGTCCCGGCGCAAGGCCGGGACCACGTCGGTGTATTATAGCAAATAAACAAAGCCGACGCGACTCCTCGTTCTCGCGACACGCTGCGCCCGAGTTTTGCAAATTCATTGGCCCACATAAAAAGAGGGCGCAGGGAAAACCGGGTGCCCGCTGCACCCGCAGCCCCGTGTGCAAAGGGTAGAAAGCACACGGTCGTCGACCACAGGTTCACCGGAACACCCGGCCTTCCCTGCGCAATGGTTTTAACGGCTTATACCGCGCTCTCCCCGGCGACGAATTCGTCTTGTCACCGTCATCAGCGGATTGAAGGATCGTCAAAGCCCGGTCGGGCCTGAAAACCTCCGCCAACTTGACACCAGCAACGGGCGCCAGGACCACACGGCTTTGCCGTCCGCGATAGCGCCGTTCGTCCACGCGCCCGCCGAACGCTCACGGATCCAAAAACCCGCCCTGCCCTCAGCCTCGCGCGACGACGCTGCCGCGTCCACCGCATCCCGCACCCAACGTCCGTGACGATCGCGATACGCCCCTCCAAGAGGGCACGGGACGACGCGAGATAAAGAGATGATTTGGGTCGGATTAAAACAGAAATATTTTTGGAAACGGGGCTGGACAGCCCAAATCACCTGATCGAGCAACGCCGTCGGCCGCTGAATTTACTTCCGCGTTTGGCGGTACGGCGGACATAACCGGGCCGGCTGCCGTTTCGACCGGGTAGCGATTGGCCTTGTTGGCGGCCTGTTTTGACGAGGGATCCCGCAGCAACTTCGACCAAATCAAAATGCTTTGGCGTCAGCCTGTCATCCGGGAAAGCACCTCGTCGCGCTTGATCCACTGATGCCAGGCCACTGCGGCGAGATGCGCGGCCACCACAGCAGCAATAGCCCATCCGCCCAGATGGTGTAGCAGTTGTCCCCATGCGGCGATGCCGTCATCGTGCGGCAACAGACGAGGCCATTGGAAGAGGCCGAACCAAGGCAGGGAATAGCCCCCCGCCGCCGAGTAGAGATATCCGGTGACGGGCATGAAGAGCATCAGACTATAGAGGGCAACGTGGCCGGCGCGGCTTGCCAGATGAGTCAACCGTCCAAGCGGCGTGCGGTATCGCGGCTCGACGGCCCCGAGACGCCACATGACGCGCAAGATCAAAAGAGCCAGAATCGTAAAACCAAGCGACTTGTGCACCTCCAACAAACCCTGGCGCGGCTGGTGTCCGGCGGGCAGGTAGGCTGATATTGCACCTAATGCGATCGCCACGAATATCAGTGCGGCCATCGTCCAGTGCAGCCAGCGTTGCACCCGGTCGAACCGGTAGCGGGCTTCATTTCCGTCGGCGATTAGAATTTGTGATGCCATTCACGAACTCCCGACGGGAGGGCCCTCCCGGCAAAGTCAGATACGCGTTGACGTGATCGCTGCACGGAACCACCTGGTCAACTCACATCTGGGCGATTTTCGCCAAGGTGATCGAACAAAGAGCCATTTCCGCTTTTGGCACATCGCGTCATTTCACTACGATACGAAATTTGGTCGCTATCGAGGCATAGCGGACTCTGGCAAGCCGGCCGCCCCAGCCCCGCTCAATGGGTTCACGACCTGGTTGGAGACCATTTGTGGGGTCTCGCGTCCGAGGGTAGAGTTTATCCCTTGCCGGGACGACGCAGCGGCCGATGCCATGCTGTGGCGAGCATCCGTCTCGACCACGCCAAGCGACGCAAAGAGAGATTGTCATGACTGACCAAATCCTGAGGACCATCAGCGCCATCGAGCCCGAACTCATTGCGATCCGGCACGACCTGCATGCCCATCCCGAAACCGGCTTTGAAGAACGTCGCACCGCCGCCATCGTGGCCTCGGCCCTGCGCGGCTGGGGGCTCGATGTGACCGATAGCGTGGGGCGCACCGGCGTCGTCGGGACGCTCAAAGGCAAGCAGCCGGGAACGCGTTGCATCGGGCTACGCGCCGACATGGACGCGCTCAATATCGAGGAAACGACAGGGCTTCCTTACGCATCCACCGTGTCGGGAAAAATGCACGCGTGCGGCCATGACGGCCATACCGCGATCCTGCTGGGGGCAGCCTATACGCTGGCGCAGCACCGGGATTTCGCAGGCACCATCCACTTCATCTTTCAGCCCGCCGAGGAAGGGTTAGGCGGCGGACTGGCGATGCTCGGGGATGGTCTGCTCGAACGCTTTCCGGCGGAGAAGCTATACGGGCTGCACAATTGGCCGGGCATGCCGGTCGGCCGTTTCGGCACGGCGACGGGAGCTTTTATGGCGGCCGGCGATACCTGGACCGTGACGCTGCGCGGCACCGGCGGTCATGGCGGCGCCGCGGCGCATCTTGCGACCGACGTGACGGTAGCGCAGGCGCAGTTTGTGATGGCGGCGCAAACGATCGTCAGCCGCAACGTGCCGGCGCTCAAGCCGGCGGTCATCAGCGTGGGCTATATCGGCGGCGGGTCATGGGATGCGCCGAATGTCATTCCATCGCAGCTCGTTATTCGCGGCACGACACGTAGTTTCGACGAAAAGGTGCGTGGGCTTCTGGAGCGGCGGCTGGCGGAAGTGGCGCACGCGGTTGCCGCGGTCCATGGCTGTACCGCCGAACTTCAATACGAGCGCATCTTTGCTCCCCTGGTCAACGATGCCGACTGCACGGCGACAGCGATTGCCGTTGCCCGTTCGATTGCCGGAGAAGCGCAGGTCGAAAATGCGATGGCGCCGATTACCGGCTCGGAGGATTTTTCCTTTATGCTGCAACAACGCCCCGGCAACTACATTATGCTCGGCAATGGTGTTGCCGCGGACGGATCCTTTGCGCCGGTCCACACCCCGAAATACGACTTCAACGATAAAGCGTTGCCTCTCGGCGTGCGCTACTTCGTCGCCTTGGCGCAGCGGGAGTTGGCATAACCGACCCGTTGGCTCGCCATGACGCTGAGACCTACGAATAATCCGGCGCGTCGGGCTTGCGGAAAATATGGATGGGATCGCCGGGCTGCAGGTCGCGGCCGGTGAATGCCGCATAGGCATACAGCGCGAGATAGCCGATCGCGAGCGCGCCGACCGCATAAACCACCCAGACCGCGAAGCGCTTCATCAGGTCACGGCGCTGCGTTGCGCGAGGGCTGCGACGTGCTGCTGCCACAACCACAACAGCGGCACCAGCACCAGTCCCGCGATCAGGTTCAAGACGATGCCCAGCGTCGGTACGCCATGACCAACCACCGACAGCAGGCGCGAAACGGTGCCAAATACCAGGATGAAGGTGACCAGCGAAATCCGGTCAGCGCG
>Ga0302314_10017425_pt1 | contig 12055 bp, 10 predicted proteins | sample III_Palsa_N2_3_FD_200533 | JGI IMG/M metagenome (GOLD analysis project Ga0302314, IMG submission 200533) | Peat permafrost microbial communities from Stordalen Mire near Abisko, Sweden - III_Palsa_N2_3 | ecosystem: Environmental > Terrestrial > Soil > Palsa > Peat permafrost | place: Sweden...
ACGCCGAGGCGCGCGCGGCGCTGGCTGATCCGCGGCTGCGGAAGAGCAACCCGGGCTGGCAGCCTGACCCGGACTCGATCTACGGCGCGCTGGACGGGCACATGCTCAACCGGGACCCGCCCGACCACGAACGGCTGCGCAGGCTGGTGAACAAGGCCTTCACCGCCCGCCACGTCGAGCGGCTCCGGCCGCGGATCACGGCGATCACCGCCGGGCTGCTTGACGCGATGTCGGATCGGCGCGAGGTCGACTTGCTGGCCTCGTTCGCCTTCCCGCTGCCGATCACGGTGATCTGCGAGCTGCTCGGCATCCCCGTCGCGGACCGGGATGACTTCAGGAAATGGTCGGCCAGCATCATCTCCGACGCGGTCTCACCCGAGGTGTTCGAGGCGGACGCCACCGCGATGGTCCGCTACTTCCGGGCACTGCTGGCCGCCAAGCGGCAACGGCCCGCCGACGACCTGCTGTCCGCGCTGATCACGGTGCGAGAGAAGGGGGAAGGGGAAGGGGAAGGGGAAGCGGGTGGGGACGGGCTCCGGGAGAACGAGCTGGTGTCCATGGCCTTCCTGCTGATGCTGGCCGGACACGAGACCACGGTCAACCTGATCGCGAGCGGCATGCTCGCACTGCTGCTCAACCCGGCGGAGCTGGACCGGCTGCGGGCCAACCCGGCGCTGATCGGCGGCGCAGTGGAGGAGCTTCTCCGGTACGTGAGCCCGGTCAACCACGGGACCTACCGCGTCACCGCGGAACCGGTCGAGATCGGCGGCGCTCGCATCGGGGCGGGCGAGGTGGTGGTCGTCGCGCTGAGCTCGGCGGACCGGGATCCGTTCAGGTACGAGGACCCGGAGCGGCTGGACCTCGGCCGGGACACCTCGGGGCACCTGGCGTTCGGGCACGGGATCCACTACTGCCTGGGCGCGCCGCTGGCCCGGCTGGAGGCGCAGATCGCGTTCGGCGCGCTGCTCGACAGGTTCGGCTCGATGCGCCTGGCGGTGCCCGCCGACTCGCTGCGCTGGCGGCCGAGCACGCTGATCCCCGGCCTGGAGGCCCTGCCGGTGCAGCTGTTCCCGGCCGGCTGAACGCCGGGCGGCCCGGCGACCTCGGACCGGGTGATATACCAACCTGATGCGGAGCTTGACCGAGATTGCGCCGGGGGTGCTCGTCGGGACAAGCTCGTACGCGCTGACCACCACGACCGTTGTCGCCGGATCTACCGGGTCGGGCGGGTGCCTGCTCATCGATCCGGCCGTGACCGTGGCCGAGCTGGCGGCGCTGGCGGCCTCGCTGCGTGCCCTGGGGCTGCGGCCCGCGGCGGCATGGTCGACTCACCCGCACTGGGACCACGTGCTGTGGAGCGCCGAGTTCGGCGGCGCCCCCAGGTACGCCGCGCCCGCCGCGGTGACCGCTGCCGAGACCGAACGGGACGGCATCCTCACCGAGGTCCGCCACGACGCGCCCGGTCACGACCTGTCGCTGGTCGGACGGCTGCGACCGCTGGATGCTTCGGCCATCCCGTGGGACGGGCCGGAGGCCCGGCTGATCGTGCACGACGCCCACGCCCCCGGCCACGGCGCCGTTTTCCTTCCCGGCACCGGCGTCCTGGTCGCGGGCGACATGTGCTCCGACGCGGAGATCCCGCTGCTTGACGTCCTCGCGGCGGATCCGCTCGGCGATTACCGGACCGGCCTGGCACGGCTGGCCGCCGTACCCGGCGTGCGCCAGGTCATCCCCGGCCACGGGCATGTCGGGGAAGCCGCCGAGTTCCGCAGGCGGCTCGCCCTGGATTCGGCGTATCTCGACGCCATCGCGGGCGGTAAACCGTCCCGTGACCCGCGGCTTGAGGGCTGTGCGGACTGGCTGCGGGTCACGCACGAGGAGCAGGTGCGGTACTTCTGGCCCCGACCGGTCTAGCCAGAGATCGGCAGGCGGAGTACCGAGGTATTTTCCGCGGTCAGGCCGATGTCGTACTGCGTGGGCACGAGATCCTCTGCGGCCGCGTCGACCTGCCCATTGCCGGGGTTGCGGGCGAAGCGCGGATGCGCGCCGCCTGAGACCTGGAGACGGAGCCGGTGCCCGGGTCCGAAACGGTGCGCCGCGCCGGACAGCGAGACCCGGACGCCACCGGACAGCGGGTCCTGCTCGGTCAGCCGGACGATGCCATCGCAGACGTTAAGCGAACGGCCCCGCGGGCCGACGTCGCACAAGCGCACGAACAGGTCCGCGTAGGGGTTGTCGCGCGTCACAGAAAGCTCGGCGGTGACATCACCGATGACCTCGACCGGCTGGCCGAGCGGCTCACTGCTGAAGACCAGGACGTCAGACCGCCGCTCGACCGCCCGGTTATCGCGCGTACCCGCGGTCACGGCCAGCAGGGCGCCGCCGACGGACGGCGTGGGATCGGCCGGGTCGTACCGGAAGCGGGCCGAATCCGCGGCTGCGGCGGGCTCGGCGGTGCCGAGCATGCCGTGCGGCCCGAGGTACCATCGCTGCTCCGCGGTGCGGGGCGGAGGCCAGCCCGTGGTTTCACGCCACTGTTCCGCGCCCTCGCCGCCGACCCAGATGCGCACCGAGCTGTCCGGGGCGGCGGGCGAAGGTGCGGCCCGGCCGGTGCCCGCGTACCGGTCGAGCCAGGCCAGGCTCTCCACGACCGCCGAGCCGGCCTTGGTCGCGACGTCCAGGTGCGTCCACGGACCCACGATCAGCCGGGTGGGCACGCCGCGGCCGGCCAGCACGCGGTACTGCTCGAGGGTCTGCTCGATGAACAAGTCCTGCCAGCCGCCCACCAGCAAGACCGGAACCGCGATGCGTTCCAGGGCGGCGCCGCACTGCAGCGGCGCCCAGAACGAGTCGGTCAGCCGCGGGTGTTCCAGCCAGCGGTCCAGCCACTTCGCGTCGTCGCCGAGCAGGTCGTGCGCCCCGGCCGTGACCGGCAGCCGGTCGAGCGCCGGGCGTAGCCGCCGCTCGGCCGTGAAGGTCCGCACCATGCCGCGCAGCATGCCCGTGCTTTCCTGGTGGGCGATCAGGTCGCTCCAGCTCAGGAAGTTATAGAGATCGAAGACGCCGTTGCGATAGGCGACCCGGCTGAAGTCATGCGGGCCCACGTGCACGATGGCCGCCACCAGCTCCGGCGGCGGGTCCATGGCCAGCGCCCACTGGACGAACCCGAGGTAGCTAGGGCCGTAGGTCGCGAGCCGTCCGTCAAACCAGCTCTGCTCGCGGAGCCAGGCGGCGGTGTCGTGCCCGTCCGAGATCTCGTTGCGCATCGGCTCGAACTCACCGCCCGAGCCGAAGGTGCCGCGGCAGCTCTGGAGGAGTGCGTGGTAGCCACGTTCGGCGAGGATCTGGGCGGTCTGCAGGCCGAACGGGCCGCGGCGGCCGTACGGGCAGCGCACCAGCACGGTGGCCGCCGACGCGACGGCGACCGGCAGGTAGTGATCAGCGAGCAGAACCGTACCGTCGGACATGGGCACCCGGACGTCACGCTCGACCATGACCCGGTTGCGTTGCGGCGGCAACGACCAGGACCGGGCAATCACCTTCCCGCCGATGGCCGCGGCCGGGCTCAGCGGGCGGGCGGCGAGGGTCTGGCCCGGGGCGGTCTTGGCGGTCTGCTGGCTCATCACGCTGCCCTTTCCGCGGCTGCTGTTTCGGCTAACTGGTCGGCGGTTCGAAGCCGGGGACTATACCGGTCTCGGATTCGTCGTCATCCAGGTCGCCCGACTCGTCGGCGGCGGCGGCGGCCGGCCGGATGCTGCGCTGCTGGCCGGCGTCAGGCGCGGCCGGGCTCCACGGGTAGGCGTCCGCACCGGCCGCGGGGCCTGACATCGGCCCGAAGGCCTCGCGCGGCGAGCCGGCGGCCTGGTGCGGCGAGAAGAGCATCCAGGCGCACGAGACCATCAGCGCGACGAGGAACCCGCAGTAGATCCAGAACGCCGGCGTGAGACCCGAATCGATCGTGAGGCCGATCTGCGTGGCCTGCGCGGGCGTGATCCCGAACTGAGTCGGAGGGGTGGCTTCGCCGGCCTGGATGAGGGCCGAGATGGCCTGAGCCGCCATCGGGATGACGGCGCCGGCGAGCAGCAGCGCCCCGTGGCGGATGGGGCGCCACAAGGCGGCCACGATGACCACGGCGGCGAGCGCGACCATGACGGCGACGTCCCCGGCGATCACCAGGCCAGGGTTGGAGAAGGCATTACCCGCGGTCAGGGACTGGGACTGCCCGGCCGCCGTGTGCAGCGTGTAGCTGTCCCAGCTGGGAGCGAAGGCGGCGGCCACCCCGAGGCCGGCCAGCACCAGCATTACGACCGGGCCAAGCTCTGACCCGCGCGGACGGCCCAGGTGGCCGCGGCGGGCCAGCCAGCCCGGCGCGTCGCTGGTCTGCTTCGTACCGGCGGTGCGGAGCAGGAAAGCCAGCACGGTTCCGGCGGCGCAGGCGAGCCAGCCCAGCAGGGAGAGCCACAGGCCCCAGCCTCCCGTGTGCGCACCTCCGGCGATCGCGCTGCCCGCATCGGCGAAAAACAGGCCGAACGTAACGACGCTGAGTCCCGCGCTCAGCAAGGCTCCCAGCCGCAGGCGGATGCCGCCGAGCAGGATGAGCACCGTACTCGCGGCCCAGACGGCAAGGTAGATGGCGTGCGGGACAAGCTCTGCAGGCTGCTGGGACAGGCTCGATCCGGCCAGGTAGACCGGGAAGAGCCCCGCGATGCCAAGGATGACCCCCACAGCCAGCAGCGCCGCACCGACCGTAGCGGTCCGCGGGCCGCTGAGCGTGGCCGTCCTCGTGGCGGTCGGACCGCCACCCTGCGCGAACGGGGGACCCTGGGTGAACGGGGAGCCCTGGGTGAACGGGGAGCCCTGGGTGAACGGGGAGCCCTGGGTGAACGGGGAGCCCTGGGCGAACGGGGCACCGCCCGAGCCGGCCGCGCCCGCCCTGTCGTCCAGCACGGCTGTGGCCGGGCCGGCCAGGGTCGTCGTGCCCGCGTCGCGGCCGGCCGCGCTCTCCCCTGCCTGCGCACGGCCGGAGGGAACCGGGCTTGAGGCAATCGGGGGGGTACGCCGGCCGACCGGGGTAATGGCGCCCGGTGCCTCGACTTCAGTGAACCTCGCCCACGCGGCAGACCAGCCTTCGGAGGTTTCCGGCCACCACTGCAATGGCTGCGGCCTGGGTCCTCCGATGGCCCAGATTCCGTAGAAGTTCCGCCCCCGGCCAATCTCGTACTTCGCTCCCCGGTACGTGATGGTCACCTTGTCAAACACGTTCCCAGCCCTTCCTGCTCTAGCCCGCCCATGTGCGTCCGCCAGCGAACCTAACCAGAAACCTAAGCAGCGGGCCTGGATACCGGCTGAACGCTCGCTCCAGCCTTGCTGACTCTTCCATCCGAGCGCGGCGTCGTCATCTTAGGACGCTTCGCCGATCGTGAACATGGCTGCCCGTCTTCCCCCAAGGTGCTGGACTAGCTGGCATGGATGTTCTCGTTCTGGGTGGTACGGCGTGGCTAGGACGCGAGGTGAGCCGGCAAGCCGTCGAACGCGGACACACGGTGACCTGCCTGGCCCGGGGGGAAAGCGGCCCTGTGGCCGCCGGGGCGCGGCTGGTCGCGGCCGACCGGCGCCACGGCGGGGCCTACAACCAGGTACGCGAGCGTGACTGGGACGCGGTCGTCGAGGTGTCATGGCAGCCCGGCCTCGTCCGGAACGCGCTGGCCGCGCTGGCCGAGCGGACCGCGCACTGGACTTACGTGTCCTCGGGCAGCGTCTATGCCTCACACGAAGCCCTCGGCGCCGATGAGAGCGCGCCGCTGCTCGCCGCGGCCGGGGCCGACGAGGTCGACGCTGAGCAGTACGGTGAGGCGAAGGTGGCGTGCGAGCGGGCCAGCGCCGAAGCCGTCGGCGGCCGGCTGCTGATCGCCCGGGCCGGGCTGATCGGCGGACCCGGCGATCACACCGGGCGCTCTGGCTACTGGGTCGCGCGCGCCGCCCGGGACCCGCTCGGGCCCATGCTCGTACCCGACAGCCCGGACCTGGCGACCCAGGTGGTGGACGCCCGCGACCTGGCGGCGTGGCTGCTCGACTGCGCCCAGGCCGGAACCACCGGAAGCTTTGACGCGGTCGGCCCGGTGGTCCCGTTCGGCCGCTGGATCGAGTTGTCCCGCGCGGCAGGCGGCCACACCGGCCCGGTCGTCCAGGCGGACCCGGCCTGGCTGACCGAGCAGAAGGTCGCCGAGTTCATGGGCCCGGAATCGTTGGCGATGTGGATAGCCGAGCCCGGATGGGAGGGTTTCGGCGCCCGCAGCGGCCAGGCCGCGCTCGCGGCCGGACTACGGCACCGGCCGCGGGCCGGGCTGCTCGCCGACGTACTGACCTGGGAGCGCGAACAGGGCCTGGACCGGGCCAGAGGAGCCGGCCTGAGCGCCGGACGAGAACGCGCGCTGATCACCGCCCTCACTCAGGCGTCGTCGTAAGCCACCGCGCGGATCGAGTTGAACCGGCAGCTCACCCGCCGCGGTAGAGCCCGGTGACCAGCCCGGTGACCGCGGCGGTCGCGGGCTGCGGGTCGTCCCGCCACCAGGCCAGGCGGACGGGCACGGGCGGGGCGTCACGCATCGGCCGGTAAAACCACGCCGGGCCGGGGATACTGGGCCACGGTGGACTCCGGGGCAATGCCGACGTAGCGGCCCGTCGCGATCGCGGTCAGCCAGTCGTCGATGTCGCCGGTGTACTCGATGGCCGGGCACGTCCCGGACGGCCAAAGGTCCAGGGTCGTCGTTCCGGTGCGCCGGTCGATGACCAGCGTGCGCTCGCTGATCTCGGCCAGGCGCAGGGAGCGGCGCGCGGCCCAGGCGTCGTCGGCGGCCATGGCACAGCGTGGCGTGGTGGTCCCGGGCTCTTCGCCGGTCGTGAACGCGGCTGCCCGTTGTCCTCCCGGGCTGCTGGATTTTGTCATCAGAATCGCGACGTAGAGACCCCGACCTTCAGGCCGGGAACGAAACGCCGCTTCACCTCCCGGAAATGTCAGCGGTATCCGATAGTGTGTTCGCATGTCCCGATTCCGGCTCATCCCCACCCCTACCCAGGAGACGGTGCTGCAGGACCACTGCGCCACGCCCGGTACATCTGGAACCTCGCTGTCGAGCAGCACTCCCACTGGCACCCGGGCCGCAAGGGCGCACCGGGCTACCTGAAACAGTGCCGGCAGCTCACCCAGGCGAGGGCCGAGCATCCGTGGCTGGCCGCCGGTTCCCAGACGGTCCAGCAGCAGGCACTGCGCGACTTCATCCAGGCGATGGGCGCGTTCTTTGACCCGAAGAACCCGGCCGGGCGGCCGTCGTGGCGCAAAGCCGGCCGCGATGAGGAATTCCGAATCGTCGGACGTGGGCGGCAGTGGGATGTGCGCCGCGTGTCCCGCCATGTCGGCCAGGTCTGGGTTCTAAGGCCGGGTGGGTAGGGTTCCGCTGGTCCCGCGCAGTACCGCCGGGCGCGAAGTCCTACCGGGTGACCCGAGACCGCGCAGGCCGCTGGCATGTCGCCTTCGTGATGATCCCCGGGCCGGTTCCGGCACCGGGTAACGACCAGGTGGTGGGCATTGACCGGGGGGTGGCGGTCTCCGCGGCCCTGTCCACCGGGCAGATGCTGCACTGCCCCGGCCTGACTGCGCGGGAGCGAACCAGGCTGCGGCGGCTGCAGCGCACGCTGGCCCGTGCTAGGCGAGGCTCGCACCGCCGGGCGCGAGTCAAAGGCACGATCGCGCGGCTGCGGGCACGGGAGAGGGACCGGCGCAAGGACTGGGCCGAGAAGGTGTCCACGGACATGGCGAGGCGGTTCGACGTGATCCGGGTCGAGGACCTGCAGATCGGCAACATGACCCGGTCCGCGAAAGGCACCCAGGAGAACCCGGGCCGGAACGTCCGGGCCAAGGCCGGGCTGAACCGGGGGATCCTGGGGTCGGGGTGGGGGCTGCTGGTGCGCCGGCTGCAGGACAAGGCCCCGGGCCGGGTGGAAAAGATCAGACCTGCGTTGACGAGCCAGCGGTGCTCGGCGTGCGGGCAGGTGGACCGGGGCTCGCGTGAGAGCCAAGCCGTGTTCCGGTGCACTGCCTGCGGTTTCGCCGGTAACGCTGATGTGAACGCGGCCATCAACATCGCGGCGGGGCACGCCGTGACTGCGCGGGGAGGCGACGGGGTTGCCCGGCCTGTGAACCGCGAACCTCATCTGCTGCTCCAATCGGCGTAGTAGCTGGAATCCCCCGGGCTTCAGACGGGGGAGGATGTCAAAGTGGCGGCACCAGTTCCCGCACCTGGTCTACGGTCGAGGCCTGCAACGCCGCGGCGGCCAGCGCCGCACAGGCCGTTGTGTCCAGGCCCGCCAGCCAGGTCCTGACCCGCTGCACCCGCGCGGCCGGGACGCTGAGCGTGCCCACGCCGAGACCGATGAGCAGCGGCAGGACCAGCGGGTCGGCGGCCGAGTCGCCGCAGACCGAGACCCCGATGCCGGCCTGCCGGCCCGCATCGACAACCCGCGCGATCAGCGTGAGCACCCGGGGGTCCGCGGCCAGAGCCGGCCCGGCCGCCGGGTCGCGCCGGTCGAGCCCGAGCACCTGGCCGGTCAGGTCGTTGGTGCCGATCGAGAAGAAGTCGACCGCGGGCGCGAACGTCGCGGCCGTCGCTGCGGTGGCCTGCAACTCCACCATGATGCCGAGTCGCGGCAGGTCGACGCCGAGGGCGGCGGCGGTCTTGGTGAGGACGTCACGCACCTGGCGCACCTCATCGAGCGAGCTCACCATCGGAATCAGGATGGCCAGGTCAGTGCCGCGGCCGGCCTGCATGATGGCACGGAGCTGATCGGGAAGGGCGGTGCGGTGCGCCAGCAGCGCCGCCAGGCCGGACCCGACGCCCGCCTCGTCGCGTAGGAACGGCGGGATCTTGTCCCCGGAGAAGTCGAGCAGCCGGACGGTGGCGGTCCGGCCCGCAAGCAGGCCGAGGATGGGCGCCAGCTTGGCCTGGTGATCGGCCAGCGTCGGCCAGGCCAGCGCCTCGGGATAGGGAATCTCGGTACGCAGCAGGCCGACCCCGGCGGCCCCCGCGGCCAGCCCGAGCCGGGTTTCTGCCGCGGAGGCGACGTTGCACAAGACGGTGATCTCGCGACCGTCAGCCGTCCGGGCGGCCCCGGCGGCCCCGGCGGCCCCGGGCTGCCGCTGGCTCAGGTCATGTTCCGCTCGCGCGGCAGGAGGGTCACCGGCCTCGGGGCCGACGATGAGCTCACCGGCGTCCGCGTCCAAGCGCCCGTGCTGGCCGGCCGGTACGGCCAGGACCGCGGGGTCGGTCCCGGCGATCATCGGTACCCCTAGGCCGCGTGCGATGATCGCCGCGTGCGAGCTCGCGCCGCCGGCCACGGAAACCGCGCCCACCAGCCCCACCTCGGTCAGCTCGATCAGGTCGGCCGGGCTCACCTCGCGTCGGACCAGGATGAAGTCGCCGGCCGGACGCGGCGCGGCACCGGCCTGGCCGAGGCGATCCAGCACGGCGTGCGCGACCTGCCGGACGTCGCCGGCCCGCTCGGCCATCTCGGGGTTGGCCAGCGTCTCGAGCACCGCGGCCTGCGTCTCGGTGGCCTGCCGCACGGCCGTGGCGACATCACCGCCGTCGCGGACGGCGGCCACGGCCGGGTCGGCGAGCAGCGGGTCGGCCGCGATCAGCCCCCCGACCTCGATGATGGCCGCTTCCTGATCGCGCCCGGCGGCACGCAGCCGTTCCGCCAGCGCGAACCGTTCCGCGGCCACCGCGGCGAACGCGTCCCTGACCTCCTCGGGTGTGGCGCTCACCGCCGTATCGGTGTCGGCGATGTGCAGGATGCCCGAGGCGATGCCCTCGGAGACGGGGAGCCCGGCGAACCTCATGGGCAAGTTCATCCGGTTGGCCGCAGCGCGACGTCACGCAGCGCGTGCAGGATCAGCACGGTCGACGCCGCCCCGGGGTCCTCGTGTCCTACGCTGCGCGGGCCGAGGTAACTGGCCCGGCCCTTGAGCGCCTGCATCGAGATGGTGGCCTGGGCCCCGGCATCGGCGGCGTCGGTGAGCGCGGAGAGGGCCTCGTCGGCCGGTGCCCCCTCCGCGACGGCCTTGTTGAACGCGGCCACGGCCGGGGCGAGCGCGTCCACCATGGTCTTCTCGCCTTCACGGGCCGCACCGAGTTTCTGGACGCCGGCCAGGGCCGCTTCCAGCGCTCCCGCCAGGGCGGGCAAGTCCACCTCGGGTGCGTCCCCCAGCGCCTTGCTGGCCCGCCGGAACGCCGTCCCGTAGAGGGGACCGGACGCGCCGCCCACCTTCGAGATCAGCGTCGAGCCGGTCAGCAGAAGCACCGAGCCGGGGGTTGGCGTGTCGGCCTGCGCCAGTGCCGCCTGGACGGCGGTGAAGCCGCGGCTCAGGTTGGTGCCATGATCGGCATCACCGATCGCCGAGTCGAGTTGGGTGAGGTGGTCGCGCTGTGTTTCGACGACCGCTGCTATCTCCGCTATCCAGGCACGGAAGAACTCAGCGTCCATATTCGCTCCTATGCGGTACTGGGACGGTGCTGTTGAGTTCTACCGTCCCCACCGCAGCCCGGGCGTGTCCACTGGTGCGTCCCACAAATCGGTGAGCGTGTCGGTGAGTCGGCACACCGTTACGGAAAATCCCTGCATTTCCAGGCTCGTGATGTAGTTGCCCACCAGGTTCCTGGCGATCCGGACGTCCGGGCCGGCCAGGTAGCGGTGCACCTCGTTGAAGATGCCGTACAGCTCGATCAGCGGCGTCCCGCCCATGCCGTTGACCATGACGAGCAGGTCGCCGGTCAGCGGCATATCGGCAGCGATCGCGTCCATGACGATCGCGGTGATGTCGCGGGCGGACGCGAGCGGAGCCCGGGTCCGGCCGGGTTCGCCGTGGATGCCGATGCCAAGCTCGATCTCGGCCTCGGCCAGCTCGAACGTGGGTTTCCCGGCAGCGGGCACGGTGCACGAGGTCAGGGCGACACCGAAGGACCGGCTGCGCTCGTTGACCTCCGCGGCCACCGCCGCGACGTCGGCCAGCGACCCGCCCCGCTCGGCCAGCGCTCCGGCGATCTTCTCCGCGAAGACGGTCGCCCCGGTGCCGCGGCGGCCCGCGGTGTAGAGGGAGTCCTGGACGGCGACGTCGTCGTTGATGATGACGGAGGCGACCTCGATGCCCTCGTCTTCGGCCAGTTCGGCGGCCATCTGGAAGTTGAGTATGTCCCCGGTGTAGTTCTTCACCACGTGTACCACGCCGGCGCCGCCGTTGACCGCCTTGGTGGCCGCGAGCATCTGGTCGGGCACGGGTGACGTGAACACCTCGCCCGCGCACGCCGCGTCCAGCATGCCGTAGCCGACGAACCCGCCGTGCAGCGGCTCGTGGCCGGAGCCGCCGCCCGAGACCAGGCCGACCTTGCCTTCGGCCGGCGCGCCGGCCCGGACGATGATTCTGTTCTCGAGGTCCACCGCAAGCGAGGGATGCGCGGCGGCCATGCCGGCCAGCGCGTCGGTCACCAGGGTGTCCGGGCTGTTAATGAGCTTCTTCATGACGTGCCTTCCCGGATTATTTCGGTAAAAGGTCCGCCGGATTGCGCGTGGCCTCGAGGGACACGGTAAACCGCCGGGTTGATGGAGCCGCCGGAGTCATGGGTTCGCCCGCAGCCTGTCTCGCGCAAAGGCAGGCGGCAGGAGCCACATCTCCTCATTACAGACGAGTTACGTCTCGGGAATGCTGTTCGGCATTGTCGAACAGCTTTTGATATGGAAGATAAGTCTGTGGTGAGCGCCCGTCAAGAGCGCTCCCGCCGCATCCTCGCGCTCCGCGGGTCGGGGGCCGCGCGGGCGGGCGCCAGCGGTCGGCGCCCGCAGGTCGCGGGGCGGCTCCGGCGCTCGGGCCGGGGAGAGCGGCAGCGCGATCGCTGCTGCTCTCCCCGGCCTCGGCTGCGACTACGCGTCCGCCTGGGTTTCGTCCGGGAGCCGGGATTCCTCTATCGGGCCAGCTACCTCCTCCACCAGCTTGAGCCGGGCGTGC